>Ga0316230_1002779_pt1 | contig 14574 bp, 9 predicted proteins | sample TBH18025metaG_FD_206004 | JGI IMG/M metagenome (GOLD analysis project Ga0316230, IMG submission 206004) | Freshwater microbial communities from Trout Bog Lake, Wisconsin, USA - TBH18025 | ecosystem: Environmental > Aquatic > Freshwater > Lake > Hypolimnion/Profundal zone | place: USA: Wisconsin...
TATGTGGCAAACCATGGCGTCCGCATCGCCGGTTCGCAGAACATCAACCTGCCCAGCTACTACAACTACGGCTCCACCTCAGCTCCTGAGTACGCTTCCTTCGGGCGCACCACCAGCCAGTCCACCAGTGAGTACTTCCTGGGCTTCTCAACCAATTACGAGTCCCTCCAGGCCCAACTCACCAAGCGCTATTCCAACGGCTTCTCCTTTACCACTGCATTCACATGGGGTAAGGTCCTCAACTATGGCAGCGGCGATGATGGTGGCCTGACCTTCTTCATCAACTGGCGCAGAAACTATGCTCCGGCAGACTTTGACCGCGCCAAGAACTTCGAGCAGACCTTCTCGTACGACCTGCCCGCAGGTCGTGGACACGCTCACTTCAACTCAGGACCAGCGGATTTGGTCTTTGGTGGCTGGAAGCTCGCAGGCACAGTCTCTGCCGTCTCCGGCTTGCCGTTTACCGCAACCGCAAGCGGTTCCTCGCTGAATACGCCGGGAACATCGCAAACTGCGAGCATCACTGGCGGCCTGCATGTGCTGCATAACATCGGAGCAGGTAAGCAGTGGTTTGATACAACCAACTTCTCCCAACCCCTTGGCTGCACCAGTGGCGCCAATACACCCTGCCCCAACCCCGGCCTGGGCAATACCGGTCGTAACCAGTTCCGTGGCCCCGGCTACGTGCAAGACAACGTATCGCTCTCCAAGAAGTTCAGCATCTTCCGTGAAGTGGCATTGGAAACCCGCATCGATGCCATCCAGCTGAGCAACTCGCCTCAGTTTGGTCTGCCCAACGGCAGCTTCACGTCCACAAACTTCGGCCAGATCACAAGCACCCTGGGCAGCGGCTCAGGTACCGTGAATGGCGTCGGCGGTGGCCGTAGCCTCCAGGGTTCCGCGAAGATCACCTTCTAAAAACACAACCGCAACTCCAAAGGCCGGCCACGCTTTCTCAGCGTGGCCGGCCTTTCGTTGCAGCCAATCTGCTAGTGCGGTCAACCTTGCATTCGTCCTTCAGCCAAGCTGCGGCTTCAGCATCTCATTCCCCGCCACACCCAGTCTCACTCCAAGCGGTCTTCCCATCCAGCAGGAAACAAGCCGCCCCATTCACGTCGGTCAGCAGCGTCCGCACCCTGGCCGCTTCCAACTCCACCAGGATCTCCTGCCGAGGATGCCCATAGCGATTGTGGATGCCGCAGGAGATCACCGCCCACTGCGGCGCAACCTGCGCTAGAAATGCAGGGTGTGTTGAGCTGATGCTCCCGTGGTGCCCAACCTTCAGCAGCGTGCTCTGCAGCCCCGGCTCACTCAGCATCGCCTCCTCCACCGCGCCCTCCGCATCGCCCTCCAGCAGCACCGAACTCTCTCCATAAGCAACATGCAGCACCAGCGAGTCATTGTTGGCCGGCGTCGCACCCGGCTGGTATCCCGCAAACGGCGCCAGCACGCGCACCCGGGCTTGCCCAAAACCGAACCCATCTCCCGCACGCATCGCGCGAACCCGCACATGCAGCCCCGCAGCCTCGCTCAATAGGTCGTTGTAGCTCCCTGAACGGGGGTTGTTGCCCACCCAAAGCTCATCGGGATGGAAGTTGCGCAAGACCGCGGGCATGCCGCCCATGTGGTCGGAGTGGGCATGGCTCAGCGCCACAGCATCCAGATGACGAATCCCCCGCGCCCACAGCGCTGGAGAAACCACTTCCTCGCCAATGTCGAACTCCTGCGGAGCCTGTCGCGGTCCGCCGCCAACCCCGCCCGCATCCACCAGCAGAGTCCTGCCATCCGGTGTAATCAGCAGCAGCGCGTCACCCTGTCCCACGTCAATGGCCTCCACCAGCAACGCCCCGCGCGGATGCTCCACAGCCCGTGGGGTCACCGCAGCCCCTGCCGCCACTATCAGCGCCACCCACGCCAGCCGCCGCAGCCACGGCATCTCACGCCTTAATCCGAGGTGTGCCAGTCCAATCGCCCCCGCCAGCATGGCGCAAAACGCCCCTGACTGCCACAGCAGCGGCGTCGCGATACGGAAGTCTCCAAACGTCAGCGACCCGAACAGGTGTACCAGCCCCACCCCGGCATGCAGCACCACCGCCACCACCATCCCCGGAGCCACCGCAGCGGCAGGCCAGGCCGCCAGTGCCAGCAGCGTCACCAGCGCGGCCGGCATCAGCACCGCAAGCAGCGGCAGGATAAGCAGATTCACCGGCAAAGCAAAGATAGTGATGCGATGGAAGTAGATCGCCATCGGCAGCGTCATGGCCAGCTCCACCACGCATGAAACCGCCACCAGTTCCACCGTCCGCAGCACCAATCCCACCGCCCACGGAAAGACCCGCCATGCCATCCGCCCGCCCACCACCCTCTGCAGGCGCTCGCCAATCATCCGCATCATCACGCGAAATTGCGCCAGCCTCGGCGTCAGCTTCACGTCCAGCGCAATCTGCCGCAGCTCCCGTGTGGCGGTCAGGTAAGGGTGAACCGTACCCTCCAGCAGCGGTGCGGCAACGCCGGCAATTGCCACCACCGCAAGCAGCGTCATCTGCAGGCTTGAGTCGAACAGGCTGCGCGGGCTGGCCGCCATCAGGCACAAAGCAGCAAAGCCAATCGTGTTCAGCGGGTTCCGCTCCCGGTAAATCAGTCGTCCCAGCAGGTAGAGCGTCACCATCCACAGCGACCGCTGCACCGGCGTCGCAAAGCCTGTAAACAGCGCATACGCAAACGAGGCAGCAATCGTAATCACCGTCGCCGCCACGCGCGGTGTCCGCAAGCGGCGCATCAGCCAGAAGATGCAGCCAGCCACAATGGCAAGATGAAAACCGGAAACCACCAGCATGTGAAAAGAGCCCGTCCGCTCAAAGCCCACCCGCAGGGAATGTGTCAGGTAAGTGCGGTCGCCTGCCACCATCGCAGCCAGCATGATCGCGTCCTCCTGGCTCAGGCGCAATACCTTCGGTAGCCCCCGCATCGCCGTCGGCAGGGCCAGCAGCCGCGTGGTTGAGGCGTGCTGCCACCCGCTCACGCGGCACCCAAGCCACAAGCCCCGCGCCGGGCCAAGCTTCTCCACCCGCTCCAGATCCACCGTTGCCGTCGAAGTAATCCCCTGGTCAAGCAGGAAATCCCTCCGGCTCCACACGCCAAGGTCGTGATACGTGGCTGGCGGCAGCAAGCGAACAACAGCCCTCACCCGCTCGCCGCAACCAAAACCACTTGCGGAGAGCCCTTTTGGCCACCGCACCGTCAGCCGTACGCCGCCCGCAACTGCAACCTGCTTGTCCTCTGCGTCCGTAACCTCTTCAAGGCTTGCCACCCGCAGATCGATCCGCTGCGTCGATTGCGGTGCTGGCGCGGCAGCCTCGCTGTCGTCAACGCTCTGCTCCGTCTCCGTGCGCACCGGCCCGGCGTCCACCACCGTGCCTTCCACCGTGCGCAGCAGCCCGTCAGACAGCGCGGCCAAAGCGGGCGCGGCGGCCGGCTGCGGTTCCATCAGTGCGCACCACGCTCCCAGCAATCCCCACAGCACCGCCACCGGAAGCCAGGCAACGCGCTGCGCCCGCAATGCAGCTACGGCGCTCAGCGCAGCCATCAAGACAATCGTCACCAGCACCAGGCTCGGCCGCAGCCAAAGCCAGTGCGCTGCCGCCGTCCCGGTCGCAAACAGACACGCGCCGTGGAACAGCGGTGCACCACGCAGACCTGAACTCAGGCCGGCAGAGGGCTGCCCGGTGGTGGGTGCGCTGGCTTGCATTGTGCTTTGAAAAATTGAAAAGGTTCTATGGGCCTCAAGCCTATCAGGAGTGGCGCAGCCGGACCACTGTTTCCAAATGGAAAGTCTGCGGAAACAGGTCCGCAAGCGTCATGCTCTCGATTACGTACCCTGTGGCCACTAGCGCGCGCAGGTCGCGGGCCAGCGTCGCCGGGTCGCAGGAAACATAAGTCAGCGCGGGCGCAGCTATCTCTGCCAGCAGCGTGGTAATCTCCGGGCCCAGCCCCGTGCGCGGCGGGTCCACAACTACAAGGTCGGGCCGCTCGCCCTTGCGGCTTCTGCGCAAAAAATCCAGCGTTGCCGCACGCACAGCCACGCCTGTTGTGCCCCGCAAATTCTCCTGCAGAGCCCCCGTGGCACTCGGCGCAATTTCAACCGCGGCCACCCGCCCAAATCCAGCCGTCAGCTTCCGCGCAAACAACCCCACTCCGGCAAACAAATCCCAGGCCAGCCCGCCGCTATGCCCTGCGGTCACCCGCTCCACCAGCGCATCAACCAGCCGCCGGTTCACCTGGAAAAACGCACCATGATCAACACGATAGTCAAACCCGGCAGCCCGGTAGGCAATCGAGCTTGCGCCCCACTGCGTAACCGTGCGCGCTGGCTGCCCCAGCCGCCCTTCCGTCACCAGCTCCGCGCCCTTCAGGGCTGGAATCTGCTCGCTCAACGCCAGCGCAAACTCGTCAAAACGGCTCTTCTGAGTGCCATTGGTAAATACGCTGGCCAGCAGCGCCGTCTCTTCCGCATTGCAAAAAACTGAGATCTCCGTCGGCCGCAACCCCGGCGCAAACCGCCGCGCAACTTCAGCGGCCACCAGCGCGGCTTTCGTCAGCAAAGGCGCAGCAATCGGGCACTCACCTACAGCAATCACGCCATGCGAACGCCGCCCGCGATAGCCCGGGTTCCCCGCGCCATCAAAGGCCAGCCGGATGCGATTCCGATACCCCCACGGCTCAGCAGAAAGCACCTCAATCTCCGCCGCCGACTGCACGCCGCCGCGCTCCAGTGTCTCCCGCAGTATCGCCTGCTTGAACCCAAGCTGAGTCTCATAGCCCGCGTGCTGGTAGTTGCAGCCCCCGCACGCGCCAAAGTGCGGGCAGGTCGGCGCAATGCGCTCCGGCGCTGCGGTCACAATCTCTTCCGCCTCGGCGGTCGCGTAGCCGCGCTTGTCCTCGGTAATCCGCACCCTCGCTGCTTCGCCCGGTAAAGTGAGCGGCACAAAAACAGCCTTGCCCTCCACGCGCGCCAAAAACGCACCCCCGTAGATGGGCTTTTCAATCACCAAAAGCTGGGGCTCGCCCGGTTGGTTCTCCGCGGATTGTGTGCGGGGCGGTCTCATTGCTGGCTCATGTAGAACAGGCTCAGGCGCGGCAAGTTATAGTGCACCAGCAGTTGCTTCTGTGCAAACTGCCGTTCCACCTGCCGCAGTTGTACCGCGCCCATCCGGCTGCGGTAGGGTGCCAGCTCGCGTGCCGCATGCTCCTTCAGCCCCACCAGCAAATCCTCGGGAGCGGCAGCCGTAAGCGCGGCAAACAGCTTCTCTTCCAGCACGGTCAGTGAGCGCTCCAGCGCTTCCACATTCACTGCCTGGGCGTTCTCGTCTGCTGCGGCGCGCACCTCGCCAGCCAGGGTTCGCAGCCGCGCGGCAGTCGCTGCACAAGCATCAAACGCAACTGTTGCCGCATCCAGAGCCACGGCAGCGGCTTCAAGATGCGCTGCGATTCGTTCCTTCTCAAAACCCGGCTCGTTTGTTGCTGCGGTCGTCGGCGCGGTTCCGGCTGCGGCTTCGCTCAGCTCAACCGCGGCTTCCATCACCGCTTGCGCACACCAGGCCAGGCCGTTGATGCGTCGCGCGCGTCCCTTGTTCTGCCGTGCGTCGTACTTGTCAAACGCCGTATCTATGCCGCGCAGCGCCGCATCCAGCGGGATGCCCGCCTCGCGCCACGTCTCAATCAGCGCCCAGTCCAGCGTCGAGAGCAGCAGCAGCGCCCCGCGCCGTTGCTGAAAGCGCTCTTCGATCTCCGTAAAATAATTAAAGTAGTTCAGCACCGGCGCCTCATTGCGCGCGGCTTCGCGCTCGTGGCGGCGTGCGCCCAGCGCGATTGCGTTCAAACAGAATCCGCAGGCCGTCAAGCGTGAGCCACTCGTCAATGTCGTGAATAAAGCGCGAGTCCTCGGCAATCATGCTCGCCAGCCCGCCCGTCGCCACAATCCGCGGCTGCTCGCCAAGCTCGCCGATAATGCGCTCCAGAATTCCATCCACCAGGCCGATGTAGCCAAAGTAGAGCCCGCTCTGTAGGTGACCCACCGTGTTGGTGCCAATCACCTTGGGCGGACGCTTGATGTCCACGCGGCTAAGCCGTGCCGCTCGTGAAAAGAGTGCCTCCGCGCTTAGCCCCAGGCCCGGAGCAATCGCTCCGCCCATGTACTCGCCCTTTGCTGAGATAACTTCAAACTTCGTCGCCGTGCCAAAGTCCACCACCACGCACGGCCCGCCATAGCGCTCAAACGCCGCAATCGAGTCGGCCAGGCGATCCGCGCCCAACTCCGTCGGGTTGTCGATAAGCATCGGCATCCCCGTCTTGATCCCCGGCTCTACAAACATCGGCTCTACATGGAAATAGTCTTCGCAAACCTTGCGCAGCGTCGATTCCACCGGCGGTACCACGGAGGCGATGATGATGTGCGTCACCTGGCTCGGCGCCATTCCGTGCATCTCAAACAGGTTCACAAAAAATACGCCGTACTCGTCCACGGTCTGCGTGCGGTGGGTGGTCACGCGCCAGTGCGCGGCCAACTCGGGCTTCTCCGTGTCCAACCGGTAAAGGCCCAGTACTGTATTGGTATTGCCTACATCGAGAGCTAGCAGCATTGTTTCCTCAGTCCACGTCTCTCAGTTCCCTTGGGCGGCGCGAATGCCGCCGGTCTGTACTGTTACCACCCCCCCGCTGGTCTGCACCAGCAGGAATCCGTGCTTGTCCAATCCGGCAGTTACGCCGGTACAGGCTTGCGGGCCATGTACTTCAACTTCGCGGCCCCGGACCCAGGTGGAGGCTGTTTCAACACGCGCGGCAATTGCCTCTTCCGCCCCTGCATCCGGCAGCGCAAGCGTCTCCCGCTCCAGCGATTTTAGCAGGGCAGCGAGCAGTGCCTGGCGGTCGATCCTGCGTCCCGCTTCAAGATCAAGCGACGTCCCAGCCGTACTCAGCTCCTGCGCAAACCCGCGCTGGTGCACGTTGATTCCAATGCCCGCCACAGCAAACCCAATTGCGCCCGATTCAATCTTTGACTCCACCAGAATCCCGCCGGCCTTGCGCGGGCCAATCAGCAAATCGTTGGGCCAGCGCAGATCCACCGCAACTCCAGCCACCGCCCGCATCGCGTCGGCGGCAGCCAGCCCGGCAACCAGCGGCAGCAGTGCCAACCGCGCCAGCGGAATCCGCGGACGCAAAAGCACGCTCACATAAAGCCCCTCGCCCGCAGCCGACTGCCAGCCGTGGCCGCCCCGCCCCCGGCCTGCATTTTGCTCATCGGCAAAGTAGACAGAGCCATGCGCCGCGCCTTCGCGCGCAGCCTTCAATGCATCCGTATTCGTCGAATCGGTCACAGGCGCAAAGTGAATATTGCCTGCAAAAATTGTCCCGCTCATTGCCGACTCAAGAGCTGCCAGATCAAACATCGTCTTGGAATCCCCGCTCACTCAAGGACGCTCAACCACCATCACCGCCGTTTTTGAAAAGGGCACGGCTTCACAGGCTGCGGCAAAACTCATCCGGGTGGTAGGCCGGGAATTCATCCCCGGTATAAAGCTAATCAAATCAACGTGGGCTTCAGCCCCTGAGGTATGCACTTCGGGCCTTCCATCCAGAATCAGACCTTTTCCGCAGCCTGCCCAGGCCCCAATAAAAGCCCAAAACCGCGCCGAAAATTGTCCCGCTTATAACTCGGCGATGCTCATTGAAATATCGGCCGCTTTCGCAGACTGCGTCAGCGTGCCCGAACTGATAAAGTCCACGCCTGTCTCCGCATAAGCGCGAATATTCTCAAGCACAATGCCGCCTGAGGCCTCGGTCGGAATCCAGCGCGACCCCTGCCCGTCCTTCGCCTCTCCGGCGGTCTCCGCCTTGATCCGCTCCACCGCCCGCTTCACTTCCTTCGGCGTCATCCTGTAAAGCAGAATAGCCTCGGCGCCATACGCAAGTGCCTGCTCCAACTCCTGCGCGGTGTGTACTTCCACCTGCACCCGCTGCCCCTTCTTGCGCTGCGCCAGCGCGCGCGTCAGCACAGTCGGCAATCCGCCGCCCAGCGAAATGTGGTTGTTCTTGATCAGGATGCCGGAAGCGAGGTCGATGCGATGGTTCGTTCCTCCGCCGCACAGCACGGCGTACTTCTCCAGCGCCCTCAGGCCCGGCACAGTCTTGTGCGTATCCAGCACATGAGCGTGCGTCCCCTGAATCGCGTCTGCATACTTCCGCGTCAGCGTGGCAATACCGCTCAGGTGCTGCATCAGGTTCAGAATCACGCGCTCGCAACTCAGCAGCGCCCGCGCATTGTGCCGAATCACGGCCAGTACCTGCCCAGGGTGCGCCCGCACGCCGTCGAATATCTCCGCGTTGCTCACCACTTCAAAGCGCGTATGCGCCAGTGGCCGAGGGTCGAGCCGCGCAAAAATCTCAAAAAATCGCGGCACCGCGCCCAGCCCGGCTACAACCAGTTCCTCGCGGGCAATAATTGAAGCCGAAGCGCGCAACTCCGGGTCGATGGTCAGGTTGGTCGTGGAGTCAGAAACGGCCCGGTCTTCCACCAGCGCCTGCTCCAGCAATGCGTCAATGCGGCTGCTCTTCCAATCCATGTATCCGTTCTCTCAACACCTGCCGGGTGCCCCAGCTCTCGCTCTTGAGACCTGGGATAGCCTCAGCTTGCGCTACAAATGCCATCATCCTGAACGAGCCAGGCTCGCCCTCTTCCTCATTCAGCCGGCAGTGCATTCAGCGCCGCCTGCGCCTTCTCCAGCAGCAGGCGCGTCTCCGCTTCCTGCTTTTTCAGCCCTTCCACCACCTGCGCCGGAGCCTTGGCCAAAAAGCTTTCGTTCCCCAGTTGGCGCGCAGCGGCGGCCACACCTTTCTCATACTTCGCAATGTCCTTTGTCAAACGCTCGCGTTCGGCGGGCACATCCACCGTGCGTTCGTACACCACGGCAACGTCGAAATTGGGCGTCGAGTGCTTTGAAAGGCCGGCGGTAATCTGCTCCGCAAAACGCAATTCGTTCACCCGCGCCATGCGTTCCACAATCGAGCTGTTCTGCTTGACTACGGCCTTCATCACGGCGTCCATCCGCACCTCAATCGGCGTCACCGCTTTTTCTTCCACGCCAATCTCTTTGCGCAATCCGCGAACTTCCACAATCAGGCTCTGCAGCAGCCCCATCTCGGACAGGACCGCCTCATCCGCGGGTGTCTCTGCGGCCTGCGGATACCGCGTCAGCGCAATCGACTTCGCTGGCGGATTGCCGTCATAAACCGCATGCCAAATCTCCTCGGTGATGAACGGCATGAACGGCGAAAGCATCCGCAGGAACGCCTCAAACACTGATACCAGCGTCGTCAGTGCCGCTCGCCGCCCTTCAAGCTTGCTCGCCTGCTCCCCGGCTGATTCGCTTCCCGGCCCGTCCATCGGGAAGTCCAGCCGCAACTTCACAATCTCCAGGTACCAGTCGCAGAAACTTCCCCAGAAGAACTGGTAAATCGTGTTCGCCGCGTCGTCGTAGCGGTAGTTCTCCAGCGACTGGTTAACCTTCGCCGCAGTCGAGTGCAACTCGGCCACAATCCAGCGCGTCTCCAGCGGCGCATCGTCGCCAACCGCGGGCATTCCGCCCAGCGCCGCCACATCCACCGTTATCCCAAACTCCGCCGCCCGGTCCACGTTCATAAACAGGAACCGCGCCGCATTCCAGATCTTGTTCGCAAACGCCCGGTAGCCTTCCGTGCGCGCCACGTTGAAGGCAATGTCCGTGCCCGGCGACGCCATCGAGGCCAACGTAAACCGCACCGCATCCGTCCCGAACTGCTTCACAATCTCGATCGGGTCAATCACGTTGCCCTTGGTTTTTGACATCTTCTCGCGGTTCGCATCGCGCACCAGCGCGTGAATGTAAACCTCTTTGAAGGGCACCGCGTCCTTCAATGCGCGTTTAGACCCGTCGGCCATCGGCACATCGCCTGCAAACCAGCAGCCCAGCATGATCATCCGGGCCACCCAGAAGAACAGAATGTCAAAGCCCGTAACCAGCAAACTGGTGGGATAAAAGCTGTCGAAATCCCCGCGATTCCCCGCGTTCACATTCGGCCAGCCAAACACTGAAACCGGCAACAGCCCCGATGAGAACCACGTATCTAGTACGTCCGTCTCCTGCGTGATCTTTGTCCCGCCGCAGTGCGCGCAGGCCGTGGGATCAACCCGGGCCACGGTAATCTTGTGGCACTCCGAGCAGTGCCATGCCGGAATGCGATGGCCCCACCAAAGCTGCCGCGAGATGCACCAGTCGTGGATGTTGCGCATCCACTCGAAATAAGTCTTCTCGTACTGCTCCGGCGTAAAGCGGATATGCTTCTGCTCCACTGCCTCAATCGCGCGGTCCGCCAGCGGCTGTATCTTCACAAACCACTGGGTTGACAGGCGCGGCTCCACCACCGTCTTGCAGCGGTCGCAGTGGCCCACGTTGTTCGTGTAGTCCTTCACCGCGGCCAGCAATCCTTGCTCTTCAAGGTCGGCAACAATCCGCTTGCGGGCCACGTAGCGGTCCAGTCCGGCATAGCTGCCGCCCTCGCCGTTGATGTGCCCCTTGTCGTCCATTACGTTGATGGACGGCAGGTGGTGCCGCTCGCCCAGCGCAAAGTCGTTCGGATCGTGGGCCGGGGTCACCTTCACCGCGCCGGTGCCAAAATCCAGGCTCACCCACTCGTCCAGAATCACCGGGATCTCGCGTCCCACCAGCGGCAGCCGCAGCCTCTTGCCGTGCAGATGCAGGTAGCGCTCATCTTCGGGATGGATTGCCACAGCCACGTCGCCCAGCATCGTCTCCGGCCGGGTCGTAGCCACGGTCAAAAACTCTCCCGTATCCTTGCCCTCTCCATCGACTACCGGATAGCGAATCTCCCAAAGGTGTCCCTTCTGTTCCTCGTGCACAACCTCCAGGTCACTGATCGCGGTCTGGCAGCGCGGGCACCAGTTCACAATGTAGGCCCCGCGATAGATAAGCCCCTGCTCGTGCAGCCGGACAAACGCCTCCCGCACCGCAACAGACAGGTTGTCGTCCATCGTGAAGTACTCGCGCTTCCAGTCAACGGAGGCGCCCAGTCGCTTCATCTGGTCCAGAATGGCCCCGCCATAGTGGCGCTTCCACTCCCACACCCGCTCCACAAAAGCCTCGCGCCCCAGTTGCTGGCGGCTTGAGCCCTCCGTGGCAAGTTGGCGCTCCACCATCATCTGCGTGGCAATGCCGGCATGGTCCGTTCCCGGCAGCCACAACGCGCGGCGGCCGCACATGCGCCGCCAGCGGGTCAGAATGTCCATCTCCGCCTGGTTCAGCATGTGCCCCATGTGCAGCCGTCCGGTCACATTGGGCGGTGGCAGCAGGATGGTGAAGGGTTCGCCGCTGGCATCGGATGCAGCGTCGGCAGGCGCGGACTGGGCGAAGAGATTTTCGCGCACCCAGTATGCAGCCCAGTGGTCTTCAAGGTCGGTGGGATCGTAGGCTTTAGGCAGGTCGTGAGGCATAATGTTTTCTTGGGCGAACCCCTGAGAATCTGCGAAAAGCCCTAAAAAAGAGAGTTTTGCGCAAGGGAACCACCCCTCACTTTAGCAGATAAGGGCCTGCGGTCATTCAGCCGCCGCACCGGCAAACACTGTTCTCCCCAAAAGCAAAGGCCGCACCCATTGCAGGTGCGGCCTTTGCTTCAGCTCTGTCTCATCCTCAGAAAGGCTTCAGCTTCCCAAGGCCCTTCTTCTTCTTCTTCTTGCTGGACGACTCGTCGCTCAAATCAGCCTTTGGAGCCTTCTTCTTCTTGTCGTTCAACATCACCGTCTGCGTTGGAACCGAACCCGGCTTGATGTCGTTCACCTGTGCGGGTGCTTCCTGCGGCTTCTCCGCCGTCGGCACCACCGTGCTCGTCGGACCCACCGCCTTTACCACCGCGTTCGGATCGGAATTCGGCGCGCTCACAATCGATACGCCAACCCCGGTTCCACCCGCGGGCGGAGCCATCTGCAGCGGAGCCTGCGAAGGCTGATCGCTGCGCGGAGGCTCGTTCACCCCGGTCGGCGTCGCTGGGGCAGCGACTGGGGCCGGCTTGCCGGCATTCATAGCGTTCTGGAACAGCGTGATGTTTTCCTTGGTCACATCCGGCGCCAGTGTGCGCTTGGGATCGTCCAGGGTCGGCTCGCCCACGTGTACCGCTTCCACTACCGTGGGGCCGCGCTTGATCAGGCCAAGAGTCTTGTCGGTAAAGTGCAGCGCCTGGCGGCTGCGCTCTTCAGCGTCGCTCTCGGCAACTGCAGCCTGCGTGGGCTCGGGAACAGGGCGGTTCATCGCCACCAGCCGGTCGCGGGCATCCTCTACGTGGGGTGCCATCGGATAACGGATGATGACCTTGGTGTAAGCCGCTGCCGCACGGTCCTGATAAATCGCGGTCAGCCGCTCCCGGATTGCGCCCGGAAGGTTGGGAGCTATCTGTACGTTGTGCGCCTCGCCGCTGAAGGCATCGCCGATACCCAGCAGTGCCTGGTCGCTCTTGGAGTACAGCGGATATGTATCCACCACCGTCTCCAGGCGGGCAATTGCGGCGTTGTAGTTGTCGCGGCTGCCGTAGTAGAGGCCAATCTGTGTCTCGCGCTCGGCCAGTACTTCCTGCACGTCGCGCAGCTTCTGTTTGGCGCGCGGCACCAGCGTCGAGTCCGGGAACATGTTGATCATCTCCCGGTACTGCTTCTCGGCGTTCTGGGCGTTCGTATAGTCGCGGTCCGGCTTCTCCATCTGCTGGTAGTAGATGTCGGCCACCTTCATCTTCGCCTCGGCCGCTTCAGGCGCCTGCGGGAAGAAGGTGATGAAGTCCTCGTACTCGGCCTCGGCCTGGGTCAGCGCTGCCGTGCCGCCTTCCTTGAACCAGCTATCGCCTACTGACAACTTGGCCCGCATCCGGTACTCGGAGTCGGGGTAGGTATTCAGCAGCGTCTGCAGGTCAAGCCGCGCCACGTCATAACGGCCCTTCTTCAAGGCCGTCATGGCCTTGTCGTAGAGTTCCTTGTCGGGCTGCTTTGATGCGACATTGGCCAGCGGGTTGGCGCTCAGGTCCGTGTGCTTCTTGTGCTTGGGCTTCTTTTCCCTGGCCTGGGCGGCAACTCCACCCAGTACAAGTACTGCCAGCGCCACCGCTGCGATCTTTATGGACAACCGGTTCATACCACCTCATTGCGGCGGCGGCCCGTCGACAGGCCTGCCACCCATTTCGTGCTCATTCCACAGAATTTTACTCTTAAAACCTTGCTACTCGCCGGCGCCCGCGCGAGCCGCTGCCAGCAGCGCTCGTGCATCCCGTTCCGGGTGCCCGGCGCCAAACACAGCATTCCCGGCTACCAGTAGGTCCGCTCCAGCTTGGACGATCTGGGCCACTGTATCGTGAGCCACACCGCCATCAACCTCGATTCTAAATGCCAGCCCCAGTTCCCGACGCAATTCCGCCAGATGATGAATCTTATTCAGCGAAAAAGGAATGAATTTCTGCCCCCCGAACCCCGGATTCACGCTCATGATCAGCACATGATGCACCATCGGCAGTATGTCCACGATCAAATCCACCCGGGTCGCAGGATTCAGCACCACCCCCGCCTTCATCCCATGGCTGGCAATCAGTTCCAGTGACCGGTGAAGGTGCGGGCAGGTCTCGTAGTGGACGCTCACCCAGTCGGCCCCCGCATCGGCAAATGCCGCAATGTAGTCGTTGGGGTTCGAGATCATCAAGTGGCAGTCCAGCGGAAGGCTGGTTACTTTCCTGAGACTCTTTACTACCGGAGGTCCCAGCGTGATATTCGGTACAAAATGCCCGTCCATCACGTCCACGTGGATTACCGTGCCCCCGCCGTGCTCGGCCGCGGCTACCTCGTCCGCTAAATGGGCAAAATCCGCTGACAGAATCGATGGAAGCAGCTCAACCATAGGCTTTTGTGTGTAACTCCTTGCCACGACAGTGTATCAGCCGCAATCGTTGCCCCGCGCAGCTCTATGGAACCGCACCAGCCCCGGATCTGGCCCCTCCAGCCTCCGCAGCAGCATCCGCCCCCGCGCCCGCATAGCCGGGGTCCCCACGCACAGGTCTTTGTGCGAGGGGTGGATTGCCGGGGTCCCTGACCGGGTCAGGATTCGCAGCAGGTCCACCACCTCCGCCCGCAGCGAGGCATCCTGCAGCGTCAACTCCGCCAGCCCCTGCATCGCGCAGGTCTTCACAATCGAGCTCTTGTCTCCAAGGTAGGTTCGCAGCGCCTCCGCCGCTCGCCTGCACTCCGCCGTGGTCAGCGTCAGCCGCGGCACAATCACCGCCAGGTTCCAGCGCAGCTTGTTCTGCTTCGCCTCCGCCAGCAGTCCCAGCAGGGAGTCCTTCCACGGGGCAGCCAGCAGCGGACGCACGCTGGTTACCTTCTCCAGTGCATCGGCAGCGCGGTTTGCTACCCCCGCATCTTCGTCCCAAAGGCACTCAATCAGCTGAGATACCCTTCTCGGCTGCGCAGCAACCAGCTCCGCCACCTCGCGCGCCCGC
>Ga0316230_1002788_pt1 | contig 14553 bp, 10 predicted proteins | sample TBH18025metaG_FD_206004 | JGI IMG/M metagenome (GOLD analysis project Ga0316230, IMG submission 206004) | Freshwater microbial communities from Trout Bog Lake, Wisconsin, USA - TBH18025 | ecosystem: Environmental > Aquatic > Freshwater > Lake > Hypolimnion/Profundal zone | place: USA: Wisconsin...
AATGAGAAAGAGCGGACTACTTGAAGGCGTCTTAGCAAGCACTTACGAGTTTGGCGTGTTTTGGGCCAAACTTTTACTACGAAGTTCAGAAAAATACAGTTTCCGGACGGACACTAGGTAACCTTCAGCTCCACCACCCCGCCCCCGACCACGAAGTTGAGGTAGGCCGCGGCCACGGGCCTGCCGGTCGCCAGCGCCAAGGCGTCGGAATACGCCTTCAGCTGCCCGGCGTACCCTGCGGCCTCCCTGCCCCAGAGGGATTGCGGGCCGGGAAAGCTCTTGTGGTCCACGACTACCCACCCCCTGGGGGAGTCGAACAGCAGGTCCGCGGTTCCGACCATCAGCTGGTCGCCCAGCTCCATCTGCACCGGCCACTCGGTCAGCATCCGCCCCGGCTGCAACCCGGCCAGGAACCGGTAGAACCCGTCGCAGTTGGCGAGCAGACCGGCCGTCTCCAGACAGCCCCCGACTCCATGGCGCTCCAGCAACCCCTCCAGCAGGGAACCCCGCGCCTCGGGAGCCAGGCTCCCCGCGACGTCCACGGCGATGAAGCCGTGCAGCGCCGTTCCCAGGTGGTGGTAGGCGGGCTTGCCGGCAAGCGGCAGCATTTTCCCGGTGACGACCGGCCTCCCCACGGCGACGGCGAAACCGCCGGGCAACTCCATGGCCGACGGGTTGAGCCGCGCCGGCAGGTGCTGCGCCGCTCCGGCGCGCTCGCAGACCCAGCGACCCGCCGCGATCTCCGGGGAGCTGGCGGCCACCGGCGCGGGCCACTGGATCCGGAACTCCAGGGGACTCCCCTGCGCCTCCCAGTCCACGGCGACGGCCTCTTCCCGGTCCGACTGCGGCAGCGCCAGCCCGGCTTTCCCGAGCGCCAGCTCCAGCCAGGGGTTCCCCTTGCCGGAAAGGCACAGCACCTGGTAATCCCTGGCCCGGGTGAGCGTCACGTAGAGCAGACGCAGCTCCTCGGCCTCCGCACTGGCCGTCGCCCTGGCGAGCACCGGGCCTCCCTGCATGTTCTCCAGCAGCCCGGTTTCCTTGGTTTTCCTCCCGTAGGGCCAGGGCCAGAAACGGATCCAGCGCCCGGCAAGCGGGGCCGACAGGGAGACGGCTTTCCGGTCGTCCATGACGTTGACGCCCCAGACCCTCTCCCGCAGTTTGCTGTCCAGGGTGGCCGCCACCACGATGGGCCACTCCAGGCCTTTCGCCGCGTGGCAGGTGAGTATGCTGACCGCGTCGGCGCCGTACCCCTCGGCCTGGCTGTCGTCGCCCATGCCGGAGAGCTCGGCAAGCCAGAGGAGAAATCCGTTGACGGTCGCGGCCGACATCTGCCGCTGGCAACTCTCCTGGTAGCTGCGCACCATCTGGCGCAGGTTCTCCAGGTTCCCCAGGCGCCGCTCTCTTTCTCCCCACCCCATGAGGAGCCGGCGCAGGTCGATCGCCTCGATGATCTCGTCCAGGGCCTCCGCGGGAGAGAAATCGGCGGCGCGGTCGGAAAGGGCCTGCAAGGCGGTGAGGGCCCCGTGGCCTCCCCCCCACTCCTGCGACTGGTTGCCGGCGCGGAGCCATCTGAGCCGGTCGGCGAGCCACTCCTCCGGCTTGGGATCGGCCGAGGTCAGCACCTGGATCTCGGCGTTGGCAAGGGTGTCGTAGCGGTTCTGGAAATAGCGCAGACAGGCGAGCGCGAGCTTCCCCTCCGGCGTGTCGAGCAGGCCGGGGCGGCCTATCGCCACCCTCACCCCGCGCGCGGCAAGGGCCTTGGCGATCTCCCGGCAGACCTCGTGGCTCCTGCAGAGGACGGCGATGTCCCCCCCCCGGGCGGGCCTACCCTCGCCGCAGGCCTGGTCCAGGACCACCGGCGCCTCGCTCATGATGCCGACGATCCCGTCGGCGATCGTCTCCAGCCTCCCCTCCTTGTTGCCCGACTGCAGGGGCCAGAGGCGAAGCGCGCCGGAGGCCCCGGCGAGTTCCGGCCGCTGCGGCGTGAGCTCGACCTGCTCCCGGGGGAGCAGGCCGGCAAAGGCGGGGACGAAGAGCCCGTTGGCAAAGCGCACCAGGTCCGGCCGCGAACGGTAGGAGGAGGTCTGGACATCTCCCGGCCGTATCGGCACGGCCTGCACGACCGCCGCCATCAGGGCGGGATCGGCCCCCCTGAAGGCGTAGATCGACTGCTTCGGGTCGCCGACCCAGATCGACTGCCGTACCAGGCCGGTCAGTTTGAGGAACAGGGCAAGCTGCAGGGGGCTCGTGTCCTGGAATTCGTCCACCAGCAGCAGGTCCAACTCTTCCTCCAGCCGCTCCCGAACCTCCGGCTTGTCGAGCGCCGCCAGGAATCCGGACTCCTGGTCCACGAAGTCCATCAGCCCCCGTTCGTTCTTGTAGAGCTGGAAATGCTCCATGACCGACCCAGCCAACTCGAAGAGCGTGGTGATGTAGGTGATGAGATCGTCGTGAAAACGCGGGTGGTCGGGGTGCAGCACCGCGGCGTTCTGCACGGGCTCGGCCAGGACCGCGCTCGCCTTGGTCGGCCTCTTGGTGGCGAGCCCGACCCAATCGGTCCAGGGGAGCAGCAGCCCGGCGTTCAGACGGCAGGCGGCCCCCTCCAGCTCTTCGAGATAGCCGCGGGTCCCCTTGGTGGCGTCGGCGACGTTGTTCTTGATCTCCCGGATGGCGCTATTGACCGCTTCGGCAAGCGCCTTGTCGAGCGCGGCCGCGCTCCGCTTGCTGCGCCCCGGGAGGTACTGCAGGAGCCCCGCGATCGATTGCCTGGCGAAGCCGTCCAGGTCGGCCGGCCGGCAATCGTTGCTGCGCGCGGCATCGACGATATGCTTCAGCTCCTCCTTCCAGTCCACGCCGCCGAAACGCTCGCCGATCTCTTCCAGGACGCCGGCCCTGTCGTCGAGGACGACCTCCTCCAGGGCCTGGTTGAAGATGACCTGCCCGTCCTCCTCGGCGATGACCTCCAGCTGGGGGGAGACGCCGGCCTCGAAAGCGACCCGCTTGAGCAGGGAGCCGCAGATGCTGTTGACCGTCCCGATGAAGCCGGCGGCAAGGCGCTCGGCCTCCTGCGGCCTGTTGTTCCTGAACAGCGACTGCCGCAGCCTCTCCACCAGTTCGGCCGCGGCCTTGCGCGTGAAGGTGGTCGCCACGATCCCTTCCGGGCGGATGGCGCTCCCGGGATCGCTCAACAGGCCGGAAAGCTCCGCGGTCAGGCGGTGGGTCTTGCCGCTCCCCGCCCCGGCGCTGATGATCCGTATCTTTTTTTCAAGCATGGTTCCCCTCCTCCCATCCGACCAGCGCCCGGAATTCGGCCGGGTCATAGGTTTCCTCCGGATCTACCAGGATATCCGCCGGGGGGAGCGCCGCCGGGTCCGGCAGGGTCCCCGCGACCGGGATCTCGATCCGGCCGACTGCCAGCTCCCCTTGCCGGTAGAGGAGGGTCCTCTCCATCCGGCCGATCAGGGTGGCGAGGCTCTCCCCGTCGGGGAGCTCGGCCAGCCGCGCGGACGTGAAGGCCGCCCGGTCCGGCGCCACCAGGATCGCCTCGGAGAAGGAGAAGTAGGCCACCTGGGGCATGCGCTTTTTCACCTGCAGCATCTGGGCGTACAGGGCGAGCTGGATGGCGCGATTCTCCATGAGCTTGGCGCGCGACCACTTGCTCTGCCCCCACTTGAGGTCGATGACCGCGAGGGAGCCGTCCGGCTTGTCGAGCAGCAGGTCGACGCTCCCCTCCACCTCTTGGGCGCCGAGCACCCCTGCTGCGCCGACCTCCGTCCCCTTGACCCGCCAGCCGTTGTCCCGGATGTGCCCCGCCATCGCCCAGGCGGCGCGTTTCAGGCGCCGGGCGATGGTCTGGCGCTCCGACAGCCGGCCGGGAAGCAGGAAAACGGCCCCCTCGGTCGGCAGCAGCTCCGCCAGCAATCCCGCCACCTTTTGCTCGACTCCCTCCCGGGTCCAGGCGCCGCAATCCTCCCCGGGGAGGAACAGCTCCTCGAAGACCCGGTGCGAGAGGGTCCCCATGATGGCGTTCTTGCTGCCGATCGACTGGACGACCCCCTCGCGCAGCTTCGCCCCGTAGCCGAGAACCCAGCTGTAGGGGGTTTGAAAAACCTTCTCCAGGCTCGAGTAGGACTCGCGCTCCCTCCCCGGGACCGCCACGTCCCCGGGCAGGGTCCAGAACCTGGCCGGGACGGGGACCTGGCGTTGAGTGACGGGCTCCGTGGCGACGCGGTCCAGCCGCGGGTCCCCTGCCAGCCACTGCGCCGCCGAGATCTCCAGGGTGCGGATGCTGGACCCCATCAGGACCGCCAGGCGGTCATACAGGGGGTGCCGCTCCGTCGGGCTGCCGTTTTCGACCTCGGGGATGACCAGCAGCAGCCGGCGGCGCGCGGCGAGCACGGCGCGCCCGTAGCCGCTTACCTGGCGCGCCAGCTCCAGGTCGCGGTCCGGGAGCGTGACGCCGAGCTTTTGCAGCCGGCGTACCTCCTGCTTGAGCCAGGGCGAGCGGCGGTATCCCGGGGAGTTCCCCCGGGTGAAGCCGGTCCAGATCACCTCCCCCACCGGCGCGACGATCCCCTCGGGAGTCGTCACCCAGCCGAGGTGTCCGGCCCCGGCCTCGTCGCCCCGGGCCAGTCCCTCGCCCAGCACCATCTGCAGCAGCTTGCGCAACTGGGGCTGGCTGAAATGGCTTTCGGGCGCGCCTGCCGCGATCCTGGCGAGGTGGGCGGCCTGCGCCGACAGGGCCTTCAGCTGGCTGTCGTCCGCGCCGTCGGGGAGCTTCTTGCCGCCGGCCCAGGCGGCCACACGGTTGGCGAGTTCCGACAACGCCTCCCTGGGCACCCCGCTTCCCAGCGGGTAGCGCTCCCCCCCCAGCCACTCCTCCAGAGACCTCCTGGTGCGGGCCCAGCGCTCCTGGCCGGCCTCCGGGTCCTGCGACAGGTCGTCTTCGAGTTCCTGCAGCGCAGCTTTCCAGACCTTGCCTCCTATCCCCGGAGACGCTGCGACCGCCTCGGCGAGTTTGCGCCCGGCGCGCCGGGGAATCGGGGTGACCGGCAGGGTGAGGAGTTCCAGCAGGCGATAGGGGTCGAGCGGCTCCCAGAGGAGCTCGCACAGCAGCGGCAGCAGCTGGAGGATCGGTCGCAGCGACGAGTACGATGAAATCCCCAGGCAAGGCGCGCCCGACGCGGTCAGCACCCGTTCCAGGGCGCGGTCGCCGGCCGGCAGGATGAAGAGGCGTTCCGACTGCCCCGAGCTTACCAGCCAGGCGGCCAGAAGATCGTGCAACTCGCAGTCGCTGCCCCCCCTCAGGATCAAGAGCGAGCCGTCGCCTTGGGCCGTCATGCTCCCGCCCGACCTCAGCACCCCCTGCAGCGCGCCGAGATCGCCGCCGGCCCCGGCCGCCAGGGGATCGCAACAGGTTACCGGGACGCCGCTTGCCGCGAGCCTCCCCATCAACAATTCCCACGGGTGCCCCAACGACCCCTCCGGTTCGAGCCGGCGCACCCGGGAGATCTGAAGCCCCTCGGCGGGGAGCCTGGCGAGCACGGCGCGCACCCTCTCGCTGCATCCCCAGGCGAGCGCGGGAGCGCTAAAGGCGGGGAGCGACTCGACCGCGGCCAGGTCCCGGAGCCGGGGCGGCAGGGAGTCGTCCGGAGCGAAATCCCATCCGGAGAGCAGCAGCTCGTCGCGCCACGACAGGAGCGTCTGCGCGACACCCTGGGCATCGACCTCCAGGGAGCGGCTGTAGAACCGGCGCCCGTCGTCGGCCGCCAGCAGGCGCCGGCGGTAGACCTCGACACGGTAGGGCTCCGCCTCCCAGACGCCGGAGAGCCCGAGCCGGGTCTCCAGCAGCTGCAGCAGTCCCAGGGGGCCGCAGCGCTGCTCTCCGATGAGGGCGGACTTGCCTGCGGTCAAAGGGGGGTAGGATGCCGAGTCAAGCGCGCTGCCGAACGTTATTTTCACGGGGATGGCCTCCGGTATGGCATCAGGAAGACGGACTTCAAGGGTTGACGGGACCAGGATAGCATCCCGCCTCCCCCATCTGGCGTCCGTGGTCGAACGATTCGATTGAAATAGCGCGCACTACCGGAGTGAAATCTGGGAGTCGCTGCAGCGTGGCACGTTCCTCGGTGTGGCCGGTCGGGTGCAGGTAGACATCTTATCGCCTTTGGCGGCCATTACCAGAACAATATTCGGCATCACACAGAATTTCAGGATTGTGTTCCCTTATCGTGTCATTGCGCTGTCACACTGCCTCCAGGAGGGTTGAACGTCCCTTTGGTTTGCAGGTCAAATACTGACGACCTCATTGAACTACAGTAACTATTGTGAGCCCCAGTCGGAACATGAAGGGAGCAGCCCTGAACAAGCTACGCCGTGAACCGGCGAGGTACTTGATCCGAGAGGTCCAGCTCTTTTGCTGGAACAAGATCAAAGACGGGAATTGTGGGCAGGCGGTGGGAAGGAGAAGGACCTGATGTAGGCAGGTTATTTGTATAACTGCTCGCCTCACGACAAAAAAAAGGACCCAGCCGTTTGAGCTGAGTCCTTGATTTAAATGGTCGGTGCGACAAGATTCGAACTTGCGACCACTAGACCCCCAGTCTAGTGCGCTACCAGGCTGCGCTACGCACCGATTAAACCTGTTACTGCAACGAGTCCCGCAAACTTCTGAGTTCCCCTCTCACATCCTCGAGGATGGCTGCGAGTGCTTCCTTGGAGACCTCCGGCTTGCGGTACCTTTTCCTGACTTCCAAACGCTTGCGGGCTCCCTCAATGGTGAGCTTCTCGGCGTACAACAGCTTCTGTATTTCCAGCACCTGCTCTATGTCCGTCTTCGTGTAAAGCCGCTGTCCCGAGCTGCTCTTCTTCGGCTTCAGGAAGCCGAACTCGCTCTCCCAGTAGCGTAACACCGAAGCGGGGAGACCGGTGACGGCGGAGACTTCGCCGATTCTCAGGTAGTGCTTGTCCGGAACCCCGGTGTCCATCGTTACTGGCTGTTGATGGCGCTCTTCAATACCTGGCTCGGCTTGAAGGTGAGGATCTTCCGGGCCACGATGGTGATCTCCTCGCCCGTCTGAGGGTTCCTGCCGCGGCGGTCGGATTTCTCTTTCACCACGAAATTGCCGAAGCCAGCAATCTTGATCTTGTCCCCTTCTTCCAGGGTCGACTTGATCAGGTCAAAGACTGTTTCAACGAGCTCGGCAGATTCCTTTTTGGAAAATCCAACCTTCTCATAAATTTTCTCTACGATATCCGCTTTGGTCATAACCCCCTCAACAGGTTCAGCATTTCATTTTTTCCGTTCATCATCAGCGGCTTAATCTAATACCATAGGGTTTCTTTTTTCGCAACCCCTTTTTATCTAAAGGAAACATTTAATTTCTTCTGCAGGGCCGCGATGACGCGCTGGTGCACCCTGGTCACCTCGTCGTCGGTCAGGGTCCGCTCGCGGGAGCCGTAGCGCACCCGTATGGCGATGCTCTTCTCTCCCTGGGGGATGTTGCCCCCCTTGTAGAGATCGAACAGTTCCACCCCTTCCAGCTCCGCCGCCTTCACCCCCTGGACGCAGGAAACCACCTCGGCGGCGGCGGTCTCCTCGGGAAGCAGCATGGCGATGTCGCGGAAGGTCGAGGGGAAGCGCGACGGCACCTGGGCCGTCCCCATCGCCTTGCGGCAGCCGATCAGCTTCTCGAAGTTGAGCTCGAGGTAGAAGAGCGGCGCGGCGATGCCGTAGTTCTCCTGGACGCTCGGGTGCAGCTCGCCGAAGGAGCCGAGCTCCCGGTTGCCGCTGAGAATCCGGCACGCCTTGCCCGGGTGATAGTAGGGATCGACCCCCTGGGCGCAGTAGCTCGCCCCGGTCAGGTGCAACTCCTCCAGTATCCCCTCCACGATCCCCTTCACGTCGAAGAAGTCGAGGTCCCCCTTGGCCTGGTTCCACCCCTCGGGGTCGCGCCGGCCGGTCAGCAGCGCCGACAGGTAGAGCGGCTCGTCCGGCAGCTCGCTCGCGTCGCTCGGGATGTAGATGCGGCGCATCTCGAAGATGCGCTGGTCCAGGGTGCGGAAGTTGATGTTCTTGACCGCCGTCTCCAGCAGGCCCGGCAGCAGCGTGGTGCGCATGACCGAGAGCTCGTCGGAGATCGGGTTCAGCAGCGCCACCCCCCTGCGGCGGAAATCGTCGGCGGGGAGCAGGATCTTCTCGCAGGAGGCGGGGGCCACGAAGCTGTAGTTGATGACCTCCGAGAACCCCTGGGAGACCAAGAGCTCCTTGATGCGGCCGTTCAGCTGGAGCGCCGGCGAGGGGAGCTCGGAGAGCACGGAGGCCTGCGGCAGGGTGAGCGGCACCTTCTCGAAGCCGTTCAGCCGGACCACTTCCTCGATCAGGTCGATCTCGCGCTCCAGGTCGACCCGGAACAGCGGCACCTGCACCCGGAAGACGCCGGGTTCGGGCTCGCCCACCTGGAACTCCAGGCGCTCGAAGATGTCGCGCACCTCGGCCGCGGAAAGCGACAGGCCGGAGACCGCGTTGATGCGGGAGAGACGCGCGGCGATGGTCCGGGGGGCGATGTGCTCCGGGTAGACGTCGATGGTCCCCAGGGCGATCGACCCTCCGGAGAGCTCGGCGATCAGCATGGCGGCGCGGTCCAGGGCGCGGACCAGCCCGGCCACGTCGGTGCCGCGCTCGAAGCGGTGCGAGGACTCGGTGTGGATCCCCAGCCGCTTGGAGGTCCTCCTGATGGCGGAGGGATCGAAGTAGGCGCTCTCCAGGAGCACCTCCGTGGTCCCCTCCCCGATCTCGGAGTTGCCTCCCCCCATGATGCCGGCGAGCGCCACACCCTTCTCGGCGTCGCGGATGGTGAGGTCGCTTGCGGTGAGGCGGCGCTCCTGGCCGTCCAGGGTGCCGAAGAGCTCCCCTTCGGCGGCCGCCGCGACGACGATCCTGCCGCCGGCGAGGAGCTTGAAGTCGAAGGCGTGCAGCGGGTGGCCGTACTCGAGGAGCACGTAGTTGGTGACGTCCACGATGTTGTTGATGGAGCGGATGCCGGCGGCGCGCAGGCGGTCGGCCAGCCAGGCCGGCGAGGGGGCCAGGGTGCAGCCCGAGATGTGGCGTGCGGTGTAGCGCGGGCAAAGCTCCGGCGACTCGACGCTGACCGAGGCGAGCGTGGCGATCGGGGCGCCGGTTTCGACCACCTGGTGCCCCGGGTAGTGCACCTTCCTGCCGAGCTTGGCGGCGATCTCGCGCGCGACCCCGACGACGCTCAGGCAGTCGGCGCGGTTGGGCGTCAGGCCGATCTCGAAGACCGTGTCCTTGGTCCCCAGCGCGTCGAAGAGCGGGGTCCCCAGCACGAAGCTTTCCGGCAGGATCATGATCCCGGCGGACTCGGCCGAGAGGGCGAGCTCCTTTTCCGAGCAGAGCATCCCGAAGGATTCCTCGCCGCGGATCTTGGAGCGCTTGATCTTGAAGTCGCCCGGGAGCGTGGCGCCGATCCTGGCCAGGGCGACCTTGTCCCCCGCCTTGAAGTTCTGCGCGCCGCAGACGATCGTCAGGGTCTCGCTGCCGTCGCTCACCCGGCAGAGCGAGAGCTTGTCGGCGTTGGGGTGCTGGGCCTTTTCCAGCACCTGGGCCACCACGACGTCGTCCATGCCGCCGCCGATCGTTTCGGTCCGCTCGACCTCGAGGCCGAGCATGGTGAGCAGCTGCGACAGCTCTTCGACCGGCAGGTCGCAATCGACGAATTCCTTGATCCAGTTATAGGTAACTATCATGTCGTTCCCGTTGAGTCGTTAAGTCGTTAAGTCGTTGAGTCTAAGAGTTGCTGTTGCGCTACTTTGCCAGTATTACACCTCAACTCCCTCACCCCTGCCCTCTCCCGGAGGGCGAGGGAGAGTAGGGTTGAAGGTGATGAAAGCGGATCATCCATCGCTGCAGGCTCCGCCTACAAGAACCCCTCGCCCTCCGGGAGAGGGGGAGCCGCCGGGAAGGAAAGGCCCCTAGAACTGCTTCAGGAACCTTAGGTCGTTCTCGAACAAAAGCCTCATGTCGGCGATGCCGTACTTCAGCATGGCGATCCTCTCGATCCCCATGCCGAAGGCGAACCCGGTGTAGAGCTCGGAGTCGTACCCCACGTGACGGTACACCTCCGGGTCCACCATGCCGGCGCCCAGGATCTCCAGCCAGCCGGTCTCCTTGCAGACCCGGCACCCCTTGCCGCGGCAGATGACGCAGGCGATGTCGACCTCGGCGGAGGGCTCGGTGAACGGGAAGAAGGAGGGGCGCAGCCGGACGCCGATGTCGGAACCGAACAGCTGGTTGATGAAGAGGGTCAGTATCCCCTTCAGGTCGCCGAAGGTGATCCCCTTGTCGACCATGAGCCCCTCGATCTGGTGGAACATCGGCGAGTGGGTGGCGTCGGAGTCGCAGCGGTACACGGTGCCGGGCGCGATGATGCGGACCGGCGGCTGCTGCTTCAGCATGGTGCGGATCTGCACCGGCGAGGTGTGGGTCCTCAGGAGCACGTTCTCGGCGACGAAGAAGGTGTCCTGCATGTCGCGCGCCGGGTGGTCCTTCGGGAAGTTGAGCGCCTCGAAGTTGTAGAAGTCGTGCTCGATCTCGGGACCCTCGGCGACGCCGAAGCCAAGGGCCGCGAAGATGGCGCAGATCTCTTCCGTCACCAGGGTGATCGGGTGCTTGGAGCCGACGGCCCTGCGGCGCCCCGGCAGGGTCACGTCGAGCTTTTCGCCGGCTAGGCGCGCCGCCTTCACCTGCTCGCGGATCTCCAGGGCGCGGCTGTCGAAAGCCTCTTCGAGGCGCCCCTTCACCGAGTTGACCACCTGGCCGATGACCGGGCGCTCCTCGGCGGAGAGCGCTCCCAGCCCCTTCATGACGCCGGTCAGGGCGCCCTTTTTCCCCAGGTACTTGACCCGCAACTCCTGCAGCCCGTCCTCGGTCCGGGCTGAGCCCAACTCGGCGACGGCTTCGCTCAACAGCCCTTCAAGTTTATCCTTCATGATTAATACCCTATTTTCGTATTGATCCTGATTAGCAAGATTTTTGCGAGTCCGTCGCGGGGCACGAGCGCACGGGCCCATGACCATGCGCCCCTACGGTACCGATCGCGCAGGGGCGACCCGCGGGTCGCCCTTTCGGGGACAAACCGCGCCGACAGTATAAAAAAAAGAAATGAGACATCGCTATCCCATTTCTTTTTTTATGCCCGCGGTATGTATTAGAAGTTGGCTTTGGCGACGGCGGCAATCGCCGTGAAACCCTTCGGATCGGACACGGCCAGGTCGGCCATGACTTTCCTGTCGATTTCCACCTTGGCCAGCTTCAGGCCGTGGATCAGCTTGCTGTAGGAGAGGCCGTTGATCCTCGCCGCAGCATTGATCCTGGTGATCCAGAGCGACCTGAAGTCACGCTTTTTCACCCTTCTGTCACGGAACGCGTAGTTCAACGCACGGTCCACCGCCTCGGTGGCGCTTCTGAACAGTTTGCTTCTCGCGCCGCGGTAGCCCTTGGCAAGCTTCAATACCTTGTTTCTTCTGTGTCTCGCTTTAAAACCGCGCTTTACTCTTGGCATACATACTCCTTCTGGTTTTTAATTAGCCGGATCCGCAAGGGGAGACGTTTCCTCACGGTTCTCGGACTTCGGCAACAGGGTGACGGAACGGGTACGGGGTCCGGTCACGGCAGCGCGGGGTAGACTCTCGCCGCCGCAGTTGCCAGTCCCCAGTCCCTAGTCCCTAGCCCCTGGTTTATTTGTACGGAATCTGGCAGGCGATCGCCTTGTGGTTGGCAGCGGCGACGATCCCGCCCTTTCTGAGGTTACGCTTGTTCTTCCTCGTCTTGGAGGTGAGGATGTGGCTGGTGAACGCGTGGCTCATCTTGATCTTGCCTGTGCCGGTCTTGCTAAAACGCTTGGCGGCGCCCCTATGGGTCTTCATTTTAGGCATTGGTTACTACTCCTTTATTGGTGGTGTTATTTGGTAGTTTTCACTTTGGGGGCGACGATCATGAACATGCTGCGCCCTTCCATCTTCTGCCTGACCTCGACGATCGCTATGTCGGCGAGCTCCGCGGAGAACTTCTCCAGGGCGGCCATGCCGAGTTCCTGGTGCGTGATCTCGCGCCCGCGGAACACGACGGTGATCTTCGCCTTGTTCCCTTCTTCCAGAAAGCGGCGCACGTGCTTCACCTTGAACTCCAGGTCGTGGACGTCCGTCTTGGGACGCAGCTTCACTTCCTTCAGTTCAACCTGCACCTGCTTCTTCTTGGCTTCCGCCTGCTTCTTGGCCTGCTGATATTTAAACTTGCCGTAATCCATGATACGGCAAACCGGAGGTACGGCTGTCGGCGAAACCTCTACCAAATCCAGTTGCTGGCTCTCGGCCAGCGCCAAGGCCTCGCGGAGCGGAAGAATCCCGAGCTGTTCGCTTTCGGCACCTACTACCCTTACCTCTTTGGCCCTGATGGTCTGATTGATGTTGACTGTAGGTTTAGCTATGACGCCACCTCCTAATGAAAGCTTTTGGTTTCTGATTCGATAAAGGAAACAAACTGTTCCGGGGTCATCCCCTCGAGGTTCTTGCCGTCCCGATAACGGGGGGCGAGCAGCCCGCTTTCGACCTCTTTGTCGCCTACCACCAGCATGTACGGTATCTTCTGCAGCTGGGCCTCGCGGATCTTGAAGCCGAGCTTCTCGTTGCGGAAGTCCTTCTGGACCCGGACCCCCGCCGCGCGCAGCGTGTTGAAGGCGGCTTCGGCGTAGGGAATCTGGTTGTCGGTGACCGTGACGATGATCGCCTGAACCGGCGCGAGCCAGGTCGGGAAGCTTCCTGCGTAATGCTCGATGAGGACGCCGATGAACCGTTCGATGGCGCCCAGGATGACCCGGTGCACCATGACGGGACGCTTCTTTTCACCGTCGGCATCGACGTAGGTGAGGTCAAAGCGCTCCGGGAGGGTAAAATCGCACTGGATTGTAGCACATTGCCATCTTCTGTCAAGCGCGTCGCGGAGCTTGATGTCGATCTTCGGGCCGTAGAAGGCGCCGTCCCCCTCGTTGATCTCGAACTCGCGGCCGGAATCCTTCAGCGCCGAGAGCAGCGCGCCGGTGGCGAGTTCCCAGGCGTCGTCGCTTCCGATCGACTTGGCGGGCCGGGTGGAGAGTTCCATCTCGTACTGGAAGCCGAAGATCCCCATGATGTCGCCGACGAAGGCGAGCACCCCCTTGATCTCGGCGTCGAGCTGGTCCGGGGTGCACAGGATGTGCGCGTCGTCCTGGGTGAAGCCGCGCACGCGCAGGAGGCCGTGCAGCACGCCGGCGCGCTCGTGGCGGTGCACGGTGCCCAGCTCGAAGTAGCGCAGCGGCAGGTCGCGGTAGCTTCTCAGCGCGCTCTTGTAGATCATCATGTGGGCCAGGCAGTTCATCGGCTTCACGCCGTAGCTCTGCTCGTCCACCGTCGTGAAGTACATGTTCTCGCGGTAGTTCTCGTAGTGCCCCGAGCGCTGCCAGAGTTCGGTCTTGAGGATCTGGGGGCCGAGCACGATGTCGTAGCCGCGCTTGAAGTGTTCCTTGCGCTCGAACTCTTCCAGCACGGTGCGCAGCATGGCCCCCTTGGGGTGCCAGATGACCAGGCCGGCGCCCACCTCGTCGTTGAAGGAGAAGAGGTCGAGCTCGCGGCCGAGCTTCCGGTGGTCGCGCTTCTTCGCCTCCTCGATGCGGGCCAGGTAGGCGTCCAGCTCCTTCTTGTCGGCGAAGGCGGTGCCGTAGACCCGCTGCAGCATGGGGCGCTTCTCGTCGCCGCGCCAGTAGGCGCCCGCGATGGAGGTGAGCTTGAAGGCCTTGATGAAGGAGGTCTTGGGAAGATGCGGTCCGCGGCAGAGGTCGCAGAAGTCGCCCTGGGTGTAGAGCGAGACCGTCTCGGCGCCGAGGTCCGTGATCAGCTCGACCTTGTACTCCTCGCCCATCCCCTTGAAGAGCGCGATGGCGTCGGCGCTGGAGAGCTCGCTCCTCTCGATCTTCAGATCGGCCTTGGCGAGCTGGTGCATCTTCTCTTCTATCTTTTCCAGATCTTCCGGGGTGAAGGGATGATCCACGTCGAAGTCGTAATAGAAACCGGTCTCGATGGCGGGGCCGATGGTGACCTTCGCCTGCGGGAACAGGGCCTTCACCGCCTGGGCCATCAGGTGCGAGGTGGAGTGGCGGATGATGGTCAGCGCCTCGGGGCTCTTCTCGGTGATGATCTCGACCTTGCAGCCGTCGGCGAGCTTGGCGAAGAGGTCGACCAGGTTGCCGTCGACCTTGCCGGCGATGGCCGCCTTGGCGAGGCCGGTGCCGATCGAGGCCGCCAGATCGAAAACCGTTGCCCCTTCCTGCAGGGTTCTTTCAGAGCCGTCCGGAAGCGAAACCTTTATCTGATTCATCGCAAACCCCTTTGATCAATACCTTTGGACAAACAGAAAGAGGCATCGAAACTCGATGCCTCCGTCGAACCTCGTACTGAAGGTTTCTTTCTGATGGTAGGCGCGGGCGGTTTCGAACCGCCGACCCC
>Ga0316230_1002809_pt1 | contig 14444 bp, 12 predicted proteins | sample TBH18025metaG_FD_206004 | JGI IMG/M metagenome (GOLD analysis project Ga0316230, IMG submission 206004) | Freshwater microbial communities from Trout Bog Lake, Wisconsin, USA - TBH18025 | ecosystem: Environmental > Aquatic > Freshwater > Lake > Hypolimnion/Profundal zone | place: USA: Wisconsin...
TCCCGGGCCTGTGTCAACGCCAGCAGGGCCTTGTTCAGCTCCTCCTGAAGCTTGGCGTCTTCCAACTCGATCTTCTTCACTGTGTCCAGTTCCACGCTCCGCAGAGAGCCGCCGGCCACCAGGTTCATGTACCACACCTCGATGCTGTTCTTCTCGCCAACCGCCTTGGGCTTCTTCTCCAGCCCCAGGATCGTGCCTTCTTCGGCTTCGCCGCCAGCCATGGACAGTTTCACCTTGGCTCCGCGAAGCTGATTCAGCAGGTCGCCCATGGAGGGGTTGCCGGTGATATCCACCTGGAAGCTCTTAAGGGTCTTGGAGATAGGATCCTGGCTGGGATAGGTGATGGCGGTGACTTTCCCGCCGTTGAGGTCTTCCAGAACCAGGCTCTTGAGGATGTCGTTGATCTGCTGGGTCTTGAACCGCAGTTCGGTACTGCCGTTGCCGTCGACAGCGCCGTAATGCTCGAAATAACCCACCCCGCTGCTGAAGAGCACCACGGCCTTGACCGGAACATCCGAACCTTTGGTCGCAGCGTCGACTGCCGCAGCGGCCGCCACCGGTTGGCCAAGCTGTGCGGAACTGGATTGCGGGGTAAGCAAGATTCCCGCGGTTGCCGCCACCAACGCCGTCGCCATAAGCCATGATCGCATGTGCTGCTCCGTTGTTAAGGATTGTCCAGGCATAGTACTACTTGGGTTTTTGACGCCAGAACCAGGGAAAAGTTGCCCATAAAAGTGGCGACCTGACCGCGTAATTGCAAGCGTATGCCGTACTTGTCACCGCCGCGATGAGTATATTATCTCAGAACATGGTCCCAAAATAGTATTTCCACAGGGCCACGACCTCGCGGGCCATGTATTTAGGAGTCGATACCAACTCACGGCGAACCGGGACGGTGCGGACCGTGCGCAGGTCGCGCTGATAGGTCATTTTTATCCGCGGCAGATGCCAAAAATGGCTGACGGCCATTATGGTCAGTGGTCCGGTGGGCCAGCCGTGAATAAGGGCGTTCTCGTTCTTTTGGCGGGCGAGTTTCTGGAAGATGGCGCCGGTATGGGCGATGCTGGCGGCGGTATTGTCGCCGTGCGGATCAAGGATTATAGCCTTGTCGGGTACTCCCGCCGCCAGGGCCAGGTCGCGCATGACATCCACTTCATTGCGGGGCTCATCGGGACCCTGGCCTCCGGTGAAGATTAGCTTGCCGGTCCAGTGGTCATCGCCCACCAGATGCTCGTTGTAGAGTTGGCAGGCGAGGTTTACGCGGTCCTCAAGGGCCTGTGAAGGGGTGCCGTCCGGGCGAACGCCGGCGCCGAAAACCACGACGGCATCGCACTGGCGGCGGTAGTCGGTGCGACCGAAACACCACATTTGCGCCAGAGGGAAAACGACGGCGCAGGCGAAAACAGTGCAACCGATAATGGGGATCGCATGTCCCGGCTTGGGGCCGCGGTTGTGGTTGGCCAGGGAGCGCCATATGCAGCGCAAGCCAGCCAGGACCAGGAAAGAGAAAGCTAGCCACGGTCCGCCGTAAAGGGCGTGGCTACCGAGGAGCCAGTAATATACGAAGGCATCCCAGATGGCGATGACCATGAACAGTTCCAGGATAATCATGGTGGCGCGGCGCCGCCATGACGCGCAACGCGGGCGTAGGGCGTAGCCCAGGAGAAACACCGTCACTATCACCAAGGCGACCCATTGGACCATGGCCGGCAGCGGGTAGAAGTTGATCCACCATTGGCTGGTGTCGAAACTGGCATCAACGCCCGGGCGGGAGACTCGTTCGCTGAGCAGATTGAGCAGGGAAAACATGGCGAAGAAGAGGGCCAGGCCGCGCGCCACCGGCTCCCATGCGGAAACCGGGCCATCCGGTCTGGCGGCTGGGGCCGCCGTGGCGGCCTGGCGGCGCTGGATCGGGGGAAAGAAGGTCCGCTTGACGGTGTCGTCTGGACGTGGTGGGTCCGCCTGCGGCTCCTCTGACGCCGCCGGGACACCAGAGGCGTTGCCAGGGTCTGGCTCCTGAGGATTGGTTGCCGGTGTTTTCAAGGTCGATCGGGCTCTGTTTCACGGCCCGCAAGCAAGGCCGCGGTTGCATACGATATAGGTTTGTCGCGGGGATGCAATTGGCGCCTCATCAGTTCAACCCGCCGCCTCCGCTACCCTCGGCGGGGATTCTGCGGTATTCTTTGCCCCCAGCCGCCGTCACTGCGAGGGCGGCATGTTTGGTCAGGCTCTGTCTCCATGCCTCTACGCGGGTCTGGAGACAAAGCCTTTTCCCGAGGTACGATTCATGCCGCAATTTGAAGCTTCCGTTCTTGGCCTGGCGCCCAGTTTTGGTTTTGGCGATCGCATCGGCCTGGCCACCACCGGCCACGTGGCGGCGCTGGCCAGGGCCGGCGGGCGCATCCAGCCGATCTTCGCCCAGCAGTCCATCCGCGAGATGACCCGCACCCGGCGCACGCCCCAGCAGGTCGTGGCCGATGCCGCCGCCGGCATGAAGGCCGCCGGCTATCGCGGCATCAGCGGAGCTGACGCCGACCACCTCAAGACGCCCGAGGACGTCGATGTAACCGCGGCGGCGGGATTCGTTTTTTTCACCATCGACCCATCGGCACAGGTGGATACCAGCGCCGATGACTATTCCGCGGCTCAGCTTGCCGAAAAGTTCCTGGCCGTGGCCGATCAGGCCACCTGGGTCGCCCAGTACCGGGGCAAGCGTATCGCCCTGTCCACCGGAACCGTGATCGATCTGAACGATGAGGTCTGCCACAAAGCCGCCGTCAAGTATGGCCGGGCCATCAACCTGGCGGTGAGCATGGGCAAGCATATCGAAGCCGTCTCGCGCAAACTGGGCCGGAAATTCGAGATCGAATTGAGCGTGGACGAAACGCCGCAGCCCACTACTCTGGCCGAGCATTACATCTTCGCCGATCAGTGCCTCCGCGCCGGCATGAAGATGGTCAGCCTCGCCCCGCGTTTCGTGGGCGACTTTGAAAAGGGCGTGGACTACAAGGGCGACATTAACGCCTTCACGCGTTCTTTCGCCGATCATGCGGCCATTGCCAGGTTGCTGGGGCCGTACAAGCTCAGCCTGCACAGTGGTTCCGATAAATTGTCGATCTATACCATCTTCGCCAGGCTTACCGGCGGAATGTTCCACGTCAAGACCGCCGGAACCAGCTACCTCGAAGCCCTGCGCGTGGTGGCCCGCCATGATGTGCCGCTCTTTCGACGGATGATTGATTTCGCCCGCGCCCGCTACGATACCGACAAGGCGACCTACCACGTCTCGGCCACGCTGGGCGCGGTTCCGGCCCCGGCGCTGGTTTCCGATAACCGGACTCTGGAAGCTCTGTACCTAGGCGATTGGCAAGCCACACCCGCCGGTCGGGGTCTGTCCGATCCCGGACGGCAGATACTCCATTGCACCTTCGGTTCCATGCTCACCGATGGCCAACTGGGCGTGGCTTTGCGGCAAACCCTGGAGAATCATCGCGGCACCTACGACGAGGTCCTGGCCTTCCATTTCGGCAAGCATCTGGAGGCCCTGAACGCAGGCATGGAAGGCTGCTCCTGTGGGTGCGCGCATTAGGCGGCCAAGCCATGCCCCCCAATGCATCGGCCACCTCCGTTCTCGAATACCAGTCGCCGACCTCGCCTTGCCATCTGTCTGGCCGCCGAGCTTCCCAACGTTGGATGCTCGGCGGTGCAGCGTTGCTGGTCTTCACCGCCATTGCGTGGGTTGGTTCGCACTGGTACGAAGGCGACATAGAGTTGTACGTGGCTGAAAGCAGCATTCAATTTGCCGTGACCCGGGATGTGATGTTTGTGCAGCGACACGATTTCTTTCCTCTCTTTCGGATGCGAGCCGAGTTTCATCCGATCCCCGACCTCGCCCCTTACGATGTCGATTGCCTCAGCTTTGTTCCACGCTGGCTTGGGTTTGGGTGCCAATACGAGAAACTCAAAGCGGGCATTAACGGCAAAGATACCTGCGTCACCGGAATCGTCCCCTTCTGGTTCATCGCGCTGCTGGGCGCCGCGGCCATCGTCTTCGGCTGGAGCAAATGCTGAGGCATTTTTTTATTTACGGCGTCGCTGGCGCGTGCTATGTTCGTTAAGCTGCAAAGTCCTTTGTTTTCCAAGGAGCGCCAACATGCTGATGCCGAGTAGATTTCCTCAGGTGATTCCCGTTCTGCTGTCCGTGCTGGTGGCCGGTGTCCTGTGGAATCCTTTGTCCCGCGCCGATCAGCCGGCCGCGACCCAGCCAACGGTCCCCCAGCGCGAGGCCAATCGCAAGAATCCCATCCCCGCCGATAGCGGATCGCTGGCCACCGGCAAACAGGTCTATACTGCCCAATGTCTCGTCTGCCATGGCGAGTCCGGCAAGGGCGATGGCAAATCGGCCCATCTTCAGGAAAAGCGCCCCGCGGATCTGACCGGCGCCAAGGTCGCCCAGCAGACGGATGGAGCCATATTCTGGAAGATCACCCACGTCCACGGGCCGATGCCCGATTTTGCCAAGCTGCTTCCCGAAGAGTCTATCTGGAATGTCACCAATTACCTGCGCACCTTTGCTGCGCCGTCGCCGATAAATCCCTGAAGCCCTGATGGCTTGGCGCGCCCTCACGGCACCAGCGGCGGCGCCGGCTCCGTGTACAGTTTTTTCGTCTCCGCCATCAGGCTGTGCCACAGCACCGCTTGGAGAATTCCCGATGTCGGCAGCATGTGCAAGGGGTACTTGGGGATCGACACACAGGCATCGAGCTTGTCGATGCCCAGGTGGATGTTGGTGACCCCTTCGCGCTGCGGGCCGGCGATGGCCGAGATGACCACGACTTCACAACCTCGCGCCAGGGCGACGTCGACCTTTTCCTGATGATATTCCACGTGGCCCATGTAAACCAGCAGATCGCCCTTGGGCAGCTTCGGGGCGTAGGCCTTGTCCCACTCGAATTCACGCCCGAAGGTCTTGATGGGCAGTTCCGGCGGCGTCTGCGTGCCTCGCTGATGCACGTGCCCCTGCATCACCGCCCACACCATGCCGCCGTGCCCCATGCAGCGTGCCAGCCGGCCGGCTGCCTCGCGGACGCTGACCCCATCCGCCGGCCCAAAGCTGGCCAGTTGGTCGCGCGTCGCCTTCAAATATTCCCGGGCCAGCCTGCCCGCTTCGACCTTCTCAACCGTGTACTTGGGGTTGACGATCATATCCTTTACTGATTCATCGGTCTGTCCAGGATTCGGTTCGTAGGAACTGGCGTAAGTCGCCAACATCTTGCCCTTGCGGGTGACGGCGGCTATCACTTCGCCCTGGAAAGCCCAACCCGTCGCCACCGTTGCCGCTTCGGCAACGCAGATATCCTGGATGGAACATCCCGCCGGTGCGCAGGTGTCTATGAAGTATGCCCGGTCCCGGTATCGTTCGGGTTCCACGGCATCCAGTACCCGTGAAATCTGCGGCCAGTTGCGGCTGGCCAGGAGAATCGTCAGGTTGTGCCGGTTCCGCCGTCCCAGGATCAATGTGCTGAAACGCTCGTAGTTATCCACCGGTTCGTTGGGCACGAACTGCGCGAACAGGATCACGTCGTTGGGTGTCTGTCCCTCGCCTTTCCAGGGCGTTACCGAGGGCATACCCCCGATGCGGAAGAACATCTCGTCGCCGAAACCGGGGTTCCCAGCGGTGTAAATCCGCCCCTCGGCCAGCATCTTATCGGCCACCGCCTCCGCCGCCTCCTTCATCTGGTCAACGCGGTCGATGGCCTTGTCAAACCATTCGACGGTCGCCTTGTGGATGCTCTCGGCCGCTCCCGGGCTCTGGCCCGGCACGATGGCCGTATTCTCAGCGTAAACTGCGGGAATCCATGCGTAAGTCAGCAAAGCTAGCAAGAGGCTGGTTTTCATTGTCGCTCCAGAGATCGACGCGGTGATGCGGGCGCGGCGGTTCCGGGGTATCCTGCGGATGCCCCCAGAATCGGACGCGGGCGGGTATTGTTCCCCTTATCCCTGGTGTTGGCAAGCGCCGTCATCGCCGCCAGTGGTGGCCATGGAGCATAAAAAAAGCCTGGACTGGCCGGTTGCGTCAGTTGCTGGCCTGGAGGACCTTGAGGATTTCCTCGGCTTCCGGGCCGGTCAGATTGGCGCGCAAGCGCATGTGGTGGACGATCGCCGCCCATTGGGCGTTGCTGAATTCTTCCGGCGGGCGCAGGTTGTGGCAGCGGGCGCAGTTTTCCGACCACATCTGCACCCCGGATTTTACCGGAGGCGGGCCGAACAGGGCAAAACTGGCGGGCTGGGTCGCGGGGCTGGAAGCGGCGGTGGATTGCGGCTGGCTGCCACAGCCCAAGACCAGCCCTCCGGCCAGGGCCCCGCCAAGTACGATAACCAAAGCGAACCACGAATTGGGTTTTGAGTTTAGCATGGAAAGCTCCGTCCTAGAGGCCGAACCCGACCTGGAATAGCAACGCATTCTGGCTTGGGCCGACTTTCTTGTGATCGAATTCGTATGCGGTCTTGACGACGCAGTATGGCGTCACCCAGTAGTCCACGCCCAGGGTCAGGCGAGATTCGCTTTCCCCGCCCGGGGAAGCCAGCGAGCTTTGCAGGCTGTCGTAGCGAACCAGGAATTCCAGGTTGCGAAGGAACTTGCTCTCCACCAGCGAGGGGCGGTAGCCCAACGACGCATATCCGCCTTGTGAATAGTTACTGAAAGAAACCGGGCCAAATCCCAACCCGCCGGTCGGATCGTAAGTGGCCCCGCTGACGTCGGCCCAGATCCACTCCCCGGCCAGATCAAACTGGCCGCTCAGGGCGTTGACCACGGGTTTCCAGTGAACATCGGCCGCTTGAAGCAGGGCCCGCACACGCTGGAATCCCGTGGGGTTGGGTTCAGAATACTGCAGGGAATAGCCCATCTCCACATCGGTAAAGGGGAGGAAGCCGATTCGCCCCCCGGCGGCTTTGTTGCCGTTCAAGTCCGTATAGTCATTGAAATTGAGCTGGCCGGCGGCGTTGGGATCGTTGGTGATGAGGTTTGGTCCATTGGCCACGTAGACATCGTACGTCCAGCGCGTCGTTCCCGATGGGATGGCGCCCTTGACGAAAAAGCCCGTTTCCGAGATCGGCGCGATGGCGTCGAAGGCCAGCGGATCATCGGGAAACTTGTTGACCCATGGCGGATCGAAGTGATTGTGATATTGTCCGAACGGGACCGCGAACAATCCGCCGCCGATGGTGCAGTAGTCGCAGATGTCATAGGAAATGTCCGCCAGGTTCAATGTCACGCTTGTGGTTTCCGAAGTGACGTCGGCGCCTCCTATGCCCAGATCGAAGGCTGTTTCGATAAGGATGTGCGAGTTAGTGGGCTGCCAGAGTATCAGCGGGCTCATGTCGGCGAAGAACGATGAATTGGTTCCCTTTTGCGAGACAAAACCGACATTCATATCCCCGGCCACAACCAATCCCTCCAGCCCTGGCTTGGCCTGTTTTATGGCCTGTTCCAGGTCTTTCAGGTGTTTTTCGTGGTCGTTGGAGTCCTCTTCCTCGGCCTTGGCCTGTTCAGCCTGCTGCTTTTTAAGTTCCGCCATCTCTTTGCGCAATTCGGCGTTGTCCTTCTTCAACTGCTCGAATTCCTCGCGGGTGACGGGTGCGTTGTTGGCGCTATTGTCCTGCCCCCATGCCGGGGCCAGCATGAACAATCCTGCCACAAGGATGCCCAGTAACACTTTATGCATGACTACTCCTTCCAGAATTGGCCTTTGCTCCGTCAGGCGGAGCCAGATGCACTTGCCAGTCTCCATCGTCGCGACAGACCCCGGCCGATCGTTTACCGCACACCTGATATGGACTCCACACTTCAGTTGGTCTTGGCGCCGTCGGCCGCTTGGGGCGACAGCGTGCGCACGTAAATTATTGCCTGCCAGCGTTGATCTTCAGCCAGGAGCTTCTCGAAGGACGGCATGGGCTTGCGCCCCTCGGTGATCTTCCAAAACAGCGCCCCGTCGCTCTGCTCATTGAGTTTTGGGTTGCTCAGATCGCCGGGTTTGGTCTGCAGATCCTTGGCCGCCGGGCCGTCGCCCTTGCCCGCGGTGCCGTGACATTGCAGGCACTGGGCCACATAGACGTTCTTGCCCGCGGCCAGGTTGGCCGCGTCGGCCGGCAGCGGGTTCTTCTTCTTGGCCGCCCGCGCCGGGGCCACCCACGCTTCCTGTGGCGCGTCCGCGGCCCACGCTGGCCACAGCGGCGCCGACATCACCGCCGCCAGCGCCACCATCCCCGCTTTGACTATCCAACCACGTCGGCGTCCACTCATTTTCGGTCTCCTTTGCGGATGCGAATGATCTGAATCACACAAAACACATACGCGCTCCACACTCCCGCCAGCAGGATCACGATGGTGAACACCAGCGGCAGCGGGGCATGCGGCGCCCACAGCGCCCGCGGAAATGCCGGCTGGTCCACCGGTGTCACCGCCAGTCCGCCTGTCAGCGTCGCCTGGCCCGCGGCGCCCTTATAGCGCTCGGGCTCCACTACCCGGGCCACAATGCCCAATTCGCCGCCAGGGCCGCCCGGCAGATCGTCCGGGAATGCCACCGCCGCCGAACCATCATCCAAGGTCTGGTCGTTCCCCAGCACCAGTTCGCCGAACGTGCGTTTGACCGCGAATTGCACTTTGACGTCCTTCAGCGGCTTGCCGTCCATCGACACATCGGCGCGGAGTATGGGTTTCTTATCTTCGATGCCGCTGCTGAGGACAATTTGCACTTTGGCGGCATCGGGGCCCAGGGTCTCTTGCGTCGTCGCTCCCGCCGCCCCCCAGGCCACGGCCAGCAGGGCGGGGATTATCAACAGCAGTGTGCGGTTGTCGATCGTAGCTTTCATGGCAGAGCCTCCCTGGCCAGGTTGGCGGCCCCTGCAACCGAACCCGCCGCCGGCGCCGCATGGGCTGCCGGGGCATCTTCCTCCACTTCCCACATCGACACGATCGGAAACACCTTGGAGAACAGCAGATAAAGCAGGCAGAAGCCCGCGAAGGCCCCGGCGGTGATAGACCATTCCACCCAGGTAGGCACGTAGTGAATGGGCTGCCCGGGATGAACCAGATTAAGCACCGGCATGAAAGGCGAATTCAGGGTGGGCACGACGATCACGTAGCGCTTCAGCCACATACCCACGTTGATCAGCAGCGACGCGACCAGGATGCCACGCATAGTGCGCGTGACCGGCAGGGCCAGCATCAGGGCCGGGATGAACAGCCCGAAGATGGCCATAAGCCAGAATTGCGTGGCGTAGGGGCCGCTGAACAGGGCATCCATCAGCTTGCGGTCCGGCGATTCCGACATGTAACCCATGGTCAGGTATTCGCTGACCGTGAAGTAGATATAGATGAGGTTGACGGCCAGGAGCAGCGAGGCCAGCTTCTTGAAGTGGTCGAGGGTGATGTATTTGTGCAGCACCGGGAAGATGGTGACGAAAACCGTCATGGCCGTCAGCAGCGCCGCGATCCCCGAGAAGATGGCCCCGACCACGAAATAGGGTCCGAAGATGGTGCTGTGCCAGCCCGGCCGCAGGGTCATGGAGAAGATCCAGGACACCACCGTATGCACCGAAATGGCCACCGGGATGATCACCAGGGCCATGACGCCGATGGCCGCGTGCAGCCGCTTCCACTGGTCGGTCGTGCCCGTCCAACCCAAAGAAAGCCGCCGGTACAGCGACCGCCGCCACGGCGCCAGATAGCCGGGATGATCCCGCAGGATGGCCATGTCCGGGATCATCGGCAAGTACAGATAAATCAGGCTGCCCGTGAGGTAGGTGGTCACCGAGCATAGGTCCCAGAGGATGGGCGAGGAAAGGCGCCCGTAAACCAGCACGTGCCAGATGCGATCCGGACGGCCCATGTCCACGATCACCATGGGGCCACCGATCATCAACGCCATTACCGTGATTCCCTCGGCCATGCGCGTGATCGGCCGCCGCCATTCCGCGCCCGTTACCCGCAGGATCGCCGAAACCAGCGTCCCGGCGTGGCTGATGCCGATGAAGAACACGAAGTTGATGATGTAAACGCCCCAGGAAAAGTAGTCCGTCATCGCCGTTGCCGACAGGCCGATGCGCAGTTGGTGGATATAGGCGCACAGCCCCCAGCCGCACACCGCTCCCAGGATCAGGGCGCAAGTCTTCTGCCCCCGGCTCATCGGCCCCAGCGTCGAAAGGATGTCCGCTTCCACCGCCCGGGACGCTGCCACGGCGGCTGACATTGCCTGAGGATTTCCGGCTCCAGCCTTTTGGCCGCCGTGCTGCGACGCCATGGTCGTTTAGCCTTTCTTCCCGGACGGGAATGCGCCCACCGGCATACCGTGTTGCCGTGGGGCAAACGGGAACGCGCGATTCTTCGGCGGCAAGTAATACACCCGCGGGTTGGTGCCTAGTTCCTCCAGATGCCGGTAGCCGGAGCGGTCGATCATCAGTTGCGACAGCCTCTGGGTATCCCCGGCGGAATTGGTCACTGCGTCTTCATTGGCGTCGCCATAATAGATCGCTCCCATAGGGCATCCGCTGGTGCAGTGCGGCAGCATGCCGTCAATGGCCATATCCGCGCAGAAGTCGCATTTTTCCACCGTGCCCACGCGCCGCGGGAAACCCTGTTCGGGGGAATAAGGCTCGGCCGCGGCTTCGGGCGGCTCATGCGGGTGGCCCCAGTTGAAGCTGCGCGCCCCGTACGGGCACGCCGCCATGCAGAAGCGGCAGCCGATGCAGCGCTCATTGTCGATCAGCACCACCCCATCCTCGCGCTTGAACGTGGCATCCACAGGACAGACCTTGGTGCAGGGCGGATTATCGCAATGGAAACAAGGCTGGGGGAAGAAATAAGGGGCGGTGCTCTCGGCGTCCCTCATGGTCAGCACCTTGATCCACTGCCGCGTGTCCGGGACGAAGTGGGCCTTGGAGCAGGCCATGGTGCAGTGCCCGCACCCGTCGCATTTGGCCAGGTCGATGACCATGACCCATTTGCGATTGGGATGGCCCTGGCGCACTTCCGGGTCGCTCGCCGGCCGCGGGGCATGCATCATCTTCCCGCCATGAATATGCAGCACTTGGTGATCGGTCCCCAGCGCGTGCCCTGAGGCGTTTTCGGCGGCGCACGCCGGGCAGGTGGCCCCGGCGCTGCTGGTCGGCTCGCCGGCCGGTTGCGCCACGACCAATTTGCTTAGCGCTGCTGCGCCCCCGACGGCGCCCAGTACAACCAGGCTCTGCCGTAGAAAATTACGACGGTCATTCTCCATGGCTATCCTCTGCTAGTGCTCCGGCCAGAATAGTGGGCCCAAAGTGCCTCAGCCGTCCGCCTTAGCTCGTCCGGAACAATCGCAGTTACGACAGTAGGAGCGGAAAAGTGCGATGACAAGACTAAAAAATCTTTTGTGCATTTTTCTCGGTATTTCTTGCCGCGTCGTCTTCTTCTCTGTTCAAACCCATGTCCCCCCATCACTTATGTCCCGTGCTGTCTCGTAAAGCGCCACCACATTGGCCGTCGGCGTGACCGCCTGCATGTTATGGCATGGAGCGCATATCCACCGCCGCCCGCGGAACAAGTCGGCGCAATTGCGCACCTCCGCCGCCACGTCTTGGGGCGTGCCGAACGGAATCGTCTGCTGGTTGTCTATCGCGCCGTGGAAGGCGATACGGTCCCCCCAATCACGCACCAATCCATCGATCTCCATCCCCGGGCAGCGCCACTGGATGGGATTGAGTACATCGATCCCCACCGTCTCCACCAGATCGTTCAGGAAACAGCGGGCCGAGCCGTCGGTGTGGTAGAAGACGTGTACGCCGAAGGACCGGGCCAGATCGGCCATCTTCTTCTGGTTGGGCACGAGGAATCGGCGATAATAATCCAGGCTGAACAGCGGCCCCGTCTGTCCCCCCAGGTCCTCGGCGACGTACGTGACGTCGATCTTGCCCGCACCCGCCTCGAAAATTCGGCGATTGTGCTCGTAGTAGAAATCAAAAACGTGTCCCAGGATGCCCTGCAGGATCTCCTGGTTTACCGCCATGTCCTCAAATGCCTGCTCCATGCCCCGCAGTGCGCAATAGAGAAGGAATGGCTCGTATGCACCCGCCTTGATCGCCCGATAGCCGTCATCGGTCGCCAGTGCCTCGCCCACGGGCGCGTAGTCATAATCATCCGGCGTCGGCCAGCGGTAGGCATGGACCTCTTCCAGCGTGGTGGCCTTGGCCAGCGGATGATGCGCGGCCTCGTTGTACGATCCCGTGCCGTAGTTTACGTTGCGATAGCGAATGCCCCAGATGTTGGCCTTGGGGTCGTGGGGATGATGGGCAAGCGTGCAGCGCGGGCCTGCGCCGCGCATGTGGTCGATGCCCAGTTTTCCCCACAAACTCTCGTCATCGGCGCAGCCGAGATCGGCCTTGAGGCGGTCGTCAAGCTCGGACGTGGCCCAGTAATCCGTGGGAAGGCGGTCCGGCCGCTGGCGATTGAGAACCGCCAACCAACGCTGTCGTGGGGTCATGGATTTCATATTGATTATTCCGCCGGCCCGCGCCAAACGCTCCCGCCGAAGGTGCTCACGTAGATCACCTTGTCGTCGGCGCCGTCGAAGGTGACGCGCATCGCATTGTCGAACGGCAATCCTTCCAGGGCCTTGAATGTCTTGCCGTTATCCTTGCTTAGATACAAACCGTAGCTCGGCGCATCCTCGGTCAGCGTGGCATATATCCACCCCGGCCGATGCGGATGCAGATACGCCCCGAAATGCTCCCGGCCCTGCCGCGTCAGCAGTTGCCACGAAGTCCCGCCGTCGCTCGTGCGGTACAGACCCCCGGCCTCCTTGCCGTTGGCGTCGCACAGACCCAGGTAGACGATGCGGCTGTCCGCCGGGTCCACCGTGAAATCCTTGGGCCACAGGCACGGCGCCGTGCCGGTTAGGCGCTGCCAGTCCTGCCCGCCGTTGGTCGACCTATACAGGCCCACGCCGTCATCCATGAACTTGCGCCCCTCGACCCTGGCGGTGATCAAGGCGAAGAGCGTGCCATCCCCATGCAGTTGCACGCGGTTGACGCGCATGTTCGCTGCGCTGCCCAGGCCCGCGTTCCTGGCGGCCCAACTCTTGCCTCCGTCGCCCGATTGAAATACGCCCTGGCCAAAGAACCCGGCGTAAAGCGTCCGCGCCTCTTTGGGGCTCTTGGGGTCCACGACGATTCCCGTCGCCGGCGCCGTCGGCAGCCCGCCAGCCAGTGGCTTCCACGTGGCCGCGAAATCATCGGAGATGCAGATGCCCCCTGGGCCGCTGGCGCGGTGGTGGTTGTAGATGATGTTGCCGTTGGGGATGTCGTGGACATTGGAGAACGCCCCGAATATGCGCCCCGGCCGCTCGGGATCGAAGGCCAACTCGTAGCAGGTATTCCGCCACGGCGAGGAATTGTGCTTCGACAACCACATCCAGCTCTTCCCGGCGTCCAGCGACCGGGCAAACCCGATGTCCGTGTAGCATATATAGTGCCGGTTGGCTTCGTGGGGGTCTATGTAGTAGTGCCAGGTGGTGGTGACCACCAGCCCCGTGCAGCGCCAGGCGCAGCCCGGCTGCGGTGTGCCGGCGCATTTGGCGTGGCCGCACAGCCAACTCTTGCCCCCGTCGTTGGTGTAGTAACACTGGCCGCCCATAATTTGCAGCACGTGGTCCCCGTTGTGGGGATCCAGGGCCATCTGGGCGATGTTTTGGTAGAACTGGCCATCTTCCACGACCGTGTAATCCTTGGCGACATTGCAGCCCGGATAGCGCGGGTCGGGGAAGAAAGTCGCCCGCCAGGTCTTCCCGGCGTCATCCGACCGCCACACGCTGGCATGGTGGGGGGGTGGGATGCCGGTATTGGCATTGGATGCCCAGATGGTTGACGGCTGCTGATCGCTGGTGGCCAGGTTGTAGTATTGGGCGATGGGGTTCTCCGCCCACTGGTCGAATTTCTTAATGTCCAGGTTGAGGCCCGTTCCGTTGGCGTTCTCCCAGCTCTGCCCCAGGTCCTCCGATCGATATATCCCCCCTGCGTATTGCCCGTTCTTCTCCTGCCCCGCAATTGTGCAGTACAGGATAGTGGTGTTGTCCTTGGTTCCGCCCACCAGGCAGCGCAGCTCCCTGGCTTCCAGGCCGCCGCAGGCCTCCGCCCAGCTTACCCCGCCGTCATCGGACCGGAACGCCCCCTGGTCTGTCCCGGCGACGATGCGCACCGCCTTACCTTCGTTATGGACGAATACCGCACCCACGAAGGAGCCTTTGACTCCCTTGCCCGTCTGCCAGGTTTTGCCGCCATCTGCCGACAGTCTCAGGCTCTTGCCCGCTCCCACGGCCATGCGTTCCGGCTGTCGCGGGTCTATGACCAGTGGGCCGATCAGTTCTTCGTCGAATTTGTTCAGTGTTTCCCAGTGGGCGCCGCCATCA
>Ga0316230_1002828_pt1 | contig 14368 bp, 7 predicted proteins | sample TBH18025metaG_FD_206004 | JGI IMG/M metagenome (GOLD analysis project Ga0316230, IMG submission 206004) | Freshwater microbial communities from Trout Bog Lake, Wisconsin, USA - TBH18025 | ecosystem: Environmental > Aquatic > Freshwater > Lake > Hypolimnion/Profundal zone | place: USA: Wisconsin...
TGGAATTTTAAATGGGACTCCGGACCCTGAGAAACCCGAAATCTGAGCATCTACAATCAAACCATTGGAATTAATTACAGAGCGGTTTTCAAGGTTAAATTTCAGATTAATCAGAGCTTTGCTATAATCAGAGTTAGGTTTGGCATGAACCGAATAATCCTGAATGTATGTTTTTGGTCGAACCAACAAATCCACATCCCTGAAAATCCCGGCCAAACGCCACATATCCTGGTCTTCTATATAACTTCCATCACACCATTTGTAAACTTCAACGGCAAGTTTGTTTTCGCCTTTATGGAGGTATTGGCTTATTTCAAACTCAGCAGGCGACATGGAATTTTCGCTGTATCCTACTTTCTGTCCGTTAATCCATAGATACATGGCTGATTGAACGCCATCAAAATTGATGAAAACCAACTTGTTGCTCCATCCTTCAGGAATCTGAAAAGAAGTGATATAGCTGCCAACCGGATTTCGGGCATTGTAACTTGTGAAATTTTTATTGGGTTCACTCGTGACCCTGGGTGGATCTGCTTTAAAAGGAAATTTGATATTGGTGTAAATTGGAATTCCAAAACCCTGCATTTCCCAGTTGCCCGGAACTAAGATATTATCCCAATCAGTATCTAAATATTCCATCTTGAAGAAATCAGCCGGTCTCGTTTCAGGATTAGGTGACCACTTGAATTTCCAGATTCCATTGAGCGAAATTATACGAGGATTGTCTTGCTTCTCACTTGGCAGCGTAATGGTGGCATGTGCCTTTTCCTTGTTAATGCCAATAACTTGAGGGTTTTCCCAATCGTTAATTGGTTGTGCGGAGGAGTTTATGCTCAATAAAGAAGCAATACCCCAGATTAATAGCGATTTAATAACTGATTTCATCTGTAAATGATTTGTTTTTTTAAGGTCAGATGAAATAACTATGGTTGTATTTTCATTTTTAGATGATGATTTTTCAACAATGGCTATTTCATATCTGGTGTATCAAATTCTATTTATTCCTCATAATCATATCCTTCATCCTCCAATTATTTCGTATTGAGTGTTACTTTTTACCGTAAATGAATTCAAATAGGTTTTCCCATTGGGACTTTGCTGTACTTCTGTTTTAAGTTTTACCCCTTTAATTTTAATTGGAAGATTCGTTCTGACATTACATTTGCCGGAATTTTTACAATACATTAGGGCAGAGGTCAGCTTCCCATTTTCCCAATTCATTGAAACATCATACCCTCCTCGGGCTTTCAATCCGCTAATTGAACCATTTCTCCAAACATCGGGTAAAGCGGGCAACAGATAAATTTCTTTTAAATGGCTCTGCAACAGCATTTCCGATATTCCTTCCACTATACCATAGTTACCATCGATTTGGAAAGGTGGGCAGGCATTAAATAGGTTGGTATAGGTTCCACCTGTTTCACTAAATCCTCGCTCGTTTGTATATTCCAAATCGCTTTGCAAGAGTTTGTAGGCATGGTTTCCATCGAGCAATCGCGCCCACATGGCCACTTTCCATACCCGCGACCAACCAGTGCCGCCATCACCGCGAATTTCGAGCGTTTTCTTGCATGCATTAAACAATTCGGGTGTGGCATTGGCAGAGATATCATGACCCGGATGTAGGCAAATGAGATGCGAAATATGCCTGTGTTGAGGTTCACTGTCATCGTAATCTCGCATCCATTCCTGCAGATTTCCTTTTTTACCTATCTGATAAGGAAGAATTTTATTCTTTGCTTCCATTATTTTACTTCTGAAGTCCTGATCAATATCCAATTCTTTAGAAGCATCAATTACATTCTCAAACAAATTACGAATCAGTGCCAAATCGTCCGTAGCTCCTTTGCTAACTGCCCATGCTTTGCCATCTTCGCCAATAAAGCGGTTTTCGGGCGATGTAGTAGGAGAGGTAATTAAATGTCCCTTGCCATCGTCAACCAGCCATGCGAGGCAAAATTCTGCAGCGCCTTTCATTACCGGGTAAGCGGTTGTTTTGAGGAATTGCTTATCCCCATCGTATGCGTACTTGTCCCACACATTCTGACACAACCATGGACCAGCCATTATCCAGTTCGACCATTGCGGATTAAAACCCGGGCTGCCTGCATTCCCCACTGGGTTTACTGTAGCCCAGATATCTGAATTATGCCCTGCTGCCCAACCCGGCATGTTGTAAAGATTCTTTGCCATTTCGGTTCCGGTTTTCGACATATTAACCACTTGTTGTATCAGAGGCTCAGCCATATCACCTAAACCTGTTTTTTCTGCTGCCCAGTAATTCATCTCCACATTTATATTGGTAGTGAAGTTACAACTCCAGGGCGGGCGTACATCGACACTCCATTTTCCCTGCAAATTAGCGGCTATCCCTCCGGGTCTCGAACTTGATATTAACAAATAACGGCCGTATTGGTACAAAAGAACTTCCAACTGGTGGTCGCTTTTGGCACTTTGGTACTTTTGCAACCTCTCATCGGTAGGTAATTTCCCTGATTCAGGATCCGATGCAAGATTAAATTTTAACCTGGTGAAATATCCTGAGAAATCTTTGATATGGTCATTTTTAATCTCTTCGTACGGTTTATTTCCCAATTTTTCCAGATAATTTTTTGCCAGCGTTTTCTCATCGCGTCCATCAGAAACCGGACATTTATCATACCCGTTAAAACTGGTTGCCGCTGAAAGCACCAGAGTGACATCGGAGGCCGACTGAACTTCAATACCACCGTTATATACCAGGGTCTTGCCATCGTTATGCAACACTTTTACCCGCAACTGGAAGCGCATTCCTTTGCAGGCATCGCCATATTGCACAGGCATCTCAGATGTTTTGGTATAGGTAGGATCGGCATGGGAAGGCGCTCTGCCATTAAGTACGATTTCGCTATCTTCGTTTTTTAGCATGGCCGGAAGAAGGGTTTTTACTCCTGCCGAAAAATTAAGTTTCCCTTTAACTGAAGAGGTAAGATGCACTACGATCACCTGATCGGGATATGAAACAAATACCTCGCGGGTATAGTCCACCCCTCCGGCTGAAAACCGGGTGGTGCTGATGGCTGATTCAAGATTCAGGTCGCGGTAATAATTGCTTACTTCTCCTTCAAATTTTTGGTGAATGAGCAAATCACCCAATGGTGAATACGATTCGGTAAAATAGCCCTGCATCTTCATGCTAAGTTGTTCAGCCAGCTCATAGTTATTTTCGTCCAATGCTTTACGTAGCGGAGCCAGATATTGTGGCGATTCAGGGTTGGGATTCAAATTGACTGGTCCGCCAGACCACAATGTTTCCTCATTCAGATGAATCAATTCTTCTGCCGGACGTCCATAAACCATTGCTGCCAGGCGACCATTTCCAACGGGTAACGCATTTATAAAATATTCTGCCGGTGTTTTATACCAGAGTTTCAGTGTTTGAGACTTTAAAACCAGGCTTCCGGAAAGAAACATCAATACAATTAATGACAATTTGGCTTTGACATTTTTCATGATATATTTTTTGTATTATTCTTCAATTAGTGCAACATCCCATGGATTGAGATTAATATTTTCGCCATTGTTTATTGCTTTTTTTGCAAATAAATTTGTACCGGAATTGAAATTATAGATAACATTTACAGACTTGTCAGAATAATTCAAATAATAGTGAATTGTTTTTCCTTGGTCATTAGTTCCAGATTTGATGACAACCGGATACTGGACTCTATTTTCTTTTGAAACCAGTCCGATTTCCTGGACTTTTTTAATCACAATAGCCGATTGAATTTCATCGCTTACCAGGCAACCCTCATAGATTAGACTTCCCTTCCCGAATTTGTTTTCAGTAATTGCCGGAAACTTTCCAAAAAACGGATCATCATAACTGGCAAGAGTTTTGGCTTTTTCCGGAATAATAAATTCTACCCAGTTCGAAACTTTATTTTTTTCGGCACCCACCATAAACGGATCATTGCTCAAAGGCATATCGTTAACAGATGAAAATTCCTGATAATAAAATCCTGCTGCTTCTCGTAATGGTCCGGGTGCTTTTTCATGCCGTACGACACTATTTTCATCACAAAAACCGCTTTTCACTGACATTATCACATGTCCTCCCTGTTTTACAAAATCGGATATTTTCTTTAATAACGCATCGCTGGCAATATACAACGGGGGCACCAGCAACAATTGGTAACCGGCAAAATCAGGATCGTCAGCAAAAACAAAATCAACACCGATGTTCTGACGAAAGGCAGCCCTGTGCATCTGATGCATCACATCACTATAAACACTCCCCTCTTTTATAGGTAGATAGCCAATCCCAACATCAGCATCGCGGCTATAAAGGATGGCCACTTTGTTTTTGATTTTCAGGTTTACTAATTTTGGTCCTATTTCTTTGAGTTCATGGGCTATTTTACTAACTTCGTTATAAAAACGGTTAGGTTCCAAATCATGACCTAAAACTCCCTTCCAATAGGTTTCCTGTCCATAATGTATTGAGTGCCAATGCCAGTATTCAACCATGTTGGCTCCAGAAGCAAGGTGTGAATAAACAAACAGTCTGGGCTGCCCGTCAAATGGCGGATATTGACCTTTGGCGTCCCAACCTGTTGCTTGTGCGTTGGTTTCTGTAATTAGAAAGTTGGTTTTTTTTAAACTTCTATAGACATCATCTGCCCACATCACATCTTCGCCTTTAACTTTATCCTGAGTATCGTGGTAAATATTTAATGACATAATATCCATTGATTTACTGGCAGAATATTGATCGATACTGGTGAGCCATGGCATAAAATCATGTGTTACAAACTGGTCTTTGCGTTTGTATTCGTTTACAATGGAAGCCTGCCATTTGATAAAATCCGCAGGAACTTTCATAACGAACCTGTCCCATTCCAATTTGTAGCAAGGATTTCGTGTTCCCTGCCGGGTTGGGAATTCATCCCAATCGGCCAATGTCATTCCCCAATACTTAAGTCCCCATATTCTATTCAGTGAATCGACAGTTTTATATTTGTTTTTCAGGTACTCCACAAAATCGCGCTGCATATCGAAATTTGCCGCACCATAGGTTGAGGTTTCATTGTCTACCTGGAAGCCAATAACTGCAGGATGTTTGGCATAATGTTCTGCTACCTTCCTGATAATGCGTTCACAATAAAACAAATAGGTTGGATTGGTCAAATCAGTATTTTGCCTTATTCCGTAAGAATTAACTGAACCATCGAGGCGAACAGCAAGAATTTCGGGATGTTTCTTTGCCATCCAGGCCGGAATGGAATAAGTGGGTGTCCCAATAATCACTTTTATTCCGGCTTTCTGCATACGGTCAACGACCCTGTCGAGCCAGGCGAATTCAAAAACACCGTCCTGAGGTTCAAATAAGCTCCAGGTCGATTCACCCATTCTTACCACATTAATTCCGGCATCTGCCATCATCTGAACATCTTTTTCCAGTCGCTCGTATGGCATATATTCCTGGTAATAAGCAACACCATACAATATTTTATTAAACTTTACATCCTGCGATTTTGCTGCAATCGTCGGTATTAAAATCAGAAGACAGACAATTAATTTTTTCATATAAAATTTATTTCTATGTTAAATTACAACTATATTTATTTCAAAAATAGAATCACATCTTTCATTCTCTCCAAGGGGAGAACTTTCAGGCTTTCAACTTTACCATTCTTAAAAGTGCATTCCACGGTGGTATTTTTGGGAGCATACATTTTAAACGACACGTCCCAGTTTCTTGGCCATGCCGGGAAAAGAATGATGCGGTCGTCGGAAGTTTGCATCAACATTTCCTGAAGGCCAATCATGCCACTTCCCCCCCAGTTATGGTCGGGAGTCCAGTCGAAACCTGGACCCCAGAAAGCCGGAAAGCGTCTTCCTGAATCCTGAAGTTTTTTTATACACAGATCAGCAGCTTCCTCAGTTAAACCTAAATCTGCAGCCCAGATATTATCCTGTTTCCATCCCATTGAGCTGCGAAATTCAATTGCTTTTGGATCATATTTCCATGTGTTTAATGCAATATCCAGATCCGGTTTCCCAACTCCATATACATGCCAGGGAAAGACAGGGTATAATTGGGGAGATTCGCTATTCTGTATCCGTTCCCAGGTGATCGCAGGAGAAATACAGATGTGACCATTAATTTGACGGTAAGGAATTGGAGGAATTCGGTTCAACATGGTTTCCCAATCTTTTCGTTCGATATCCGAAAGATAGCCGGAAGGCAATGCCAGCATACCTTTTAGCACGGTTTGCAGTGCAGCTGTGGTTGAACTCGGATTGTAAGCCATTTTGTAGGTTTCAGCTCCCGAGCCAGGATAGATAATGAGTTTACCATCGCCATCGAATGTATTTGATCCTCTTTGTTTAGCGAGATACTGGTAATGCTCATTAAAAAAGGTGAGGCAGCTTTTGATTAAAGGCATGTATTCTGAAATATCCTTTCCCCCATAGCGATTCGTTTCCAGAATCATATAACAAAATTCGAGTGAAGTGTCCCATAGATATTCCAGCCAGGCATTGTATTCCATCCCTTTGTCATATCCTTTTGGACGCACCCATCCATATTCTGCCGGATTCGGCAGACCATAATTCTCCATTTGTTCGGTGAAGCTGGCACCTTTGTGTTTCCAGGCTACTTCAGTTCTAATTTCGGCATTTCGCAGAGCTTTCTTGTAGAAATCGAACTGCGGTTTCATTAGTTCCAGGTCGCCGGTCTTGAGCATTGGGAAGTAAACAAGACGCTGGTTTTGAGCAGTCATGGTTCCACCACACCAATTCCGGAAATCGGGGGTAAGTTTCTTATTTATGTCTGTAAATACAGGATCGTAGGTAAATATTCCGCCATTAAATTTAGTGGGAGAACTTCCAAATGCATTGCATCCCAGCATGTAGCGAAACAACTGGTAATTTCGGCCCACCTGCCATTCAGGACTATTTTCAGTAGCTTTATCCGGTTGAATATGAATGTAACTCCGGTTCCAGTATTGGTTCCACCAGTCGAACGTCTTAGCTTTGGCTGTTTTGTTATTGTCATTGGCACCCTGTATTACCTTTCTTAAACCTGATTGCCATTCTTCAATTGATTTGGTTTGTTGGGTGTGCAGGTAAATCGTTAATTCCTGTTTTCGTGAAGGAGATTTGCTGATTAGCTTCCAACTGGAATAATCAGTATCAACATATTTGCCAGTTGTATTTCCGTCAGCAATTGTATTGCTGTACTGCATGATTCCACCAAACGTATTATTTTTAACAGGATTAAACAACTTATCTTTAACTCCATCCAAACCCTGAAGTTTAACATTGTCGTCGAAGACCGTATAATCTTTATTCCGGTGATAAAAGAGTAAATTGTTTCCTTCGAAAACCATGTTATCTTTCCTTGTGAATGTGGTATCGAACAGAGCAAATTTGTATGAATTCTGAAAGTTTTCTCCCGGTCGGAGCTTGAAATCAGCCACACGCCAGCTTTCATAGGTAGCCTCGGAAGAAATGGGTTTGGTAGAATTGATTTCGAGATGGATGACCGGTCTGAATACATCGACCCAAAGAATTACTTCGATAGCGATTTCGCCGTTCATACCTGAAATTTTTACACATCCGTTGTTCAGGTCCAATTCCTGTTTAAAACTCTTTTCATCAAAGGGATTTGGAGAAAACTTAACCCGCACGCGACCCAACTTATCAAGTCCATTGTTCTCATCGAAGGCATCCGATTTACCAATATAGAAAAGTAGCTCGTTGTTTTCGACCCACACATTCAATCCTACATCTCCACCTCCGCAAGGCATTGATTCCGAAGAGTTTTTGCTTTCGCTGGTCCAGACTATATTGTAATTGACCGGACTCTTCGTTAATATTTGAGAATTTGATCCAATGCTTATACAAAGAGCTAATACCAGAAAGCAGATTTTTGAATTCATTATTTGTGATTATTGATTGTATTGATTTCGTACGAAAATTCCAGTTTCAGTTAATTGTTTTGCGTCAAGGCTTTATAGGATGCCCAATCAAAAGCAGCACTTGCCGGAGTTTGAGCATAAGCGTACAGCCCAAAATAAGTACCAACAAAACCTCCTGCAACACTAGTGCTGAGGTATTTCCCATCCTGTGAATTTCCAAATGGCGACCAAACTTCATTGCTGAAACTATATCTAAAGCTGTAGTCTTTGCCCTTTGCCTGAATTTGTAAATATACAAAAGTCCCTCCGTTATACTCCTTCAGTTTGTGGTTTAGAATTTCTCCTGAAGCCGAGGAAAGCGACAGAAAATAATTTCCTTTTACCTGCTGAACAACAAATTTAAAGTAGTTTTTTTCGTTTTGAAAAGCAACCAGCCCCGCTTCCAGCTCTTTCCCGGTTTCCAGCTTAACAGCAGTGGACATTTCGCAATTGGCATGTTGCTGACGGCGCCCAATAAATGACGGATTCGCTTTTTCTGTAATTCCAACTGGCCTGGCCTGAAGAATCAGATTGTTATTTTTCAGCTCATACCACTTATCCTTTGGAGTGCGGATGAAATTCCAATCCAGTAATAATTCAGGCGTATTAAAGTCATCGCGCCAGTTGGCCGAATATTCTGAAAAAGTCTTTTTAGACGAATCTGATTTTAATGGAGATTGAACTTTTAAAGGGATTGCTTTCTCTTTAGCCAGGATTACCGGCCATTCGCCGTACCAGTCAACCGGAAGGGAAAAGGTCTGACGACCTGTATTATAATAATTTTCAGTATAAGGTTGACAGGCAAGAAAGACAGCAACCCATTCACCTTGTGGAGTCTGTACAAGATCACCATGGCCTGAACAAGTAATCGGATTTGCACGATGCACAGGTAAATCACGTTGAGTCAATATTGGGTTTCCGGCAAAAACCTCGTAAGGTCCCCAAATAGATTTGCTGCGAAAAACAACTTCAGAGTGATTCTCTCCGGTTCCACCTTCAGCAGCCATCAGGAAATAATAGTCCTTTTTCTTAAAGATGTGCGGACCTTCAATCCATATTGGCTTTTTGGCCAAATCAGTGCCCCCATTAATAATGATTTTTCGCTCCCCAACCAGTTTTTGCTTTTTCAGGTCAAATTCCTGTAGCCAAATGGCCCGATGACCTTCATAAAGCGGCTTATTATCAGGAGAAGGTCCATTGTTTACGATGTACGATTTCCCATTTTCATCAAAAAAGAATGAGGGATCAATACCATCGATTTCAGGAAGCAATATTGGATCAGACCATGGGCCTGCAGGATTTTTAGCAGTAACATAGAAGTTTTCGATACCCCCCACAAATGTGGTCACCATGTAATAGGTACCTTTATTATAACGGATTGCCGGAGCAAAAATTCCCTTTGAAATACCTTGGTTTGTAATGTTCAACTGCGAAGTCCGGTTCAAGACATGACCGATTTGTTTCCAGTGAACCAAATCATTACTGTGAAAAATTGGCACACCTGGAAAATAGGAAAACGAAGAGTTAACCAGGTAATAATCTGGTCCAACCCGGCAGATACTCGGGTCTGGATAAAAACCGGGAAGAATCGGATTTTGAATTAATTCCGATTTGATATTTTGAGCTGTTGAATGGCAGGATATAAATGCCAATAACAAATAAACTAAAAGCCATTTATAATTGACAATATTTTTCATTTCCATTAATGGTTTTAATAGTTCCCTCTTCGTTGTATTCCAGCTCGACTACTTTCAGGCTACGCAGCCATGTTTTTCCTCCCGAAGGTACACTGTCATGAAAAAACAAATACCATTTTCCCTTGAATTCAGTGATCGCATGATGAGTAGTCCAACCGACAACCGGAGTCAAAATTACGCCCTGATAGGTAAATGGTCCGTAAGGATTATCTCCGGTACCGTAACACAATAAATGGGTGTCGCCTGTAGAATAAGAGAAATAATATTTCCCGTTGTAATAGTGCATCCATGATGCTTCGAAGAAACGGTTTTCCTGTTCCGCTTTCATCGGAGTACCCTCCTGATTCAGGATGATTACAGGTTGGGGTTCTTCGGCAAAACCAAGCATATCATCCGACAAACGGACTACCCGTGAAGGCAAAGCCAATTCATCACCGGAAGGCAACCAGGGGTTTTCAAGCGCTTTATTATCTCTGTAACGTTGCAACTGGCCACCCCATAAACCGCCGAAATAGATATAGTAAATTCCATCATTATCCTGAAATACTGCAGGGTCAATGCTATAACTTCCGTTGATCGGTGTGGGATGAGGTATGAACGGGCCTGCAGGACTATTTGAAACAGCGACTCCCAAACGAAATATTTCGGTCTCGTCCTTCAACGGAAAGTACATGTAGTATTTACCATTCTTAAATGCCACGTCACAATCCCACAATTGTCGGCCGGCCCATGGAATGTCACTGACTTTAAGCACGACGCCGTGGTCAGTCAATGGCTCGTTTTCTATATCTGAAGTTGAGAAAACATGGTAATCGTTCATATCAAAATGATCGCCGTTATCGTTCTCCGGAATGCCAGATTCGCGGTCATGGGAAGGATAGATATACAATTTTCCATCAAAAACATGAACAGCCGGGTCGGCCATGAAATCACTCTCAACTAAATACTTTGCCTTTTTCATACTATAATACTTTGTTTTTAATTGCAGTATGGAACTCCATGTTGCAGAAAATTATTATCATTCCCTTGGGTGTTGTCTGGCAACATGTTCGTTTCATCATTTATATTTTTCTGCCAGTTTAATCATCTCATCAACTATAGGTTTGCGTTGGTTGTTGCGGTCGAACAGCATCGGATAATCTTTTCTCCCCGGGATCGGGAAATTATTTAGCCAGGTTGTGTTATCTGTCAAGCCCCAAACAGTTACACGATCAATTACATCCTTGTACTTTAGGAAGAGTCCGAATATATCCCCCATACGTTTATTCCATTTCTGTTGAACAGAGTCGGGTACTGCATCGAGGTATGGATCCATTTCTTTGGAATAATTGAAATTAGCAGAAATGTTTGCCCCATCATAGGGACTTGGGAGAATCGAAATATCCCATTCTGTTATCAGGATGTGAACACCGGCATCTTTAAGTTTTATAAAGCTGGCTTCTGTAGAGTTAAGGGTAGGCGAATTCATGTGCATGTGTGATTGCGATCCAACATCATCAATCCGGCATCCGGCATCTTTCAGTTCCTTTACCAGTTGTACAATTGCATCACATTTGGCAGGAGTTTCAATATTGTAATCGTTATAGTACAATTCGGTATAGGGATCGGCTTCGTGAGCAAACTGAAAAGCATATTTGATGAAATCCTTACCCAGAATCTGATAGAATTTGCTTTGACGGTATGAACCATTATCTTCAAAAGCTTCATTAACAACATCCCAACCTCTTATCCGGCCTTTGTACCGGCCAACGACTGTCAGGATGTGCTGACGCATCCGTTCCTTCAGGACCTCGGGAGATACATCTTTCCCATTGTCATCAATAAAGAACCATTTGCCTATTTGAGAATGCCAGATCAGACAATGACCCGTAATAACCTGTTTGTTTTTCTCACCAAAAGCTACAAATTTATCTGCATCTTCCCAATGATACCGGTTTTCTTCCGGATGGATAGGTTCTGGTTTCATGCAGTTTTCCGGAACAATTGCGCTGAATTCTTTCGCAATAAGTTCAGTTTCGATGGGATTAATCCGGTTGACCTGTTGCATATTGACGGCTACGCCGAAGAGAAATTTACCTTTGGTAGCCTCTGACAATGTTTTTTGGGCAATTGATTGTATGGATGCCATCAAAAGGATAGAAGTAATTGCGGAAATAGCGTTGATTTTCATTTTAATCGTATTGAGACGTTTCATTTCTGTTATGCTTTTCCTCTCCTGCGGGCTTTTAATTCTGATTCGATATTCACTTCCATTTTCTTATCAATTACATAGAAGTATAGTAGGCCCACGCCAATAAGGAAGGGAATTGAAGGATAAATGCTTACAAGTAACCTGGCTCCAGCTGAAACAGAACCTGGCTGAATAATTTCCTGTCCGGCGACAGCACTTTCCCTCGCAATGTATCCGTATAAACCTAAAATCCATGTAACTAAAGCGCCTCCAATTGAGAGCCCGGCTTTAAGGCCGACCATCATCGCAGAAAAGATGATTGCAGTTGCCCTGCGTTTTGTTTTCATTTCTGAATAGTCGGCAACATCGGCAATCATGGCCCATAGAATAGGAATGGTAATACCATAGAAAAATCCATGCAGGATCTGTGAGCCAAACATCAGGAGCACATTCTGCGGTTTAAAAAAGATAAAAATCAAAATAAAAATGGTAGCAACGAGTAACCCATACTTATAAACATCCCGTTTACCATATTTATCTGCAAGCTTTTTTGAAAATGAAATTCCAACAATCATGAAGATAATACCTCCTGCATTGAACAATCCAAAACCGGCCGCTACCGGGTCTGACCCAAAGAAATTAATTCCTAAATCAGATAATCCTACAATTACGGGACTTATAAAATTAGCCAAAGCAGCTTTATCCACGTAATTATTAAAATAGTACACATAAGAACCACCTTTCATGGCAAGGGTAATGAACACCAAAATGGTTAAGGTAAGCATAATTAGCCAGGGCCTATTCTTTACAAGGTCTGACAGATCTTCCTTTATGGATGATTTTTGCTCCAGGGATGGAACAATACGCTCCCTGGTAGTAAAAAATGTGATCAGTAACATCATCGTGCCAACAATAGCCATCCAGGTCATGACTGATTCAATTCCAACGGCCTTATCACCGTGACCTGCATATATAATTAGTGGCAACATAAACACCTGCACAAAAAACTGGGCAACCATTACAGCCACAAAACGGTACGACGAAATACTATTCCTCTCGCCCATATCACCGGTGATTACCCCGCTCAAAGCCGAGTAGGGTAAGTTACTCGAGGCATACAACATCAGCAGCAGAGAATAAGTCGCAGCGGCATAAATGAGTTTTCCTTTATAGGAGAAACCTGGTGTTGAAAATGCAAGAAGTGCAACAACACCTAAAGGAATAGCCGTATACAGTATCCAGGGTCTGAATTTGCCCCATTTCGAATGGGTTCGATCAGCCAATACTCCAATTATCGGATTAAACATAAAAGCTGCGATCAATCCCACAATAAGCATTAATATTGAAGCGTCGGTGCTTTTTAGCCCATAAATATCGGTATAGAAATATGCTAAATAAGTAATTAAGGTCTGAAATACCAGGTTAGCAGCCAAATCACCCAAACTATACCCAATCTTTTCGAATGTGGAAACTTTTTGTGTGTCTTTCATTAATTATACGTTTTTTTTGGAATCCTAAAATTTATTATATAAATTATGATTATTCCATAATATTAATTGGATCAAATGTTTGTGTTGATTATTCAAAGTGCTCCAGGTTTCCGATAGGCCTTATATTTGAATCTTGTTAATTTCAAATGATTTCATCAGTAGTTTCATTAATAAGATGATAAATATGGAAGTCATCATTAGATTAAAACTTGTATTTCCAATAATTATTAATCATTCGTCTCCTATTTATCCAATATAATAGCGTAAGTCGCTCCCTACAACTTCAACCAAGTCCTTTCTTGGATATTTAATATGGGAAGGTGCAAATTTGAATGAGTTTTGGAGATTTTCTCCCAGACGAAAATTGAAATCTGTAAAACGCCAGCTTTCTAAAAAATATATTTTTCATAATTCAGGGTATTAATTTCAAAAATTAATTATTGACGGCAAAATCATAGATTTGGCATGAAGTACCTTTGCTGTCATGGTTGTTTATGGAAGATATCCTCAATGTTATCTTGTGCTTTGAATCATTTAAGGCGGTTGCAAACATATGTACCCATGGTATATAAAGATTCTTACTCCATTCCGTAAAGAGATCATATCTTTTAAATTTTCCACCATCAATACGATATTCAATAATTCCGGCATTTGGCCCGCAGAGGGTGTAAATACCAATGGCAGTCCCTGTAAATGAGAACCTAAGTTCGGCTCCGGGATTGACCGCTTCCAGAATAGGAACATTTCTGTATTGTAAACGGACTTCACCCTTTTCCTTAGGTTGCCATGATGATTCATACGCCCAGCCTCTTTTTATATTTGCTTCACGCGGATCAATTAGTATTCCCTTAAAGTAGCTGAATTTATCAAGTGGTTCAGGTGGTATATTATGAGGTCTGATTTGTAAACCGGGGTAGGGGACGGACCACATTTTATCAAACAGCGTTTCTATGGCTGCTGCATAGAATTTTTGTCCAAATGGTAAAGGATGTGTTCCCCCAAATCTTTCCCAATCAAATTCACCGGCTTTCATCCTTTCTGCAATTTCCTGTGCCAGATTGATTG
>Ga0316230_1002833_pt1 | contig 14349 bp, 10 predicted proteins | sample TBH18025metaG_FD_206004 | JGI IMG/M metagenome (GOLD analysis project Ga0316230, IMG submission 206004) | Freshwater microbial communities from Trout Bog Lake, Wisconsin, USA - TBH18025 | ecosystem: Environmental > Aquatic > Freshwater > Lake > Hypolimnion/Profundal zone | place: USA: Wisconsin...
AGTACCTCAACGCCTACGTGGCCCACGCCGCCATCGAGCCGCACGCCGCCCTGGCCCAGTGGAAGGATGGCCGGATGACCGTGTGGACCGGGGTCCAGGCGCCGTTCCGGGTGAAGGCCCAGGTGGCAGAGGCCCTCGGTCTGCCGGCCGACAAGGTGCGCATCATCACGCCCTACATCGGCGGCGCGTTCGGCGGCAAGGCCGCGGGGCCCCACGCGGTGGAAGCCGCGCGGCTGGCCATGAAGGCCGGCGGCGCCCCGGTGCAGGTGGTCTGGGACCGCCGGGAGGAGTTCTTCCTGGACACCTTCCGCCCGGCCGCGGTGGTGAAGATCCGCTCCGGGCTGGATCCGGCCGGGCGCATCACCTTCTGGGACTGCCGGGTGTCCGGCACCAGCGACCGGGAAGCCGACATCGGCTATGACCTCCCCGCCAAGCGCTTCGCCTCCACCGGAGATGCCGGGGACATCGGCACCAGCACCGGCGGCGGGCTGCACCCGTTCGCCACCGGCGCCTGGCGGGCACCCGCGGCCAACACCAACGTGTTCGCCCGGGAGTGCCACATGGACATGCTGGCCGCCAAGGCCAAGGTCGATCCCCTGGCCTTCCGCCTGCGCCACCTGTCCGACCAACGGGTGATCCGGGTGCTGGAGACGGCGGCGGAGCGGTTCGGCTGGGTGGCGGGCGCCGCCCCGTCCGGGCGCGGGGTGGGGGTCGCCTGCGGCTCCTGGCGCGGCACCATCGTCGCCGCCATGGCCGAGCTGAGCGTGGCCGCCGCCACCGGCCAGGTGCGGGTGAAGCGGGTGGTGCTGGCCCAGGACATGGGCCTGGTGGTCAACCCCGACGGCGCCCGCCAGCAGATGGAAGGCGCTGTCACCATGGGCCTGGGCTACGCCCTCACCGAAGGGCTGCGGTTCAAGGACGGCCGGATCCTGGACGAGAACTTCGACACCTACCGGATTCCCAGGTTCTCCTGGCTGCCGGCCATCGAGACGGTGCTGGTGGCCAATCCGGAACTCCAGGCCCAGGGCGGCGGTGAACCCCCCATCGTCTGCATGGGTGCGGTGATCGCCAACGCGGTCCACGACGCGCTGGGGATCCGCCTGTTCGAGCTGCCCATGACGCCCGAGCGGATCCTGGCGGCCCTCAAGGCCTGAGAAAGCGGCCCCAGCAGCCCGATTGGTCCTGGGGCAGGGGCCAGGCCTGCCTGCCGTTGACGAACACCCGTTCGATCCCTTCGGCGCGCAGCCGCGGTTCCTCGTAGGTGGCGCGGTCGCGCACCCGGGCCGGATCGAACAGCACCAGGTCGGCGAAACCGCCCTCCCGCACCAGGCCGCGGTCCACCAGGCCGAACACCGAAGCCGGCAGGGAGGTCATCTTGCGCACCGCCTCCTGGATGGGAAACAGGGCCCGGTCCCGGGCGTACTCCCCCAGCACCCGGGCGAAGGCCCCCCACAGCCTGGGGTGCGGATGGGTGTCGTTGGGCAGGCCGTCCGAACCGACCATGCAGCGGTCCCAGGCCAGGAACCTGCTCACGTCCGCCTCGTCCATGTGGAAGTACACCGCGCCGGAGGGCTGCAGCCGGTTGATGGCCTCGCCCTGGGTGCAGCCCCATTGCGCCGCGATCGCCTCGAGGGTCCTGCCGTTCACTTCCGGATGGGGCAGGGACCAGGCCACCAGCACTTTGCGCGAGTGCTTGACCGAGACCGGGTCCAGCACGCTGGAACCGGCGGTGTAGGGGTAGGTGTCGATGGCGAAGGGCAGGCCGGCGCCGTCCCGCTGGTAGATCTCCATGAGTTCGGCGCTGCGCCCCTGGTTGGCCAGGCCCGCCACCTTCTGGTGCGAAAGCACCAGGAAGGCGCCGGACCGGGAGGCGCACTGGAAGGCCTCGCGCACCGCGCCCGCGACGCCGTCGTACTCGTCCCGGATGTGCATGCACAGCCGGCCGCCCCGCCCGGCGGCGGCCCGCGCCAGGGCCACCACCTCGGCGGTGTCGGCGCCCCGGTTGGTGGGGTAGGACAGCCCGCAGCTCAGGCCGGTGGCGCCGGCTGCCATGGCCAGCTCCACGTCCCGGGCCATGGCCCGGATCTGCTCCGGGGTGGCGGCCAGCGCGTAGTCGTCCAGGTTCTTCACCCGGAGGGTGCCGTGGCCGACCAGGGCCGCCACGTTCAGCGGCAGCGGCGCGGCCTGGAGGGCTTCCACGTACTGGGCGAAGGCGGGAAACCGGAAGCGGGCCCGTTCGCCCAGCAGGTTGAGCGGGGGCGGCGGCGCCCCGGCCAGGCTCAGGGGGGCCAGGCTGATCCCGCAGTTGCCCACCACCACGCTGGTGACGCCCTGGCTGAGCTTGGCCTCGCTGGCGGCCCACTGGAAGACCGCCTGGTCATCGTGGGAATGCACGTCGATCAGGCCGGGCGCCAGCATCAGGCCCGAGGCGTCCAGGCTGGCGCCCGCGTCGCGGTCCAGGTCGCCCACGGCGGCGATCCGGTCGCCCCGGAGCCCCACATCCGCCCGCCGGGGCGGGCCGCCCGAGCCGTCCACCACCAGGCCATGGCGGATGATCAGGTCGAAGACGGGGCTGGCTTCCATGTTCTCTCCCAGGACCTTGACCGGGACAGGTGGCCGGAAGGCAGGTTTGCATTATCATGATAACGGCCCGAGAAGCGCTGCGAGACATCCCGTCCCAGGCTCGGCTCCCCGGTTACGATCGGTTCATGGTTTCAACGGCGCTTGCCCGACCCAATCCAGGAACGCTGATTGACGGGTAAGCCCAATGTTGGCACCATCGTTCAGTTTGTCCAGCCGCACAGGAGTCGCTCGTGAGCGCAACCATCCAGAATGAAAATCATATAGCTGATCTTTCCCTGGCCCCCTGGGGCCGGCGCGAGATGGCCATCGCCGAGACCGAAATGCCCGGGCTCATGGCGATCCGCGAGGAGTATGCCGCCGCCCAGCCGCTGCGCGGGGCGCGCATCGCCGGCTCGCTGCACATGACCATCCAGACCGCGGTGCTGATCGAGACCCTGAAAGCCCTGGGCGCCGAAGTGCGCTGGGCCTCCTGCAACATCTTTTCGACCCAGGACCATGCCGCCGCCGCCATCGCCGCGGGCGGCACGCCGGTGTACGCCTACAAGGGCGAATCGCTCTCCGACTACTGGGCCTTCACCCACGAGATCTTCCGCTTCAAGGAAGGCACCGCCAACATGATCCTGGATGACGGCGGCGACGCCACCCTGCTGGTGCACCTGGGCGCCCGGGCCGAGCAGGACCGCAGCCTGCTGGACCACCCCGAGAACGAGGAGGAGGTCGCCCTGTATGGCGCCATCCGCGCCCGGCTGGCGGAAGATCCGACCTGGTACTCGCGGCAGCTGGCGGCCATCAAGGGCGTCACCGAGGAGACCACCACCGGCGTGCACCGGCTCTACCAGATGGCCCAGCGCGGCGAGCTCAAGTTCCCCGCCATCAACGTCAACGACTCCGTCACCAAATCCAAGTTCGACAACCTCTACGGCTGCCGGGAATCCCTGGTGGACGGCATCAAGCGCGCCACCGACGTGATGATCGCCGGCAAGGTCGCGGTCATCTGCGGCTACGGCGACGTGGGCAAGGGCTGCGCCCAGGCCATGCGGGCGCTTTCGGCCCAGGTGTGGGTCACCGAGGTCGATCCCATCTGCGCGCTGCAGGCGGCCATGGAGGGGTTCCGGGTGGTGACCATGGAGTACGCCGCCGGCAAGGGCGACATCTTCGTCACCTGCACCGGCAACCGCCACGTCATCGGCCACGGCCACATGGCGGCCATGAAGGACCAGGCCATCGTCTGCAACATCGGCCACTTCGACAGCGAGATCGACATCGCCTCGCTGGAGCGCTACACCTGGGAGGAGATCAAGCCCCAGGTGGACCACGTCATCTTCCCGGACGGCAAGCGCATCATCCTGCTGGCCAAGGGCCGGCTGGTGAACCTGGGCTGCGGCACCGGCCACCCCTCCTACGTGATGAGCTCCTCCTTCGCCAACCAGACCCTGGCGCAGATCGAACTGTGGGCCAACCCCGGCAAGTATCCCATCGGCGTATACACCCTGCCCAAGCACCTGGACGAGCGGGTGGCCCGGCTGCAGCTGAGGAAGCTCAACGCCCAGCTTTCCGTGCTCAGCCAGGAGCAGGCGGACTACATCAGCGTGCCGGTGGAAGGCCCCTACAAGCCCGAGCACTACCGCTACTAGACCATGGCCTTGCCGCGGGTGCTCGAGCTGTTCTCCGGCCTGGGCGGCTGGAGATATGCCCTGGGCGGCCGCGGCGCCGTGGTGGCGGCCTATGACATCAGCCCCGCCGCCAACGCGACCTACCAGCTCAACCATGGCACGGCAGCGCTGGCCCGGGAGATCGCCCGGGTCAAGCCTGGCGTGTTCAAGGCCCACGGCGCGGACACCTGGCTGCTGAGCCCGCCCTGCCAGCCGTTCTGCCGCATGGGCAACCGTGACGGGCTGGCCGACCGGCGCAGCCAGGCCTTCCTGCACCTGCTGGACGTGCTCCGGGAGGCGCCGCCGGACCGGTTGTGCCTGGAGAATGTCTGCGGTTTCCTGGACTCGGAGGCGCACCAATTGCTGAGCGCCCGGCTGGAAGAGCAGGGCCTCCACCAGCTTGTCTACCGGCTCTGTCCGAGCAGCTTCGGCCTGCCCAACCAGCGCCCGCGGGGGTTCCTCCTGGCCTCCCGGGCAACCCTCGCGCCCTTGCCGGTGCCGCGGATCGAGCCGGCCGCCCTGGACCGGTTCCTGGATGCGGAGGAGGACCCGGCGCTCTACCTGGATGCCGCCCAGCTGGACCGGCACGGTCCTGGGCTGGACCTGGTCACGCCGGATTCCCGGCGCACCGCCTGCTTCATCGGCGGCTACGGCCAGCGCTTCGTCGGCAGCGGCTCCTTCCTGAAGACGCCGCGCGGCGTCCGCCGGTTCTCCCCGGCCGAGATCGCCCGGCTCATGGGCCTGCCGGGCACCTTCCGGTTTCCGGATGACCTGGGGTTGGAACAGCGCTATCGCCTGGTGGGCAATGGCTTGAGCCAGCCGGTCGCCCGTTGGGCACTTGACCAGCTCATGTAAAAAACCGTTCATGGAATGGGCCCTTTTACCATGATCCGGTTTGCGGCGTATCATGGAGCCATGCAGTCAGATCCCGGCACCCTCGACAGAGCGAGCATTCGCCTACCCTTGCCCCGGTACGCCAAGTGGGCGGTGCGGGTCTGGGTGGTTCTGTTCCTGCTGAGCCCGCTGCTGGTCTTCTGCAGCCTGTCCAGCCTGCAGGTCCTGGTGCTCACCGCGGTGCTGAGCGGCTTCGTGCTGCCTTTCTTCCTGGGGCGGCTGCCGGGCGAACTGGAGGCGGCCTCGGAACGGGTGATCTTCCTGAACCCACGGGCCCAGCGCTACGCCTGGCTGTACCTCCTGGGCAAGGACAACGCGATCAGCCATCCCAAGGCCTTCCCGGTCGCCGAAACCAGCCTGCTGTGGGAGGAACAACGGCTGTTCCTCAATGCCGGCGACGGCAGCGTCCTGCTCGGGCAGGGCGCCCAGATGGAGCCGGTGATCGCCTGGCTGGTGCGGCGCGGCGTCCATGGCGCCAACATGCTGTCCCGCTGAGGGCGGTCATTGGGCGCTGCTGGCCTTCCACTGTGACTTCCTATGTTGCCCCCGCCAGGGTCCCTTCAATTTGATGTCCCCCGCTTGCCGCGCCGGGTCAAGGGAACAGGAACTCAACAACTGTCAATAAGTTGCTTTTGTGGCTTGAATGCTGCAATCCATGTCCGGGCCCCAATCCCAGGTGGTAGCGCATGTTGAACCAACAAGCATCCGAATCACGATCTGTTCAAGGCATCTCCGAGCTTCGCCGGGGGCCGGCCGACCGGCGAAAGGGGAATGCCGACGTCCGCTTGATGGACCCGAACGATTTCCGGCGCATCGACGAGGAGCGCCGGCGGATTGCCGGACTATACAAGGCGCTCAGCCACGCCAACAAGGCCATTGTCCATTCCACGGACGCGTTTGGCTTGTACCAACAAGTCTGCCGGGTGTGCGCGGAATTCGTTCACTTGGATCTGGCATTCATCTGCAGGCCGGACTCCGCCGCGGCTCGCCTCGAGACTGTGACGGCCGCAGGGCGGCTGCTCAGCTACCTCGATGGCATCAACATTTCTACCAATCCGGACGGTCCGGACGGCCTGGACCCATCGGGTCATTGTCTCGCAGGAACCGGCGAGCAGATCTGTCAGGACTGGGAGTTGGACCCCAGGCTGGAACCCTGGCGTGAACGAGCCAAGCCATTCGGGGTCCGCTCCAGCGCATCCCTCGCGCTGGGCTGTGAAGAGCGGGTGGTGGCCGTGTTGAACCTGTATTCGGTGGAACCGGGCTTCTTCACGCCCGATCGCCTGGAACTGCTTCGGGAAATTGCCGGAGATACCTCCTTCGCCCTGGATCGATTTGCCCGCGAAGCGCAGCGGAAGGGGGCGGAAGAAGCATTCCGGGCCACTTTCGAGCAGGCCGCCGTGGGAATCACTCATGTCTCATTGGGGGGCCAATTCCTCAAACTCAATGGACGTTTCTCGGAGATCATCGGCTACCCGGAGGAAGAACTCCTTGGGCGGCAAGACCGGGAGTTCACGGATCCTGAGGACCGGGAAGAAGATGCCCGTGAAATCCTGGCCTTGACGTCGGGCACCCGGCCCAGCAGCTGCTGGGAGAAGCGCTACCTCCGCAAGGATGGTGGGACCATCTGGGTGAGGGTCACCCTTTCGCTGCTGCACGACCTGACCGGCTCGCCCACCTATTTCGTGTACGTGGTCGAAGACCTCACCAGCCAGAAAAGGGGCGAAACGGAACGCAGGGAACTTGTGGAAAGCCTCCACCAGGCCCAGAAGATGGAAAGCCTGGGAACCCTATCCGCCGGGATCGCCCACGACATGAACAACATTTTGGCAGCCATCATGGGCACCGCCGAGGTCATGCAGGTCACCTGCGATCCGGTGGGGAACGCGGCCGGGAACCTCGCCACCATCATCCGGGCCAGCGAACGTGGCCGCGACTTGGTGAAGAAACTGATCGGTTTCGCCCGCAAGGGACTCGAGACGGCCCAGCTGCTGGATCTCAATGAGCTGGTGCTCGGGGAAATCGCGTTGCTGCGCAGAACCACCCTGCAGAAAATCGAAGTTCAATCGGAGTTGGCCCCCCACCTCCCGCTCGTCATGGGCGAAGCATCGTCCATTTCCAGCGCCCTGATGAACCTGTGCGTGAATGCCGTGCAGGCCATGCCAGAGGGTGGCGCCCTGGTCATCCGCACCTCCCAGCTGCCGGACCAGTGGGTGGAACTGGCGATCACGGACAGCGGCCCGGGCATGCAACCGGAAGTGCTGGCCAAGGCCGTTGAACCCTTTTTCACGACCAAACCGGTGGGCAAGGGCACCGGCCTCGGCCTGACCATCGCATTCGCGGTCATCAAATCGCATGGAGGCACCCTGGATATCCGCAGCAAACCGGGTGAGGGCACCACCGTCTCGCTGCGTTTCCCGGGAGCCGTCGGGGAAACAGTCTCGGCCGAGGCGCTCCCGCTGCCCAGCCTCGCCGTGCAGCGGCCGGTAAAGGTTCTCATCGTGGATGACGACGAGTTGTTCCTGGATACGGTCCCCAGGCTGCTGATCTTCATGGGGCACAGCGCGGAAATTGCCCACAGCGGCCAGGAAGCCCTGGCGCTTCTGGGCGGTGGCCTGGAAGTGGACCTGGTGATCCTGGACCAGAACATGCCAGGTCTCAGCGGCACCGAAACCCTGGACCGGCTCCGGGAACACTGGCCGCTCCTCCCGGTGATCCTCGGCACCGGGTACCTGGACGCCAAAGCGGCTGCCCAGGCAGCCAGCCACCCAGGGGTTCAGATCCTCCACAAGCCCTATTCACGCCTGGATATCCGCCTCGCCATCGATGAGATCCTAGCCGCCGAGGATGGCTGCAAAACGCTCTAGCTGAATGTTCGAGTCCCTTTTTTGGGCTACCCGGCATCGCATTGCGCAATGGAAGAGAAGATTATGGATTCCTATACCTATCCGGGCCTATCCTGCCAAAAGCAATTCCATGCGGATCTAATTGATAAGTTTGCAAAGGAGGCCAATGATTTCGAAAGGCATTCCACCACATTGAGCATTGCTGCACTGTTTCTCATTGAGGGAACCGTGAATGTACATTACATAATTGAAGGCGTCATTTTTGTGCATTTCATAAAAAAATAAATCCTTAGCTAGTGAAGGTAAAAACTTCCTTATGGACTTTGACTCTCCTTGGCATCAAGCTGAGACAGCACCCGGAATGAAGTTTCGGTGGCGTTTTTTTGGCAAGGGGCAGGAATGCGGATTGTGAAGAGCAAGGTGGAAAAGGCTGCTGACCTGCGCCGTCATGCCAATGTGATGCTTCCCCTTTATCAATCTGCCCTGCCGGTCGGGGAGGAGATCACGTCTCCCTCCGAAATGGTGGAGACCCAGCGGGAATTGCAGCTGTATCAAATCGAACTTGATATGCAGAACGACGAACTCCATAGGACCCAGGTGGAATTGGCCACAAGCCGGGCGCGCTATTTTTATCTATATGAATCTGCCACAGCGGGTTATTGCACCCTGAATGAAAAGGGAACGATCCTGGAAGACAACCAGGCCTTCGCTACTTTGCTGGGCGAAACCAAAGGTAACTTGGTCAGGCAGCGATTCACCCAGTTCATTTGTCCGGAAGACCTGGATAACTACTATTTGAATCGCAAACAACTGATTGATAGCGGAAAACTGTTCGCATGCGAACTTCAGATGGTGCGGAAAAATGGAACCACCTTTTTGGCTCATGTGGGAGCTAGATTAGCTAGGGACCATAATGGTGTTATAATATATCTTGTTATTGTTACGAATATAACAGAGCATAAACAAGTAAAAGGAATAGAAGGGATAATCCATTCACACGAACACCTATCGGCGGGAGTTGAGGACCGGGGTACTAGCTTGGGCAGCCATCGTGCGGTTCCCGCCCCTTTGCTCTCCAAGAGGGAAATGGAGGTCCTTCACCTCCTCGGACAAGGGCTCACCAGTAAGCAGATGGCGATAACGCTTAACATCAGCTCACGTACCGTAGATTCGCACCGGCAGAAGATCATGCAAAAACTGGAAATCAGCAATGGTCCAGGTCTAGTGAATTTCGCGATCAAACATGGCTTTGATTTAGATCATTAACGAATTCTAGGTCGTAATGTGACTCTGGATTGCACTGTCAGGATTGGCTTTGCCGCCGTTATTCGCTCCTTGAGCGGCCGCCACAAAAGCATGGTTGTGCAAATTATTATTTATATTTTATCAGCTGAAGAAATTTTTATGAATTCGATCCAATGCGTAATTCTACTGATGTGCTTGGGCTGAAAAGAATTGAACATTGCCATGCATGCCGGGTACCGTCTCTAAATTCCCTTGAGTCCTCGACCGGTCAACCCGCCTGTGATTCCCGGAACCATTTGTGCCCATTTTCGCTGGGAAGACCCGGAGCTGGAAATGGTCCCAGCCACCGGGGGCTTCGCCTGTCACACGACCTGCGAAAGACAATGGTGTCGATCGCATAACCCCATTCCAGATAAGGAATTGTCCCATGGCTCTGGTGAAGAAACTCGTTTCAGCAACGGTCCCGCCCACCGATGGCAAGGCTCCCGCCGGGACGACCCGGGAAGCGGAAGCCCAGCGCAAGAAGGCAAGGACGATGGCGAAGCAGCAGCAGGCCGCGGAACGCGTAGCCGCCTCCACCGGCCAGTTGTCTTCAGGGATCAATCAGGCCGCTTCCGCCGCTGAAGAATTGAAGCGCGCCGCCGATCAGATCGCCGCAGGCGCCGAGGAAGCTTCCGGAGCCGCCCAGCAATCCCTTTCGGCCTTGAAGTCGGTTGGGGATGCCCTTGCGCGCCAGTTGGAGGATGGCGATACCAGCCGGAATAAAGCCGAAGCAAGCCAGATCCTGGTGGCCAAGACCAGCGCGGAAGTCGCCGCCCTGGTGACCAATGTGGCCGTCGCGGCCAAGCGCCAACTGGCCTCCGTGAGCATGGTGGCCGAACTGGAGAAACAGGCCGCCAGCATCGGGGAAATCGTCAAGGCCGTGGCCCGCATCGCCGACCAGACCAACCTCCTGGCCCTGAACGCCGCGATCGAGGCAGCCCGGGCCGGAAAGCACGGCAAGGGCTTCGCCGTCGTGGCCGACGAAGTGAGGACCCTGGCCGAAACGTCGGAGAAGAGCGCCAAGCAGATCCAGGATCTGGTGGGGCAGATCCAGCAGGAAGTGCAGATCATCGCCGAAGGCATCGGCACCTCCGCCCAGACCATCGAGAAGGAAGTGGAGAACGGCAAGACCATCACCGCGCAATTGGAGCAGATCCGCCTTGATGCCATCGAGATTGTCGGCGCCATCCGCGAAATCGCAACAGGCGCTGCCCAGTCCAGCGTCGCCGCGAAGCAGGCCTTGAAGGGAGCCGAGGACATCGCTTCGGCTGCCGAAGAGCAATCCGCTGCCGCCGAAGAAACCGCCAAGACGGTGGAAGAGCAAGCCAAGGCCCTGGCAGAGTGCGAGAATACCGCCCAGAGCCTCTCCGAACTGGCCGATGAGCTGAAGAACTCTTCCGACATCGGCAAGACCTCGGAAGAGGTAGCCTCCTCGGCTGAGGAGTTGTCTTCCGCCGTTTCCGAAATCAACCGGTCCGCCGCCCAGGTCATGACCGCCATCGAGCAGATCCGGAAGGGTTCGGAGATCCAATCCGCCAGCACCGAGGAGGCTTCGGCCGCCATCAACCAGATAGAGAAGGGCGTGGACATTGCCCAGGCTCGTGCCACGGCCAGCGGTGCCAAGGTCCAGGCAATCCTGAAACTCCTGGGCGTGAACAAGACCTCCGTCGACGCCCTCATCACCGGCATCCTCTCGGCCGCGGAGGTGTCACGTTCCAGCATCAAGCAGATCAAGGATCTGGAACTGGTGTCGCGCCGCATCGACAAAATTGTGGATGCGATCACCACCGTTTCCATCCAGACCAATATGCTGGCAGTCAATGGCTCCATCGAAGCAGCCAGGGCCGGCGAATTCGGCAAGGGCTTCGTGGTGGTGGCAACCGATATCCGCAATCTGGCGCACGATTCCGCCGAGAACGCAGATCGGATCAAGGACATGGTCAAGGGTGTCCAGGACCAGATCGGCATCGTGGGCCGCGATCTGGACGAGATCCTTTCAACCTCCATGGCCGAGGTCGAGAAGGCCAAGGCCACCACGATCAATCTGGTGTCCATCGAGACCGATATTGCCGCGGTCGAAGAGGGCTGCGCGGGGATCCTCGCGGCCTCCAACGAAATCGCTGCCGCCATTGGCCAAGTGAAGAAGGGCATGGAGCAGATTGCCGGCGCCGCCCAGGAGGGCGACAAGGCCGCGGCCGAAGCTGCTGCCGCTTCCAAACAGCAGTCCCAGGGCGCCGAGGAACTCGCGGCGTCCATCGAGGAAATCGCCTCCCTCGCCGACGAACTCCAGAGCGCCTGAGGGGGAACCATGGCAAACGAAACCAATCTCCTGCCAGGGGAAAACCTGGCGACCGAGGATGACGCCCTGGAGTCGGATGGCTCCGAAACCCGACAGTTCGTCACCTTCATCTCCGGCAATGAAGTCTTCGCGGTGGATATGGCCCCGGTGCAGGAGATCATCCGGGTTCCCGAAATGGTGCGGGTGCCCCTGGCCCCGCCCGCCCTGGAGGGGCTGGCCAACCTGCGCGGCAAGGTATTGCCCATCGTCTCCCTGAGGAGGATCTTCGGCTTCGAGGAACGGGCCAATGATGATGCGAGCCGTGCGGTGGTCATCGACATGGGCCAACCGCTGGGGTTCGTCGTGGACAAGGTCTCCAGCGTGCTGGGGGTGGAACCCTCCCAGATCGAAAGCGTGGGGAGCCTGCGCGCGACCGTGAACACGGAACTTCTGGCCGGCCTCATCAAGAACGTGGGCGGCCACGCCATGATCATGGTCCTTGATTTCCAGAAACTCATCGCCCAGGAATTCACGGCACTGGCCTCCATCACTAAAGGGGCGGGAATGGCCAGCTTCCAGTCCTCGGATAGCCAGACCGAGGAGGAGGTGGCAAGCGATGAACTCCAGATGGTGAGTTTCGAGGTGGCCAACCAGGAATATGCCATCGCCATCGAAGATGTGCAGGAGATCGTCCAGATACCGGAGGCCATCATCCACGTCCCACACTGCGACGCCCATGTGCTCGGGGTCATGACCCTGCGCAACCGGCTGCTGCCGCTGGTGAGCCTGCGGCGGATGTTTGCCTTGCCTGAAAAGGCGCTGGATGACCATTGCCGCATCGTGGTGGTGTCCCTCGGATCAACTTCCGTAGGCGTGGTCATGGACAGTGTGAACGAGGTCCTGAGGGTGCCTCGGTCGGTCGTGGACTCGGTGCCGCCCATGCTGGCCCGGGAGGGCGACCTGGCCGACATTTCCGACATCTGCAGGATCGAAGGAGGAAAGCGTCTGGTTTCGATCATTTCCGCCAAGAACTTGTTCAGAAACTCGGCCGTCAAGGAGGCACTGAAAACCGTGGAGACTTTGCGCGAAGACGAGGAACGGGGACGATCGGCCAGTGATGAGGAGGGGACGACCGATGACGATGAGCAGGTCGTCGTTTTCCGCCTGGGCAAAGAGGAATTCGGCGCACCCATCGCCAGCGTCCAGGAAATCGTCCGGGTGCCGGAGGAACTGACCCATGTGCCCAAGGCGCCTCCCTTCGTGGAGGGCGTGATCAATCTGAGGGGAACCGTGCTTCCGGTGATCGACCTGCGCCGGCGTTTGGGCCTGCCCACAGTGGCCCGATCCGACCGCCAGAGGATCATGGTGTTCCTCATCTCGAACATCCGCACGGGCTTCATCGTGGATTCCGTGGCGGAGGTGTTGCGGATCAGCAAGGCCTCCATCGAAGCTTCACCGAGACTCTCGGGAGATCAGACCAAACTGCTGGCGCGCATGGCCAATCTGGAAAAGCAGAAACGCCTCGTTCAACTCATCGACCCATCCCATCTGGTCGAAGGGGATCAGCTCGCCAGCCTCTCTGCCACGTCGAATTAGGGACCCATGATCAAACTCCTCATTGTTGATGATTCGGCGCTCATGCGGCGTCAATTGACCCTGCTGTTCCAGGCGGAGGGTGATTTCACGCTTTTTCAGGCACGGAACGGACGCGAGGCTGTTGAAGCCAACCGCGAGTTCCGCCCTGACGTGGTCACCCTCGACATCAACATGCCGGAAATGGACGGCATCACCGCGCTTTCCCTCCTTATGGCGGAGCGACCGGTGCCGGTGGTCATGGTCTCCTCCCTCACGGAAAAGGGGGCCCTGGCCACGTTCGAGGCTCTCAACCTGGGTGCCGTGGATTACATCACCAAACCCGGCGGCACCATTTCCCTTTCCATCGACGCGATCAAGGATGATCTCGTGGGCAAGGTCCGCGCAGCTGCCAAGGCCAGGCTCAAAGCCAAGGGTTTGCAAGCCAGAGGCCTCGCCCAGCGGCTCAGGGAAGATCGCGAACTCACCTCCCCTCGCCCTGTGGCCATTCGCCGCGGGCTGGGGGGCGAGGGTCTGGTGCTCATCGGTGTTTCAACCGGCGGGCCTCGGACCCTCGAGGACATCCTTCCCCTGCTGCCGGCGAATTCCCCGTGGCCTGTGCTGGTGGTTCAGCATATGCCAGCGGCCTTCACCCGTTCTTTCGCTGAACGGCTGGATCAGATCTGTCCCCTGAGGGTTGTGGAAGCCGCCGGTCCCCTGCCTGCCGAACCCGGCACCATCTACATCGCCAAGGGAGGTGCGGACATGATTCTGGCCCGAAGGGCAGGCAAGCTCACCGTGGTGCCCAAACCTGAAAACGCCCAATTTCTCTGGCATCCCTCCGTGGACTGCCTGGGCCAATCGGTGCTGGAATGCTGCGACCCCGTGCGGGTGATCGCAGTCCTGCTCACGGGAATGGGCCATGATGGGGCGGACTCCTTTGCCGAAATCCGAAAACGGGGCGGGCGCACCATCGCCGAATCCGAAGAATCCTCCGTGGTTTTCGGAATGCCCGCCGAACTGATCAAACGCGGCGGTGCCACCGTGGTGCTGCCCTCGACCAAGGTGGCCGCCCAGATCAATACCTGGACGGGGCTGGACTGAAGGGCGGAATCGATGGCACTCATCAAGATCCAAAAACCCCAGGTTGAGCAGCCGTTTGAGCGGGCACATCCGAGGGACTTTCCCGGCCTGGTGGCGGAGCTTTCCAATGAGAACCCCACGGCCCGCCGTTGGGCCG
>Ga0316230_1002844_pt1 | contig 14311 bp, 15 predicted proteins | sample TBH18025metaG_FD_206004 | JGI IMG/M metagenome (GOLD analysis project Ga0316230, IMG submission 206004) | Freshwater microbial communities from Trout Bog Lake, Wisconsin, USA - TBH18025 | ecosystem: Environmental > Aquatic > Freshwater > Lake > Hypolimnion/Profundal zone | place: USA: Wisconsin...
AGGGCAAGGCAGCCCAGCGGTGGATGGCCAAGTCCGCCCGGCCGGCCGAAGTGTTTGGTGAGGCCCCCGGTGATCAGGAGTTCTATACCGATGGGGTGATCGCGCGGCTGCAGCGATTTATTCTGGAGTTGGGGTATGGGTTCTGTTTTGTGGGGCGGCAGCATCGGCTGGCGCTGGGGACCAAAGAGTACTTCGTGGACCTGCTGTTTTACCACCGGTTCCTGAGGGCGCTGTTGGCGATTGACCTGAAGATCGGCGAGTTTGAGCCGGAGCACGCGGGGAAGATGGATTTCTACCTGAACCCACTGAACGCCCAATATCCGGATATCGAAGTGATCAGTGGCTTGTGGCTGGTGACCAGAAACGGAAGGATGGCGGCCAATTATGAGTGTGTTAAAGAGCTATCGGGACTTGGAGGTCTGGAAGAAATCAATCAACTGGGTGGAGCAGATTTACCTGGCCTCAAGGGCCTTTCCGCCGGAAGAGAAGTTCGGTCTGACCAGTCAGTTGCGAAGGGCGGCGATGTCGGTCCCGTCGAACATCGCCGAGGGAGCGGCGAGAAGCGGGACGGGGGAGTACCTGCAAAGTCTCAGCGTGGCCACCGGCTCGCTGGCGGAAGCGGAGACACCGTTGATGCTGGCCAACCGCCTGCAGATGGTGGACTCCTCGATCATGGAGCGTCTGCTGGGACAGGCAGAAGAAATCAGCAAGATGCTGGGCGGGCTCAAACGCTCGCTGCAATCCAGGCGTTGACAGCGGCGGATTTTCCGCTCTCACTAACCACCAGCCACATGGCACAAATCACTGTCCAGGGTGTGGACGTGTTCAAGCCGCAGACGGGCGAAGTGGTCAGCGACATCGCCGACGGGATCGCCTGCTGGTTTTTGGATACGGATTACAACGAGGAGAGCTTCTTTGTCAGACATGCCTATTTCCTGGGGGCCAATGATCCGTACAGCGCCCTGAAGACGATGCTGAAGGCGGAAATCAACGCCGAGGCATGGGAGACGCTGCATAGCGATACGTCAAGGGCGTTTGAGAAGCCGAAGAATGGGAGGATCGCGGTGAAAGTGATAAATCATCTGGGGGATGAGGTGATGAAGGTGTTCAAGGTCAATTAGGGGCGTGGAAAAGCAGGACAGGTCGGGTTTATCCGGCAGGCATCGAAGGCTGCGACGAACGCGCGAGGCTGGGAGAAACCTGACCAGTCCTGTTTTCCTCCTCCATGGACTTTCGCATTGTCCATATACAGTAGAAGCCCGTTGCTGGGAGAAAGCGGGCGTGTTTCCTGGTAGGGGGCGGTCACAGGTACAATTGTCGCCATTATGGCACAACGAAAGCGGCGAACTCCTCACAGCAAAAAGAAGCAGGCGGGTTTCGTTCTTATGGGCGGGGATGACTCGCGGAAGAGGGAAATCAAAAAACCGCCGCAGCAGTTACAGATGGTCTGGCCCGAAGATCGGCTGGACAAACCACCTGTGGTCAGGCTGGCTCGGGATTATGTGATGCGCCAGTATCGGCCCGGCGATGAGGCCGGCTACATCAGACTGATGAACCAGGTGCAGCTCGGCTGTCCTTGGAATCACGCCAAAATTCAAGAATGGATGGCCCGCGTTCTGCCGGGAGGTTTCTTCATCGTAGTCCATAAGCCGACGGGCCGGATCGTGGCCACCGCGATGGCGAGCCATCGGCCGCGGCCTTTGCACCCGGCCGGGGGAGATGTCGGCTGGATTGCCGCCGCGCCCGAGCATAAAGGCAAGGGACTGGGATTGGCAGTGACCGCTGCGGCCATCGCCCGGTTGATCGCCGCCGGCTATCAACGCATCTATCTGCTGACCGACGACTTCCGCCTGCCGGCGCTCAAGACTTACATGAATGTTGGTATGGCGCCGTTTTTGTACGCCGCCGATATGCAAGGGCGATGGAAGGAAATCCGCCGACAACTTCGGACGAAGCCGTGAGCGTCGGAACTTCTTTGTCATGCCTGCATCCGCAGGGGAATGCGAGGGGAATGCGGCCGCCGGGCGGGGACGCCGGCAGTATAGGCGCGGGAAAGCAGGACAGGTCGGGTTTATCCAGCAGGCATCGAAGGCTGCGGCGAACGTGCGAGGCTGGGATAAACCTGACCAGTCCTGTTTTCCTTTTCCGAAAGTAAAAGGGGAAGCAGGGCGGAGGAAACGTGGAATGTGGAGTTGGGAAGAGACGAAGGGGAAGGCGGTCGGCACAAGGTTCTGGTTGTCCGGTCTGCGCGTCAGCTTGCGGTGGCTTTGCGAGCCCAGCGCAATTTGGCGGAGCGGGAGCGGGGGTTGAGGGCGATTTCGGCGGCAGCGGCGGTGAGGGGGTCGGGACTAATGCGGTCGTAGACGCCGTCGCGATGGGCGGCGCGGAAGGATTGCTTGACGAGGCGGTCCTCACCGGAGTGGAAGCTGATGATGGCCAGGCGGCCGCCGGGAGCGAGGAGGGAGGGGGCGATGGCCAGGAGGCGCTGGAGGTTGGCCAGTTCGCGGTTGACGAGCATGCGCAGAGCCTGGAAGGTGCGGGCGGCGGGGTGAAGCTTGGCGCCGGCGGCACGCTGGAGGGTGAAATCACGGGCTTGGCAGATGATGGCCGTCAGATCGTCGGTGGTGGTGATGGGATGGACGGCCCGGCGGGCGACGATCAGATGGGCGATCTTCGGGGCGTCGGTCTCGTCGCCGAGTTCAAGGAAGGCGGCGGCGAGTTCGCGTTCGGATAAGCGGTTAAGCAACGCCGAGGCGGGCTGGCCGCGGGTGGGGTCCATACGCATGTCCAGGGGCCCGGGACGACGATAGGAAAAACCGCGGGCGGGATCGTCAATCTGAGGGCTGGCGACGCCGAGGTCGGCAAGGATGGCGTCGGCCGCAGGGAGGCCGGCTTGGGCCATAATTTTGTCGAGGCCGGCGAAGTTGCCGTGGTGGAGGGAAAAGGCGTCGGGCGGGGCGATGGACAGAAGGCGGTCGCGGGCGGACTGGAGGTTGTGAGGGTCGAAATCCACGCCGATGAGACGGCCGCCGGGGAGAACCCGGCGCAGGAGTTCGAAGGCGTGGCCGGCCAGGCCCACGGTGCAATCAACGACGGTCTGGCCCGGGGAAGGGGACAGGAGATCGATTACTTCGGAGGGTAGGACGGGAATGTGAGGCATGGGGTCGGAATTCGGGGTTCGGGAGTCGGGGGTCGGGAAGAGAAGGCGAAGATCGGGAGTCGGGAATCGGCCTTCGACTCTGGCGCTCCTTTCGGGTCTGAGCCTCAGGGTCGAAGACAGGCTCGAAGAGTGGCCTGGGGGAGGAAGCAGGGGGATGTTCATTATGCGGCGGCATGGGTATTCACTATGGTACAGTTATCGCCGGGCCAGGCCAGTGGTGGAGGGGGTGATCATGGACGTGGTCTAAAACAAATCGGCCCTCCGGCGAGGAGGCCGGAGGGCCAGGGTGAAGAAGAATTTGGGGAATCGCGGTAGTTGCGAATCAGTAGTTCTTTGCCTGTTGGGCCAAGGCCTTGGCGTTGGCGATGGCCGCGTTGTAGTCAAGAACCCAGGTCTTGCGGGCGTTGTGATGGGTGATCTGCTTAACCGTGGCGGTTCCGTTTACGGTGACAGTGGCGCTTAAGGGCTCGAAAATGGTGTCATCGGCGCCGCTGACGTTGACGGTGTCGCCGTTGCCGGCGAAGACCTGGTTAGCGCCGGTGCCGCCGACGGTGATCACATCGTCTCCGGCCAGCCCGAACACAGTGTCCAAGCCGGTGCCGGCGATGATAGTGTCGCCGCCATGCGTGGCATGGGTGCCGCCACCGACGATGTAGTCGTTGCCGTTGCCGACGGTGATGGCGTCATGGCCCGATCCGCCGAAGACGGAGTCGTTGCCGTTGCCGGTGGTGACGGTGTCATATCCGGCGCCGCCGAAGACCACATCCTGTTCGTTGCCGGTGGTGATAATGTCGTGTCCGGCGCCGCCGCGGATAATGGTGTACTTATCGAAGACCTTGGTGGTGGTTCCATCGCCCTTGGTGATGGTGACGACATCGCTTCCGGCACCGCAGTGAACGTGGACCAGCTTAACTTTGTCGGCTGCGAAGGACTTGCTGACGCCATTGATGTTGACCACGATGGCCGAACCGGCCAGGTCGCTGTAGCCGACGGTGACGGTGTTGGCGGTGTCATCGAGGAGGATGTTGAGGCCGCCGCTGCGGCCAATGCTGGCCGTGCCGTTGAGGAGGACGCGGGACTCGAGAGCCTGGACAAATTGGGGGGAAACGGAAGACATGCATAATCTCCTTGATCCGCGAGGATCTGTTTGGTTAGCAAAACAACAGAGGAAACATTTAATTTATGCTGGTGTTCCTCAGCACCAGTTCGAGCCTGTCTTGGCCCAGTGCCAATATAACGCCGGACCACTGCGATTATTTCCGGCCGCAGGCAGCCCAATCAGATATCCTTCACCGAAGCTCCCGGCGGGGCAAACCAGGGCGTCGCGGCGGCGCGGGCGTGTTCGATGCGTGCCAGATGGGCCGCGTGCAATTCAGGAAGGGCATCCAGAGAAAAATACGCCACTTCCAGCGATTCGTCGTCGTTCACGCATGCTTCGCCTCCGACGGCGCGGCATGCGAATGCTATGAGCACGTATTGTGCTTTATCGCCGCCGGGGTAGTTGACCGTTGGCGTTGTGTAGACCCCGCTGATCCGTTCGGCCACCACGCGCACGCCGGTTTCCTCGAACACTTCGCGCACGACGGCGGTCGCCGGCACTTCGCCAGGCTCCATAATGCCCCCCGGCACGGCCCAGCGTCCCGTATCGGCGCGCCGTTGCAGCAGTATTTCCCCTTGGTCATTGAACACCAGCGCGCAAACCCCCGGCAACAACAGCAGTTGGTGTCCAGCCTTCTTGCGCAGTTCCAATAGATAGTGCGGTATTGGCATCGTGTGGGGATGATACCATTAGAGGGCAGTGGCGATGACAGTGGCGATGCAAAAATTATGCCGGCGTTTTCATTGCCCCTCGCCTCTGACCGCTTTCGAGCATATCATTGCCACATCGGAGGAATTACTCTATGGATAAAGACACTCTCATTGCCATGATGGATCTGGTTCGCCAGCGGTTGCTTGGCAGCTTGGACGCTATAGAAAAGAGTGGCCAGGATACGGCCAAGATCCTGGCTTGGCGGCCCGGGGCCGGGCGCGCTCATATTGCCTGGCAGGCCATGCACTGTGCCGCCTCGCATGACAAGTACCTCAACGTCATGATCAAGGGTCTGCCCGCCGCCAGCGATGCGGCAGCGGTCGCCGCTTTTGGCGGAGGCTCCAAGCCTTCCGATCAGAACGTACCGACATTGCCTGTCATAAGGCAAGCCTTGGACAAGGCTTACGGCGCGTTTAAGGAATATCTTCAGACTTTGCCCCCGGCGGAATTTCAGCGGCAGGTTGGTCCGCCGGACCGCCGTCGAACGATCGGCGAATCCGCCATGCTGATGGCCTGGCATGAGGCGCATCACCAAGGTCAGATCCACCTGACCTGGAATCTATATCAGGCGGCGTACGGCGTAAGCAAATGACTCTGCGCACAGTGTTGGTATTAATCGTCTTCTTGCTGGCCTGTTTTGCGACGGCGTCCATTGGCGGTCTCGCCACCGCTCAGGGCGTGCGCGACTGGTATCCATCTCTGCACAAGCCTGCGTGGACGCCTCCGGCGTGGCTCTTCGGGCCGGTATGGACGATCTTGTATATTGGCATAGCCATGGCCGGTTTCCTGGCTTGGCGGCGGGCTGGGTTGGCCGGCGCTAAGTGGACAATGGGGCTGTTTGTCGTGCAACTTATCCTCAATGCGGCGTGGTCGTGGGTGTTCTTTGGACTGCGCCAGACAGGTTGGGCAATGGTGGAAGTCGCACTGCTCTGGGGGACCATTGTTGGCGCGACAGTTGCGTTGTTCCAGGTTTCCATCCCGGCCGGCCTGTTATTCGTACCCTACATGGCGTGGGTGTCGTTCGCCTCGGTGTTGAACTTCGCCATCTGGCGTCTAAATCGAGGCAGTACCTGACGTTTACGGTGGAGGCAGCGGACGCCGGACGTTAAGCGGCTGTACCGCAGTCAATAGCCAACGTGTTTTGCAATGGAGCTTGCATGGGTTTGCTAGACGGCAAGCGGGGCCTGATCCTCAACGTGGCCAACGACCGCAGCATCGCCACGGCGATCGCGGCCAACGCCGTGGCCCATGGCGCCACCATCGGCGTGGGCTTTTTGCCCATGGACAATCGCGAGAAGACCGAACGCCGCGTCCGCCGGGCCATGGAGGAATTCGGTTTTGCCAACGCCTGGCTGTGGCCCTGCGATGTGGGCAGCGATCAGTCGATCACCGACTATTTCGCCGAGGCCCAGAAGCAGTTGGGGACCATCGATTTTCTGGTCCATTGTCTGGCCTTCGCCAACCGCGAATATCTCAAGCCCGAGTATGGCAACTTTACTTCAACCCCCCGCGAGGTCTACAAACAGGCCTGTGACATCAGCGCCTACAGTCTCATCGCCCTGACCCGGGCGGCGGCGCCGCTTATGCCCAAGGGCGGATCGGTGATCGCCCTGACCTATTACGGGGCGGAAAAGGTCGTGCCCGGCTACAACGTCATGGGTGTGGCCAAGGCGGCCCTGGAAGCCACCGCCCGCTATCTGGCCTTCGATCTGGGCCCACGCAAAATCCGCGTCAACACCATTTCCGCCGGTCCCATTCCCACTCTCAGCGCCCGCGGTGTCGCCGGCTTCGACGACATCCTCGTCCACGTCGAAAAAAAAGCCTCCCTGCGGCGCAACATCGAGGCCGACGAAGTTGGCAAGACCGCTGTCTACCTTCTCAGCGACCTTTCCAGCGGCGTCACCGGCGAAAACCTGTTCGTCGATGCCGGTTATAACACCGTGGGATTGTGAGCAGGATTTGACCTCCCACCCCATTGCCTTTACCATCACTGTGCTCGAGAAAGCACCCTATGTTTGCTATTGTCAGCGACATCCACGGCAACCTTGAGGCGTTCACCGCCGTTCTGGCGGATATTGATCGCCGGGGCATCGGGGACATCGTGTGTCTGGGCGACGTGGTGGGGTACGGGCCCAACCCCATGGAATGTCTGGACCTGGTGGCGACGCGCTGCCGCGCATCCATCATGGGCAACCACGACTTTGCCGTCTTCTACGAGCCGTACAATTTCAATGCCGGGGCCGAGCAGGCCTGCTTCTGGACGCGCCGGTGTTTTGAGAACGACCCCGACCCCGTCCGCCGGGCCAATCGCTGGAAGTTTCTGGGCAACCTGCCGGTGCGCATCCGCACCAATGAGTTCGTCGCGGTCCATGCCTCGCCCCGGCGGCCGATCAACGAGTACATATTCCCCGACGATATTTATACCAATCCGGGGAAGTTTCTGAGCATTTTCGAGCGTTTCGAGCGTCTTTGTTTTGTCGGCCATACCCACGTACCCGGCGTGTTTCTCGAAGGGCCGGATTTCTACAGCCCCGACGAACTGGATTACAAGTTTGAGCTCACCGACGAAAAGGCGGTCATCAACGTCGGCAGCGTCGGCCAGCCCCGCGACCGCGATCCGCGCAGCAGTTATGTGGTGGTGACCGACAAGGCCATCGAGTTCGTGCGCATCGCCTACGACATCGCCGCCACCGTCAAGAAGGTCGCGGCGGTCGAGGAACTGGACGATTACCTGGGCAACAGGCTCATTGAAGGGAAGTAGCCGATTAGGCCGGGGGGCAGATGCCGTGGGCTGTTCAACCTGGACGGCGGAAGGTCCGCCGGATTGATTTTGTTACTGGAAAGGCACCGATGGATACGAGGCGAATGGTCGTCAACGTCTGCGTGGTGATGATCATCATCTCCGGCTGGTTTCTGTTCACTTCCTGGCAAACCAAGAACCACCCGGAATGGACCAGGCCCGCGCCGCCGGCCCTGACGGCGGCATCGGCGCCATCGGTCCCGCCGGCGCCGGCGTCGACCGGAACGGCTCCAGCGGCGCCGCCATCAGCGCTGTCTCCGGCGACCATGAGCGCCATCCAGGTTGAGCAGGGCCCGGCGGTCGCTCCCATCGAACTGGGCTCCGCCGCTTTTGATCCCCGCGGCAAGGGGCAGTTCCCGCTGGGCATGCTCATCAATGTCCGCGGGGCGGCGCTGGAATCGGTGACCCTCAATCAGTTCCGCCAGGATCTTAAATCCGATAAGCCTTATGTCTTTCAGGAGCCGTACGCATCTTCTTCCGCGTACGCCGCCGCCCTGGCCACGCGTTCGATCAATGTCAACGGCATGGAAGTGGCTCTGAGCGGCTTGAACTGGCGCTGCGCCGAGCATGCCGCCGATCACGCGATCTTCACGGTGGACATTCCCGATGGCGCTGGCGGCAAGCTGACCGTCGAGAAGCGTTACGACCTGAAGAGGCGCACCGACCAGACCAGCGGTTATGAAATCGGCCTGATCTATACCCTGGCAAATTCCTCCAGCAATGACGTGAACGTCAAACTGGCGTTCAACGGCGTCAACGCCCCCGATGTCGGCAACAACCGCTACGACATAGCCCAGGTCGCCTCGGCGGTGGACACCGGCGATGCCCAGGCCCATGTCGTGGAACTCAAGAACCACGATCCCATCAGCGGGTTCAAGGACAAGAATCCCGTCGATCTCAAAGCGGGTTCCGCGCCGTTTCTCTGGGCCGGCGTGCGCACCAATTATTTCGACGCTTTTGTGCGCACCGTGGACAATGGCGGCAAGGCCGTGCTCATGGACAAGGTCGAAGCCTTCGCCCTGAATCCCGAGGAGAAAGACGATCCGGCCAAGAAATACGTCGTCACCTCCTTCGTGACCAGGGCCGGCGAACTGAAGGTGCCCGCTGGCGGCAGTCTGGTGGTGCCCCTGGCGGTGTACCTGGGCCCGGCATCACGGGAGATTCTGGACAGTTCCTATTACGCCCAATATCCGCGCCGCTACAACCAGACTCTGGTCATCAGCAGTGGACCGTGCTCATTCTGCACTTTGCCATGGCTGATTAACGGGCTGGTCATGCTGCTGGGTTTGTTCCACGTGGTCCTGCGCGATTGGGGCCTGTCCATCATCACCCTGGTGATCCTGGTCCGCGGCATTCTTCACCCGATCACCAAGCGCTCGCAGATATCCATGATGAAGATGGGCAAGATGGGCCCGGAGATGGAGCGCCTCAAGAAGAAGTACGGCGACAACAAGGAAGAACTCAACAAGGCGATGATGGAGTTCTACAAGACCCAGGGGATGTCGCCGTTCCTGGGGTGTCTGCCCATGTTTCTGCAGATGCCCATCTGGATCGCCCTGTACAGTTCCCTGCAGACTACTTTCGAGTTGCGCCACTCGCCATTTTTGTGGGGCTTTACCTGGATCAAGGATCTGTCCCAGCCCGATGAACTTTTCCGCTTTCACCAGGGAATCAACCTGGGCTTTTTCACCCTTGATGCCTTGAACCTGCTGCCGCTGCTCATGGCCGGGGTGTCGTTCTTCCAGTCCAAGTACATGCAGGCCCAGCCCACCGCGACCATGACGCCGGAACAGAAACAGCAGCAGAACATGATGAAATGGATGTCGGTGATCATCTTCCCGCTCATGTTCTACAAAGGTCCGGCCGGTCTGAACCTTTATATCATCACCAGCAGCGTCCTGGGCATCGTCGAAGGCAAGATCATCCGCGAGCACATCAGGAAGCGTGAGGAGGCCGAAAAGGCCGGCAAGATCATCGTGGATGCTCCGGTCACGCGCATGGGCAAGAAGCTGCGCCACGAACAGCAGGACCAGCAGAAGAAGCATCAGCCCGCCACCGGTATAAAGGGCCTGTGGGCCCGCTTGCAGGCCAAGGCCGACCGGGCCATGAGCGATGCGCGCAAGCAGCAGAAGAAGTGAGTGGTGACCTGCGATACCATCGCCGCCATCGCCAGCGCCGCCGGGCCGGCGGCGCGGATGATAGTGCGCTTGAGCGGAAGCCGTGCCGGGGAGATTGGCGCCCAGCTCTGCACGCCCGTTCTTCCCGCCGCCGGGGCCCTTCGCTGTCGGGTGGCGTTTGATGCTCTGGAGTTCCCCGCCTGGGCATATTGTTTTACGGCACCGCGCAGCTATAGCGGCCAGGATATGGTGGAGATTCACCTGCCCGGCAATCCTCTGCTGGCGCGGATGCTGCTGGAGCGCATGATAAAACTTGGGGCGCGGCAGGCCCAGGCGGGAGAGTTTACCGCCCGGGCCTATTTCAATGGGCGCATCGACCTGAGCGAAGCCGAAGGGATCGCCGCCGTCATCGCCGCCCAGAACGATCAGGAACTTCGCGCCGCCCGGCAGCTCATGGCCGGTGAGTTGGCCCGGCGCCTGCGCCCCACGCTCGATTCCCTGGCCGATGCCTTGGCCCTTGTCGAGGCCGGCATCGATTTTTCAGATGAAGACGTCACGTTTTTAACTCCCGGGCAAATGGCCCAGCGGATCGCCTGGGCCCGGGCACAACTGGCCGAACTGGTCGCCGGCAGCGCCTCTCTGGAGCGCCTGGCCCACGAGCCGCGCGTGGTGATGGTGGGGCGGCCCAATAGCGGCAAGAGCACGCTGCTGAATGCTCTGTGCGGCCGCGACCGGGCCGTGGTCTCATCCGTTCCGGGCACTACCCGCGACGTCATCTGGGCCGATGTGCCCCTGTTGCGCGGTCTTATCCGCCTGGTGGACGCCGCCGGCCTCGAGTCTGCGCCGCCGTCTGTTGCCCAGGACGCGGCCGGCCACATCAGCCGTCAGATGCGTCAACATGCCCTGCGCGAGGTGGAAGCCGCCGACATCGTCTTGCTGGTTATGGAGAGCGGTTCCGAACCACCCGAACTGCCGCGTCAGCCCGACCTAGCGGTCCTCACCAAGTCCGATCTCCACGCCCCTGATCAGCGGCCACGGAATCTTCCCTGCGACAGCCTCTCGATATCTGCGCTGACCGGCCATGGGCTTGATCTATTGAAACGAAAGCTCGATGACCTGGCCTTCCGCGTGGCCTCTGCCACCGCCGTTCTGGCTCTCAACAGTCGCCACGTCCAGGCCATCTCCGAAGCCTGCGATGCCCTGGCCCGAGCCGCCGGCCAGCCCACCGCCGGCCTGGAAATTATCGCCCTGGAGTTGCGACAAGCCATAGATGCCCTGGGGCGAGTATTGGGTTGCGTTTCCCCCGACGACCTCCTGGGCCGCATTTTCGCGACGTTCTGTATTGGCAAGTGAGGCAGAGGCGTGGATCGTAGACCGCCAATCCTGGGCACTCGCCTTTCGTTCAGCGGGTAGAGTTTTCCTCGCCCCTGCTTTGCCCTCGCCCCTCGCCCCTCGCCCCACGTCCCTTTATAATGCCTTTATGTCCTCCACGATCCCCATTGTCTCCGCCGCCTTCCGCTACGACGTGGTTGTCCGTCCCGGGCTGCTGGCCGAGGCCGGCGCCGCGATCGCCGCCGTAACCCAATCCCGACGCCTGGCCATCGTCACCGATTCCAATGTCGGTCCCCTCTATGCCCCGGCCTTGCGCGCCTCATTGACGGCGGCCGGTTTTCAATCCATTCTCGCCACCTTACCCCCCGGCGAGTCGCACAAGACCCTTGCCGATCTGGCCGGCGTCTATAACTGCTTCCTGGAAGCGAGGATAGAGCGTTCCACACCGATCCTGGCCCTGGGCGGCGGGATTGTCGGCGACATGGCCGGTTTCGTCGCCGCCACCATGATGCGCGGAGTGCCTTTCATCCAGATGCCCACCACCTTGCTGGCTATGGTCGATGCCAGCGTTGGCGGCAAGACCGGCGTCAATCATCCCGTCGGCAAGAACCTCATCGGCGCGTTCCACCAGCCCATTGCCGTATTTATTGATCCCGCGGTGCTTCAGACGCTGCCGTCCCGCGAACTCCATGGCGGCTTGGCCGAATGCATCAAACACGACTGCATCCGCGACGCCGGCGGCTTTGCCGCTCTGGAGCGCGACATCAGCCGGGCTCTGAGTTGCGACATCGATTACCTTTCCCAGCTTGTGGCCCATAACGTCGTTATCAAGGCGCGCGTCGTCGAGCAGGACCCTTTGGAAAAAGGCCCGCGTGCCCACCTCAACTTCGGCCACACCTTTGCCCACGCCATCGAAACCGTTTCCGGCCATTCCTACACGCATGGCCAAGCCGTCGCCCTGGGCATGGTCGCCGCCGCGCATCTTTCTCAATCACTGGGTTTGCTCGACGAGGCCACGGTAGGGCGGATCCGCGCGGTAATCGCCCGTGCCGCTCTTCCCACCGGCGGCCTAAAGCTCGATTCCCCATCCCTGATGGGCGCCATGGCCTCCGACAAGAAGGTCGCCGACGGGCGTCTGCGCCTGGTCCTACTTGATGGCCTGGGCAAAGCTGTCATCCGTGACGATGTCACGCTGGAGCTTGTTCGCGCCGCCATAGAGAGCCTGAGGAAGTGACGGGGTTTTGTTTCTGGGGGAATCGGCGTTAAACTCTGATCGTGCCTTTGCTTGACTGGCTACAACTCTCCCTGACCTCGGGCATAGGTCCGATACTCATAAGTCGCATAATCGATGCCGCCGGCGGAGCCGCGGCCGCTTGCCAGGCGGATGTCGCACTCTTGGTATCCGTCGAAGGCATAGGCACGGCTAGAGCCTGCAAAATCCGCCAATCTCTCCGCCAGGCGCGTGCCGAGGCCGAAAAGGAACTCGAACGCGCCGCCGCCATGGGGCTTGGTCTGATCTGTCCCGACGACCCGCTTTATCCGCTGCTCCTGCGCAGCATTCCCGATCCGCCGGCGGTCATCTACATGCGTGGCACTCTGGAGCCGCGTGATCTTCAGGCCATGGCCATCGTGGGCAGCCGCCGGTGCAGCCACTACGGCCGGGAGCAGGCCGAGCGTTTCGGCGCCCTGCTGGCCGGCGTGGGCATGACGGTCGTGTCGGGCGGGGCCAGGGGTGTGGATTCGGCGGCCCATCGCGGGGCTCTGTCGCATTCCCAGGGGCGAACGGTGGCGGTTTTAGGTTGCGGGCTGGATGTGATCTACCCGCCGGAGAACGGTCCGCTCTTTGATCAGATTTCCGGGCGGGGGGCGGTTTTGACGGAATACGCCCTGGGAACGCCGCCGACGCCCGAGAATTTCCCCCGCCGGAATCGTATCGTTTCCGGCATGTCGCGCGGGGTGTTGGTGGTCGAGGCGGATGTGCGCAGCGGGGCGTTGATTACCGCCCGCCAGGCGCTCGACGATCATAACCGTCCGGTTTTCGCTGTCCCCGGCCGGGTGGACAACGCCATGTCCGCCGGCCCGCATCAGCTCATACGCGACGGCGCCGTTCTGGCGGCGGGTTTGGACGACATACTTCAGGGGCTTGGTCCGATGCCCACCGAGGCCATGGAGCCGCTGTCGCCGGTCCAGGAGTCGCCGTCTTCGGACCGCAGCACGCGGCCCATCGAGCCGCCGCCGCTGTTTTCCTCGGCAGCCGAGCAGCCCATCGGCAACCTGACTGGTTCCCAGGAGCAGATTCTCCAGGCCATGGGCCGGGAGACCGCCGGGGTGGACCGCCTCATCGAAGCCACCGGTATACCGGCCCACGTGGTTCTTCAGGAATTGACCTTCCTGACCCTTAAGGGCATGGTCAAGCGGATTGATGGCCAGACATTTGTCCGCGCCAAACGGCGGGCGTAGGATCACATGAGATAGGGTGTCGTGAGCCCTCTTCAGTCTGTTGGCATTGGCCTTGATATTATTGAGGCCACCAAACCTTGAAGAGCATTCCGCCTGGTTCCGGTTCGTTGCTGTTCTCGTGCAGGGCCGTAGCGGAAGAAGAGAATCTCCCGCTGAAATTATCGAAGTCACGTCTGCCGCTAATGGCTCAGATCCTCCGGGCGCACGGACCTGAACATGCCTCCGCTAATTTGTGCCATCTGCTTAAGGACCGTCTCTTCTATTTCTTGGGAAGAGAATCCAATGTGAATCGCGTTGATTCTGGCGTGCGATCCTGTTTCGAGCTGCCGGATTTCGGCGATAATGTCCTCCAAGTAAGGCCAGCAACCTGGGTCAGTGGCGAAATAGATCAGTTGCGGCTTTAACGCAAATGCCGCTTTCACCGCCAGCATTGGGTCCACGGGTCCGCAGGCATCGTAGCTGTCCATCAAGGCATACGCGCGGCGTTTATTCTCCGGCGTGGCGGCCAACAGTTGCGCCGAAATCGGTCGTACCGCGTCTTCCTGCATGAAGACGACATTGAAGAACTGCGAAGGTTGTAACTGATCAATGGCCTTGCGTATTGCACACCGTATATCGTCAAACCACATCAT
>Ga0316230_1002856_pt1 | contig 14256 bp, 7 predicted proteins | sample TBH18025metaG_FD_206004 | JGI IMG/M metagenome (GOLD analysis project Ga0316230, IMG submission 206004) | Freshwater microbial communities from Trout Bog Lake, Wisconsin, USA - TBH18025 | ecosystem: Environmental > Aquatic > Freshwater > Lake > Hypolimnion/Profundal zone | place: USA: Wisconsin...
TTGTACCAAGCGGTTTGATAGAAACTGACTTGGAAAGGAACCTGGTTATGCCGAAGAAGCGTTTTAGCGCGGAGCAGATAGTGATTTTGCTGCGCCAGATTGAGGTTTTGATATCGCAGGGCAAGTCGGCGCCGATTGCGTGCCGGGATGCTGGGATATCGCAGCAGAGCTACTACCGCTGGCGCAAAGAATATGGCGGTTTGGAGCTTGATCAGGCGAGGCGGCTGAAGGATCTGGAGAAAGAAAACGCCCGGCTGAAGCGGCTGGTGGCTGATCTTTCGCTTGATAAGCAGGTTCTCAAGGATATTGCCTCGGGAAACTTGTAAGCCCCGAACGGCGCCGGCAGGCGGTTGCGGGGGCTTGTGAGAAGTACAGGCTCTCGGAACGCCATGCCTGCCGGCTCGTTGGTCAGCCACGAGGTACACAGCGGTACACGACAATAGTCCGTGCAGACGAAGATGCTCTGACACAGGCCATTATTGGTCTGGCGTCAGAGTATGGTCGCTATGGCTATCGGCGGATCACGTGGCTGCTCAGGGATGCTGGGTGGGCCGTTGGCACGGACCGTGTGCAACGCATCTGGCGCCGCGAGGGGCTTAAAGTTCCCAGTAAACAAAGGCCCAGGAGCCGTTTATGGCTCAACGATGGGTCTTGTATCCGGCTGAGACCGGAACGGCGTAACCACGTCTGGTCTTACGACTTTGTCGAAGCCCAGACGCATGATGGCCGCAAGGTTCGGCTTATGACGCTGATCGACGAGTTCACGCGGGAATGCCTGGCGATCCGTGTTGCCCGCCGGATCAACAGTCTGGGTGTGATTGAAACCATGGCGGACGTGATGCTGGTCCGGGGCGTCCCGGAACACATCCGGTCCGACAATGGACCAGAGATGACGGCCAAGATCGTTCGGCATTGGTTAGCCCAAGTTGGGGCCAAAACGCTTTACATTGAGCCTGGCAGCCCCTGGGAGAATGGCTACTGCGAAAGCTTCAACGGCAAGCTGCGTGACGAGCTTCTGAACGGAGAGATCTTCTACAGCCTGAAGGAGGCCAAGGCCGTCATCGGACAATGGCGCAGCCACTACAACACAGCCAGACCGCACTCATCGCTGGGATATAGGCCACCCGCGCCACAAGCATTTAGCCCAGTCCCACCACCTCTGGATCGGGCGGCGGCGATGCAATAGTCTCACCATGCCGATGGTACAAAATATCCGTCAGGTCAGGCGGCAATGCAATAGTCTCTCTATGCCGGTGGTACAAAATATCCGTCAGGTCAATGCCGATAGTCTGGCAAAGCCTTGTCTAGACAAAGTGCCATGATGCCATAAGATTGTCTTAGTTGCCGGATTGCGGCGAATACCTGCTCCATTTGAATAGTACCCATCCCGATCCATCAATCACAGGACTTCAGATGGCGAACAAAACGGCCTCACACGTGGTTCGGCTCCATAGATACCTTCCCTTTACGCCCGCTCACGACCAGATATACGAGGAATATCAGAAGTCCGATGACACACTAAATCTTCCAACAAAAGCGCTGAGCTATCTCAAGCTGGCACTTGCAGACGGTGCGCGCATCATTGTCCTTACGGGGGACGCTGGCCATGGGAAAACGCACCTTTGCCGACGCGTCCTTCAGGATCACCTTGGATATACGGAAGAGGAAGCGCGCGAACTCATCAACAAGGCATGTGACGGGACTACCACCATAGGCCCGAAAAAAGGCTCTGATGGGAACATCCTGCGGATTTATAAAGATTTCTCCGAACCGGATATCGAAACCGCCGCGCAAGGCATAAATGTAGCCTGGGGCAGTGAAAATGAAACAACCATCATTTGCGCCAACGAAGGTCGCCTTCGCGCAGTACTGGAAGCAAAGTCTGCTGGCGATGGATGTCGCGCGCTCCAAAAACAGTTTCGAATGTCATTCGACGACGGGCTCGTTACTCGCGACGGAATAGTTCATATAATCAACCTGAATTACCAATCGGTGGCATCCACTGATGAAGAAGGGCTGATCGGTCGGACTCTGAAGGAGTGGCTGGATGGCCGCCGCTGGGGTATCTGCCAAGATTGCGATAGCCGCGCTGGCTGCCCCATTCTCCGCAACAGAAACATGCTATCGGCACAAGCAAGTCCAACGGCTGACCAACGGCGCAAAAGACTGGAGGTATTGCTTGGGACACTAGAGAGGTTGGGTACCGTCATCACCATCCGGGAGATGCTGATGATGGTGGCATACCTGATAACCGGGGGGCTCGAGTGCACCGACGTTCACGAAAAGAAGCGACGTAAACCGCTTGGCTGGCAGCACCGTTACGCCTACTACAATCTCATCTTTGAAGCGCCTGACGAGATCACCCCGGACATGCTGGCGCGCATTCCTGTGCTACTTGCACTTCCGCGCTTGGATCCCGGAATGCGCGCGATTAGAAAGCTCGACGAGCACCTTCTCGATGACCAGTCCTTGTTTGAACCTGGAAGCATTGATCTAGCATTTGAACACCGCGTAAATGATGGAGTGCAATCAATTGACGGTGCATTCGGAATTGATCAAATAATTGGCTACCCGCGAAACAGAAACGAGCGGCGTGTTGAATCAGCCTTCATAGTATCGGTCACTCGCTCCCTTAGGCGCCGTGCATTTTTCGACGAAGCCTTCGAGGAGGGCGATGAAATGTCTTGGCTCGGTTTCGAGCACGGTGGCGATTTTCTGGCGATAGTCAAAGGAGACCTGCCCGCCGCCAGAATGACAAAGCTCAAGAACATAGTGGTAAGGGGGCTCCACACCATCCAGGGCCTTCAGACGCGCTCCAACGAGACTAATTTGCACCTTGTAGATCCTGCTTTTGGCAAGGCAACTGTTCATGCGGCGATTATCGCGCGCAAGATCAATATTTCGAAAATAAAGCTACTTTCCAAGTCTCGCACATGGCTCCCCACAGGGGGTAACGCAAACAAGACCATGGTTAGTGCGGTTGACTGGCTCGAGCGGGAAATCGTTATAAGGGTAGATCAAGACGCGGGTGACGCGGCACATTTCGCGCTCGACTTGATGACGTTCGATTGTATTTCGCGAGCCGCTGCCGGATTTCTTGCGACGGAATTCTACTCTCATGACGTGAGACGAATTAAGACATTCCTGGGGCGTCTTGCGGAATCCGGATCTGACCAAGATCAGGATATTGACCTATTCCTGCACGGGGCGCTCAGGACAGTTTCTATTGACGACGGAATCATCCAAGTGGGCGGAGGCTATTGAGATGCCTACAACGGCACCCGCTATTTCCCGCAGCCTGTTCGGTGGTGTTCTGGACTATGACGGTGCAGGACACTATCCAGGTTTGGAGCTCATCAACCTTGTGTTTTGTTCGGCCGGCGAAGATCTCTTGCCAAGCTCGGAAAAAATCAGCGTTACGCGACGCGCTCATGAATTTGCCAGGCGTCTTGTGTGGGATGAAAAGTTCGCTCAATCGCGGCTTTGGTTGGATGTGCTTTATGACGACGAGTCTAAAAATGCCATTCGTCATTTATTGAAGTGCCTTCAGCTCGACATCCCGAATCTCAAGAAGGGAAGTGAACCCTCTTGGGAAAGAGCCCATTTCTTTCCATACACGTATTCGCTGGTGCACTGGGACGCCAGAATTCGTGGGTCACGTGTAAGCATCGAACGGCGCTATCTGCGCGGCGGGGGAGCACTGGCGTTTCATGTTCTGCGGCTTGACGGGGACGAAAGTCGACTATCAAGGGTCCGCAAGGGGTTCAGAGGATTGTTTCCCAAGGATCAAGAAACTCCACTCGAGAGGTTGGCTGCCGTTCTCTTGAGCCATGGAACATGCGATCCAGAGCCTGTCAGCGACGAGATCGAGTCTGACTGCCACCTGATGCGGGACGGCTACGATGACATCCTGCGCGATGGGATGGTCAATATTCTTGAGCACACCGAATTATCTGCAGTCGCGAGGGTGCGGGCACTCATGAATTGGACTGCTTTCTGGCTGGTGCTGATCCAGCACCGGCGCGCAAGCGAACGCCTCAACAGGTCCCCGTCATTTATAATATGTGACTGCGGTGCCGGGCGCCCACAACTCAGGAGAGCGTCCCAGAGATGCCTTAAAGACTTGCAGACGACCATCTTGGAAGCTGCTGACCTAGAGGCAGGTGCGGAAGCTCTCCCACGCTCTGGCAAGAACAAGTTGAGGGGTTTTTTCTGGGCCAGTGCCGCGACCATAAAACTACTAAATGCTTGGAGTGGGCGGCGCCATTTCACGCTTGGAATGGATATTCTGGAATCGCTGGTCCTTGCATCAACCTCGGGGGCCGCGGAAATCCCCTTTGATCGCTTTACGGATGAATGGCTGTTCGGGAAATACAGCCTTGTCGTTGGCCGCCGCGGCGCAGAGCGAGGCGGCCTTTTGTCATCGTTTGATGCGAGTATCTTCGAGGACAACGAGCGGCGTCTTGTGACTCAAATGAAAGCGGCCGGCCTGCTCACGGAATACTCGGACGCAACCAGAATGGTGGGCACGGGGGGATTGAGATGACTGGCATTGAAATATCGCCCCTGGAGCAAGTGATATCACTTATGGCATTCCGCATCGTCGAGAATTGCCTTTCCGAAGTTGACAAGAATGACCGCCCTTGCTTTCGCGTGTTGAACCTTTCGATTGAGGAAATACAGGGGTTTCTCGACAACTGGTCAGCATTAACACCCGGCACGGATCTCGAGCACGTGAAGGTGGTGATCTCTGGAGATTCCAACGAGAAGTTCCCCCAGGTATTTCGGGCGGATCCAAATAGATCAATAACGTATTATCGGAATCACATTCGCACGGACGATCCTTGGGGTCTGGTTTACGTTCAGACAAAGACGGAGAGCGACGAGCAGGGGCTCAAGAATCTCTTTGCGCTGAGAGACGGAAATTTCCTGGATGGCAGTTTCGACACCGAACATTTCAAGGTGCAAGATCGCATAGTTAGAATCGCCTGGGAGACGTGCGGTGGCAACCCGGATTCGTATCCGACCCTTCTTGGGCAGCGGCTCCAGGAAGTCTTGAATTCAATTCACCCGACGAACATTCCGATTTCCGTTCGGAAGTATGCCGCTTTTGCGCTGCGGGCCTGTACAGAAAGGTTAGCCGCCGCGAGCAATGTGGATCCCGGTGAGACCGATGCTCTTGTGGGGCGTTCGTTGTCCGAGTTGGACATGTTTCCTGACGAGCAGTGGAGAAGCAATTCGATTCCCGCGCGAATAACGCGCCGGTTAACGCTGAATAGTTTGCACGCAGAGTTGTCCAGCGGTCCGACAACAGACCTCGATCCCGACGCCTTGGCGGAAGTCAGCTTGAAGACACGGTTTAAGGACGAGCATGGTGACAATTACCAGGCAAGTGAACAAACAGTATGGCAGTCCAAGTGCAGTCAATACTGTAAGAACCGCTCCCGAAATCTCAGGGAGGACATTCCGTACAGAATATTTGAGCAGCTATTCACGAAGGATACGAAGGGCCTGAAGCTCGGCGATCGGGTTGAGCAGGAGATAAGAGCCGTTGCGCCGGAGAGGGCCGCCGATTTTGAGGGTCTCAATGTCAGGGATGGCTTGAACCGTCGCGCCCAAGAGGACGCCCAGAGATTTTTGGATGCGATAGGGTCCGAAGCCGTCCCTTTGAAGGACTTGCTGTCAGGTCCAACCAGAAAGCTTGTTGAGCGGGTCGCCTTTCCCACCCTGAGGGCGATCGAGAATCCTCTAACCAAGCTTGCGGAGATTGTCGGTACATTTCGCGAAAGGCTAGATGATGCCGATGCGGAAACGCCTTTAGAAATATCACTCAGCCTGGGCCGTGAAGCGGACATCGGTTCACCCAGTATAGGGTTATTTGCCTTCCTATATGGTGAAACGCTCAGCTCGATTATTGAGACGTCCAAGGACGAGGCTGCCGGGATTCATCTTACGGTTGACCCACGGCTGACAACTGTAGTTCAGCCACCTGAAGTAATCTCGGAGGGGGAGCAGGACAACCAAAATGACGATGGAGAACCTGCCGATATTGCGTGGAACCCGGTGCCGCTGGAGTTCCGGTTGATTTCTAGGGCCGATCACGCAGAGAGAGATTCAGAATTAGGGGTTGAATGGCTCCCTAGCCGAATTGAGTGGATAGCCTTTTTTTGGCTTTTGGCAGCGGCAGATGACAAACCTCGTTCGGACGTATTCCTGTCTTTGCCGATAGAATCGAAGTGCCAAGAGTGGATACTGGAAGCCGTTGGTCGGGCTCGGCGCATTGACGCGGTCTCATTTCCGTTCGCTAGGCAGGACAATCAGGAAATCGTCGATAGAGCCATCGATGTTCGCAACTCCTTTATTGAACGCGCGGGTACCGAGGGGCTAAGCCAACGCCTGCTTGATGACACATTTGATAAATGGCAACTGGCATTGGTAGATGCAAAAAGAGAATTTGTGCCAAGTGGTACGGTCGATAATCGGATCGGGATGCTTTTGGCATTCGATACCATCAGAACTATCGACCGAGGCACGATCATTCTGCCGACGCACCCTTTCAAATTGAGGTGGCTTGCCCGGTATCTTCAAAAATCGGAAGAACTCGCCGTCAAGGCGCTTGCAGGCGAGCTTCCGCTCAATCGCCAGAATGGCGACCTCTATATCGAGTGGATCGCCAATCTCTCCTCAAATCAGCAGCCCCCGATTGCAGTTGATCAGGATCGCGCCTTCCTGTTCTCGGCAGGTGATATTGGTTGGTCGGAAGCCTTTGTCCCAATTTTACGAGAAGATGGTGAAAGAATCGCGGCAGTCGTCGATAACCTGTCCCTTGACGAGATAGCGCGCCAAATTATTGCGTACTTGGAAGCGCATCCGTTCAAGCGGGACGGTCTTTCACTTCTTGTCGTGCTCCCAATGGGCGCTGCGCTGCCGGCAGATCTAGTGGGCGCCATTCGGCGTGGAGACTGGAGCGACACGTCGATCACGGTGAATGTGCTTGCTCCCCAGAAAGCTTGGGAAGAGATAACACGTCAGTTCGAAAGGCTTCCGAGCGATAATCGGATGAGCGAAGGGGAGGCATTGTTCCCCCCATTGCAACTCAACCTGCATGAATTTGAGGGCGCAATCGTCGAGGGGCTACTCGAGTCGCTGCGCGTTGACATCGCCATTATGCTTCAGTTCTTGAACAACAAGGTCGCAGTACAGCAGAACACTGAACCATCGGTTGATCGCGAGGGAAGGTTTGATCCCCTTCTCGACAGGTCAACATTTGTCAGCGGGCGCGCAACCGGAGGTTCAATCGCTGTTCAGATGCGCCCCAAGACGCCTGATGTTGCGTTCGAAGCTTGGTCCACGCTGGCGGTTCGGCACCACAGGACAACACCGGTTTCCCAACAACAACCCGAAAACACGGACTTTGTGGAATTGAGAATCGATTTTCACGAAACCGCCAGTCTATTTAACTCACTGCACCAGATGGCGCATTGGGTAATCACACTGGAGCGCCATATTACGCGGGAGCAAATCGAGAACCTGGAATCGAAACCAGAAGTGCTAGTTGTGCGAGACGGTGTCGGAACAAACGGACTGCACAAGCTGATTGTTTCATCGAATTCTGGCCGCAAGTTTATAATCGATAGACTAGAGAGGAAATTGAAGGCACTAGCCGGAAACGCCATTGTCGGCGTGCCGGCATCGGGGATCAACAGGGAATTGGCGACGCGAATCTACGACGAGACTCGAAATGTCGCGCCTCACCTTGCGCTGCAGGCCACAGGCGTTTCGCGCGTCACAGAGGAAATCTTGGGCATCATGATTGCCCGGCATACCGCCGATGCGCAGTTCCCACACAGGATCGCCGATGGTTTGGTAGTGTGGATTGCGCTTGACGAGTACCCGGAGTGGTTTGGCGGCGCAGGTTCAACGCGAGCGGACTTTTGTCGGATTACGCTCGAACGCATAAACGACGTACTTTATGCCGACATACTGGTTGTCGAAGGAAAACTGAGGCAGGCCTACGATCAGCATGGTGTTGAACAGGTTCGGGAAACCCTCAAGTTGTTTCGAGATATGCTGCCTCGGGAAGATGACAGGTATCAGCCAATTGATGTCCGTTTATGGCGAGAACAAATTCTATCGGCAATGGAGAACGTGAATCCGGAGGCCAAGTGCGCATATGGAAAACTGGCCGAAGAAATGGACGGCAATCTGCTTCCGGCGTCGTTGCGCGTCCCATTCCGAGACGGACAATTTCAGGTTCGAAAGATTCGTGGCTTGTATTCGCTGTGTCGACACGACCAAACGGGCGTTCGCGCGGTTGAAGAGTTGACGGAAGATAACGTGACCATCGTTCGTACCTATAAAAATCACATCGTGGATCTTGTAACGCCAAAACAATCGTTAGGGCTTCCAACAACGGGTGCTGCTCCGCAAAGCGCAGAAAAACCGCCTAGACCGGCTTCCCCGGAGACCGTATCAGAGATTACGCCGCCAGTTCATCAAGTTGAAGTCGCGAAGCAATCACATCCAGAATCTCAGTCGTCCGGAATGGAGGCCCAACCGGAGCCGAGCAAGCGCAGATTGTCAGTTGAAGAATTGGGGAAACGATATCAGCAGATTCTTGACAAGTTTGGCGAATTTGACATTGCGGTACATGCCGCATCAGACCCGAACGACAGATTTACTGAAGGGCCCGCAACAGTCTTGTACCGACTCAGGCCGGGGCAAGCAGTAGACCCCAAGAGAATTTATGAAAAGGCGGATGCGCTCAAGCTTGCCCTTGAACTGTCAGAAGAACAGAACATTCGATTCAGCATAGACAGGGGGTTCGTCAACTTGGACGTGCCCAAGAGCGAACGCGATCGCTATTTCGTATCAGCGCAGGAAGTGTGGGGCAACTGGAAACGTCCAAGCGACATGCTTGAGACGCCGATCGGAGTGGACAGATTTGGCGATGTGGTGTCGCTGAACTTTTCTTCCGCCAATTCCCCTCATCTCCTGATCGGCGGAACAACCGGAAGTGGCAAATCGGAGGCATTGAATACAATCCTGGCTGGTCTTTGCAAATTTTATGCGCCAGATGAGTTAAAACTTCTCTTGGTCGATCCGAAAGGCACTGAACTCCAGACGTTTTCAGGTGATGACCATTTGCACGGTCAAATCGGCTGGGATGATGGGGATGCCCAGTCATTGCTCATCGAGGCGGTGGAGCAGATGCAGTGGCGATACGAAAGGTTCAAGGCCGCAAAAATGAAGTCACTGCCCGAGTATAACTCGAGCTTGCCGAAGGACCAGCGGCTGCCGTGGTGGGTAGTCGTATTGGACGAATATGCCGATTTGACTTCGGACACAGACGCGAAAAAAGCAATCGAGGCCACTTTGAAGCGATTGGCTCAAAAAGCGCGAGCGGCGGGAATTCATGTCATCATCGCAACACAAAAGCCAAGCGCCGAGGTGATTAGCACCAATCTTCGTTCGAATCTGCCGGCACAATTGGCACTGCGAGTAAAGAGTAGCACTGAAAGTCGGGTGATCATGGATGAGGCGGGGGCAGAAAGCCTTAACGGCAAGGGCGATGCGTTTCTGCGATCTGAGGGACGCCTTACCAGGGTTCAATGCGCCAAGGTTTAGGCGCAATGGAAACTTGCCGTGCCGACGATAGAAGGGGCGAATCCATCCCCATTTACTTGAGCAGCGACATTAGAAATGTGCTAGGGCGCGCCCATCATTCGATGAGTTGGCCCGCGGTTTGGGCTTTTATTGGACATACTGTTCGAATTGGCTATTTATGATTCGTTGGAAAGTGCGGATCGGGCAATAAAAGTGGACAAATCGGAAGTTGGCTATTCTGTCGATATCGGGACGAGGGGCGTTGAGTCCATCCCGCCTGACCCAGAGCGCACGAAGGACGCATTTTCCAGGATAGGATATTCCTTCGAGGAGGCGATCTCGGACCTGGTGGACAATTCGATCGATGCCGGGGCAACGGATGTCCTGATCCGTCTCCTGTACGATCGGAAGAGCATCAGACGGGTCTTTATCGTTGATAATGGCCGAGGTATGAACGAGGAAACCCTTCGCAGCGCGATGCGTTTCGGTTCGACCCTGAAACACAAGAAAAGCGATCTGGGGAAATACGGGATAGGGTTGAAGTCCGCTTCGCTCAGCCAGTGCGAGCAATTCGCGGTTGTCACTCGGGTAGGCGACGAAATATCAGGTCGCCGATGGGCTGCTGCGTCTTTCCAAAACAACTGGCTGTGCGAGAAACTCGAGCGGTCGGGATGCAAGCGGCTCCTCGATGCTCAGTGGGCTGGATTGGATCTCTGCAGAAGCGGAACAATCGTTATGTGGGACGATCTCACGAACCTGCAAGCCGGTGACCTGCCTGCCTCGGAAACGGTCAACAAGGCTGTCCTTGGGCTGGCAAATCATCTCGGGCTGGTCTTTCATCGGTTTCTTGAGAAGGGGGACAAGTTGAGGATCCGCTTGGATTCCCAATTTCTCGGCCTGCCGGAATTTGATGTTGCGCAGTTCGTAACCCCATTGAACCCGTTCGGGTATGGCGCGACAGGCTCCAAGGGCTACCCGAAGGAATTCAAGACGACGCTAGCGGGGGTCGGTGAATTGAAGTTGCTCGCGCACTTATGGCCGCCGAAGTCCCGCAAGTCCGGATACACTCTCGGTGGGGGCAAGATATCTTCTCGCCAGGGATTCTATTTCTACAGAAACGACCGAATAATTCAGGCCGGTGGCTGGAACGGCTGCAGGGGTGATGACGCGGAGCCGCATCTGTCGCTCGCCCGCGTCGCGATTGATATCCCTCCGGGATCGGAAGGGCGTTTCGATGTCATGGTCCAAAAATCAAAAGTGTCTCCCCCGCGGGATTTTGTCGGGGCTGTTCGTAGTGCGAGGGCAGGTAAGAGCACGTTTGGGGAGTATGTGGCAGAGGCGATCAAGGTCTACCGCTCGGAAGGCAAGGCCGAACACGTTGACGAAAAGCCGCTAGTGCCATGGGACGGCCTGTCGACAAGTGCGAGGAAGAACGCACGGGATATTCTCGCCCCAACCGAGGGCAGAATTCGACGGGTAAATTTCCGGTGGAAGACGCTTGATGCAAACCTCGTATTCGAGCTGGACCGAGACCGTGGAATAATCAACCTGAATGAGATCCACAGGCTGGCCATTCTCGGCGGCACTCGAAAATCACGGAATGATGCACGCGTATTTAAGACGACGCTGTTTCTGTTGGTCCGCAGCTATTTCGACCAGAAGCCGTTGACTCGGGGACGGGTTGAATTCCTGGAAACCTGCAACAAACTGCTTCTCGGCAGCCTCAAGGGCTGATTGCCGGCGGCTAGCCGGCCCTGCTCGTGCCGGATTGATCTGGTTTCATTGGGCTCGGACAGCCTTTGTGCGAACATTTGCACACGAAAATGCCGGCAAGGCTTGGACTTGAAGGCTTGGGCCTGGTATGGAAACAGTCGTGTACGCGCCGCGCGAACCGGCGAAAAGTCAGGATCCCCGCAAGGGGCACAGTGGCAGATGAACCAGATTCCCGTCATTGACATATTCGCCGGTCCGGGAGGTCTGAACGAAGGGTTCAGCAGCTATTCATCCCCCGATCTCGGTTTTGACGTGCGCCTCTCGATCGAAAAAGAGTCCTTCGCCTGCGCAACGCTTAGAATGCGATCTTTGTACAGGCAATTCAGGAAAACAGGCTCGGTTCCGGAGCTCTATTACGAGGCGATCCGCGGTGAGAGCCACGCTCTCAAATGCATCCAAAATACTGAAGCTTGGAAAGCCGCAGGCGAGCATGTCCGGCAATGGACACTGGGGGAGAAAGAACCCGAGGATGTCCATGCGATCATAAGAGCGAAAATCGGCAAACGGAGTGATTGGGTACTCATCGGAGGCCCGCCATGCCAAGTCTATTCGATCATCGGCCGCGCCAGCATGAAAGGAACGGGCACGAATTTCTCGAGCGCCAAAGAGAAAGAGCGCTACAGACAGGAACTCGAGAAGGTATTCGCCGCCGACCATCGCCACACGCTCTACCGGCAATACTTGCAGATCGTAGCGCTACACGAACCGGCGATTTTCGTCATGGAGAACGTGAAGGGAATTCTTTCGGCGGATCTTCCAGTCGAGCACATGAAATCCGGCGAGTGGAGGTATGAGCCGGTATTCCAGCGCATCATGGATGACCTGCGGAACCCCGGCGAGGCGGTGCTGAAGGACAAGGCGATAAAACACCTGCCGGGTTTCAAGGTCGGCAAGAGGAAATATCGCCTGATGTCGTTCGTAAGACCTGCGGATTTATTTGGCGAAGTCACGGATCCAAGTGATTTTGTAATCCAGTGCGAAAAATACGGGATACCCCAGACCAGGCACCGCGTGATCATTCTCGGGGTGCGGGACGATGTCGATGGGAGCAGTATCGAGATTATGAAGCCGTCCAAGTCTCCGGTGCCGGCAAGGACGCTTTTGAAGGACTTCCCCAGGATCCGGAGTTCGTTGTCCAGGGACGCCGAAACCAGGGAGAAATACGGGGAGGACAGCGGCGACAGCTGGAGTCGCGCCGTGAAGGAATCCATCCCGAAGGACGTCCTTGCCGAGCTCGACGGCAAAGCAAAAAAGAGAATAATGCAGATCTTAAAAGGAGGGTTGGACAACCTTCCTCAAGGTGGTGCCTTCGTCGAAGGAAACGCACGGCCTAGCTCGGGCCCCACCGAGCTAAGGGAGTTCATTCACGATCCCCGCCTGGGCGGGGCGATCCAGCATGAGTCCCGATCCCACATGGCTTCTGACCTCGGGCGCTACCTGTACTCGGCCGTGATTGCCGAATTGAATGGCACGTCACCCACAATCGACCAGTGGCCTCTTGGCTTAATACCCAACCACCAGAACGTTAAGACCAAGCGGGGACAGGAACGTGCCATAGTCGACGTGTTCCGCGATCGATTCCGTGTCCAGGTTTGGGACCGGCCCGCCACTACAGTGACTGCCCATGCATCGAAGGATGGCCACTACATTATTCATCCGGACCCCGAACAGTGCAGAAGCCTGACTGTTCGGGAACTGGCACGACTGCAGACGTTCCCCGACAACTACTATTTCGCTGGTTCGCGAACCGAACAGTATCAACAGGTTGGGAATGCAGTGCCGCCGTTCTTGGCACTCAAATTGGCGGGGGTCGTGGCCGGGATTCTGAAGGCACACATGCGCCGCTCAGGATCCATAGGGACCAGCAGCGCCAAAAACGTTGCACTGGTCGTGAATAGGAAAAAGCGTGCCACGGCAGACCGCTAAAGTCGGATCAAAGGTTAAGCCGCGTGCCACCGATCGTGCGGCTCGAAAGCTGAAAAAGGCGACCAAGAAGAAAGCGGAACGACCGAGCCGAGATATAATGTCTCCGGAAAAGCGAAGCGCCCTCATGGCGCGCATTCGCGGGAAGCACACCGGCCCGGAAAGGCTCGTTGCCGAAATGCTTAAGTCCTTGGAGGTCACTTACGAGTCGCACTGTGGTGACCTTCCCGGCCGGCCTGATTTCGTGTTCCGCGATATCAAGCTTGCTGTCTTCGTTGACGGCGATTTCTGGCACGGGTGGAGGTTTCCCGCGTGGCAGCACAAGCTCACTGGGAAATGGGAGGAGAAAATCGGAGAGAATCGACGCAGGGATTTGCGCAACCACGCTCGGCTTCGCTGCATGGGATGGCGCGTCCTGAGGCTCTGGGAACACAAGGTGACGGGGAACCCAGAGCATTGCGTGTCATTGCTGCAAAGCGCGCTTGAATGTTCTGTTGCCAAGAACCCAAAGCAAAAGCGCAGCACATAAATTCGCGAGGTCGGCGGCGATCAATGACGGATGTTTCGCAGCAACAGCTCATATTCGCTCGACTTCCATGGCGAAGAGAGCATGTCTGGTCCCGGAAATCTGAGACTAGGCCATGGATCATGGGCGTCAGAGATTTCGTGAAGCTCGTGATCGAGCGTCAGTCCTGAGCATTACGTCAATTGCATTGCTCTCCAATTATGTGAGGATAACACCGAGCGCGTCACTGGGATCGCCGCTAGCTTTGGACGGCCATCGGTAAGAAACCGTTTTAGGTTTGGCGTGACCTGACTGGGTCTTTTTGTACCAAGCGGTTTGATAGAAACTGACTTGGAAAGGAACCTGGTTATGCCGAAGAAGCGTTTTAGCGCGGAGCAGATAGTGATTTTGCTGCGCCAGATTGAGGTTTTGATATCGCAGGGCAAGTC
>Ga0316230_1002857_pt1 | contig 14255 bp, 30 predicted proteins | sample TBH18025metaG_FD_206004 | JGI IMG/M metagenome (GOLD analysis project Ga0316230, IMG submission 206004) | Freshwater microbial communities from Trout Bog Lake, Wisconsin, USA - TBH18025 | ecosystem: Environmental > Aquatic > Freshwater > Lake > Hypolimnion/Profundal zone | place: USA: Wisconsin...
CGATTTCCGTCTATATGATGAATATCAAAAGTTCTTCCTGTTTTGTCCGTTGGAATAAACCCATAATAATTTTTATAAATTTTTCTGTAATTAGAGCCTTTCATTACAGACGTCCCAATTTATAATCTTCCAGATATTGTCTAGATATTTTTCTTTGTCCCACTCGTAGTCAAGAGCAAATGCATGTTCCCACCAGTCAACGAGAACACAGATATCTGTTCTAACCTGATGGTTCGGGATAGTTTTAATTTGACCCGATGTTGATAGATAACACCATCCAGAGCCTTGGATAGCCATGGCCACTTCTTTAAAGGCAATTTTGAAGTCTTCATAGGTTTTAAACTTTGATTCTATCAATTCTAGAACAGCACCACGAGGGCGGTTAGCGCCTTTAGGAGCTCGTAACTGTGGAAAGAATTTATTGTGTAAAAAATTACCAGCACGGTTAAAGTTAGCATTGCCTTCGCCGGCATTGTACTTCTTTGCATAGCCTTTAGCTAGGTGCTCGTAGTGATATTCAATAGTCTCCGCTGACATTACAGGCTCAAGTGCTTTGTGCGTGTAAGGCAAGGGAGTAGTTTCCAGCTTGGCTGGGCGTGTAGTTGCTTCTACTAAGTCGATTGTTTCGCGGATGTCCATAGCAATATTTATTCGTAAATCTTGTTCCAGCGCCAAATTATTTGATCAACCATTGCAGTTGAATCTTCAAAACAGTCTGGGTGTAAAAACACAAATTCGGGGTATTTTAACATGATATCCATTACCTTAGGGTCGTGTTTCATGTGCTGATCGGTGCGTATAAACACAAATCTATTGTTACAAGATCTCAGTAGTTCAGCCAGTTCTTTAATGCTCTGGGCAAATACATCAATTTGATCCGGGTCAGCAATACTACCAAAGTGTACAATTATATTGGTTCCTTGGAAATTGCAGTTTTTGAGATACTGACTAATACCAAAAAAGTCTTTTTCTGTGTGTACTTCAGATATATCAAGTTCTAGCTTGTTCCAGTATGTTTGCTGTTGAAACCGATCTACTACTGCAATATGTAGCTGGTTATCCACAGCTACCGATCTATGAAACTGTTGACTATAGTATTCGTACAGTGCAGTGGTAGTTAAACAACTTTCTAGATCATCATAATCGCCCGGATCACTGTGTGCCAAAATCAATTGATCAACCTGACGACATATATCGTGTAGGTCACTTAATCTCAAGGTTCCAACATCGGCATAATACCAACCATTTTCTAACACTTCAGGCCAATGATCAATAAGCCCATGACAAGGTTCGCTGTTTTCTCTAGCCAACTCCTGACAACGATCTGCGGTATCTGTGGTATTATTTCCTAGTACTAGAACTATCGCCATATCTGCACACTTTTGGTATACCAACGAGTCCACATCTTGTAGACCAAATCCATGTCAAGATCTAGTTCAAGTCGTTGGTTGATATTTTCAATTTCCGCACGGAATAGGGCCCATTCAAAGAATGATTCAAAGGGCACTGTGATTATTCTATCATAAAACTGTTGATAACACCGTTCCAAGGCCTGTTGATTTTCTTCCCAGTTAACTGTGTATTTTTTTGTGCGTTCATTACGCAACAAAAAGTCTCGATAACGAAAAGAATCTATTACAATTAATGTTTCATAAAAATTATCGCCCCACAAGACTCCAAGGTTCTTAACTAGTTCACTAGGGTGCCAAATATCAATAAACCAATGCGGACTAGATTCGTAGTCCACATAACTGGCAACAGATTCCTGATCATCGGGCATATCAAGATTGTTGCACCAACTTTCTACATTCCTACGATAGCCGGGTTGAAATAAAGATTCATTATTTTTCCAACTTTCTGTGTTGTTGCTAATCCAGTTGTTTAACAGTTCCAGTCGTTGGTCCGCGGTCAGTGTAGGAGCTTGACTGGGATCTGATTCACCAGGGTTAAAAAATCTTTCACTGAGATTTAAAACACGATATAAGAAGTTACCACCAGAACCTGGTGTGTAAACTACTGCGGTTTTTAACATGATTATCTGCGGCGGGTAATACGACCACGAGTAAGGTCATACGGGCTGAACTCTAGCTCTACTGTATCACCTTCTAGTACTTTAATATTGTTTTGGCGCATACGGCCATTTAGGGTAGCAAGTACAGGTTTTTCAAAATTATCAATTTGAACTCTGTAAGTGGTATTACGCAGGACTTCTGCTATAACACCTTCCATTTTTACGACATCTTCTTTAGCCAATTGTGTTGTTTTTCTCCATTAAGTGGTATGTTTATTTAGTATTAACTCTGGGCCATTTGCTCAAATGTTTGGCACTCATAATCCCACATATAACCGTTTCTTTTTGGCTCACCAGTTTCGCGATCAAACGGAATAGAATGTTGCTTGCAAGTGGCTGGAAAACTAAAGTAATAAAACCGTCGTTGTATGCCTTCATAAACACAGGCCAAAATGTGTTCTTTATTTTCACAACCAGGAACCAGTGCAGAATACCAAGGAGTTTTTTTACCGCCGCATTTTCTAACCACACTAAATTTAGCATCTCTACCATTGCTCATGTCAGACCCAGAGCCTAGGGTAACTGATATCTTTTTATTTGCGCTGACAATAGCAAGTTCAAGAAGGTCTTCGTAGTTCAAAAACATTAACTCTGTTTTAGACCAAGGAAAATCAGACTCTTGATTGGCCTGAATAATCTTGACCAAGTGTTGTTTAATCTTCTTGTTCTGATCAATTCGTTTTTGATACCATAAAGATTTGTAGCGTTCTGCAACTTTCATATTATCTCCGCATTGATGAAATTTCTTTGGCTTCGTCATCAGTAAAGATTGGAACGCCGTTGGACTTGTGCATAGTACCAATACCCTTAACCTTAGTACCAGTATAGGTATTATCTTTGACTGCTGTGCAGGTGACCCAACCTGTGTCTTGTGATACAATACGAGGAGTTTCACGACCCGGTGGAGTCTTGGGCATAACATCTGCCATAGTCTTGCGTGGAGCATTGTAAGGACCAGTACTAAACTTAGGAGCCATCTTTTCAAACTGAACTAGTTTACGATCCCATTCGGCTTGTCTTTGTTCGGCAAGTTTCTTAGCTTCGGCACTGGCCCAACGGCGCGGACCTTTTTTCTTACCTGTAGTGCTTAACCACGGACCTTCAAGATGAAAACTCATACGCCTGTAAATCCTTGTAAGTTTAGACCAAGTGCTAACGCATCTTTAATCCATAGTTTACGATTACGACAAAATGTAGTAACGGCTTCGTCCTGCAATAAAGTAGTTTTACGAACATGCCCTTTAGGAGCATCTGGCAAAGTGTGGATCCAATCATCATGACAAAGATGGTCCAATTCTGTCAGAGCATCAAGAATAGATAGGTTATGCTGTATAGCATACTTCTGAATAAGATCGGCTGAAGTTTTATTATCCATACTACTATTATAACAAAATGATGATTTTAGGTCAACCGACTCATAAATAAAGGTGTAGTTCGCGATGCGCTAACATCCAACTACTCTAATGTTGAAAGGAACATCAGCATGAATAATACTTATTATATCTACCAATACCTAAGAGAAGATGGCACTCCATATTACATCGGTAAAGGTAAGGGACGCAGAGCTTGGGTTAAACAACGAGTTGTTCCGTTACCTGTAGATCAAAATTTAATTCAGATTATAAAAGATTCTTTAACTGAGGATGAAGCATTTAGGTTAGAGGAAGAATTGATTGCCAGATATGGTCGTAAGGACAACGGAACAGGGATACTCCGTAATTTAACCGACGGCGGCGAAGGTATTAAAAAGCCACACAACAAAGTTGCTTGGAATAAAGGATTAAAACAATCGCCAGAACACAATGCTAAAATAAGTCAATCATTGAAGAAATATAAAAGAACCAAGCAACATCAACAAAACTTAAATCAAAGTCTTAAAGGAAGGCCACCGTCATTTTTAGGAAGAAAGCATTCAGAAGAAACAAAACAAAAACTAAGTGCTTACTTCAAAGGGAAAAGTCGGACTTAGACAAGTTTCCCCATACTAACCATTTATCGACTTCGTCACGCTCAAGATTTTCGGCAAGCCAACGATATTCAGGAAGTGCGTTATTGTCGTGCCAAACCATAAGCCACACTGTCCATAGACCAGTTGTAGCGTCTTGCATGGCATTAACTTCGCTATGATAAGTCATTGTACCAAATCAATACCAAAAAAGTCCGTAGAATAGCGAAGCCCATAGACCGAAAATCTCAAGGCTTCGCTGATAGTGTTAAAATACTTGTTTGTGCGATATTGCCCACAGTAGTACGAAACTTTATATTTTTTCATACTACTATTATAGCAAATTTAGGTTAAATGGTCAACCTATTCGTAGAATATATGGTGTCCTGTGCGAGCTACAATATGCTTGGTTTTAGCCCAAATTGGACGGATTCCTGAGGCGTGAAAGTACATAGCTGAGCCATATTTTGCACGATATTCTTCGTAATCTCCACGAGCAATACCTTCGGCAATAGCACGACTTTCCACCCAGCGTTCGTCATCAGATTTTGGTTTGCGGGCAAGCCCTCCACAGACCCAACTAAACTGACAGACTGGAACTTGCTGTACTACTTCTGTAGTTTTAGTCACTGGTTCTGGACGGCCAAAATAACCTACACGAACCATTTCTGTTCGGCGAACAGTTTGAACTTTGGTAATGACAGTACGAGCTTTTACTACTTCGCATACACTATGACCAAATCTAGGGTCTTGTGCTCGATTAACTGTTACTAATCCTACGGCAATTTTGCCTTCGGTTGGTTCTGCACCACTCTCGTAAAATATGTTACGAGCTAGACACTCAACATCCTTATCTGATAAGAATGGAGTGGCAATCATATTAACTGTTGTTTCAACAAAGCTAGAAGCCTGGTTGTACATTTGATTGCTAAATGTTGTGTTGTCTGCTAACACAACTGCGTCTTGTTTTACTTCTCCTGCTTGTACTGCGGTAATGCCTACTACTAGTAATAACGATAATAAGATATTCTTCATTGTCGTTCTCCTTCGGTTCAACGGGACCGTTTCCGCGGAGGCTCAGGATGAGCACAATGACAGGTGGGGAGAAATAAATCAAGACAGATAAGACCTCGGGCCTCAATGCCATACTCTCTAATCTGATCTTTGTTTCCGATCAGACCATACCATTTGTCAATGAAGAGGATTTCCGAAGTCCTCTTGTACTACCAGTCAGCTTTGCGGCACTGACCGATCCGTTGTGGAGTAGATCTAGATTGTAATCCTCCGCTGTTCGAATCAACGACAGCCTGGTTGTTTTTTCTACTCTCTAAAATACTTAGCTCACTGAAATAGATGTGTACTAAAAACTATGTTTTTTGATACCTTTTGACAGTAATATATGTATATTATAGCAATTATACAGCATCAAGTCAAGGTTTTTGGTAGTTTTTTGGGTAATTGATTCTAAGATCGAGCGGTGAAGGTCTTCAACTGGGGTAGTATTATACAGAACCGGTATACTCCATAGTCTATTCTCCTCCAAAAGTCCTAAACGACTTTCTGTTTCTGAAATCATAGCGGCTATGGCGCAGGCATGATTAGGATCTAGTTCTAACTGGTTTAACCGATTAAGTTCAACAGCTCGGTTGATATGCTTGTTTGAGGGCATACGGTGATTAACTTGACGATAAAGATCGACTAACTTGTCAATATCGAGGGTATCCGCAAAGGTTATCACATGATCATAGAGAGAATAATCCAACAGGAGATCATCGGCAAATATTTCTTTGGCAAAAATGTAAACTTTACTAAAAGTTTCAAGGCTGTATTCGTTTTTTGTAAAATTTGGTTCTAAGGAGTGTACATTTTTTCTTAAAAACAACAATAGCTGTAGACCAAGACGGTTGTATGTGGAACGAATCCTTATACGAGTACCAGAAAATTGTTTTATTACAGCCGGATCTTCGAGACGATGTATTTTAAAAAAAGTCTTGGGTCCTATTGTGGCTCCTACATCAAAGCCGGCTTCTGCTAAGTTATCCTGTAACCACTCGGCAACAAAGTGTGACCTTGCACCTGGGTCAGCGTGTATTAATATTTTGCTTTTAGTTTCTTCCATACCGCTTGTTTTTCTTTTAATTCATTTTCTAACTTGCGATATTGGTCGCCTAGTTCTTTTAACTGATCCCATTCCGCTTCTAATTCTGGGTGAGGTATCAATAGATTTAAGCGTTCTTCCAAGAGCTGTTTTAAACTGACTCCGTCTAACACAAGATCCTTGGCATGCATAGTACCAGTAGTTCCATTGGTTGATACCCATGTTGGACTGACACCAGTACCTGTGCTATAAGTTATACCAGAACTGCCACCGTTGGTGAGTGTAACATTGCTCTGTTTAGGAGTTACAGTTACCGAAGTTGGGGTAAAAGTAGCTGTAGAATCAGGGGTACTGAGAATTACAGTACCTGTTCCTCCACCCTTGGATAAATCGATAATTTTTTCTGTACCGTCAGCTAGATAATCTACTTCGTATGTTTTCTTAGTATTAGACATACTACAATTATACTAAAAAACTAGCAGTTGTCAATGAGTATTAAAAAGTAATGTGCCGTTTTGACCAAGGATCCCAAATAACCAGGTTATCCCAACTGTGTGTCCAGGTTACCACAAATAAACTGAGTGTATTATGATCGAATATGTGCATACGATTTTCTTCTACTCTAGCCTGGATTGATCGGCTGGTAGCGGCCCACTTTTGTAATCGGGTTCTGGCTTCAGGGTCGCGGCTAATTACGGTGTACAGTGGGTCACCGCTTTTGTAACTAGGTAATGTCATTAATGTAAGTAGGTACTATCCGGTTTAGCGTGTTCAAACTGATCAAGTTGATTTAGGTACTCTGCAAATTTTTCGTTTAAACTGATTCGTTCTTCGTCGTGTTCAGCGGCGTGTTCATCGCTTACACCTAATAAACGCATCATTCCGCCAACATGCACTTGCTGATATCCATGTTTATACAATACCAGCATGATTTCCATAGTAAGTTCACGGACTATCTCGTCGAGCTCGTCATCTTGGTTCATATAATAATTTATGACAAAAACTCAGATTGGTTTCAAAGATACTAAATAATACTAGCTATTTCTAAGGATAAAATAACATGGTACAAACTTTCGAAAATTTACTCACCAAAGACGAAATTCAAACATTATTGGATTTTTGGTTCCAGGATGACGAAAATGTTAATAGTGAAGTCGTAAGCAAATACGGCGAAACTGTTAAACCCGATATGCGTACAAAAACTACCAATTGGAATCAAGACAATTGGCCACGCGACATTGTTAAGCGTGTAGTTGACCAAGTGCTAGGCGAAGATTACGAAACTGATTGTATTTTATTCTTCGAAGCCGGACATGGTGGACTACAGTTGCACACTGATGCTAATGTAAACGATACAGCTAAATCTTATCGTAATGTTAGTATTCCTTTGTTGGTCGAAGGTGGCGAAGCTAAAACTGTATTCTTTGACAATTACTGGTTAGGTCCTAAGGCTAACTTTGCACAGAAAGAAGTTGGCGGAATTAAAAACGATTTTTGGTCTAGTGAATATGACAAAATGTCTAACTACAAACCAGAATCCAAGTTTGATGAAAAAGTTCATGCAGAACTATTAGATCATATCGATATCGAAAACTTACATGGGCTAACACTTGATCAAGTTGTTACCTGGAATGTTGGTGAAGCATTTGTAGCTGACTCACAACAGGTACACTCAGGTGGTACTGGTCAGAAACACAAGGTTGGTATTACAGTGTTTACACACCAAAAATAAAAACAAAAATAATGCCCGGGGTTACTGGGCATTTTTGTATCAGCGTTTAGAGATTAGATACAGCTAGGACCGTACTTGTTTTCACCTTCGTTACTAGGTACGAACCAAAGTGCCAAGCTAAATGCGAATCCAACATAAGGAATCAACATTACTAAGGCCCACACACCTGACTGACCGAAGTCACGGATGCGTTGTGATGCACCTGCCCAGTTTGCTACCGCTACTGCGATAAGACCAACTACACCCAAGAAACCAAGGATGCCACCTAACACAGGTGCGGCAAAAGTTACGGCTGTGATAATACCTAGTCCTAAGAAAATTGCAACCATTGAAGCTAATTGCAGATAGATATAGGACTGACGATTACGACGACCGCTGAATTTAAATAAATCTTCGAATACTGGCTTGCTCATTTTAATTTCCTTTTAAAGATTGGTACGAGTTATTGTGAAACACTTGCATTGGAGTAACACCAGGAGTGAAATCTCCTTGGTGGGTGCGATACATAGCTGATGCATAAGATTCTGTTGACAGAATCAACACTGCTAATACTGCTCCTACTGTTAAAAACTTACTCATGATATTTCTTTCTTAAAGTTTATATTCAAACACACTGGGCCTTAAAGCGTCTTGCAGAGTCTAGTGCTGTTTCCAGGAAGTACTCGAGCGTCATGCTCAGCGTCTCAGTGTGTTTGAGTATAACCGGGGGACTTATAGTCTGGGCCTACACCCAGCGTCCAGCCCCCAGTGATTAAACTGCTTCTGGAGTAGCTACTTTGGCAGTGGCTTTTACACCTGCCGCCTTAACTTTAACTTCGCCCTTCTTAGCGAGCTTGGTCTTTTCAGCCAATTTGTTTGCTACTGCATAACCAGCATCACCTGTAACACCTTGCTCAGACAAATACTGTAGAGCTTGGAGTTTAGTCATTGGCTTTGGGAGCTCAATGAGATTGATGTCAGTACAACCAGATTTGTTCAAAATCTTGATACGAGCTACCAAGTCGTTAGCGAAACGAGCTTTAGTAGTACCGTTAGGATTTGTTGCTGTACCTGCTACTGTAAATAATTTTTCTGTTGCCATTTTGTGTTGCCTTTCTAAGTTGCCTATTAAGTTGATTTAAACTACTGTTACTACCTACTACAATAACAATTATAGCTGAATCGGGATTGATTGTCAACCATAATCACTATATTTGGAAAAAGATTATTTGCTTTTGAGTGATGCAAAAGTATAACCTGCTGGTTTTTGTCCTTCTGCAATCTGTCTAGCCGCCTGATACCCTTGTTGAGTATTCACACGAACTTGAACAGTACTGCCGTTGCGGTTAAAAGTAATATTGTAATCTGCCATTTTGAATCCTTTTATTAAATTGAGCTAATTAAAAACTACTACAATAACAATTATAGCTGAATCGGGATTGATTGTCAACCATAATCACTATATTTGGTTAGCCGAATTATCGGGCTTGTTCTTGTATAACCGTTTTGGTGGTTTGTACACCGCGGTCGACCAAACGAGCAATACCTGTAAGACCAACTGAGCTGATAGCAATACCAACAAAAACGCCTACTATAAACTTACTCACTTCTACTCTCCTTATTATTGAGGATTTGGATATTTTTCAATTCTACTTCATAACACCAACGAGCATAATCTCTCTGAAACTCAGCCCACTCTCGGTGGTCCATTTCATACTCGGGTGGAATCAATTCGTCTGACTGCTGAGTTTCTGTGATCATTGTCTTAGAAACCTACAGGTGTTACACCATTGATACTGGCACAGTTGTTGGTCATAGCTCGTACAATCGCTTCTGCTTCACTAGGGGAAGTAGCCTGTACCACAGTGTTTACAGAAAACATACCTGGAACGCTACGATAACTATCTGCGCTTTCTTTCAAGCTGTAATTTACTCGATATTGTGTATGCATCATTAACTCCTTTTTGTTTACTATAGAACTAGTATAGCAAATGGCGAATTAATGGTCAACCTTTTGGTAAGCCCAGAAAAAACCCCCTTTTACGGGGGTTTAAAGTGTGGTTTTTAGACAACAGATTTCTTAAAATCTTCAAGAATTTCCTGGTACTTGGCATGGTGTCTAATTTCTACTTCTACCAAAGCTCTAAAGCATTTTTCTGCTCGTTCTAATGTAGCTCGATACTTGGCTACATTGTCTGCTAGTGCCGGTATTACAGGTTGTTGATCTAGGGCATCTAATTCTGCCCTAGCGGCTGTCAAATATTCAGGATAAAACGATATCTGCTGTTCTTCGCCAGAAATGGTAAGCTCAAGACATTGTAGTACGGTCATGCGACCTACCATTAGTTCAAGAAGACAGTGTGCGTGTTCCAGTTCTTGGCCAGCAGTGTGTTCAAACTGATCGGCCAGTTCGGGGTAACCTTCGGCACGAGCACGACGAGCAAAATAACGATAAAGCATATGAGCTTTAGATTCTTCAGTGAATGCTCGTTCTAAATTGTTTAATGTAACATCCATGATGTATTTAATGGTTATCGTATTGTGCTGGGTATTAGATTTTCTTTGAATATGCGCCAGCACTCTTCCCAGGTCCAAATTTGGCTAGACAATTTGACAGTTGTTCTATCAAGATTTAGACACATCTCTACGGCTGCTCGCAAATCCCAATCCATGACTCCGTTGACATCCTGATCAATAACATCAATAGGTCCCTGCACCGGAAAAGCCGCTACTGGAGTTCCCTGTGCCATGGCTTCAATCATTACCAGGCCAAAGGTATCGGCTGAACTTGGAAAAGCAAAAACATCTGCATTGTGATACCAGTCGACCAGTTCTTGCCCTTGTTTGTAACCTAAAAAATATGCTTTAGGTAATAGCTCACGAGCTCTGGACATGTAAGGTCCGTCACCTACAATGACCAAGGTATAATCGTCTTGAAGAACTGCAAGTTTATCTAAACCTTTTTCGGCACTGATACGACTTACATTAAGTACCATCGGGCGACTGCGATCTTCTCTTGGTCGCGGAGTCAAGCGAAGGCAAGGCTCGTCCAGGCAAGTTAAATGGTATGTATGGTAAAAAGCATACAGCCGAGGCCAAAGCAAAACAAGCAAAAATACCGTTGATACATCTTAAAGGCAAAACTTACGAAGAGATCCACGGACCAGAACGAGCCCAAGAATTAAAACAAGCTCGTTCGTTAGCATTACAAAAACCAAAATCAGACGCCCACAAAGAAAAATGTAGAGCCAATGGACTTAAAGGTGCTCAGAAGATAGGTGCCGCTCGTAAAGGCAAAACCTGGGATGAAATCTACGGCAAAGAAAAAGCCGACGAAATGCGAAAACTCCGTCGGCTCAGAGATTTAAGTAAAACTTAAACTCTAACCAAGGTCCATTTGGCATCAAATGGTTTGCCTTGGGCCTTGTGCTTGATGATCTTGGCAAATTCCTTCTTGCGAAGTTCCTGCTGTTTCTTAGCATCATGGTCAAGACAGGCCTGATATACTTTGGCGACTAATTTACTTTGTTTCATAACCTGATCCTCCTTTTGTAATAAAACTGTAACATATTACTTATCAAAAGTCAACCAGAAAATTGTGACAAAGAAAAAGGACCGAAGTCCTTTTGGGTTCTGGTTACGAGCTCCAAAGACACTCTATCGTTGTGTCCGGTTAGATTATTTAAGGTTTTAAATGTTACAATCGTGTTAACTATTCAATACTTTTGCTACTGAATTCATTACTGCGGCAATACGACCAATATCACGAAGTTGTTCTACTGTGTAGCCTTCTTGCTTTAATGTGTCATAGTGTGCCTTAACGCAGAACTCGCATTTGCCAACAATACTAGCGGCCAAACTAAATGCTTCAAAGTTGCTCTTAGTTGTGCCACCGTGATTAGCAATAGCATTCATCCTAAGTTGAGCTGGTAAGCCTTTTAACGCAGGATCATCGGCCATTTCAACATAGGGGTACCAAACATTGTTTTGGGCCATGGTGCTAGCGGCAGTCATTGCGGCGTCTGCGTGAACCGGTTCATCTGCCAGGATTAAACCGACTAATTTGCCGTTGCCTGTTGCGGCCAATGCAGCCACAGCACAACCCATGGCCACATCAGCATCCAATGTACTACGCAAAAGAACAGCATCAAGATTTAACTTGGTGTCTTTTGCGTAGTCTGGCAAGGCTTCTTTGATAGAATCGTTGAATGCCATTATAGTGTTTCACCTCCGATAGTTCTTGAACAGGCACACAGTTCTCCCGTTTGAAGACTATCTAAGATTCGAAGTGTTTCTTCTGGACTACGCCCAACATTTAAATTATTAACAGTTACATGCTGGATAACATTATCAGGATCAACAATAAAGGTTGCTCTTAATGGTGCTCCAGCTGGTGCGTAGAATACTCCTAACTGTTCGACTAAACTCAATTCACCTCTTTGTGTATCTGCGAACTGAATATGTTTAATATTTTTTAGATCGGCATGATCTTTCTGCCATGCTACGACACAAAATTCATTATCTGTTGTTCCTGTTAACAATACAGCATCACGATCCTCAAAATCCTGATACAGTTTGTCATATCCAACTATTTCTGTGGGGCAAACAAAAGTGAAAGATTTTGGATAGTAAACGATCACTTTCCACTTGCCTGGAAATGATTCTTCTGTGATGTTAAAAAATGCATCCTCTGGCTGTCCTGGGCGAACGCCGGTTACTGCAAACTTGTCTAATTTGTGTCCTACTGTTTTCATGCTATTTCCTTTAAGTTAAAAATTGGTTTCTCAGTGTTTCTACTGATAATTGATTGTAACATTATATACCTCAAAAATCTACGGATTTTCGTTATTTGTATTATAATATTTTTTAATAATTGTTATTGAAAAAATCAATAACTCATGCAGGACGATTAGCAAAAACGGTCATCCAGGTTTTGAAATTATGTCGACTACTTGCACAATGCACTTGACTGCGATCAAATACTACGGCATCTCCAATACGCCATTCGACTACTTGATCGAGAGTAAGCCCATGTAGATTTTCTAATGGAATGTGTTTCATATACTGCTGTTGAATTGTAGGATCAAATTTACTGTCAGCTTGATAGTTGATCAACTGACTGTAGTCGGACATTGTATCAACCCGACTGTTGGCATAAGGTTGTTCTCTTCGATCTAATCTAATTTTTTTACCTAACCAATAGTTGTCAAAAAATACTGTGCTGGCTTCACCTTCAAAGTCTAAGGGTATGAGAATATTTTTGTAAACACGATCATCATTATTACTGGTCTTAGAATCTACATGCAATCCAAACCCACTAGAACTGGCTCCAAAGAATACAAATTCTACTTCATAGGGTTCTTGAAGAACAAGATCTACAGTAGATTTTACTGCCGATCGAGGCCACTCATCACTGGCCCATGCCGGTGCTTTGTTTCTGATTTCATAATTGTCTAAGCGGTTACCTACTGTCTCTTGGGTGCCATCATCTTGACGATAGTAATCTAATAATATAGCAATGTTTTCTTTAGAGATTGCATCTGTAATAACTTCAACCATTATAGTGTGCCTGTATGTAATATAAATTGCTTGGGCCAGAATGGATATAGATGGAATTGTGGATTGTGATCGTAGCCGCCTGCACGACCACCTGATCCTTTCATCTGTAAACTAAAAATTTTCTTATCATCCGGTCCTACACACCAAAGATTATAATACTGTCCTATACGATTAGTACTGTTGATCCACCGCCCGTTGTTGGCAATCCAATCTACAAATTGATCAACATCAATGATTTCAAATGTTTTGGTTTTCTTTTGTATCCATACTAGATACTTGACTGGGTGATTGCCGTTTATTGACTGTAGCAGTAATTGGGGAAGTGTTTTATCTTTGGTAACTGTATTTAACCACTCTAAGACTAAGTGCCAGTCTGCCAACTGATAACTGCCTATGCGTTGATATTTTTGTTCTCTAGCAGTAATTTGATATTGGCCTGCCCAGGTTTGCCATAAGTCAGTATTTGTAGTTCCGAGCCATTGATGCAAAATATTGTAGACTTCTGCAGGCATATTGTTTGCTTCTTGCCAACTAGACAAGGTAGGTAAGTGTACCTGTGTGTTTTTACCCGACGGATGTTTGATACTGATAGTTACAGGTTGTTCAACTCCAGGCAGGTGCCCAAAAGCATCTCCTTTAGTTTTAGTTGATCCGTCTACGGTGATTTGTTCGAATCCAAAGGTTTTTTGCAGGTAGTCATGTAATTGCTCATTGCTTTCCATGAGTCTACCTGCATGGTAGTGTTCACTGGGCATTAATTACTGTACCGGGTCTCCATCAATGCCGTCAAAAACACTACAACCTCTGAGTTCTGCTTCTGCCAGCAACTTGTCTGTGGCCAGGTCACAAGCCCGTTCAAACAAGTAATCGA
>Ga0316230_1002866_pt1 | contig 14220 bp, 15 predicted proteins | sample TBH18025metaG_FD_206004 | JGI IMG/M metagenome (GOLD analysis project Ga0316230, IMG submission 206004) | Freshwater microbial communities from Trout Bog Lake, Wisconsin, USA - TBH18025 | ecosystem: Environmental > Aquatic > Freshwater > Lake > Hypolimnion/Profundal zone | place: USA: Wisconsin...
GCCGGTGCGCAGCTTGAGCGGAAAGGCCTTGAAGGACCGGCTGACCCCGGCCAGGGTCTGGTCGGCCGGCGGGAACAGGTCCAGGATCCCCAGGGGATCGATCTGGGCCAGCTTGGCCTTGCCGGGATCAGGCGAAGCCAGGGCCCGGGCGGTGGCGCGCAACCGCCGGCGCAGTTCCTGCGGGTCCTTGAGCGGCGCCAGCCGGTCGCCCAGCAGCATGGGCGCCAGGGCGTAGACCTTCTCGGTCACCAGCCGGCCCACCGCCGCGTCGCCGTCGATGAAGCTGCCCGCCGCCAGCAGCGGCGGCCACAGGGAGGCGCCCTTGGCCTCGGGCACCGCCATGGGCGCCGAGATCCGGCCGTCCGGGTCGATGCCGTTGTCGGGCAGCCCGGAATCGGCGAGCAGATTGTCCACCAGGTGTTCGGCCCAGGCTTCCCGCGCCTCCAGGTCTGCCGGGGTGCCTTCGGCGGCGAGCCAGAGCAGTTCCTGCTGGCCCACGCCCGCCTCGATGCTGGCGCGCACCACCGGGTTGTCGGTGGGCAGCAGGCTCATGAGGTCAAGCCGGCGCTCCACCCGGAGCACGCCGAAGCCCAGCAGGAGGGTCAGGCCGCCCAGCGCCAGCCACAGCCCCGCGGATCGATGCAGATGGAGACGCAGGAGGGTGCGCAGAAGACGTTTCAACCGGCTACCCGTTGACGCTTTCCAGCAGCCGCTCAAGGGTGGGGCGCAGTTCCACCCGCTTGCTCGCGGCCAGGCGCCGGAACAGGCTGGAATCCTCCAGCCGGAGCAGCGGATAGGTCTCCTTGTCGGTGGCCTGCAGGCTTTCCGCCCAGCGCCCGGCCGTTAGCACGGTGGGCAGCTCCTCGCCGTAGCGGTGGTCCAGCAGCTGGGCCACGGCCCGCACCACGCGGATGTCCGCGTCGATCCGGTCGAAGTCGTCCAGCACCAGGCAGGGCGCCTTGAGCAGCGGCGCCATGCGGTCCCGCTCGCTGAGGAAGTCGGTGTTGCGGAACGAGCGCGAATCGTAATAGATGTCCTTCAGCTCGAGGCTGAAGGCGCGCACCGAGACGAACAGCCCGGGCTGCTCCAGGCGCTCGCACCAGGCCTTCAGCACGGCGGCGGCCAGGGTGCTGCGGCCGCTGCCCGGCGGCCCGTCGATCCACCAGAAGTCCGAAGGGTCCCGGTCGTTGCGGGTCCAGTTGTACAGGCTCCGGTAGCCCTGCGGTTCCTGGGCCGGCTTCAGGTCGCGCCAGGCGATCTCGCCGTCCGGCCCGGGCTTGGGCCCGCACTTGTGGACGATCAGGTCGAGCTTGGAACGCAGGTCCTCGGGCAGGGTCGCCCGGGTCTCGGCATGCTCCAGCAGTTGGTGCGCGCCGGTCAGCGCGGCCGTCAGCTTCTCCCGGGGGTGCTGGATCTTCCACCACTCCCAGAAGCCCTCCAGGCTGGCCGCGCGGTAGCGGTTGGGAATCCCTTCGAGGATGTGCTGGGCCGCCGCCGATCCGGCGCAGGAGCAGGGCCGCGCCGGCTGGACCGGGTCAGGGTCCAGCACGACGCCCAGCCCCCCGCAAAGGGGGCAGCCCTCCCGGCCTCTCACGAACGCGCCCCCTTCAGGAACTGGCCCAGCAGGACCTTGCGCCGGTCGCGGATCTTCATGAAGGCGCGCTCCTCGATCTGGCGCACCCGCTCACGGCTGATGGGCGGGTCGAAGGACTGGCCGATCCGCTCCAGGGTCATGGGGTCGGTTCCGTCCAGGCCGAAGTGCAGGGCGATGATCCGCCGCTCCTTGTCGTTCAGCAGCCCCAGGCTCAGCCGGACCTGGTCCAGGAAGGATTCCTGGTCCATGGTGTCCATGGCCGAGGGCTCGATGGTCTGCTCCAGACTGTCGCCCAGGGTGAGGTCGGATTCGCCCATGCCCTGCTCGGTGGAGACCGTGGAGGTGGTCTGCTGCAGCAGCTGCAGGCGCTCCACCTCCTCGGTGGAGAAGTTGCTGGCGGCGACGATGTCCTGGACCGTGGGCACCCGCCCCAGGTCCTGGCCGAGCCGGTGCGAGATGCGGTTGAGCTGCACCAGGTGCCCCGCCACCTTCTGCGGCAGGCGGATCTTGCTGCCGTGCTCGGCCAGGGCGTGGAAGATGGCCTGGCGCACCCACCAGGAGGCGTAGGTGAGGAACTTGTTCTCGCGCTCCGGGTCGAACCGCTTGACCGCTTCGATCAGCCCCAGGTTGCCCTCGGAGATCAGGTCGAGCAGGTCCAGGCCCATGCCCTGGAACTTGCGCGCCTCCTTCACCACGAAACGCAGGTTGCCCTCCACCAGCATGCGCAGGCCTTCGGGGTTGCGGTCGTTCTGCCACAGCCGGCCGTTGATCCGCTCCTCCTCCGCGGTCAGCAACGGCAGGTCGCGGATGGAGTCGAAGTATTTGTCTAGGGATCGCTCTTCCATATGCCGTTGGGGCACGTTCCACCTTCAATGGACGGATCAGGATAACAAAAAGAGAGTACAGCTTAGCGCTTGCGCAGGCCTTGCGCGGTGAGTTTCACCAACCCTGTCGAAGGAATGCCGTCCCTTGTTCGTTCGGGTTCAATGCCGGCCTCCTTCATTTTCGATTCATATCCTTCCACAAATCGCTGCATTTCATCTTGCATATTTTTCATGCGATCCCGAAGGTTCAGCACAACTTCCACTCCGGCAAGATTTACCCCAAGATCCCGGGTCAGGCTCAGGATGAATTCCAGCCGCTCCAGGTCATCCTCACTGTACAGCCGGGTCTTGCCTTCGGTCCGGGAAGGCAGCAAAAGACCTTCCCTTTCGTAAAGGCGCAGGGTCTGGGGGTGTATCTCATAGCGGGCGGCCACCACCCCGATCATGTATGAACCACTTTTTGGATCCCGGCGCATGCATTACCTCCAGGCGTTCGCCCGAATATCGGCGTCATTCAGTTCCGCCAGTTCCCGAAGGAGATCCTTGCTGCGCTCGTCCACGATCTTCGGCGTCATCACTTTGACCCGCGCGAACAGGTCGCCGCGCTGGCCGCTGCCGGGGATGGGCATGCCCAGCCCCTTCAGCCGCAGGTTGGCGTTGCTCTGGGTCCCGGGCGGGATCTTGATGGTGGAATGGCCCTCGGGGGTGGGAATCTCCACCTTGGTGCCCAGGGCCGCTTCGGAAAAGCTGATGGGTAGATCGAGATAAAGGTTGGGGCCCCGGCGTTCGAACCGTGGATCCGGTTCCACCTGGATCTGCAGGTAGAGGTCCCCCGGCCCGCCGCCCCGGCGACCGGCCTCGCCTTTGCCGGCGACCCGCAACCGGGTGCCGTCCTCGACCCCCGCGGGAATGGCCACGGTCACCGACTCGGTCTTGGGAATCCGACCGCGGCCCTGGCAGGCGGTGCAGGGCGCCGCCTTCTTGCCGGTGCCGCCGCAGTTCGTGCACTCCTGGCGGGTGCGGAAGAAGGACGCGCCGTCTTCCTGGTAGCCCTTTCCGCCGCAGGCGGGGCAGGTGGTCGGCCGCGACCCGGGCAGGTCGCCCGAGCCCTGGCAGGTGGGGCAGGTCTCGCTGCGCTGCAGGCTGAGCGAGAGCTTGGTGCCGTGGAAGGCCTCCTTGAAGCCGATCCGCACCGGGTGCTGGGTGTCCTCGCCGGGCTTGGGGCCGCTCCGGCCCCGGCCCCGGCCGCCGAAACCACGGAACAGGTCCTGGAAGGAACCACCCATGCCGCCGGCGCCGAACTCATCATAGGAAAAGCCCGGGGACGCCTGCGCCGTCGGCCCGCTGGGGTCGCCGTAGGTGTCGTAGTTCTTCCGCTTTTCCGGATCCGAAAGCACCTCGTTGGCCTCGGTGAGTTCCTTGAACTTGGCCTCCGAGGTCTTGTTGCCGGGGTTCAGGTCCGGGTGGTACTTGCGGGCGAGCTTCCGGTAGGCCTTCTTGATGTCGTCCTCGGAAGCGCCCTTGGGGACGCCTAGGATCTTGTAGAAATCGGGGTGGGCCATGGCAGCAATCTACCGTAAATTTGCGCCAAAGGGACTCATGTTTTTTTCCGTTGGAAAAAGAGCCGGGACGGCAGTCCCGGCTCTGGTCCTGTTGGTGCGTGTGAAGTGCCTAGCTGACAACTTCGGCGTCGATGACGTCGTCGTCCTTCTTGCCGCCGGAACCGCCGGGGGCCGCGCCGCCGTCGGCGGGGGGCGGCGGGGTGGTGTCCTTGTAGATGGACTCCGCCAGCTTGTGCGACTTGGCGGTGATGTTCTCGAGCGCCTTCTGGATCCGCTCCTTGTCCATGCTGGCCAGGGCTTCCTTGCCTTCGGTCAGGGCGGTCTCGGCGTCCTTGCGGTCGCCTTCGGGCAGCTTGTCGCCGTTCTCCTTGATCAGCTTCTCCACCTGGTAGATGGTCTGGTCCAGGGCGTTCTTGTTTTCGAGCAGCTTCTTGCGCTCGTCGTCCTCGGCCTTGTGGGCTTCGGCTTCCTTGACCTTGGCGTCGATGTCGTCCTTGGACAGCCCGGTGGAGCCGGTGAGGGTGATGCTGGCGTCCTTGCCGGTGCCCTTGTCCTTGGCGGTGACGTGGACGATGCCGTTGGCGTCGATGTCGAAGGTCACTTCGATCTGCGGCATGCCGCGCGGCGCCGGCGGCAGGCCGCCCAGGTGGAAGTTGCCGAGCAGCTTGTTGGCCTCGACCAGCGGGCGCTCGCCCTGGAACACTTCGATGTCCACGCCGGGCTGGCTGTCCACCGCGGTGGTGTAGACCTCGGAGCGCTTGGTGGGGATCGTGGTGTTGCGCGGGATGATGGTGCTCATCTGCCCGCCGTTGGCATTGATGCCCAGGGACAGCGGCGTCACGTCCAGCAGCAGGACGCCCTTGATGTCGCCGGCGAGCACGCCGCCCTGCACGGCGGCGCCCACGGCCACGACTTCATCGGGGTTGACGCTCTTGTTGGGTTCCCGGCCGAAGATGGCCTTCACCAGTTCCTGCACCTTGGGCGTGCGGGTGGAGCCGCCCACCAGCACCACTTCCTCGATCTCGCGATGGGACAGCTTGGCGTCCTTGAGCGCGTTCTCGCAGGGCACCTTGAGCTTCTGCAGGATCGGCTCGATCATCGCCTCGAAGCGGGCCCGGGTGAGGGTCTGGGTGATGTGCTTGGGGCCGCTGGCGTCGGCGGTGATGTAGGGCAGGCTGATGTCGGTCTGGGTGGTGGAGCTCAGCTCGCACTTGGCCTTCTCGGCGGCTTCCTTCAGCCGCTGCATGGCGTCGGCCTGCTTGCGCAGATCGATGCCTTCCGCCTTCTGGAACTCCTCCACCAGCCAGTCGATGAGGATCTGGTCGACGTTGTCGCCGCCCAGGTGGGTGTCGCCGTTGGTGGACTTCACCTCCACCACGCCCTCGGACACTTCCAGGATGGAGATGTCGAAGGTGCCGCCGCCGAAGTCGAACACCGCGATGGTGCCGTCCTTCTTCTTGTCCAGGCCGTAGGCCAGGGCGGCCGCGGTGGGCTCGTTGATGATGCGCTTCACGTCCAGCCCGGCGATGGCGCCGGCGTCCTTGGTGGCCTGGCGCTGGGCGTCATTGAAATAGGCGGGCACGGTGATGACCGCCTCGGTGACCTTTTCGCCCAGGTAGGCCTCGGCGCTGTCCTTCATTTTCAGCAGGACCATCGCGCTGATTTCCTCAGGCGTGTAGTGCTTGCCCATGATGTTGACGGCGCAGCCGCCCTTCTCGCTGCGCTCGACCAGGTAGGGCACCAGGCGCTGCTCCTTCTCCGACTCGTTGAAGGGCAGGCCCATGAACCGCTTGATCGAGGCGACCGTGTTCTTGGGCTGCGCCACGGCCTGCCGCTTGGCGGGCGCGCCCACCAGGCGCTCACTGGTCTTGGGATTGAAGCCCACCACGCTGGGCGTGGTGTTGGAACCTTCCGCGTTGGGAATGACCTTGGGCTGACCGCCCTCCATGATGGCCACGCAACTGTTGGTTGTGCCCAAATCGATGCCGATGATCTTGCCCATGCTTGTGCCTCCGTGATTGGTACGCGATGACCCCCGGGGCCACCCTATCCATCCAGTTTAGGCCGCCCAGGATTCACGTCAAGCAAATCTTCTATTTTTGACTAAGATTTGTTTAAGCCTCCACAAGCAAGGTGGTGATCCAGCACGTGGCGCCAGGCAGAGCTACACTGGTAGCTATGCTGATCCGTCCCTGCCCCATCTGCCGCAAGCCCGTGACCTGGGAAACCGTCCCCACCCGCCCCTTCTGTTCGGAGCGGTGCCGGATCAAGGACCTGGGGGCATGGAGTGCCGAATCCTACCGGGTGCCGGCTGCCCCGGACCAGGAGGATGGCGAAGGCTGGTCCGAGCCCGGGGCCGGGGACGGGCATTAGCCTTTTCTCCGCGTCCCCTTTCATCTGCCGGTGAACATCATTCGCGGGCAAACAAACCCCAAACGATCTGCACGATGGTCAATAGCGCGATCACCAGACCGAGATAATCAAACACCAAACCTTGCAGTACCCATTCAATATTCATGTTTCCCATATCGTCCTCAACCTGTAATCAAAGAAATGATTTTCATTATATGTAATATAACCGTGGCAATAACCCCGAGCCCCAGCCCAGCTCTGGCGCCTAAGCCAGCCGCAATGACATCCATGTCCCACTCCCATCTGGATCGTTATCTGACAAGCTCCCTGGTTTTTGGCCAGAGAATGGATTGTTCGGCTATTTGATGCCCGCAGCAGGCGATCCATCATTTCCTTTGTTCGCCAGCCCAACCTTTTTTCTCCATCCCCCAGCGCGCCGGCCATGCTAGAAGCAATCCATGCGCTTCGATGTCCTCACCCTCTTCCCCGAACTGTTCGATGCCGCCCGGATCGGCGTCACCGGCCGGGCTTTCCGGGAACTGGGGCACGAGCTGGCGGCTTCCAGCTACCGCCCTTTCGCCGGCAACGCCTTCGGCCACGTGGATGCCGCGCCCTTCGGCGGCGGCCCCGGGATGGTGCTGCGGCCGGACGTGCTGCGCGATGCCCTGGCCGCCGTGCCACGCCGGGGCGCCGGCCGGGTGATCCATTTCTCGCCCGCTGCGCCGTCGCTCGATCACGCCAAGGTGACTGAGCTGGCGAGCCTGGACCAGCTGATCCTGGTGTGCTCGCGCTTCGAGGGCCTGGACCAGCGGGCGGTGGAGCTGTATGTGGACGAGGAGCTCAGCGTGGGCGACGCCGTGCTTTCCGGCGGCGAGCTGCCCGCCCTGTGCCTCATCGACGCGGTCTGCCGGTGGCTGCCCGGGGTGCTCGGCAACGACGCCTCGGCCACGGCGGACAGCTTCGCCGAGGGACTGCTGGACCACCCGCACTTCACCCGGCCGGCAGAGTTCGAGGGCCATGCGGCCCCGGCGGTCCTGCTGGGCGGCGATCACGAAGCGATCCGGCTCTGGCGTCTGCGGGAAGCCATGGACCGGACCCGGCGGCTGCGCCCGGCGCTGTGGCGGGCCTTCCTGGCCGAGCGCCTGCAGACCCTGGCCCGGGCCGACCAGTGGTGCGCGTGGCAGGTGGAGCATCCCGAGGACCGCGAGCGCGCCAAGCCGAGGGGATGGAAGGGCTGGAAATACGCCCTTCCCTTTCCGCCGGGATCCGATAAACTGTAAGGCCCCCTTCCAGGGTTCGGGTTTCATGTCCCGCCGTTGTTGGTGTCTGGACCGCTGGCCCCACAGGAGACGTCATGGCAAACATTATTGACCGCATCGAGGCCGGCATGGTCCGCACCGATCTGCCGAAGATCGCCCCAGGCGACACGGTGAAGGTCCATGTGAAGGTCAAGGAAGGCGAGAAAGAGCGCATCCAGGTCTATCAGGGCATCGTGATCAGCATCCGGGGCGGCGGCATGCGCACCTCGTTCACCGTGCGCAAGATCAGCGTCGGCGTGGGCGTCGAGCGGATCTTCCCGCTGCACAGCCCCTCCATCGACCATCTGGAAATCCTGCGCAGCGGCAAGGTGCGGCGCGCCAAGCTGTACTTCCTGCGGGAGAAGCTCGGCAAGGCCGGGCGCCTCAAGGAACGCCGCCGCGCCGACGTCGTCGCCGAATAGGCTTACCGTCCAAAGAAAGAAAATGCCCGGCAGTGAGCCGGGCATTTTCTTATTCCATGCTGGTACGCTATTCATATAGCCATGGAGACGCGATGCGCATGAAAACGCTGTTCCCTTCCCTCATTCTGTCCACGGTCATGCTGCCGCTCGCGGCCCAGCAGACCGAGGCCGGCATCCAGGGTTCCCTGCTGTTCCCGCAATCCGATCTGCGCAGCGCCGTGGACGGCAGGGTCGGCTTTGAAATCGGCGTCCATGGGGCGATCGATCTCGGTGGGGGCAACGAAGTGCGGCCGCGGATCGACTACACCCGCTACGACGGCGGCTCGTTCAGCGGCTCGTCGCTGTCGGGCAGCACCCTGGTCGAGGCCATCGGCATCGGCGCTGACTACCTGCGCTACATGGAAGGGCGCCGCCGGGGGCTCTACGCGGTCTGCGGGGTCGAGTTGAACTGGTGGAACGCCCACTACCGCCGCGCGGGCAACGAACGGGACACCTCCCCCAGCCTGATGGTCGGCGTGGGGCACCGGTTCAATTCGGCGGTGGCCATGGAATTCAATATCGACTCCGGCCACTCCGCGGTGGGCACGGCCACGGCCATCAAGGGCGGGGTCTTCTATCGTTTCTGAAGGACGGCAGGGCACGGGAGCGCATGGATGAACAGCATTGGCAGCCCCGGCGGCGGGGATGATCACGGCACCCCCTGGGGAGACGGGCCCGTCCTCCCGGACAGCCAGCACTTCAAGCCGAGCGTCCTGTTCGTCGACGACGATGCCTACATGCGCCGGCTCATGACCGCGCGCCTGGTGCATCTGGACGCGGGGGTGGAGGCGGTGTCCACCGCCCAGGCCGCCCTCACGTTCCTGGAAAGCCACCGTCCCGACCTGATCATCACCGACGCGGTGATGCCGGGCATGGACGGCTTCGACCTGTGCCGGCGGCTCAAGTGCGACCCCCTGCTGCAGACCATCCCGGTCGTCATCCTCACCGCCCTGAAGGGCGATCTGCGCGCGCGCAGCCTCGAGGCGGGCGCCGACGACTACCTGTCGAAACTGGAACACGAGGTGGTCTTCCGGCTCCGGGCCCGGCTGGCGTTCGACCTGGGCGTGCGCCTGGCGGCCCTGGGCGGCCACCCGCGGCCGGCGGAGGGCGGCTCGCTGCTGGTGGTCTCGTCGTCCAAGGTGATCCACGCGCAGATGGAAACCCACCTGCAGAAGGATGCCATCCTGGTCCGCGGCTGCGGCTCCCTGGCCGAGGCCATGCCGCTGATCCAGGCCGGGATCCCGGACGTCATGGCCCTGGACCTGGCATTCGGCGGCCCGGAGCTGCTGGACTGGATCGTCCGGTTGCGCGCCATGCCGGGCTGCGCCGTCATGCCCATCGTGGTGCTGGCCGCCAAGGGCGAAGAAGGCTGCCTGGCCGAACTGGAAGGCCACATCCAGGACCGCCTGCCCAAGCCGCTGGACGGCCAGGAAGGCCGGCACCGGGTGAAGCTGCTGCTGCGGATCGCCCGGATGTGAGCGCATGGGCTACACTCAACGGATGCCCAAGCGCCCCTTTCGTTCCACAACGCCCCAGGGCACTGAAATCCTGGTCGAACCCCTGCCCCATGTGCGAAGCTGCTCCGTGGGCTTCTGGGTGCGCCGCGGCTCCTGCTTCGAGTTGCCGGAGGAAGAGGGGCTGGCCCACTTCATCGAGCACACGGTGTTCAAGGGCACCGAGCGTTTTCCCAGGCCCCAGGTCATGGCCGAGGCCACCGACCGCCTGGGCGGCAATGTCGACGCCTTCACCGGCAAGGAGACCGCCTGCTTCTATGGCAAGGTCCTGAGCGAACAGCTGCCCGCCCTGGTGGACCTGCTGGGCGAGCTGGTCACCACGCCGCGCTTCGACGAGGACGAGCTGGCCCGGGAACGCAAGGTGATCCTCGAAGAGATCAGCCAGAGCGAGGACCAGCCCGACGACTGGGCCAGTGAGCTGTTCTACGCCAACTTCTGGCCCGGCGGAACCCTGGCCCATCCCATCCTCGGCACCCGCGATCAGGTGGGCAGCTATGGCGCCGCCCAGGCCCGGGCCTTCTTCCGGAAGACCTACCGGGCGCCCAACCTGCTCATCGCCGCCGCCGGGGACATCCAGCCCGAAGCCTTCCTCGACCTGCTCCAGCCCATCCTGGCCCGGCTGCCCGAGGGGCATGACGGCGCCTGGCCCGCCGCCAACCAGCCCCGCCCCTTCCTGCTCAACACGCCCAGGAAGGATCTGCAGCAGGCCAGCCTGGTCATGGGTTTCCCGGCCATCCCGCACCAGCATCCGGACCGCTCCGCGGTGAACCTCCTGGGCTACGTGCTCGGCGGCGGCATGTCCTCGAGACTGTTCATGGAACTCCGGGAGAAGCACGCCCTCTGCTACCAGGTGGGCAGCTACCTCAGCCAGTACCGGGACACCGGCGCCCTGCAGATCGCCGCCAGCTGCGCCCCGGACCGGGCCCAGGAGCTGGTCCAGCGCACCGTGGCCGAATGCGCCAAGGTGCGCCGGGACGGCGTGACCGCCGACGAGCTGGACCGGGCCAAGCTGCAGCTGCGCAGCAGCCTGGTGCTGAACCAGGAGTCCACCAGCAGCCGCATGTTCGCCCTGGCCCACCAGGCCATCCACATGGACCGCATGCTGAGCCTGGATCAGCAGATCCAGGAGATCGACCGGGTAAACCTGGAGCAGGTTCACCGGGTCGCCCGTCAAGTGCTGATGCCCGAAGCGTTCGGGGTGTCGGCCCTGGGCACGGGCCGGGCCACCGGGATCCGCCGCCGGGATCTGCTGGACGTTGTTTGACCGCAATAGGAGTTGATCATGAGATACCGTTTGCCCGGAATTGCCGTGGCCATGCTTACCCTCACGACCCTGACCGCCAAGCCGGCCCTGCCCCCCTTCAAGACCACGCCCAGCGGCCTCCAGTACGTCGACATGCGCCCCGGCCACGGCAAGTCGCCGGTGGCCGGCCAGACCTGCTCGGTGCTCTACCGCGGCTGGCTCTACAACGACAAGCAGCGGGGCGCACTGTTCGACCAGGCCCAGGACGCCCGCAAGCCGTTCCGCTTCCCGGTCGGCCAGGGCCAGGTGATCTCCGGCTGGGACGAGGGCGTCCTGACCATGAAGGCCGGCGGCAAGCGGGTGCTGATCATCCCGCCGGCCCTGGGCTACGGCGAGCGCGGCGCGGGAAACGCCATACCGCCCGGGGCCACCCTGCTGTTCGAAGTGGAGCTGCTTTCCTTTAAATAGTGGAAAAGCGGTCTGTGCCGGTATGGAAAGCGGCAAAAGGGCGAATGGTGGACTTGGTGGTCTGCTTTGGCCTACCCTTTTACCCCTCATCGGGTGACTTTTCATTATAAAAGACCCAAACTTTGGGGGTCATGGCCCCCACCCATCCCCTCAATCCCGAAGCAGCCAGTCCGCTGTACCTCCAGCTCCAGAGGTCGCTGCGCATGCTGATCCAGAAGAGCGAATGGCACCCCGGCATGCGGTTGCCCGCGGTGCCGGAGCTGGCCTCGCGCTTCCAGGTGCACCGGCTGACCGTGCTCAAGGCCCTGGCCGGGCTCAAGCGCACCGGCTGGGTGCAGACCGTCACCGGCCGGGGCAGCTTCGTGGCGGATCACCTGCCGGAGGCCCCGGCGCTGCGCGATCCGGAGAATTTCCCGTTCGAGGGCTCCTCGCTGAAGGTGCGCGAGCACGAACTGGGCCCCTGGCTGGGCGAGACCCTCGGGCGCGCCCAGAACCAGTCGCTGGTGAGCTTTTCCGCCAACTTCCCCCCGGCCGACCTGCTGCCCGCGGAGGCCTTGCGCCGGCTGCACGTCCAGACCATGAAGGAACTGGGTGCCGGCGCCTGGGCCTACGGCGGCCCCGCCGGCTACCCCGGCTACCTGGAGGCCATCGCCCAATGGCTGGCCGTCGAGGGCGAGCCGATCCCGGAGGGCTGGGGCATCCGCGCGGTGCCCGGCGCCCAGGCTGGCCTGGCCCTGGTGCTGGAATCCCTCACCGTCCCCGGCGACCGCGTGCTGGTGGAAAGCCCCTGCTACGTGGGCGCCCTGGCCCTGATCCAGACCCTGGGCCGGGAGGCGGTGCCGGTGCCGGTGGACCGCAACGGCATGAACACCGAGCGGCTGGCCTCGCTGCTGCAGAAGGGCGACGCCAAGATGCTGTTCACCGTGCCCACCTTCCACAACCCGACCGGACTGACCTTCGGCCGCACCCGCCGGGAGCGGATCCTGGCCCTCACCAAGACCTTCGGCGTGCCGGTGGTGGAGGACGACACCTACGGCGACCTGCGCTTCATCGGCGCCCGGATCCCGGCCTGCCGCAGCCTGCCCGCGGCCGAGCACGTGATCCAGCTGGGCAGCTTCTCCAAGTCCCTGGCCCCGGGCCTCCGGCTGGGCTACATCATCGCCCCGAACCGGGTGCTGGACCGCCTGAGCCCGGTGCAGGAAGTGCACAACATCTCGGTGCCCACCCTGTCCCAGGCGGTGGTGGGCCATTTCCTCGCCGACGGCGGGTTCAAGCGCCATCTGTCCAGGCTGCGCAAGGCCCTGCGGGAACGCCGGGACGCCATGCTGGAGGCGATCCACGCCAGCTTCCCCAGGGATTCCGAAGTGACCGAGCCCAAGGGCGGGATGCACCTCTGGGTGGTCCTGCCCGAAGACCTGTCCTCCATCGACCTGCACCGCACCGCCATCGCCCATGGGCTGGGTTTCGCCCCGGGGCCGCTGTTCTTCCCCGACGGCAGGGGCACCAACTGCCTTCGACTCAATTTCTCAACCCATGAGCCGAGCGTCACCCGCGAAGCCATCGAGCGCCTGGGCGGGCTCATGCACATCCGCCCCAGCGCCTCCACCTAAAGGAGATCCCGTGAGTCGCCTCACAGCCCCACCGAGCAACCTCGACATCCAGCTGGCGAAGGAGCCGCTTTCCCCCGCCGAGCGCGCCAAGCGCATGCAGAACCCTGGGTTCGGCAAGGTCTTCACCGAATACATGGTGGTCATCCCCTACAACGAAGAGACCGGCTGGGGCCGGGGCACGGTCAAGCCCTACGGCCCGATCATGCTGGACCCCGCGGCGTCGGTGCTGCACTACGGCCAGGCGATCTTCGAAGGCTTCAAGGCCTACCGCCAGCCCGACGGCCACATCAAGACCTTCCGGCCCGAAGCCAACGCCAACCGCTTCAACGCCTCCGCCCGCCGTCTGGCCATGCCGGAGGTTCCGGTGGAACTGTTCGTGGAGGCCGCCGACACCCTGATCCGCCAGGAGCGCGACTGGGTGCCCGCGGCCGTCGGCGAAAGCCTGTACATGCGCCCCTTCATGATCGCCACCGAGGCGGCCCTGGGTGTCAAACCTTCCCATGAGTATCTTTTCATCATGATCGCCTCGCCGTCCGGGGCCTACTTCCCCCAGGGCGTTAAGCCCGTCACGGTCTGGATCTCCGAGAACTATGTCCGGGCCGCGCCCGGCGGCACCGGATCGGCCAAGTGCGCCGGCAACTACGCGGCCAGCCTGATCGCCCAGAAGGAGGCCAAGGCCGAGGGCTGCGACCAGGTGGTCTGGCTGGACGCCGTGCACCGCCGCTACGTGGAAGAGATGGGCGGGATGAACATCTTCTTTGTCTACCAGGAGGACGGCAAGACCGTGGTGGCCACTCCGGAACTCACCGGCACCCTGCTGCCCGGCATCACCCGCCGCACCCTGATGGAGCTGGCCAAGGCCCTGGGCTTCATCGCCGAGGAACGGCGCATCTCCGTGGAGGACTGGCAACTGGCCCTCCAGGAAGGCCGCATGACCGAAGCCTTCGCCTGCGGCACCGCCGCCGTCATCACTCCGATCGGCACGGTCAAATCCAACCACGGCGTGTGGACCATCAACAAGGGCGAATCGGGACCGGTGGCCACCCAGCTGCGCAAGGCCCTGCTGGACCTCCAGCACGGACTGGTCGCCGACACCCACGGCTGGATGCACGAAGTCTGCTGATAACCTTAACGCCAGGCACAAAAGAAGAGGACCCATCGCTGGGTCCTCTTCTTTTGGCTGGTTGAAGCTTACGCGGCAGGAGTCGCGGCGGGCTTCTTTTCCTTCTTGACCTTCTTGGCCTTCTTGGCGGGCTTGGCAGCTTCAGGGGCGGCGGCGGGAGCGGGGGCGGCG
>Ga0316230_1002867_pt1 | contig 14207 bp, 13 predicted proteins | sample TBH18025metaG_FD_206004 | JGI IMG/M metagenome (GOLD analysis project Ga0316230, IMG submission 206004) | Freshwater microbial communities from Trout Bog Lake, Wisconsin, USA - TBH18025 | ecosystem: Environmental > Aquatic > Freshwater > Lake > Hypolimnion/Profundal zone | place: USA: Wisconsin...
AACCTCTTCCAGAGCATCAGCAGAATATTCAGCATCGGTTGAGTACAAATCTAATAAGACATCTTTTGCATTGCTAACCGAACCTGGTCGCAGGCGTGCACGCAAACGGACCAAACGGAAAACCGGCAAATCTTCATCATGAATAGAAAACAGGACTTGCTTAGTTAAAACAAATGCCACCCGAATGTTTCGAGAGGTCTCTTCCTCGTCCAATAAAAAATCCGTACGAATATGAAGGTGACCATCATCAGCCTCAAAATAGCGAGCAGAGGCTTCTAAGTCACCCAAATCATCCAATTCAGGCAATAAAACCCCAAAAGCCTCTTTGATCCAAATCAGCTCTTCCTCTTCTGGATTCACCACATCAATCCAAATTGGATTGGCATATTGCAACAATTCATTGCGATCTTCGACTTGCTCTTGAGAGAGGCGGCCATTTTGCAGGACGAACAAGTTGATCATGGTGGACTCCTAAGGAATGTGCGCTAGTTTATCCTATACAACATGACAGTTTCACTAAACCTCTTAGAACCCAAATGAACGCAAACCCCCCTACCTTTCACCAGCAACTCCAATCTGCATGGGCTTCACAAGAAAGCATGCTGTGTGTGGGCTTTGATCCAGACCCCAAACGATTGCCGACTGCGTTTCAAGATAAACCGGAGGGGATTTTTGAGTTTTGTCGCGAAATTGCCGACGCCACTGCCGACCTAGTCTGCTCTTTTAAGCCTCAATTTGCCTACTTTGCCTCACAAGGCGCAGAGCAGCAACTTGAAAAACTCATCCAGCATCTTAAAACCACCTACCCTCATATTCCAGTCATCCTGGATTCCAAGCGAGGTGACATTGGTAGCACTGCCGAACACTACGCACTAGAAGCCTTTGATCGATATGGGGCTGATGCGGTAACCGTTAACCCCTATATGGGGTTTGATTCCATAGAACCCTACTTACGCCACCCTGGAAAAGGGGTGATCGTTTTATGCCGCACCTCCAATCCAGGAGGCTCTGATATGCAATTTTTAACGGTCTCACCAGACGGCACCCCCCTCTATCTTCATGTGGCAAAACTGGCAGCACAACGCTGGAATGCATCTGGCCAGCTTGGCCTGGTAGTAGGAGCTACTTTCCCAGAAGAAATTGCTAAGGTACGCGCTATCGTCGGCGATATGCCACTCCTCATTCCCGGGATTGGCGCACAAGGAGGTGATATCGATGCCACAGTCAAGGCGGGAAGTATTCCAAATAAACCCGGGGCTGGCATGATCATCAATTCATCTAGAGCAATTTTGTACGCCAGCGCAGGACCAGATTTTGCAGAAGCTGCCAGAAAGGCGGCGCAAGCCACTCGAGATGCTCTCCGGACTGCTGCGCATCAATCGCTCAAGCCAAGCAAGTGACTAGAACGACTCTACTGCTTATGAGGGGGCGGCGCTAAAGCAATCCGCTCCATGTTTTCCAGAATAAATACTTGTCGAACCGCAAAATTAATATTGGCCCTACGGCAATACTGAGATTTATCAAAACACTTTGGGGCGGGTAATGCTGAAGCCAACATAGCAGCCTGCTCTGGACTAAGGTAGTCTGGAGCAATACCAAAATAATGTTGAGATGCAGCGCCCACACCAAAAATACCTTCACCCCATTCAACGGAGTTGAGATAAATTTCCAAAATGCGTTGTTTTGAAAGCATTAGCTCCAATAAGCCTGTAACCACCAACTCTTGTGACTTGCGAAAATAGTTTTGCTCTGAGGACAGAAAAAGGTTCTTTGCCAACTGCTGGGTAATTGTCGAACCACCCCTGAGGGCAACAGTAGATCGACTACCATGATGATGGGCCTGCTCTTTATTTTTCTCCCACGCTTTCTCCATGTCATCTACACGAATGCCTTTGTGTTGAAAAAAGATATCGTCTTCGCTAACGAGAACTGCCCGCTTTACATTGGCAGCAATCCGCTTGTAAGGAACCCATGTTGATTGAATCGAGCAGGACCAATGCCAACTGCATAAACGCCACTGTTCAGCACGCTGAAATGCGGTACTACTAGGATTGATCGTGCTCCATAAGGCAATCTGCACGACAAAATAGAGCTGCATGCCCAGTAAGCCGCATCCAACACATTTCAAGAAATAGTAAAGCCAGCGCATAGCAGTTGGTGACTAGCAGGAATTAGCGACGCAAATCAGCCAATACCTGACGCGGATCAATTGATTGAGCAAGATCGGCGCCACGCCAAATCAAGAAAGCATCGGCAGCTTGTTCTACTAGCATCCCCAGGCCATCGCTAACTCTGGCGCCTTTTTGTATCGCCTGCTGCATAAACGGCGTCGTTTTTCCATACACCATGTCATACGCAAATGAGCTGGGGACAAATATTCTAGATGCCATCGTCTGCGTTAATGGTGATTGGTCGCTCAAGCCCGAGGCCGTGGCGTTAATCACTACGTCAAATGGTGCAACAGCCTGATCCTCGAGGGCTGATAAAGTGCCCGCTGTTAAAGCAACCTTTTCTAGCAGTGCCTTTTGACGAAATAATTCAACTAATTCAAGTGCTTTTACATGGGAGCGATTGGCAAGCATCACGCTTGCAGGCTTTTGCTCTAAGAGAGGGGCCAATACACCGCGCGATGCACCACCGGCGCCCAACAACAAAATGCGTGCACCGTGAAGTGCAACCCCTTGCGCCAACAAATCGCGCACCAAACCCGCACCATCCGTATTGTCACCAAAAATTGTTCCATCCTGTACCCAAAGGGTATTTACAGCACCGGCCAATTGAGCGCGTGGAGTCACAATATCCGCCAACGCATATGCCTCCAACTTAAACGGAACGGTGACATTGAGACCCCTCCCGCGAGAAGCAAAAAAATCATTCACAGCTTTTACAAAACCATCAAGCTCCGGCTGAATCCTGCCGTAATACATTTTTTGTTCTGCTTGCTCCGCAAAACACCGATGAATAGTCGGAGACTTGCTATGCTCAATCGGGTTACCCACTACCGCATAAACATCCAACCCAGGGAAATCTTGGGGATCAGTGTAATGAGCAGATGGGGTGGAGAGATTCATAGGGATACAGAATAAGCGAATTTTATAAACAGATTAACGCTTCAACTCTAAGCGGTCAGCATTATCTCGAGAAAAATCAAATGTAGAAACCCAGTCTAGGACATCAATTTGGTTGCGCATCGCCAAGGGGAATGGGCCAAATGGTGCAGATGCGCGAACAATCGCTAAGGCTTGACGATCCAACTCAACATTACCAGAGCTACGCCCAATACTGAGCCCCTCCTGTCCAGTGGCATTAGTCGTGATGCGCCCCTGAGCATCGATACTCACCACGATGACTAAGCTGCCATATAAGGGATGTCCATTGGCTCGTGGAAAATAGGCGCTACCATAGGCCTCAATCTTTTGACGCATTGCATCGTAATAGTGGGCAAAAGAAACTGATTTAGTGCTGGCCCCGGTTAAGACTAAGTGACGCGGTTTACGGCCATTCACTTGAAGCTCTTTTGCCAGTTCGGCCTCTAGAGCATTCAGTTGGGCGGCAAGCTTTTGCTCTTCACCGGTTTTACCGCCCCGAGCGCGCGCCTGTTCAGCATTTAATTTAGCCAGCATTTGTTGCTGCTGTTTTTCCAATACCTCAAGGCGAGCTTGCGTACCCAATCTTGCGCGGTGAACCGCTGTGGCATCTCGATCGTCGGCGATGCCGCCACCCTGCAGATCAGCTTGTGCCAACTTACTAGCCTGCCTGGGAGGGGTTGGATGGCTGGCATTCACCAACACAACACTTAAAGGCGTATTGAGGCGTTTGATTTGGATTGCTCCCATGCCCCAATGAAATGATAAAAAAATCAGATGAATACAAAGGGAAGCAAGCAAGGCGCAGCGAAAGGGGTGTTGTTGCCAAGCATGCTGCAGATACAACCTAGCGCCCTCCAGCTTTTCAAGGAAGGGGGGTGTAGCCTTAGTCCGAGCTTGCATCATCTCCCGATGCCTCTGACTCTTGAATAGCGACCTTTTCAAGCGATTCAATTTGCAACACTCGAACGCTCGCCGTTAATTGCAATAAATCGATATTCTGGATCACGACTTCGGCACGCGTCATTCTAGGGTGCGATGCCAATTCAGGAATGGATAAATGCAGGGGGATACATTCCACTCGAGACATCCCCTCCTTAAGATGGCGCACAAAAAGGCTCTGCGGAGCCGATACTTGAGACAGCCAGCGCAAACACCAATACTTCTCCATACGGTCTTGATACTCACCGTAAGCTTGATAACAAGATTCAAAATCAGCCGCAATTGCCATGATTGCAGCATCTTTTGGCGCAAACGGCGCAACCATTTTGGCCGTCACACCATGTTTTGCTAGCGCCAACAATTGCCACTGATTTACCAAATCAGAATACCGCCTCAATGGTGAAGTACTCCATGCATAGTAATCAAGGCCCAAGCCCTCATGAGGACCTGGAGTAGTCTGCATACGCGTGCGTAATGGGCCCCAACCCTTCTGGGTGCGAAATAATCCTGGCAAACCGTGTTCCGCAAGCAAGCGTCCGGCGGCACTATTGCAATAAATCATCCACTCAGCAACGATCGTATCTAATATCGAGCCCCGCTGACGCGGAGAGATCTCAACGTGCTGCTCCCCCTCTATTTCCCGAACCTGGAAATGAAAATCCCTGGCCAGAGCATGAGGATCGGTCACCCCCAGCTGCTCAACCCTTAACCCATTAGCAAGTCTTCTTTCCTGTCTCCCTGCATGAAGCAGCTTTGCTGCCTTCCATAAAACCGCCAATTCTGCTTGATGGGCAAATTCTTCTGTATTAGATGCCAGAGCCTCTTCGGTGACGCGCTCTTCAAGATCCTCCAGCCGTAAATTCGCAGCAATGGGCACCATCTCCGCACGCATGTGCACACTATCACTAGCCACATGGCCTTCTGAATCGATATCAACATACAGTGAAAGCGATGGACGAGCAGCGCCTGCATCCAGTGAAAATTGTTGAATGACGCGAGGAGGCAGCATCGTAATCTTGTCGCCCGGGAAATACACGGTGGACATGCGTCTGCGCGCCACCTGATCGAAAAGATCATCTCTTGCGATGACCAAACCCGGCGCCGCAATATGCACGCCAATACGATGGCCGCCGTCAGGCATCACCGTCACCGATAACGCATCATCGATTTCAGTAGTGCCCGCATCGTCAATTGAAAACGCCTTCACATCTGCCATCGGCAATACGCCAATTGCTGCATCATATGAGCCCGAATCCACCAACAAGGCTTCATTGTGACCGGCCCCACCCGGAAAATGGGCCTTTAGAAAAAGTCCTTGATGGTATTGCAGAGGGGAATCAATTGCGCCACAGCGAATTAGGAGTTGAGCGGGCGACTCTCCAGTCTCTGTACAAGCCGCAAGCAATGCTTTATAGGCTGCAGTATTTTTATCGGGAGCAAACAATAATTGCTGCACCTGGGATTTCAGGTCATCCGGAAAGACACCGGCAACCAAGTCCTGCTGCCAAATCGCTTGCTGCTCTAATTCTTTTTTCTTGCGCTCTAGCGCTGCCAGACCTGCCTGCAATTGTTCTAATGGTGCGCGTTGAAACCGTCCGCGACCCTTGCGTCGAAAAAAGACTGGGGCGCCTTGCAAGGCCATCGCCAAGGATGTCTGCTGAGGAACGCTAGCTTGCTCTCCAAAATATTCTCGAGCAACTTCCAGCAAACTAAATTCATCATCAGGAGCGCAATCCCAAAGAAATTGCAAATCAATCTCTTTTGATAGTTGACTGGCTTCATCCATCACCCGTTGGGCTTCAGGCTTATCGAAACGCAACCAAACCTCTTTGGCCTTCAATTTAATTTTTTTGCCAGTCAGGCTGGTTGCTTGCCAGGATTCCGCATCACCGCTGCCTGATGCGGACTGAACAGTAGCGATTTTAATATCGCCACCCTCTTCATATAAAAGATGCATAGTTAGAGTGAAATCCCGCCGCTAGCTTCCAACGCTACGCCATTGATGTAACTAGCCTCATCGCTCGCCAGGAATAGATACACATTTGCCATTTCTTCGGGCGTGCCCAGACGACCCAACCAACTACGCCTTTCAATATCTTGCAAGATTGCAGCAGGCATTGCCTTCACCATTTCGGTAGCAATAAAGCCGGGACAAACGGCATTGACACGAATTCCTTTGGGGCCTAGCTCGCGGGCCCAAGTTTTTGTAAAACCAATTACCCCAAACTTGGTAGCAGCGTAATTCGTCTGACCAAAATTTCCATACAAACCTACTACGCTAGAGGCATTGACGATCGCACCCACTCCTTTTTCGAGCATATGGGGTACCACCAGCTGCGTGCAATTAAATACCCCTTTGAGATTGACATCAATAACCGTATCAAATTGAGCTTCAGTCATTTTTATTAAGCGCGCATCTTGAGTGATTCCTGCGTTATTAATCAAAATATCAATACGCCCATGCTGTCCAATAACCTCATCAACAACCGCTTGAATACTGGCGCGGTCGGTCACATTCATCACAAAAGCGCAAGCCCCAGGAATTTGCGCAGCCGCTTGCTTTAAAGCTTCGGGGTTGAGATCAGCAATCATGACTTTGGCACCCTCTTGCGCAAACCGTTGCGCAGTAGCAAAACCAATACCCTTAGCCGCCCCCGTAACGATAGCAACTTTGCCATTTAATCTTTTACTCATCTTTATCTTTCTAATTTGACCGCTGCTAACGTGTTTTATTTGGCAAGCGCCTTCAATAACTGCTGATGTACGCCACCGAAGCCGCCATTACTCATCACCAAAATATGATCTCCCGGCCGGGCCTCACTAACGACAGCGCTGACGAGCGCATCCAAATGATCAAAAGCCTTCGCCTTATCTTTTTCCACTGCATTTAAAGGGGATAAAACTTCGCCCAAATCCCAGCCTAGGGAGTCTTTCCCTGAGCTTGCGCCATAGGCAAATACCTTATCAGCCTCTGTCAGACTATCCGGCAATTGCGCCTTCATCACACCCAGCTTCATAGTGTTAGAGCGCGGTTCCAACACCGCAAGAATGCGCGCCGACCCTACGCGACGTCGCAAACCATCAACAGTTGTCGTAATGGCGGTGGGATGGTGAGCAAAATCGTCATACACCGTCACCCCATTGGCGCTACCAATCGTTTCTAGTCGACGCTTCACATTTTTAAACTCGCCCAATGCTTTAGCAGAATCCACCGGTGAAATGCCAATGTGATGAGCAGCAGCAATAGCCGCCAAAGCATTCTGTTGATTATGGCGTCCCATGACCCCAGAATCGCTGGCCCATTGCACTGTTGCCAATGCTTGACCCTGCTTGCGCACTATAAATCCGTCTGCAGCCTGTGGAATTAACGACCATTCATTTGCATCATCTTGACCAAACCGCTCGACAGGTGTCCATGCCCCACGAGCAATTACTCGCTCTAAAGCAGGCTCCTCACCATTGACCACCAGCAAACCATCCCCTGGAACCGTCCGAACCAAATGATGAAATTGAGTTTCGATCGCCGCCAAATCCGCAAAAATATCGGCATGATCAAACTCTAAATTATTTAACAAGGCTGTACGCGGACGGTAATGGACAAACTTACTGCGCTTGTCAAAGAAGGCTGTATCGTATTCATCTGCCTCAATCACAAAATAGCGGCCACTACCCAGACGTGCAGAGACCGCAAAGTTCAGCGGCACACCGCCAATTAAATACCCCGGGTTCAACCCATTCCACTCCAAGATCCAAGCCAACATGGCAGAAGTGGTGGTCTTGCCATGGGTGCCCGCCACCGCCAACACATGTTGCGCAAATAACACCTGCTCTCCCAACCATTGAGGACCAGAGGTGTACGGCAACCCTTGATTGAGAATAGCTTCCATCAAGGGATTGCCTCGAGAAACCACATTGCCGACAACAAATAAATCCGGCATCTTCTCAAACTGCAATAATTGGTCTGGAGAGAATCCCTCAATGAGTTCAATGCCCTGAGCCTCAAGCTGAGTGCTCATTGGTGGATAAACATTGGCGTCACAACCGGTAACCCGATGACCGGCTTGCCGAGCGATTGCGGCAATGCCGCCCATGAAAGTACCGCAAATGCCCAAGATATGAATATGCATTGCCGAATTTTAGCGAAGGAGTGATATGAACCGCAGACAATTGGTCACAATCATCGGAATCAGTTTTTTAGCCCTCCTAGCAGGAGTCTTAAGCTCCCATTGGATGACAAAAAATCAGGAGGCTGAACGCGAAGCAGTTAAGGCTGTTTTTAGTAATGCATGGATAACGCCCGACGGAACACCGCTCAATACACAAGAATGGTCCGGGAAGGTCATTGTGTTGAACTTTTGGGCCTCTTGGTGCCCACCATGCGTAGAAGAAATCCCCCAGCTAGAAAAATTGCATCAAGAGTTTTCACGGGAAAATGTCTTATTTGTTGGCATCGCAATCGATTCGCCATCTAACGTACGCGAATTTCTGAAAAATACCCAAGTGAGCTATCCAATTGCTATGGGTGGTGTCAATGGCGCAGCAATCTACAAAGGACTAGGAAATACTCAATCAGCCCTGCCATACACAGCCCTCATCTCCCCAAACGGTGACGTTATTAGTACAAAATTAGGGAAAATAGATGAAGATAGCCTAAGAAAGGCTATTAAATCAGCTTTATAACGATTTTTAAGATATTTTCCGATTAGACTAATAATCTGCTTTGTGTCTACAAAATCTGTAAATTACGGTATCTGCATTCAAAAATTCGCAATTCTTAGGGTATTTCTAGTTCGTAGGGAGGGGGTTGGGAGGTATACTCCCCTCATTCCTAGTGAACTTTTTTATCTGGAAGCAAGCAGTTGTAGCAAAAAGCCTAATTCACTTATTGACACTTAACTGCATTTAAAAATATCGATCTATGTCGAAAAAAGCCTCAATTCTTGTTATCCAAGGACCGAACCTAAACTTACTGGGCACGCGCGAGCCAGAGGTTTATGGAAAAACCACCTTGGCAGATATCCATGCCAAATTAGGCGAAATAGCCAAGGCCCATTCGATTGCCTTAGATACCTATCAAAGCAATCATGAAGGTGAGTTGATTGATCGTATTCAACATGCCAAACAAGAAGGGGTGGATTTCATCATCATCAATCCCGGCGCCTTTACCCACACTAGTGTTGCTCTTCGCGATGCTTTGGCAGGGGTAGCCATTCCCTTCACAGAAATTCATTTATCCAACATTCATCAGCGCGAAGAGTTTCGGAAGCACTCATACCTATCGGACATTGCCACCGGCGTAATCTGCGGACTGGGTGCGATTGGCTATGAATTAGCCCTTCAGGCAGCCATCGCCCGTTTACAGAAATAACAATTCATTAAGTATTACCAGAGAGAGGAAGCATTTCCATGGATCTTAGAAAACTGAAAACCCTAATTGACCTCGTAGCCGAATCCGGAATATCGGAGCTAGAAGTAAACGAAGGTGAAGACCGTGTGCGGATTGTGAATGCCGGTTCTCCAGCACCAGTCGGGCAGGTCATTTATGCCAATCCCGCGCCCACACAAACCTCACAAGCTGCACCAGCAGCTAGCGCCCCAGCTCCAGCCGCTGCACCCGCTCCAGAAGCGCCCGTAGAAACTGGTTTTGTTGCCCGCTCACCAATGGTGGGCACCTTCTATCGCGCACCCAACCCTGAAGCACCCGATTTCGTGAAAGTTGGCGACACCGTCAAGGTTGGCCAGACTCTCTGCATCATTGAAGCCATGAAGCTCCTCAATGAAATTGAAGCAGAAAAAGAAGGTGTCATTAAGCAAATTTTGTGTGAGAACGGGCAAGGCGTCGAATTTGACCAACCGCTTTTCATCATTGCGTAATTTTCCCTCCACTCACACTTTTTACCTAACTCAGAGCCGACATGTTCGATAAGATTCTGATTGCCAATCGGGGAGAAATTGCTCTCCGCATCCAACGCGCATGCCGCGAGTTGGGAATCAAAACTGTTGTGGTCTATTCCACAGCAGATAAAGAAGCCAAATACGTCAAGCTTGCTGATGAAGCAGTCTGTATTGGTCCAGCACCCTCTCCATTAAGTTATCTCAATATGCCTGCCATTATTTCGGCGGCTGAAGTAACCGATGCCGAGGCCATTCATCCTGGGTACGGTTTTCTATCTGAGAATGCAGATTTTGCTGAGCGTGTAGAAAAATCGGGCTTTGCCTTTATCGGGCCAAAAGCGGAATCTATTCGCTTAATGGGCGACAAGGTCTCAGCAAAACGCGCGATGATCAAAGCAGGTGTACCCTGCGTTCCAGGATCAGAAGGCGCGCTATCAGATAACCCTAAAGAAATCATTGCTACGGCCAAGCGTGTTGGTTACCCCGTCATTATTAAAGCTGCCGGTGGTGGTGGTGGCCGCGGTATGCGAGTGGTTCACACTGAAGCTGCGCTTTTGAACGCAGTGAGCATGACCAAGGAAGAGGCAGGTCGGGCCTTTGGCAACCCAGAAGTCTATATGGAGAAGTTCCTGGAAAAACCACGCCATGTAGAAATCCAGATTTTGGCTGACACGCATGGTAATGCGATTTGGCTTGGAGAGCGTGATTGCTCGATGCAACGCCGCCACCAAAAAGTGATTGAAGAGGCGCCAGCTCCAGGCATTGATCGCCGTCTGATCGCCAAAATTGGTGAGCGCTGTGCAGAAGCTTGTAGAAAAATTGGCTACCGTGGCGCCGGCACCTTTGAATTTCTATATGAAGATGGTGAGTTCTTCTTTATTGAGATGAATACCCGCGTTCAAGTCGAGCATCCGGTAACAGAAATGATTACGGGTGTTGATATTGTTCAAGAACAAATTCGAATTGCAGCAGGCCTTAAGCTGAACTATCGCCAAAAAGATATTGTGTTCCGCGGTCATGCGATTGAGTGCCGCCTCAACGCAGAGGATCCCTTTAAATTTATCCCTAGCCCAGGCCGCATTCAATCTTGGCATATGCCTGGCGGCCCTGGCATCCGGGTTGATTCTCATGCTTACAGTGGATATGTGGTTCCATCAAACTATGACTCAATGATTGGCAAGCTCATTTCTTACGGGAATACGCGTGAGCAAGCTATTCGCCGGATGCAAATTGCACTCTCTGAAATGGTTATTGACGGCATTACTACCAATGTCCCCTTGCATCGGGAGCTCATGCTTGATCCCAACTTCATGGAGGGAGGCACCAGCATTCATTACCTGGAGCATCGCCTTGAAGAGCAGGCGGCTAGCCGCGGCAAAGCGTAAGTCTTCTGACATCAACCTGGGTTATGCATGTCTTATCGTGAATTTGTTTTTACTGTTGCCGCTGAGACGGCAGAACCCCTTGGGGATGCATTACTGGAATTGGGCGCACTTTCGGTTACGGTAGAAGATGATGCCGCAGGTGGCTATGATGAAAATCCACTCTACGGAGAGCCAGGCCTCTCCCCGGAAGTTCAAGCTTGGGACCGCTCATCGGTGATTGCATTATTCAATCCGGATATTGATGATTCGGATGCTGTGGATTTCACCTCCAGACTACTTTCCTCGCTCAGTGATGCAGGCTTCATCCTGCCTGCTCCACAAGAACGCATAGTGGAAGAGCAGGATTGGGTTCGCTTAACCCAAAGTCAATTTGCCCCGATTCAGATTGGCAAGCGCATTTGGGTCGTTCCTTCCTGGCACGATGCTCCAACTGATCCCAATGCGATTTGCCTTGCAGTTGACCCCGGTCTAGCCTTTGGCACTGGTAGCCACCCAACTACCCACTTATGCCTGCTTTGGCTTGAACAACAAGGCGATCTCCACAACCAAAGCTTGCTCGATTATGGCTGTGGTTCCGGAATACTTGCGATTGCAGCTGCAAAATTAGGCTGCAAGCCAGTCGTGGGCACAGATATTGACCCTCAGGCAATGGTTGCCGCTCGCAGCAATGCAGAAATTAACCAGACCGTCATTGATTTCGTACTTCCCAATCAAGGCGCCCCTGAATTAGCAGCAGAAACCAAGTACGACATTGTGATAGCCAATATTCTGGCAAATCCACTGCAGGTGTTGGCACCAGCTCTGGTCAATAAAATGCGTCCCGGTGGGCAAATTGTTTTATCTGGAGTGCTAGCACGACAAGCAGAAGAGGTTATCGCAACCTACAGCCAGTGGTTGACGCTCTCGGTCTGGCAGGAAAATGATGGCTGGGTTTGCTTACATGGCACCCTAGCTAATGAAGTTCACGACAACCTCCCTACTACGACTCAAAAAAAAAGCCTTAAATTAGTCCTCCTGGGACTGTTCTTCTTATTACTGCTGATATTTTGCGAGCATCTCTTCCGCGGATACTGGTTGCCAGCACTAGCAACGCCGATAGATGGGTCTGCAAATCCGGTTGCTGTAAATGCATTCCAGACATTGCTGCGCATCGATGAGAAGTTATGTAGCGCACTGGGCTGCATGAATCGACCTGTGAGCGATTTTTCTGCATGGAAAATAACTTCTGCTTCACTTGCTCCAGAAAACGCTGGAGAGGGGCTCAAAAACGCTCCTAATCAATCACAGTTGCAAGTTAGCGTACAAAATCGTTTGGCAATTCCAGTATTGCTTCCTAATTTAGAAGTTACCGTTACCAACGCGGAAGAAACTGAAATTCAATCAATTCAATTTACCCCGCAACAATGGCTCCCACAGGAATGGCAAACATCCCATCCTCACTTCCTGAAACGGGGAGCTGCTGCCGGAGAAGCTATTGCGACCAATCTTAGCCTGACGTTACCCCCTAATGCTGCCGGCTATCGCATTCGTATTTTTTATCCCTAAACCCTCCCCACATTTTAAAAACATTGCTAGAAAGTAATTTATGGCCAGCCTAATCTGCGGTTCCATTGCCTACGACACCATCATGAACTTTGAGGGCAAGTTTGCCGATCAAATCCTCCCTGAGCAGATTCATATTCTGAACGTGGCCTTCTTGGTACCAACCATGCGACGCGAGTTTGGTGGTTGCGCTGGCAATATTGCCTATAACCACCACCTCTTAGGTGGTGACCCCATCATCATGGCAACAGTAGGTGGGGATGCTGATCCTTACTTAGAGCGCCTTAAGCAATTAACCATTGATCGCAGTCATATTCGGCAAATACCGCAAGCCTTCACCGCTCAAGCAATGATCACCACCGATCAATCCAACAACCAGATCACGGCATTTCATCCGGGAGCAATGAATGAATCACACCTGAACTTAGTTCCCAAGGTGGTCACTGAACGCTCACAAAATGCCAAGGAAGCCATCTCGTTTGGAATTGTTGCACCAGACGGGCGCCAAGGGATGTGGGAGCACTGCCATCAATTAGCAGAAGCAAATATTCCGTTTATTTTTGATCCAGGCCAAGGGCTACCGATGTTCAATGGCCCCGAACTACTCGAATTAATTGATATCGCCAGCTACTTAGCAGTCAACGACTATGAAGGTGAAATGCTCTCTCAGCGAACTGGGCTTAGTTTGGCAAAGATTGCTGAACGCGTAACAGCATTAATCGTTACCAAAGGGGCTCAGGGCGCCGATATTTACACCCAAAACAAATGCATTGCCATTCCTCCTGTTCCGGCAGCAGCAGTGATTGACCCAACGGGATGTGGCGATGCCTTTCGCGGCGGCCTTCTCTTTGGACTGGAAAATGGTTTTGATTGGGAAACGACTGGGCGCTTAGCTAGCCTGATGGGATCGATCAAAATTGCCCATCAAGGCCCCCAAAACCATCAGCCTAGCAAAGATCAAATTGCCGCTCAGTTTCAATCAGCATTTGGATTTGCCCTGTAAGCAATAAAAGCCCATTTCATTGGGTTTTAGTAATAAAAAAGGGGCCTCGTGAGAGACCCCTTTGAACTTCACATGCCTACAAGCCTAAGCTTATGGGCGTGTGCCAGTTGGGAAGGGCCAAGCAGCAGCGGGATTCAACGAACTAGTCGCTGGCGCAGCTTTTTTAGCCACGGGCTTTTTTACCGCAGAGCCCGCTTTCTTCGCAGCAGGCTTACTTACTTTTTTTTTGCAGCTACGCGCTTCTTAGCAGCAGGCTTCTTAGCAGCAGCCTTTTTAGCTACTTTCTTAGCAGCAGGCTTCTTAGCAGCTACTTTCTTAGCAGCAGGCTTCTTAGCAGCTACTTTCTTAGCAGCA
>Ga0316230_1002875_pt1 | contig 14194 bp, 10 predicted proteins | sample TBH18025metaG_FD_206004 | JGI IMG/M metagenome (GOLD analysis project Ga0316230, IMG submission 206004) | Freshwater microbial communities from Trout Bog Lake, Wisconsin, USA - TBH18025 | ecosystem: Environmental > Aquatic > Freshwater > Lake > Hypolimnion/Profundal zone | place: USA: Wisconsin...
TTTGGACACCGCGGCATTCTGATCCGTGCATTGAATGCTGGCGATTCTCCAACCCCTCTCCACCGTGGGCACGGCCACCGTCAGCGTGGTCGCCACATTCAGTGAGGCCAGATTTTGCGTGGCGCCAGTGGTCACGGTATTGACCTTGATGCTGCTGTTTGACTGCGAGGTCCAGCCGTTGTTGCCCGTGTAGACAAAGGTCTCCGGTGGGTTAAAGGTGGCTGGGGCAGTGACGATGGCTCTTTGTGTGATGGTGAGGCTGGCAAACGCAGGCTTGTTGGTCCAGGTGCAGTCCAGCACATCGCCGTAGGTCGGTGTAAACGCCGCGGGCGCCGCCGAGGGAATGGAAGTGGGGCTGCCGGCCCAAGCGTTGCTGCAACTCAGCACGGCGCTGTATTGCCCCAGGCTGGAGACGCTGGTCCCGGTCATCACTTCGCTCAGACTGTAGCTGACGCCAGGTACCAGACTGGTCCAGGCGGTGCTGCCGGTGTTGACGACTCCTCCGGTACCGGTAGTGGTGGCGCTGGCCAGAGTGGTCAGACGCTGCCCGACCAGCACGGTGAACTGGTCGGCATTGTTGATGCGCCCAGCCGTTCCCAAGGCCTTGGTAAGTCGAACCGTGGGTGCCTTGGGCGTGTTGGTCAGCGTGCAACTGATTGCATCGTTGTCAGCCAATGTAAACGGTGTATTCAGGGACAAGGCCTTGCTGGCTCCGGTTGCATCGGTGCAGGCCAGCGTGCTGCTGTATTGCGGCAGTTTAGTGGTTCCGCTAGCCGCCTCGGTAATGGTGTAACTGGTACCGGTGACCAAGGTGGTCAGGCCGGTAGTGCCGGTGCCAGCGGTCACCGTTGCGCCACTGCCGGTCGTGGTGCTGTTGGTAGTGGCGTTGACCACCGTGCTGCTGTTCTGCGTGATCTGCACGGTGAACTGGTCGGAGTCTGCGACGCGGTTGCCGCCCAGGGCCTCGTTGACGGTCAGAACCGGCGAGGATGCAACTTCATCCAACATGACATCGGTAATCATGAGCTGGAAGCCGCAACTCATGCAAGTATAGTCACCCCAATACTGATAGGATTGAATAAAAGTCAATACTGCGGAAGAAGCCTGTTCTAAATATTTAAAACTAGTTTTTACAAGGCCCCAAGGGCCATCCATATAGTGCCCAGCGTATGGAACTTCAATCGGGCCTGAGGTTTGACTGCCCAAACTTATATTGATTGGCGGGTGATGAAAGTACTTAAAGTTATAAGCACTGCCAATGTAAAAATCAGAGCCATCTACGTTGCCTACGGCGTCAAACTGTCCTTTAGCATAGAACGACAATTGGTATGTTTTTCCATAGACGAAGCCATTGAGTTGCTGTGACACGGTAGATACGTGGTCTGCCGGACACTCCGCCTCACAATGTATCAATACCGCTGACGTTGTACCTAGTGGCGTTGGGTAATATTTACTTGGATAACCCCAAACCCATCCACCTGCAGTCTCGAAGGGCGCACGCCATGGATTACCAATCCAGGGGGCGACACTATCTCCTGTGGAGTTAGCCATATAATCGGCAAACTTGGAATTTTTAATTACAATACTACCACTTGCCCCAGCCACGCCCAGTGCGCAAAAATAAATTAGTATTGTGATAATTAAGTTTAACATTCCACTGGCCATAAAATACTCACTTTCGGTTATTTTTGTTAATCTATTTTTTTGTATTTCCACATTTAAGGTTGCGGCTGGCCTTGCAGAGCCTTGCGCTTCCAGGCGGTGGGCCCGATTTGCCGCACACTGCGTCCGCGCAGAGGCTCCATCAGTTGGCCCCACAGGGTGGGCGCCAATGCGTCATCAATTCCATATTGCTTGGGCCATTCTTTTCTGGGCAAATAAAAGGTTCCAAACAGCAAATCCATAAAAGGAAAATTGGCACAATAGTTTTTGTCCACCAGGGCCGAATCACCTTTGACATGGTGCCAGTGGTGAAATGCCGGTGTGGCTATCACATATTCCAACCAACCCAGGCGCAAGCGGATATTGGAGTGCATGTAATAGGACCATACGGCCACACACAGGCCATACACCGTAAAAGAATGGTCCCAGGCACCGTGGGCAAAGCCCAGCACATACAGGCTGACAAATATAAAGGCGCGAAAGAACGACAAATCCAGTGGATGCGTGCGGGCGGCGCACATCCAATACATGTGCGGGGAGCTGTGGTGCACGGCATGAAAGCGCCAGAAGAAAGGCACCTGGTGCGCAATGCGGTGCACCCAGTAATAGGCCACTTCGCTCAACACAACCGCCGCCACAAAGGCCACCTGTGTGGGAAGCTGCGCCACCCAGGCATGCCAGGGCATGGGGCCCAGCGCGTGAAACAGCATGACCAGTATTTTGACTACCAGTATCAGCACCAATGCAGGTATGGCAGTGCCCAGGTAGAAATAGACAAAGTCCAGCCGCCAATCTTTGCGTTGTGGCTTGGAAGGGTGCAGTGGGAATTTGCGCTCGGCAAACCCCAGCACCAGCCACAGAGCGGTCAGCAGCAAGCTTGAATTCAAAAATGCTCCGGGTAGCGTGATTAAATACGCCTGTATTGCATTCCACATAGTGCATGGCTCCTGAGCGTGAGTTGATGGGAGTCCAGAGGGCATCTGGCGCGAATTGCTGAAATATCGCGCAACAAGCTAAGGTCTGCGCGGTTCTTTGTCCAGCGGCAAACAGTTTGAACAAACAAACTTTTTTGGTCGAGCCCATGAACCGGGAATTCGCAAGTGCCGTGCCTGCTTGCGGATGGTTTGAATGATCCAAGCGGCTACGTGGGCCCCACCTGGCCATGGCTCCAGCCAGTAACAGCCGGAGCTGCGCGAACAGCCGTTCCTTTTTTTAACGTGAACGAAGTTCAGCTCGCTATCCTTGACCTGGCGCAAGTCATCTTAATATAATTTTGTTGCACTGCCGCATTTTTTGGCTGAATCATTGACGATTATCAATTCTTCTTTTCGATGCTTCAACGAAGATGCACCTTCAGAATCCGTGGAGGTCCCATGAAAATTGAGTGGCAGGAAAAATACAAGATTGGCGATAGTCATATTGATGCAGAGCATCAAGAGTGGTTCCGACTGGCGAACAAGTTTCTGATGGCCGATGAAAAGCAATCCAGGCGCGCGCATGGTGAAGCTTTCTCCAAATACACGCGGCATCATTTCTTTTACGAAGAAGTCTCTATGCGTGAAATTCAATTTCCATTCACCGCCACCCACGTTAAAGAGCATGATCTACTCGTAAGTACGTTGGAGAAAATATTGGAAGTCGTGGACGAAGATCTACTAGAGAAGGCAGAGCTTGAGGATTTTGTCGGCTATTGCCTTGTCAATCACATTGCCACTTTCGATGCACCGCTGTCTGTTTACATCCGGCGCAAGGGTTCGACTCCCGTGAAAGCCAAAACGACATAGCTAGATTTTTGCGTACTCCGGCTTCAACGCCATACCGCTCCATGCGATCGATACTCAGGATACTCACGGTAGGCCCGTAGGTGTCCGGTCATGCCAAAGACTGTGCAGGCGATCCCGCAACTCCTCGCGACGAATGGTGCCACCAAAAGCGTCCAGACAGATGACCCGTTGTGCGTCGCTCGCAAGGTAAGCTGAACTATGCTTTTTAACGTCAAATTCAGCGTTCCCTTTCAGCGTGCAGGCAATAACCCATACGTCGGTGCGACTGCCTGACGAGTTGACGCCTCTTCGTTTCTCCAGTGCAATGTCGGATATATCTTTCCATGGCAGCAAGGTTCCGGTGCCGGTATACGTGTTGTGATTGGACAAGTAATAGCTAACGATGCCCTCGTTGTTCGCAATAAACATCAAGGGCGGGGCAATGAGTTGGCGCACCCCCACCAGGCTGCCATACAGCATGAGGGTGAGTAGGGACCAAACAAACCATTGCACGGCTTGCGGAACCTCTGCGCCGGCGCGCAGCAAGGCCAAGCCACCGCCGATGACCAGAATGGAGGACACGCCCGCCATCATGCCGGACAGCATCCGGCGGAAATGGACTTGCAGTAATGGAGGCGTAGCTTGCACTGAAAATGATTAAGTCGGCTGCACTTCTGCATCCCGCAGCATGGGCCTGACTATACTGCGGCAATGAACGCTTTGGTACATTCTGCAAGCCCACGCAAGCCGGCGGCCAAGCCTGTCGCTGCGAAGGCCGCGCCCGCTTCGCGCACCAACGATCCGGTGCGCACCATGACCGGCATTCTGGAAGTGGCCACGCAGGAATTTGCCAGCAAGGGTCTGAGCGGTGGCCGCATCGACGCGATTGCCGAGGCTACGCGCACCAGCAAGCGCATGATTTACTACTATTTCGGCAGCAAGGAAGGCCTGTACCTGGCCGTGCTGGAGGAGTCCTACCGCAAGATGCGGCAGATCGAGTCCGAGCTGCAGCTGGATAATCTGGCGCCCGAGCAGGCCCTGCGCGCGCTGGTGGAGTTCACCTTCGACCACCACAGCGCCAACGAGGACTACATCCGCCTGGTGATGAACGAGAACATGGAGCGCGGCGCCTACCTGGCCCGCAGCAACACCATCAGCGAGCTCAATGTGCCGGCCATTCATGCGATCCAGCGACTGTATGAGCGCGGGGTGAAGGCGGGTGTGTTTCGCGACGGGCTGGACCCGGTGGATATCCATGCGTCGATCTCGGCGCTGACCTTTTTCAATGTGTCCAACCGCCACACCTTCGGTCTGATCTTCAAGAACAGCGGTGCCGAGGCCGCAGCGGTCCGGCGCGCCAGCATCACCGAGATGGTGTTGCGCTTTGTGCGTAGCTAAACCAATTTGTCATAACAGCTAGTCAGCATCTTTTTGCCGGATCTAGGGTTAACCCTGAAATGTTAAAACTAACCAGTTCGTACATTACATAACAGTTTCAAAACGAGGAGAAAAACAGTGAGCCTGCCCGCCGCAAACCCCGAACACCATGCCATTGGCATTGAGGTGGCCGCCGACAAGCTGCCGCACCAACGCTTCTCGCCGCGCGTGGAGCATGGCTTTGACCTCTTCCTGGCCCTGGTGCTGTTCCTCGAACTCATGCTGCTGTTTGGCAACACCACCATGCGCGGCGTGTTCAATACCTCGCTGGTCTGGGCCAACGAGGTGGCGGAATATGCGCTGACCAGCCTGGCGTTTATTGGCGGTGCGGTCGCCTACCACCGTGGCCTGCACCTGGTGGTGCGCTTTGGTATCGACAAGCTCCCGGCACGCTTTCGCGAAACCGTGGAGTGCGCCAGGCATTACTTTGTGATTGCCGTAGCCGTGGTCGGTCTGACCTACGCATGGCCGATGTGGCAGGACTCCTGGACCAATCTGACCGTGGTGCTGCAGATCCCCAAGTCCTGGACGCTGTTGCCGTTCTTTATCGGCATGGGCATGACCGTGATCTTTGCCCTGGCCGAGTTGCGCCGCCACACCGCCAAGGAAAACATCATCGCCGCGCTGCTGGTGGGCGCCGTGACGCTGGCCTGGTTCCTGGCCCAGTATTTCACCGGCCCCTGGTTGGGTAGCGTCGGCATTGGCTTTGCCCTGTTCTTGCTTCTGTTTCTGGTGTTTGCCGGTGTGCCCATCGCCTATGTGCTGTCGGTGACGGCCTATGTGCTGCTGTTCAGCTCGGGTGAAGACCCGATGGCCGTGTCGCTGGCCATGTCCAACGGCATCAGCAGCTTCATTCTGCTGGCCGTGCCCTTCTTCATTTTGGCCGGCAATGTGATGACCGAAGGCGGATTGACCAAGCCGCTGGCCGACTGGGTGACCGCCATGGTCGGTCGCATGCAGGGTGGCCTGCTGCAGGCGGTGGTGATTGCCATGTACATCTTCTCGGGCATCTCCGGCTCCAAGATTGCCGACGTGGCCGCCGTGGGCACCACGCTCAAGGGCATGTTGAAAGAGCAGGGCTATGACCCGGCCGAAAGTGCGGCCGTGTTGTCGGCTGCCGGCATCATGGGCGAGACGATTCCGCCCAGCCTGGTGATGATGGTGCTGGCATCCATCACCACGCTGTCGGTGGCCACTTTCTTTGTGGCGGGCGTGCTGCCGGCGGCCGTGCTCGGCCTGTGCCTGATGATCCTGATCAGTCGCCGCGCCAAGAAGAACAACTGGCCGCGTTGCCCGGCCATCTCCTGGCCCGACAAGCTGAAGGTCAGCGTGCGTGCCATTCCCGCGCTGATGGTTCCCATCATCCTGATCATCGGCATCGTCGGCGGCTTTGCCACCACCACCGAAGTCTCATCGATTGCCGTGGTGTTCTCCATCATCGTCTCGGTTTTTGTCTACCGTGGCATGAGCATGAAGACCTTTATCACCACCCTGGCCGATTCGGGTGCCATGGCCGGCATGGTGCTGTTCATGGTCAGCGCCGGCAGTGCCTTCTCGTGGACGCTGGCGATCAGCGGCCTGCAGTCGGTGGTGGCGGACTTTCTGGTGTTGCTGGGCGGCTCGGCCGCCGCGTTCATTGCCTTCTCCATCGTGCTGATGGTGATCATGGGCTCGATTCTGGAGGGCCTGCCTTCGCTGCTGATCTTCGGGCCTATGCTGCTGCAACTGACCAAGGGCTATGGCATCGACCCGATGGCCTTTGGTATTGTGCTGATCATCTCCATGGGCATTGGCACCTTTATCCCACCGTTTGGCGTCTGCTATTTCGTCACCTGCTCGGTGATGGACACCACGGTCGAGAAGGTCACGCCGCGCTTCATGCCCTACCTCACGGTGCTGCTGGTGGGCCTGGTGCTGATCGCCATCTTCCCGGCCATCAGCCTGGCCCTGCCGCATGCCTTCAACCTGCGCTAGACCGCGCCCTTCCTTTTTAAGTTCGTTTGTCAGTCATTTCAATCCATTAGGAGATCCTCATGAAGCCTACTTTTCAAATCTTGTCAGCCGTCGCAGCCTCCGCTCTGTTGTGCGCTAGCACCGCAGCCCTTGCCCAGAGCAAATTCGTCCTGAAACTGGCGCACTCCGATTCGCCCGATATGGCAACGTCCCGCAAGGCGGTGATGGCCGATGCCTTCGCCCGTGAAATCAAGGCCAAGAGCGGCGGCCGCATCGACGTGCAGGTGTTTGCTGCCGGTGCGTTGGGTGGCGAAAAGGATCTGGTCGAGGGCGTGAAGAACGGTTTCATCCAGGCCGGTTTCGCATCGGGTGTGATGGCGAACTATTTCCCCAGCGCCATGGTCACCGATATTCCTTACCTGTTCCCCAACGACGATGTGGCCGACAAGGTGATGGACGGCCCGTTTGGCCAGAAGCTGGCAGCCGACTTCAACGCCGCCACCAATATGCACAACCTGTGCTACGGCGAAGTGGGCTTTCGCAACTTCAGCAGCGGCAAGAACCCCATTCATTCGCCCAAGGATCTGGCCGGTCTGAAGATCCGCGTGCAGGAAACGCCTCTGTACATCACCGAGATGAAGGCCCTGGGCGCCCAGCCTACACCGATCGCATTCCCCGAGCTCTACACCGCACTGCAGACCGGCGTGGTAGACGGCCAGGAAAACCCGGTGCCGACCATGATTTTCGCCAAGCTGTATGAAGTGCAAAAGCACGTCACGCTGGACCGCCACAACTACGGCATCGACTGGTTTGTGCTGAGCGACAAGTTCTACAAGTCCCTGCCCGCCGATCTGCTCAAGGTTGTCACCGACGCGGCCCAGGTGGCCTGCAATGAAGAGCGCAAGGCCAACCGCAGCTTCACCACCAATGGCAACAAGATCCTGGCAGAGAAGGGCGTGACCGTCTACACACCGACCGCTGCCGAGATGGCCCAGTTCCGCGCCGCTGCCCAGCCGCCGGTGATCGAGTTTCTGAAGACCAAGATCGATCCCAAGCTGATCGACGGTATCCAGACTGCCGTCAAGGACGCCGACAAAAAGTAATTCCATTCCTAAATCAAGCGTGCACTTTGTCGGGCTGCCTTGCCGTGCGTCAGCACTGTCTGCGGTAGCCCTTCGCGTTCACGCCTGATGTAGCAACGGAAAAAGAGAGGCCAGACACATGAAAGCCACCATCCGCTGGGGCGTGCTGGGAGCAGCCGCCATCGCCACCGGCCGCACCCTGCCGGCGCTGAACCAGGCCCCCAGCGCCACGCTGCTGGCCCTGGCCTCGCGTGACGCAGACAAGGGGCGCCGGGTGGCGGATGCGTTTGGCATTGCGCGCCTCTACGGGACGTATGAGGCGCTGCTGGCAGACCCGGATATCGACGCCGTCTATGTGCCACTGCCCAACCAGTTGCACTTCGAGTGGGCGATGCGCGCCCTGCAGGCCGGCAAGCATGTGCTGTGTGAAAAGCCGCTGTGTATCAGCTCCGATCAGGTGGCCCAGTTGTGTGCAGAGCGCGATCGCACCGGCAGGCACATCGAGGAGGGCTTTGCCTTTCGCAACCACCCGCAATGGGCCAAGCTGGCCGAGGTCATCGCGGCCGGCACCCTCGGTGCTGTGCGTGCGGTGCACTGCACGCTGGCCAAGCAGTTTCTCGATCCGGCCGATGTGCGTAACCAGCTCGATGCCGGTGGCGGCGCGCTGTACGACCTGGGCTCGTATGCCATCAGCGCCTGCAACCTGGTGTTTCAGCGCACGCCGCTGCGCGTGGTGGCGGCGATGGACCGCGACCCGGTGTTTCGCACCGACCGCCTGACCAGCGCGCTGCTCGATTACGGCGATCGCCATGCCGCCTTCACGGTAGGCACCCAAGCGGGCTCCAACGCCTGGGGCACGCACCAGCAATTCACCGTGCTCGGCTCGCAGGGCTGGCTGCGCATGAACTTCGGCTTCGCCCATGCGCGGGCTACGGCCTGCCAACTGGAGGTAGGCGACAGCAGCAGCGTGGGCTCCTTTCCCACCGCCACGTACACCTTCGAGCCGGTCGACCATTACCTGTTGCAAGTCGAGCGCTTCTCGCGTCTGCTGCTGGGGCAGGCAGTTCCCAGCTGGCCGATTGAGGATGCGCTCAACACGCTGCGCACCGTGGAAGCCTTGTTCGCCTCGGCCCGCCAGGATGGCTGGCATGCATTGGCTGCCTGAATGCAGACCTTCTATCACTGCGCCGCTCGTGCGCACCTCATCCAGTAGGGCCGAACCTTGCATTTCGATGGTTTCTTTTTTCTGGCCGCGCTGGCCGCGTTGCTGGTCGGCCTGTCCAAGGGCGGACTGCCCAGCATCAGCATGCTGGCCGTGCCGCTGCTGTCGCTGGTGATGTCGCCGGTGCAGGCTGCGGCACTGCTCTTGCCCATCTTCGTGATCTCGGATGTGGCCGGGGTCTATCTGTACCGGCGCGACTTCAGCGCCGTCAATCTGCGCCTGCTCATTCCGGCCGGCGTCTTCGGCGTGGTGGTGGGCTGGTTGACGGCCTCCCTGGTGTCGGACCGCGCCATCACCTTTCTGATCGGCGCCATGGGCCTGGCCTTTTGTCTGAATCAGTGGTTGCGCAGGCGGGCGAACACCGTGGCGCGGCCCGCGCATCCGGTCAAGGGTTGGTTCTGGGGCACCTTGGCTGGCTTTACCAGCTTTATCTCGCACTCCGGTGGGCCCCCGTTTCAGGTCTATATGTTGCCGCAAAAGCTGCCCAAGGCCGAGTTTGCAGGCACCGCCACGATTCTGTTCGCGGTGATCAATGCGGCCAAAATTTTGCCCTACCAGGCCTTGCGGCCCTATTCCATGCAGACGCTGTGGAGCGCCGCAGCTTTGGTGCCCTTTGCGCTGATGGGGGCGGTGGCGGGTGCCTGGCTCACGCGCCGTATGGCCGATGCCTGGTTCTACCGCATCGTGCAGATCAGCCTGTTTATGGTGTCCATCAAGCTGCTGGTGGATGCCGTGTTCAGCCCCTCGTAACCTCAACCAAGCCCCTCCCATGAAACATGGAATCGCCACCGTCTCCCTCTCCGGCATGTTGCGTGAAAAGCTGCAGGCCGCAGCCGCTGCGCACTTTGACGGCGTCGAGATTTTCGAGAACGACCTGTTGCAATACCCCGGCTCCCCGGCCGAGGTGCGTCGCCTGTGCGCCGACCTGGGCCTGGCCATCGACATGTTCCAGCCCTTCCGGGATTTCGATGGCACCAGTGCGGCCCAGGTGCAGCGCAACCTGGAGCGCGCCAAGCGAAAATTCGATGTGATGGACGAACTGGGCACGCCGCTGATTCTGGTCTGCTCCAATGTGCAGCCGGATGCACTGGGTGATCCGGCCCTGCTGGCCGAGCAGTTTGCACAGCTGGCCGAATTGGCCGGAGCGCGTGGCATGCGCGTGGCCTACGAGGCGCTGGCCTGGGGCAGCAAGGTCAGTCGCTGGTCTCAGGCCTGGGAGGTGGTGCAGCGCGTCAACCACCCCAGCTTCGGCCTGGCGCTGGACAGCTTTCACACGCTCTGCCTGCGCGACGATCCCAGTGGCATTGCGCAATTGCCGGGCGACAAAATCTTCTTCATGCAGCTGGCCGATGCGCCCTGGGTGAACACCGATGTGCTGACGCACAGCCGCCATTACCGCTGCTTCCCCGGCCAGGGCGAGCTGGATGTGACCGGCTTTACCAAGGCGGCGCTGGATGCGGGCTATACCGGAGCGCTGTCGCTGGAAATCTTCAATGACGAATTCCGCTCGGCCCCGGCCCGGGCCAATGCGGTGGATGCCAAGCGCTCGCTGCTGTGGCTGGAAGAGCAGGTGCGCCTGTCCCGCACGCCGGCCACACCGGCCTACCAGGTGCCGCTGTTTGATCCACCCACGCCACCCGTGTTCAGCGGCTGGAGCTTTGTGGAGTTCGCAGCCGACCCGGCCGCCGCCGTGCGCCTGAGCGCCTGGTTGAACAGTGTGGGCTTTGAACGCATCGGCCACCACAAGTCCAAGAACGTGGACCTGTATGGCCAGGGCGAAGTGCGCATCGTGTTGAACCTGGAAGAGGACTCCTCGGCCCGCGCCCACTTTGATCTGCATGGCACCTCGGCCTGCGCCATGGCCATTGCCACCAGCGACACGGCTGCTGCCTTTGCCCGTGCCGAAGCACTGCTGTGCCCACGCGTGTCGGGCCGTCTGGGCCATGATGAGTTGACCATCCCCGCAGTCCGAGCGCCCGATGGCAGCCTGGTGTATTTCTGCGCCGCACCCGCCGATGGCCGCCATCCCTTCGAGTCCGACTTTGTGATGGACGCCGCGGCCGTGCAGCGCGTGGCAGGCGACACCGCCATCGACCATCTGGTGCAGGCCGTGCCCGGTGGCCAGGTCGAGCCCTGGGTGCTGTTTTACCGAGCGGTGTTGGGCCTTGCTGCCCAGCGCCACATCGTGCTGCACGATCCCTATGGCGTGATTCGCAGCCGCGAGATTGAATCCGGCGATCAGCGTGTGCGCGTGTCGGTGACCAACTCCGACCGCGACAACACCTCGGTCTCGCGCGCGGTGAGCCGCTTTCGCGGCGCCGGTGTGCAGCAGATTGCGTTGTCGGTGAGCGATATCGTGGCCACCGCCCGCCGCCTGCAATCTCATGGTGCGCCGCTGTTGCCGATTGCCGAGAACTACTACGACGACCTGTTGGCCAAGTTTGACATCGCGCCGGCATTGCTGGCAGACATGCGAGCCTGCGGCATCCTCTACGACAAGGAGCCCAACGGCGGCGAGTTCTTCCAGCTCTACGTCACGCCGTTTGACGAGCTGTTTCACTTTGAATTCACGCAGCGCCGTGGCGGCTACAGCGGCTATGGCGCACCCAATGCGCCGTTCCGCCTGGCCGCCATGGCCCTGGTGCGCGAGCGCCAGGGTGGCAGCGCTGCCACACCGTATTAACCCCATTCAGGAACCCTATGCTCATCAACGGCAACACCGAACTCATCGCCCACATCGGCTTTCCCACGCACGCCTTCAAGGCGCCCATGATTTACAACCCCTGGTTTGAAAAGTGCAAGGTCAACGCCGTGGTTGTGCCCATGGGCTGCAAGCCGGAGGACTTTGCGGACTTTCTGCGCGCGCTGTTCAAGCTCTCCAACATCCGCGGCGCGCTGATCACCATGCCGCACAAGATCACCACCGTCGGCCTGCTTGATGAGGTGTCGCCGACGGCGGCGATTGCCGGTTCCTGCAACGCCGTGCGCCTGAGCGCCGACGGCAAACTGCAGGGCGATATGTTTGACGGTGAAGGCTTTGTGCGCGGCCTGCTGCGCAAGGGCTGTGTGCTGCAGGGCGCGCGCGCGCTGGTGGTGGGTTGCGGCGGCGTCGGCTCGGCGATTGCCGCCTCGCTGGCCGCGGCCGGCATTGCGGCCATCGGCCTGTTCGACCCCTTTGAGGCCTCGCAGACCGGCCTGGGCCAGCGCCTGCAAAAACATTACCCGGCGTTGCAGGTCAGCACCGGCAGCAATGATCCCGCAGGTTTTGACGTGGTGGTGAACGCCACGCCCATGGGCATGAACGCGGGCGACCCCATGCCCATGGATGTGAGCCGCATTGCGTCCAGCAGCTTTGTCGGTGAGGTGGTGATGAAGACCGAAATGACCGCCTTTCTGGAGGCCGCCAAGGCGCGCGGTTGCCGCTTCCAGATCGGCACGGACATGCTGTTTGAACAGATTCCGGCCTATCTGGAGTATTTCGGCCTCCCCAGCACCACGCCGGAAGAGCTGCGCGCGGTGGCCACGCTGCGCTACTGAGCGCGGCCCAAGCGCCGGCAGGGCGCCTTGAGCGCGGTGGCGTTGTGCCCGGTCTTGGGTCTATCATCCGTTCATGTTGATCGAAACTCTGGCCGCTTCACGCGACATGCATCGGTTTTCTGAAATTGCAGGCGTTCTGATTCGCCATGGATTCGGAGACACGGTCCGGCGTCTGGGCCTGGCCGATAGGCTGGAGCGTGCAGGCCATGTTCTGCACTGGAATCATGTCGCGGACCTGGCCCACATCCACCCGGCCGTGCAGGTGCGCCTGGCGCTGGAAGAATTGGGCCCTGCCTTTGTCAAGCTCGGACAGATTCTGGCGGGGCGGGCCGACCTGCTGCCCCCCGAATGGATCGCGGAATTGGAGAAGCTGCAGAGCAGGGTGCCTGCCGTGTCGCTGGAGCTGCTGAGGGCCCAATTGAGCGAAGACCTGGGCGGTGAGCCGGAGGCCGTGTTCGCCCGTTTTGACCCGGAGCCCTTGGCTGCGGCGTCCATCGCCCAGGTGCACCGGGCGCAGTTGCTGGATGGCACCGAGGTCATCGTCAAGATACGCAGACCCGGAATCGCCGAGGTGATTGCAGCGGACCTGGCCCTGCTCGGTCGCCTTGCGGGACTGGCAGAGGCGGAGCTGGACTGGCTCAAACCCTATCACCCCAAACTGCTGGTGCGTGAGTTCGCCAAGTCGCTGAACCGGGAGCTGGATCTGGCCGCCGAGTGCCGCAATGCGGAGCGCATCGCGGCCCATCTGAAGGACTTGCCGCATATCGTGATTCCCCGCGTGCATTGGCAATACACCAGCGCCCGTGTCAACGTGCAGGACTATGTGGACGGCGTTCCCGGCCATCGCCTCGACCTGTTGACGCCGTTGGCCGGTTTTGATCGGGCCCTGCTGGCGCAGCGCGGCGCCCAGGCGGTGTTGAAGATGATCGTGCAGGATGGGCTGTTCCATGCGGACCCCCACCCCGGCAATGTTTTTTACCTGAGTGACAACCGGATTGCCTTCATCGACTTCGGCATGGTCGGGCGCCTGTCCGAGCGGCGCCGGGCCGAGCTTCTGCAGCTGTTGCTGGGGCTGGTGGAACGCCGCCCGAGTGCGGTGGCCGACGTGCTGCTGGACTGGACCGGGGACGAGCATGGCGTCAATCTGTCGCAGCTGGAAACCGAGATCGAGGCCTTTGTAGACCAGTACCACGGCGTCCCGCTGGCCGAACTGAGCCTGGGCCAGATGCTCAGCGATGTCACCGCCATTTTGCGAGACCACCAGCTGGGCCTGCCGTCCGATCTGGCGCTGCTGATCAAGGCCTTTATCTCGCTGGAGAGCATGGGCCGGGGCCTGGACCCCGGCTTTCATGTGGTGACCCATGCGACGCCCATCTTGCGCAAGGTCGTGCGCGCCGGTTACCGGCCACAGGCGCTGGCGGCACGCGGCTGGACCGCCCTGGTGCGTACCCTGTCCTTGGCCGAACAGCTCCCCCATGACTTCTCGCGCCTGTTGCGAAATGCCCGGCGCGGCCGCGTGCATGTGGGCATTGAGCTGG
>Ga0316230_1002882_pt1 | contig 14179 bp, 5 predicted proteins | sample TBH18025metaG_FD_206004 | JGI IMG/M metagenome (GOLD analysis project Ga0316230, IMG submission 206004) | Freshwater microbial communities from Trout Bog Lake, Wisconsin, USA - TBH18025 | ecosystem: Environmental > Aquatic > Freshwater > Lake > Hypolimnion/Profundal zone | place: USA: Wisconsin...
ATTTTTCAAAATACAGCGAGCTGTTCTCCACCTGCTCGCTCAGAGGAAACATCGGCTCGGTATCCACCGTCCAAGCACCCTCCAGGCTGGTCGCGCGCGCAATGCTCAGCGTGCGCCGTGTCGGACCGTGTACTGAGGCTGAGAAGAACTGCAAATACTCATCCCCGTTGCGGATAATCTGCCCCGGACTCGCCGTGGACGAGTAATACGTTCCCGCCACAGGACGGAACGGAACCACATTCGGCTCCTTTACCCAAGGCCCCAGCGGTGAAGCCGCGCGCGCCTTCATCGTCAGATAGGGAAACGAAGGCACCCGGTCCGGCGCAGGACTCACATGCGGCGTGCCTAAATAGAACATGTGCCACGTGTGCCCATCAAAATAAGTTGTGCCATAGGATGCGCTCGCTGAATCCTCTTCACCGGGCTTTCCCAGTGCCAGCACCGGACCCTTCTTCTCCCAGTGCACCAGGTCCTTGCTCGTTGCCAGCGCCGTCAGCCAGCCCGTCTCGCCCGCCGCGTCATAATGCATGTAGTAGCGCCCTTGGTGTTCAAACACCCACACATCACGCGCGCCATATTTATCGCAGTCGCCGGGCCCATGGCCATACGGCAGCACTACGCCCTGGTCCTCCGCCTCGTAGCGCAGTGTTGCCACCGGCCGCCCATCAGGATAAACCGTCGCTCCGCCCATGCAGACGCTCGCAGCCAGCAGGGCCAGCGCAGTCATGCCACGCCGCATCCACGCCACACTCACCATCGCACTTACCTCGCGTTCAGATTCAAGACCCGCGCCGCCCCCGCCGCTCTACCAGTGCTTATGCTGCGACAGCGTATCCAGTTCCGCTCCTGCAAGCAGAAAAGCGCCCACGCCAAAGTTGTAACTTGAACTCGGTTTGTAACCCGCCGGTGCTTCGCCAATCGGCTGGATCGAGCCCAGCCGCCCATCCTGGTAAACATGCGTCAGCAGGCCGCCCCAAGCCTTCTCCACCACCGGCAGATAGACCTTTGCATCCAGCATGTGGTGGTTAATCCCCCATGCAAGCGAATAAGCAAAAAATGCTGACCCCGACACCTCCGGCAGCGGATAGCTCCCCGCATCCAGCAGTCCCGGCCTCCACAATCCATCGCTGCCCTGAATCGACGCCACCTCTGCCGCCATCTGCCGCAGCAGATCAACATAGTAGCTGCGCAGTTCATCGTCCGGTGGCATCGTCGCCAGAACCCGCACCAGCCCCGCCATGACCCAACCGTTGCCGCGCGACCAGAAAATCTTCTCGCCGTTCTTTTCCCTCTTGTCCAGATAGTTCGTATCCCGGGAAAAAAGATGCTTCTGCTTGTCATAGAGCAGCTTCTGCGTCAGGCCCCATTCGCGATCCACATACTGCACATAGGTCGGGTCCCCGGTAATCTCTGAGAGCACCGTTCCCGCCGCCGGCTGCATGAAAAGCGCATCGCACCACCACCACGCTGGCTTCGTCGGCTCGTCCGGCAACGCAATGGCGTCGTCGAACTGCTTCCGCAGCTGCGCAATCTGCGCCTCGTTCTTCGAGGAGCGATAGAGCTCCAGAAACGCCTGTGCAATTGCAAAGTCGTTCGCCGGATAGCCTGTCCGTTCCAGCTTCCAGTTAAAGTGCTCTCCAACTGAGGCAACGTAACGGCTGTAGCGCGCGTCGCCAAGCGTGCGCGAAGCCGCAACCAGCCCCACGTCCAGAGTGCCAAAATCCCAAGCCCGGCTCGGCGCCTGCGCCTGCACCCGCTGCAACTCCCAGTCTGCAACCCGCTTCATCGCTGCGCGAATCTGCTTCGAATGCAGCGCTGGAGAAAGATCCGTAGCCAGCGGGCCTGCATCGGCTGGCTGATCTCCAGGCGAGGGTGCCTCCTCAACCTTCGATGCCTGCTGCGAGAAGCAGGCCGCGCTCGTTGCCATCAGAAATACTGCCACCAGTCCTGCGGCAAACACTGCCTTGCACGCGCGATACATTGTTCGTCTCCCCATCTTGCGCCGTCGTCTACTACGGCATTTTTACACCGCGCAAAAAATCGCGCCCATCAAACCACTTCAATCGCCCACTTGCCACTATCCACCGGCTGCTTTGAAGTCAGCAGCACCCGGTAGATCGTAGCTCCCCACGTACTCACCAGCCACTCATCCTTCAAGTCGATCTTTTCAATGCTGGCAACGGCCTGCGTCGCATCAAACTTGAGACTAACATCGCGAACCTTGCCGCCCGGCACGCTTAACACAACGCTTCCCTGCCCGCTTTGCGTTGGCAACCGCGACGTCATAAACGACAGCGCCACCGCCTCCTTGCGCTGCAACTGGAAATCCTCATTCAGCTTGATGCAGTCGCTCTTCCGATCCAGCGCAATACTGCGCGTCCACCGCGCCATCCCCGCGTCCGCGGGATAAGCCGTAGCCAGATTCATCGCCACCCCCGCATGAGCATCGTCGCTCGCATAGTGAATCTCGCTGGCCCGGTACTTCACGTCTCCGCCCCGCTGCATCACCCCGCCCACCGTTGGCAGATTGTGAAACGCAGACTGCGCCGACCATTTGTATCGCGGTCCCGTATAAGCTTCTGGACCCACATCCACAAACACCGGTTCTCCATCGTGGAAAACAATAAAGCTGCCCGAGTCAAAATGCGCGTGGCTGCGCAAATTCGGAGCCGCCTGCACGGCAAGATAAAACCCCTCCTTCGATCCTGCCTTTACCCGCGCTGTCATCAAGCCAAGCGCCGGATACCACGAGTCGCGCGCCAGCGCATCCGCCTTCTCCGCGCTCCGCGCCTTGCCCGCGCTCAAGATGTCCGGCACAGACCGCGACAATCGTCCCTGCCCGCCGCCATTCACGCCCTCCTTGATCGCTGCCAGCGATGTAAACGACGCGCCGAACGCCGCCAGTTCCTTGTCTCCAATCGCGGTTCCAATACGATAGACAAGCTCCGCCGGAGGCCCTTCCTTGGGGTTCGCATCGCCATAGTTCACGTAGTACTCATCCGCAATATGAATATCCGCAATATAGCGGTTCATCTTCCTTACAAATGGATCGCCAAGCACATTCCCAGCGCCGCCAGTGGCCGACGTCAGCAAAGTGCAGCAGTCAAAATACGATGCGGGAGAAACCTGCCAGTAGCCCGGCCCCTCTTCGCATCCCGCATCCGGCAGGTAGTCTGAAAGATACTGGTCCAGGCTCTTGCACATCTTCATCAGTGCACTCGTGCGCCGCGCCGGGTCCTGCTCCAGCAGCAGATTCGTCGCCATCCAGTTCGAGTTGATCCACGGAGTCCAGTTGTTAAGCCGGTGCCCCGTCCCCGCAACGCCAGCGAACATCCACCAGAAGTCGTCGCGCGCCAGCGCAGGGTCCAGAATCCGCCGCTTCGCTTCCATCTCGATTCGCTTCGTGATCAGCGGCGACGCCTGGTCCAGTTGCTTGCCCAGCAGATAGTGGATCCATGCCACCGTCGCCCCCGTCTCCGCGGCAAACAGATCAACTATCGGCTCCTCCACCAGTGGCAACCCAGAACCCAGGCCCGCGTGTTGAAGAGACAGGTGCGCCGGGAGCCCCCAGAACGTCTCTTCGCACGTCAGCCACACGCCGTTCGCAATCTCATCCACAAAGCGGCCCTTGCCCTCCACGCACTCGCCAAGCGCCAGGTCCGCCAGCCGCTGACGGCGCGTAAAGTAGTAGTGCTCAAAGTGCGACCGGTTACCAACCCGTTTGTACTCCAGGAACACCGAAGCGGGAAACGACGCCCACTCCGTCCCCAGTACCGCCTCTGCCCGTTGCACAACAGCTTTGCCAATGTCCTCTGGCACAGCCTGCCATGCCTCTCGCTCCTCCGCCTTGGGATACGGATGCCACGCCGTCGCAGCAATCAACCTCTGCGCCAGCAACTCCGCCGTGAACGTTGAGCCAAGCAGATTCTTCGGCTTCACCGGAAGCCCAAAGCTATCAGGCGCTCCACCTGCCTGCTGCGCGCCAAGCGGCAGCGGCAGGTGAGCCTCGCCCAGCAGCGCCACTGCGCCCGCAATCAGTTCCCTCCGATTCATCATTGTCATCGCCCGGCTCCTTTCCATCCGTCGCCCAGTCAGCTAAACAATCTCCATCTTCCATGCGCCGCCATCTGTCGGCGCTGTTGAAGTCAACAGCACACGGTAAAGACTTCCACCCCAGATGCGCTGCAAGTCGGCATCCTTCAGTTCAATCTTTTCGAAGCTCGCCACTGCCTGCGAAGCATCAAACCGCAGCGTCACATCGCCAGAAGACTTGTCGGCCATGCTCAGCACAACGCTGCCCTGCGTACCCGGCGACGGCACACGCGGAGTCATGAACGAGAGCGCGACAACAGCCTTGCGCTGCAGCTTGAAGTCCTCGCTGAGCCGCACCCGTCCTCCGCTTCTCTCCAGCACAATCGAGCGATTCCAGAAGGCAATCCCCGCCTCCGCCGGATAAGCCGTAGCCAGATTCATGGTGAGCCCTGCCCGTGCATCCTCATTCATATAACGCACTTCGCTCGCGCGATACTTCGGGTCGCTCCCTGCCTGCATCACACCGCCCACCGTAGGCAGATTGTGGTAAGCAGACTGCATCGTCCAAATCGTGTAGCGTTCGGCGCTGAAACTCTTCGCTGAGTAAGCCTCAGGACCCACGTCGATAAACACCGGCTTGCCGTCGTGAAACACAATAAAGCTGCCCGAGTCGTTATGCCCGTGGCTGCGCTCATTCTCCGTCGCCTGCACCGCCAGGTAGAATCCGTCCGTCGTGCCCGCCTTCGCTCTCGCCGTCATCAGGTTCAGCGCCGGATACCACGCATCCCGTTGCAGCGCGTCTGCCTTCTTCACCGTGCGCGCCTTTGCCGTGCACAAGACATCGGGAAGCATGCGCGACAGGCTCACGTCCGCATAACGCGCATCCTGCAGCCGCAGATCGCTGATCGAAGGCGCCACCTGCGCAATATGAAACGCTCCAAACTCCTCCAGCACCTTGTCGCCCACCCCCGTGCCTACGCGGTAAATCAGCTCTGCGGGCGGCCCATCCTGCCCGTGCGCGTCCGCATAGTTCACGTAGTAGTCCCCGGCAATATGCATATCGGCAATAAAGTGCACCATCTTTTTTGTGAACGGATGAGTAAGCACCCTCGCCGCGCCGCCCGTTGCCGACTCCATCGTCGAGCAGCACTCGAAGAATGTGCATGCCGACATCACAAAATAGCCTGGCCCCTCTTCGCAGCCGCCGTCGGGCGAGTACTGCTCCAGGTAGCGGTCCACGCTTCGAAGTATCTTTGTGATCGCCTTCGTCCGCCGCGCCGCGTCAGACTCCAAAAGTAAATTTGTCATCATCAGGTTCGAGTTGATCCAGGGATTCCAGTTGTTCAGCCGGTGCCCTGACCCTTCGTTCCCGTTCCACATCCACCAGAAATCATTGCGATCAAACGCCGGGTCCATCACCCGCCGCTTTGCCTCCAGCCTGATCCGTTTCGTAATCAGCGGTGACACCTTGTCCAGTTGCGCGCCCAACAGGTAATCCACCAGAGAAAGCGTCGATGCCGTCTGCGCTGCAAACAGGTCCACCACCGGCTCTGCGACATCTGCCAGCCCCACGCCCGCCTTCTGCAGTGCAAGGTGAGCAGGAATGCCCCAGAATGTCTCTTCACACGTCAGCCACACGCCATTCGCAATCTCATCTACAAAGCGCCCCTTGCCCTCCACGCACTCTGCAAGCGCAAGATCGGTCAGCCGTTGCCGCCGCGCGTTGTAGATTAGCCTGTGGCGCGACCGGTCGCCGTTCCGCTTGTACTCCAGCAGCAACGCCGCCGTCAGTTCTCCCCACTCCTTTCCCAAGGTCGCTTCAGCCCGTTGCACAAGCAGCGTGCGCAGGTCCTGCGGCACGCTCTGCCACGCCTCCCGCTCATCCGCCTTGGGATAGGGATGCCACGCCGTCGCCGACGCCAGCGACTTCGCCAGCACCTCCGGTGTAAATGTCGAGCTGAGCAGATTCTTCGGCGCACCCGCCAGGCCCAGCCCCGCATCACCAGTATTCCCCTGCTGCGCCGCCAGTAAATGCGGCAGATGTGCCTCAGCCAAAAGTGCCGCCGCGCCTGCAATCATCTCTCTGCGATTGATGCTGATCATTCTCTCTTCTCCCGAGCGGCCCACACTCTTGCCTGACCGTAACGGCTGCGCCACCCGGCGCAATCCGGTTGTTGGGCGGGAATCTCACCCGCCCTTTTTCGCTTGGATCACTGCACAACCGCACTGCAGCCAACTTCGGATCAAACCAACTCAATCGTCCACTTGCCACTGTCCGTTGGTCCCGTCGAGGTAAGCAGGATGCGATAGAGATCGCCGCCCCATGTGCGCCGCATCCCTTCGTCCTTCACATCGATCTTCTCAACGGTCGCCGTAGCCACGGCGGCATCGTACTTCAGTGTCACGTCATGAATCGTCTTGTCCGCCGCGCTCAGCACCACGCTTCCCTGCGCTCCCACCAATGGCACGCGCGGTGTGATGAACGACAGCGCCACCGGCGCCTTCTGCTTCAGTGCAAAATCCTCCTTCAGCACAATGCTGCCCGCCTTGCGATCCAGTGAGATGTTCCGAATCCAATGTGCAATCCCTGCTTCTGCCGGATACGCTGTAGCAAGGTTCATCGCCAGCCCAGCATGGCTGTCGTCGTTGAAGTACTTCACGTCGCTCGCGCGATACTTTGCATCGCCCGTCGCCTGCATCACGCCGCCCACTGTTGGCAGGTTGTGATACGCCGACTGCATGTACCAGATCTTGTAGCGGTCCGCGCTAAACGTCTGCGCTGTGTACTGCGCCGTCCCCGCATCGATAAACACCGGCGACCCATCGTGGAAAACGATAAAGCTCCCCGAGTCGTTATGCCCGTGGCTGCGCTGGTTGTGCGCCGCCTGCACCGCCAGATAAAAACCATCTGTAGTGCCCGCCTTCGCACGCGCCGTCATCAGGCAAAGCGCCGGATACCAGCTATCGCGCTCCAGCGCGTCCGCCTTCGGCGCATTCCGCGCCTTGTCCATCTCGAAGATCGAAAGCAGGCCGCGATTCGTCAGGCTGCTCTGCGGTCCTCCGCCTCCACCGCGCCGCCCGCCGCCCTGCTCGGCATTCGGAGCCGGCATGTAGTACGCCCCAAAGTCCTGCAGTGACTTGTCCCGCGTCGCCGAGCCAATTATGTACGCAAGCTCTCCCGGCGTTCCCGCGCGTGCGCTCGCGTCGCCGTAGTTCACTGAGAAGTGATCGGCTATATGCACGTCCTGAATGTAGTGCATCATCTTCCGCACAAACGGATTCGCCAGCACGTTCTCCGTTCCGCTCACCGCAGACATCAGCAGAGAGCAAACATCAAAGTAAGCAGCAGCAGACTCGCCCCAGTACCCTGGCCCTTCTTCACATGCGGCGTCCTCTGAGTAGTCGTCCAGAAACGCGTCCACGCTCTTGCATATCTTCGCGATGGCCTTCACGCGCCGCTCCGCATCCGGCTCAAGCAGCAGGTTCGTCAGCAGCAGGTTCGAGTTGATCCACGGATTCCAGTTGTTCAGCCGGAAACCCGTTCCCGCATCGCCCTTCCACATCCACCAGAAGTCGTCGCGATCGAACGCAGGATTCAGAATGCGCCGCTTCGCCTCGATTTGGATTCGCTTCGGAAGCAGCGGCGATACCTTCTCCAGTTGCGCGCCTACAAAGTAGTTCGTCCAGCACAGCGTCGCGCTCGTCTGCGCTGCAAACAGGTCAACCACTGGCTCGGACACATCGGGCAGCCCCGTACCGGCCTTCTGCAATCCCATATGCGCCGGCACACCCCAGAATGTCTCTTCGCAAATTAGCCACACGCCATTTGCAATCTCATCCACAAACCGGCCTTTGTTCTCGATGCACTCGGCCAGCACCAGGTTCGAGAGCCGTCCACGCCGCGTAAAGTTCAATGCCTCGTAGCGTGAGCGGTTGCCATTCCGGCGGAAATCCATAAACACCATCGCCGGCAGAGACGCCCATTCCGTCCCCAGAACCGCCTCTGCCCGCTTCACGATGCCCTCGCTCACATCTTTCGACAGGCTCTGCCACGCCTCGCGATCCTCGCACTTCGGGAACGGATGCCACGCCGGCGCAGATGCCAGCGACTTCGCAAGCACCCCGGGCGTAAATGTCGTGCTCAGCAAATCCTTCGGCTTTGTCGGCAGGCTCGCTACCGTCGCCTTGCTGCCACCCGCTCCCCCTTGTTGTGTTGCTGCAAAAACCGAAGGCAAATGAGCTTCGCTCAATAGGGCCACAGCGCCCGCAATCAACTCCCTGCGATTGATCGGTGTCATCGTATCTCTCCTCTTGGGAACCCTGTTTACATGCACAAGAACAATACCAAAACAAAACCAGCCCCGGCCAACTATTGACCGGGGCTGGTTCTTTCTTGCTTTGTGAACTGTTTAGAAGGTCAAACGCAGCGTAAATTGCACCTGCCGCGGCGTGTTGGCCGACGATGACTGCTGCGGAACATACTGCTCCGTTCCGTCCGTTGTGTTCGGGTTGGCGAATCCCTGCATGTTCAATGCGTTAAATGCATCGATGTTGAAACGCAGGTTGGTCTTCTCCGTAATCGGGAACACCTTGAACAGAGACAGATCGATGGTGTAGTTCTTCGGTCCGTTCAGCACGGTGTGTGAATACGTGTTGGTGTTGTACGGCCCCGGCGAGTAGCCAACTGTTACCGGCGCGCCGCCGTTCAGTGTAGGCGCCGTCACCTGCACGTTGTTGGTTGCATAGTTCGATGTGGTGCAGTCGTTGTCGATTGGCTGCTCATAGGGCTGCCAATCAGCTGGCAGGCCGCTGAGAACCTTGGACGTCATGCCAGGGCAGTTGCTTCCCTGGATCGACTTCGGCGGAATGTAGCCGTTGAACCACAGGTAGGCCGGAACGCACGTGCCGCTGCGGCAGTCTGTGAACTTGGCGCCATGCTTGTAATACTTCAGCGGATGCGTCGGGCCGTAGTTTCCGGAGCCGATCGCAAAGTCTTGCGAACCGATGCTGCCGTCGCCGGCGATCTGGAATCCGCCCACGATCTCATCCATCAACCTGTTGGCGTTGCCCAAAAACTTCTTGCCACGCCCGAAGGGCAGGTCCACAACTCCGTTGAAGATAATGTGCTGCTTCGGAATGGCCGTGTCCACCATGTACTGCGAGAACACATCCAGTCCATGCCACTCTGCATAGGGTGCAAGTCCCGCCGGTGCCTTTGGAGGCAGATTCGGCGCCAGGGCAGTGCCGAATGGCGAGGTCATCGTGCCGATCGCGCCCAGTGCGCCCTGGTAGTTCAGCGCCGTGTTCACAACCGCGTCGCGGAAGTAGTTGCCGCCCACGCGGAAGGGCTTCGACCATACCCAGGTAACCTGGTAGGCGATTCCCTTGTGGAACAGTCTCTGGTAGTTCACCTGCAATGCGTTGTCGTTTGACCAGCCGTTCTTCGCATCCCACGTAAAGCTGCCCCATGTCGTGTTGTCATAAGGGCCGGTCGCGGTGCTGCCATAGGTGTTCTGCTGCGGAGTCCCGATTACCGAGGCGCCGCCGGTTGGCGGAGTGATTCCGTACGCCATCTCCCACACATAAGTAGAAGGATGGCTGTTCGGATAGTAGTAGTGGTCCAGGTTGGTGCCGTGGCTCCAAAGCCAGGTCACGCGCAGTGCCGAGTTGCCCTTCAGGGGCTGCTCGATCGTGAAGTTCATCTGCGTCACAAAGTCCGGCGCATAGTTCGGCTGCAGGAAGAAGCCGCCAACACCCGGCGTGATCGCGGTGGTCGTCGAGCTGTTCACCACGTTCAAGTCGCTCATCGCACCGCTCGTCTGGCCCGCCATCACAAGTTGCGGCTTGCGCAACAGGTAATTGGGGATGCCGTCCGGTGTATAGGAGGCGTTGGTGTAGCTCATCGAGTAGCCCTGAGCGAAGGGCGTACCCGTCGCCGTGTTGCGGATCGAGTTGCGCACCGGAACCGGATAGATGTACCGGCCATAAGCGCCGCGCACTACCGTCCCATGCTTGCCGCCGAAAGGCTGCCACGCAAGGCCAACGCGCGGGCTGAAGGTCAGGTTGTAGTTGTTGATCATCACATCCTGATATCCAGCTGTTGCCGGACTTTCGAACTTCACGCCGATGTTCGTCAGGTTCGTGATAATTGCCTGCGTCGTGTAGCCATTGGCGATGTAGTAGGACGTTGGGTTGGCCAGTACCAGGGCATGATTCTTCAGGTCATAGCCCTCGGTCAAGCCATACTTGGTCCACGCCGCCGGGTGCGCTTCATAGCGCCCGCCAATGTTTACCGTCAGGCTCCGGCTCAGGTGATAGTTGTCCTGGAAGTAAACGTCGAACTCCATGTCGTGGTAGTGACACACCGGAGGCTCGAGAGTTACAGAGTAGCTGTCTGCGTTCCCCATGAAGAAGTCAGCCTCACCATGGCCGGTGTTGGCGTAGCCACCGTAGTTTGTGGCTGTGCTCGGCTGCTCGATAGCGGTGCCCTGCGCACTGAAGGCGATCGTGTCCGCAGACCGGTCAGGCAGGTACATGAACCGCTCATGACGGTAGCGCCCACCAAATTGCATCTGGTGCTTGCTGATCGTCTTCGTCATGTTCTCGTCCAGGTTTGAAATAATCTGGTTTTCCTTGTACTGGTACTGTGTCGTACTCAGAATCGAAATCTGGCCGCTGGTGTTCGGGAAGCCAGTCTCACCAAAGTTGTTGGGCAGTCCGAGCATCTGCTCATAGTTCAGGTTCGGATTGCCGCCGCCGCCCACATACTGCATGAACCAGTTCTGGCTGGCCAGCGTCTCAGAGAAGAACGTCGGCGAAAACACATGCGTATAGCCGATGGCCGCGCCGAAGTTCGAAATCAGGATGCCCTGGTAGCCGGCTGCGTGCGCCGGGAAACTCTGGTAAGCAACTGAGTCCGGCGCGTTGTTCGGGTAATTGCGCAGCGCCCAGTTGATCTGGTTGTTTGACGTATAGCGCATATACGCCTTGTCTTTTTCGCTGAAGCTGTGATCAATGCGCCACGTGATCGTAGGAATCACAACATACGTCGGATTGATGAAGTTCAGGTTGGCCGCCGTCAGCGGGTCAAGATTCGCCAGGCTGGGTGTCGGCAGTGGAAGCAGCTTGTAGTAGATATTCGCCAACGGTGAAATGCGGCCAATCGGAATCTGGTTATTGCTGAAGGCCGTGCGGCAGTATTGGTTGTTCTCCGTAGCGCCGGTCGTGCTCGAAGGCACTGGGCACGCAGAGTTCGCCGTCGTCGTCGCCGGATCGTAAAGCACCTGCAGGCCGTTGCCGTTGATCAGGTTGCTGAAGTCGCCGCCACGCATCGCCGCGCTCGGTACGCTTACGATTTCTGCCGCGGCCTGAGCCAGTGAGTAGCGCTCATACGCCATGAACCAGAAGCTCTTGTCCTTGCCGTTATAGACCTTCGGCATAAAGATGGGGCCGCCGCCCGATGCGCCAAACTCGTTGCGCACCAGGTGAGGCGCCGCAAAGGTCGCCAGGTTGTTTCTGTTCTTCGCAATGCCCACAGCATTGTTGCGGGCCGTCTCAAACAGCGAGCCGTGCAGCCGGTTCGTTCCCGACTTGGTCGTGATAATGCCGGTTGCCGGCGACGAATACATCGCGCTCGTGTTGGTCGTCTCCAGGCGCACTTCCTGAACCGCGTCCGGGTCCGGAAGCTGCGACTGTGTCGAGTTTCCTTCACCACCAAAGTTGCGGTTGGTCAGCGGAACGCCGTCAGCCACATATTCCAGAGCTTCCGGCATCAGGCCGTTGGCGCGCTGTCCGCCGCTCTCCAGGCCCGGCGTCGTCATGCTCGCCAGCGAAAGCAGCAGGCGGCCATTCAAAGGCAGTTGGTTGATTCTGTTGTTCTCAAGCGTTGAGGTAATCGTGCCGTTGTCCGTGGTCGTCAACTGGATTACGTCCGCGGCAACCTCAACCTGCTGGGTCACCTCGCCGGCCGTCATCACTGGATTCACAATCGCGGCCTGCGCCACCTGCAACTGCACCGTGGTCTTGTAGGACTTCATGCCCGGCGCAGTTACGGTTACCGTATAAGTGCCTGTGAAGAGTGCCGGCACCTGGTAGAAACCCACCGCGCTGGACTTCGTATCGGTTGAAACGTTGGTGCCCTGGTTCACCACATGGATATTGGCCCCGGGTATCACGGCGCCCGTGGCGTCCGTTACCGTGCCTTGAACTGAGCCGGCGCCGCTTTGCGCCAAAGCTGTCGAGCAAAACATCGTCAGCACAATTGCCATTGCGGTGACGAGAAAGGTCACATTCCATCTCTGGAAGGTGCGCGTCAATTTACTGGCTGAGCATTTCATTCGAAAACTCCCTCCTGAAAATTCGGTTAGCGCATCACCATATTCATGCGCGTTACAAGAGTTCGGATTGGCCTGTTCGCTGTAACTGTTTCCATTCAGCAGCACTCCCTTCATCCAAACTGACGGATATTGATCTCCGTCACCGGTATGAAAGCAAAACCGCCGCCTGTGCAAACTGCAAGCGAAAACGCACCCGGAAGACACAAGGAATTCGTTCTCCTCCGCGTTCCCAAATGCGTCTGGTTCTTCAGCCGTTCGTCTTCGTACAACAAGAGTGACCCTTGCGAACGAGGATTTCTGGCGTTTCACCAGCGGCAAAAATGTAGGCCATCAAGAAATCGTTGTCAAGTGAAATTCTTTCAATAATGAAACTCTGTCAATAGGTAACGATACCAACCCTTTCCCTTCTCACACCCCTCGCCAACCCTAATAAATAGCGTTAACGTAACCGGATTTCTACAACACGCCAGCCGCCCCGCGGCGCCCTCTCCAGCGCCTTGTCCGTCCATCACTTGCCGTTTGTGCATCCGGCTCGGTAAAGTGACACCCACAGGCTTCTTTTTGCGAGTTCTGCACTCTGTGTGCCCCGCACCGTGTTGACGCTTTTCCCTACATGAGGATTCCGCATGTCTTCTTTGCCCCCCGCCGCCCTAGCCAATCAGGACATTGACTCTACCCTGCGCGAAAACCGCGTCTTCCCCCCGCCGCCCGAGTTCAGCGCCAAGGCCCACATCAAGAGCCTCGAACAGTACGAGACCCTCTATAAGCAGTCCATCGACGACCCCGAAGCCTTCTGGGCCCAGGCCGCAAGTAACCTCCACTGGTTCAAGACCTGGGATAAGGTACTCGATTGGAATCTCCCCTGGGCAAAGTGGTTCGTCGGCGGCAAGCTCAACCTAAGCTACAACTGCGTAGACCGCCACGCCCTCGGCGCCCGTGCCCAGAAAACCGCCCTCATCTGGGAAGGCGAGCCCGGCGAAGTCCGCAGCCTCACCTACGCCCAGCTCCACGTTGAAGTGCAAAAGTTCGCCAACGCCCTCAAGTCTCTCGGCATCCAGAAAGGCGATCGCGTCGCCGTCTACATGGGCATGACCCCCGAGCTGGCTATCGCCCTGCTCGCCTGCGCCCGCATCGGCGCCGTCCACTCCGTCATCTTCGGCGGTTTCGCCGCCAACGCCATCGCCGATCGCGTCAACGACTCCTCCTGCGTCGCCATCCTCACCCAGGACTCGAGCTTCCGGCGCGGCAACGAGATCCACCTCAAGCGCACCGTCGATGAGGCCATGGCCGCCTGCCACACCGTCAAGCATGTCATCGTCTTTCAGCGCAGCGGTTCGCCCATCAACATGGTTCCAGGCCGCGACCACTGGTGGCACGACCTCATGGCCGCAGCCTCACCCCTCTGCCCCGCCGCTGAGCTTGATTCTGAAGACCCGCTCTACATCCTCTACACCTCCGGCACCACCGGCAAACCCAAAGGCCTCGTCCACACCACCGGCGGCTACTCCGTCCAAACCTACCTCACCAGCAAATACGTCTTCGATCTTCGCGACGAAGACGTCTACTGGTGCACGGCCGACATCGGCTGGGTCACCGGCCACTCCTACGTCGTCTACGGCCCTCTCCAGAACGGCGCAACCGTCCTCATGTACGAAGGCGCGCCCAACTGGCCCGACTTTTCCCGCTTCTGGAAAATCATCGACGACCACAAGGTCAGCATCTTCTACACCGCGCCCACCGCCATCCGCGCCTTCATCAAGTGGGGCGACCAGTACGTCGAAAAGTTCAGCCTCGACTCACTCCGCCTTCTC
>Ga0316230_1002884_pt1 | contig 14166 bp, 14 predicted proteins | sample TBH18025metaG_FD_206004 | JGI IMG/M metagenome (GOLD analysis project Ga0316230, IMG submission 206004) | Freshwater microbial communities from Trout Bog Lake, Wisconsin, USA - TBH18025 | ecosystem: Environmental > Aquatic > Freshwater > Lake > Hypolimnion/Profundal zone | place: USA: Wisconsin...
TATTATAGATTGGGAAAAGACTGAAAAAGGGCAATGGCTACATCAGCATAGTTATCAGCAGATGATGTTTGACGTTCAACCTGGTCGCTATAGCTATGGTTATACTGTAAATATATATGCGTGGTTAGAACCTAAAAATTTAACCTACTATAAATTAAAATGGGGAGAGTAAAATGACAAGTTTAAAAGACACAGTAAAAGCAGCATTAGAAAAGAAACAAGCAGAGCAACACGCCACTAATAGTAAAACCCAAGTTGATACTGGTAAGGGTGCGCCTAAGTCCCAAGTAACAGTAAACAAGCCTGCTAAGAAATCAGCTGGGCGTGGTAGATGAAATATCTTGTCACCGGTGGATTGGGCTTCATTGGGCACAATGTTGTTCGCTTACTAGAAGCACAAGGACATGAGTGTATTGTAGTTGATACAGCTACTACCTATGGCTTTATTCCTACCAGTGAACTAATATATCTAAACAGTCTACGTGAAAAACGCATTGCCAGTGAAGTATACCGAGTTGATATTCGTGATCGTATACTGATCAACAGTCTAGTACTTAACAACGAAATTGATGTTATTGTACACCTAGCAAGTTTTCCACGTCAGAAAGTAGTTGAACAAGATCCTAGACTGGCCACAGATGTTATGTGTAATGGCCTAACTAATCTATTAGAAATAGCACGCGAGCATTGTAGTAAATTTGTCTACGTTAGCTCAAGTATGGTCTATGGTGACTTTGGGTCTGATACTAGTGAATATAAGAATCCTAGTCCTGTAGGACAATATGGTATTATGAAACTCATGGGCGAGCGTCTAGTAGAAGACTACGGTCGCTACTTAAATTATACTATTGTTCGCCCTAGTGCTGTGTATGGTGAGCTTGATGTAGAGGATCGTGTGGTAAGTAAATTCCTAACAGCCGCTATGCGTGGAGAAACTCTACGTGTTAAAGGTGGTGGCGAAGTCTTAGACTTTACACACGTTAATGACACAGCTCAAGGTATTGTGTTAGCCACAACCTTAGATGAGGCCAATGGCCATACATATAATATTACCCGTTCAGCTGATCGCATCTGGACCTTAAAGGACGCCGCCGAACTTGCTGTTAGCGTAGCAGGACAGGGCACTATAGAATTATTAGATCGTGATCTTAGTTTTCCTAAACGTGGACGCTTGAATATAGATCGGGCACGCAACGATCTAGGCTATGATCCTAAAATTGACTTTGAACAAGGCTTAAAACAGTATTATGAGTGGTATTTACAAAATCCCGTTCTATGGCGTAGATAGACAATACGCTAGTATCAAAGAAGAAATACTCGAAGCAACAGATCACGTATATTCTTCTGGACAGGTCCTTGACGGCGACTATACCTTTCTGTTTGAAAAAACTATTCAAAAAATGACTGAACGCAAGTATGCCTGCGCAGTAGGTAGTTGTACTCAGTCCCTGATCTTTAGTCTACGTGCGGCCTGTATACACGATAAGACTCGTAACAAAGTACTAATTCCAGCACAGAGTTTTATTGCTACACTCAACGTAGTAATAGAATCAGGCTTTGACCCTGTGTTCTGTGATGTAGATCCCATTACCGGTCTAATAGATCTAAATAAGATACCAGTGGATCATGATGAGATTGCCGCTGTGATGTATGTTAACTTATTTGGTAACATCATCGACTATGACAAATTAACCATGTATAGACAGATGTGGGCAGAGAATAGTATTCCAGTTATAGAAGATGCCGCACAATCATTTGGTGCCAGCTGGAAAGGTGTACCAAGTGGCAAGCTAGGTACTGTCAGTTGCTTGAGCTTTGACCCTACAAAAAATCTAAACAACTACGGATCAGGTGGTATGATACTCACTGATGATCCTGAGATCTGGGAACAGGTCAATGACTTTCACGACAATGGCAAAGGTAATGACAATATCAACTCAGGTACCAACAGCAAGATGTCAGAAGTTGATTGTTCACAGATGCTGATTAAGTTAAGATACTTTGATATTTGGCAAAAGCGTAGAAAAGAAATCGCCGAATATTACACAGAAGAACTAGATGGACATGTAACTATACCTAGTGTAGATATGAATGTAGAACATGCGTGGAGTAAGTATGTTATTCATCACCGTGAACGTTATGGTATGAATCAATTCCTTGGAGAAGCAGGAATCGAAACTAAGATTACCTACAAAAGACCCTTACACTTAACCAATGTGGCATTCGGATTCGAAGTTGACTACACAGCATTAGAAGGTTCGGAACAATTTAGTCGTACCTGCCTAAGTTTGCCTATCTATCCAGAATTGTCAGACAGTGAAATTGAAACTGTAGTTGATACTATTAAACAGTATACTTCTTAGAGTAGTATTCTTGCAACCAAGCCCATTCAAAACTCAGTAAGAGTTTGTCCATATCACCAGCAACATTATTGTAATATTCCAAAGCATCACGTGCGCCTTTTAAACTCCATCCAGCACAGTACCCCTCTGCTGTAGTTAACCAAATGTCTGAACGATAACGACTTTCGATACTACCTGTTTTCTCCACATCATCTACAAGTTTTAACACTTCTCTAAAGGCGGTGCGCCATGTTAGTTCAGGTGTGGTATTATAGTGGGCAATAGCACTTAATACAGGGACCACAGCGTGTGGTTTGCTTAGAGTAAAGTCTAGGCCATGTTCATCTGTATCAAGTACTAGTTGCCGGTTGTAGGCAATAATGCCCATGTGTCCATATTCCAATCCATTAACAGGATTACGACTGTTAAAGATATAGTGTTTAGGCTCTTGTAGGTAATCTGGTTGCCAAGACCAATCAAAGTCTGCCACTACTTCTAACTTAGCAAACACAGTAAAGAACCAATCCGTTTGACTGGCAGCAGCTGCGGCTTTATAGGCCTCACTACGTCCATTTACATCTTTAACTCTACGTACCCAATTAGTAGCACCACTAGCCGCTACCACTGATAATAAGTGTTCATACCACTGTTCTGCTTGCGGTTCGCCGTTACTGATATAGATAATATCAAGGTTATTATCGCCTAAAAACCAGTCTTTTTGCTTCAAAATATGTGGATAATCGTAGATTTGATGCTTTAAATGTGCGGAAATTTCGCGGGGTACTAACGATACGCTGTTTGCCTTGTTAAAGGTATGTACACTGCGATCTCGCCATAGAATAGGAGCAAAGTTTACTACGTCATCTATATCACGTTTGAATAAGACATATGGTGTATCAAACTTTGTAGCACGTACTACATCAACTAGATCGTCAGTGATATATGTAACAACAGGCACAGGCAATCTCGGCACGCCAGGATAATGCCAATTAACTTCCTTGTACCATTCTAGTAAAGGTATGTCTAATTGTTTATTAAACTCACTTACGTTTACTAGGAATGTGTCACCAAACTTCTCATGATCACTGTGCCAACAGTGTAGTTGATATGCTTCCCATGGTGCTGCCTTATAGTCAAAATCAAAGTTAGTATAGTCACAAACACTTGATAATACCCAAGCATAAGGGGTTCTAGAACGTGCTACACAGCGTTTTAACGTGTCTAAGTGATTATCGTAGTATCTTACCACCTTGGCGTGAGGAAACTGTTGTACAAGACCTTGTACATTATCTTCGTTACAGCCCATGTCCATTATGAATATATCGTACATTATGTCAGCATGTATATTAGATCAGCAAGTGTAGCCGACCACGCATCGCTGTCAAATTTATCAATCCTTATATCATATTCTTCTTCTGTTGGTGGTTCAAATATACTATTAGTATCAGCATATCGACCCTTGGTAATAGTATCCATCCAAATAGTCATGTCGGCATCAAATACCGCACGTAGTTCACGAGTAGGACAGACAAAGTCACATATAATGGGCCAACCATTGGCTACATATTTGTCCGCTAGTATGCGCATACGTTGGGCCTGTCTTAAGCGGCCTTCTGAGCTAAAATCCCAATCGCTCCATTCTTTGCGAACTTCATCAGCATTGAGCCATTCCGCTGGGCCATTCTTGTGTAGTTCATTTAATAACTTTTCAGCTAAGGTTGTTTTACCTGATCCAGGTAAACCCATAATTAATATCTTCATGACATTACCTTTATACCATATAATCGTTCAAAGCGGTCAGCATCACGGCGATTATTAACCATGGGCTCACCACGTATATTTAAACTAGTGTTAAGCAACATAGGACATCCTGTCCATGTGTACCACTGCTCTAAGAGTCGTCTGATTCCACTACCATCTTTCGGAACTGTCTGTACACGTGAAGTGCCATCAACATGAACAATAGCGGGATACAGGCCAGGATCACGGCAATGAGCCACTGTCTGCATGTAAGGGCTACGATCCCACCCCACAGGCATATCAAAAAAATCATGGACGAGCTCCTCAAGAATGACAGGCGCAAATGGTCTGAAATTTTGTCTACGTTTGATTGCATTTACTTTATCCTTAATGTCTGAACCTCTAGGGTCCGCTAATAAACTACGGTTACCAAGGGCTCGCGGGCCAAACTCAGCCCGCCCGCTCGCCACGCCACAAATTTTATTTGTGGTTAACTCGGAAATGATATCTTTAATAGGGTAAGGGCCAGTAATATTAAAGCCCAAGAAAGCATCAGTCCAAACCAATCTTCTGCCCACTGCCATTGCAGCCGCGCCAAGGCTACTGCCAGCATCGCCAGGATTAGGCATAATCCAAATGTTATCATAATATTCTCCTAATATTCTATTCGCACTACAATTAAGTGCCACACCGCCACAGTATACTAAATTTTCACTATAGCCCAATTTACTTGCTTTCATCATTACGCTAGCAATTAAATCTTCCGCTATATACTGTGCCGCATGTGCTACGTTTTCATCTGACCAATCTACAGGTAACTTACCAGGTAAGCCTATATGGAAGTTATGTTTAAATGTAAAATTACCATCATCACCTAATATACTATCTTTAAGGCGTTCTATTTCATCCCATCTAATCTGCTTGCCCCAACCGGCCATGCCCATTAAAATATATTCTTCATCCATGGGTTTTAATCCCACATACTTGGTAAAGGCACTATACATAAGTCCAATACTATGCGGATATTTTTGTCCCCACAATTTTTTATATGTAGCATTGCCAAGATCATCGTAGTAGGCATTCCATATACTAATGGTATCCCATTCACCTATAGCATCAATGACCACCACTGTGGCATCTGTATATGGACTTGTTTGAAAGCCAGCAGCTGCATGTGACAAGTGATGATTATATGCTTTAATCGGTAGCTTATGTAAGTTTAGCGTTGGTAGTTGTTCTTGTAGTATACCTGAGACAGTCCATGGTCCTTTTAACTCACTGTACTGTCCAGCATATAGTTGACGAGTCTTTTTAGACCACGGACGTTCATAATAAGCAATCCTGTCTATAGAGCCATAACGTAAAGCATCTTTAATCAAAGGAACATTTAACTTAGGGTCGTGTTTGATCTTACTGTAACGTTCAGCATGACCCGCAAACAAGATTTTACCTTGTTCGTTAACTAATGTTACTGCGGCATCATGAAATCCAGCCGAGATTCCCAATATGTTCATATACTTTTTCCGCTACAGTTTCGTGCCCTTGCTCTAAGAAATGTCCCCATGGACCTTTGGGCATTCGATAAGTCCATTCCATCATTGATTCGTTGGGCCATCCTAAAAAATATTCCTTGTCAATATGTTTAATTAACTCTATTTCTTGATCCATATACAACGTATTATATTGCCTTGACAAATAGGTCTGAAGCATAATATATTTTTGATTATTCGCTTTAAAAAACGTCTGTAATAGTATTACAGTCCGAAGCCAACGACGATAATTCCATTGGTCAGTTTTTTCGTGTACCCAATCGTCAGTTGCTTTGTTTATCATAGCAAGTCGTCTTTCGGTCACACGCCCTGGATTTCTTCCAGCCCAAATGTCATATATGCCATCTTCGTCGGCCCATTCTATACGATCAGGATTTGGCCAAGCAACTATGATTATATCAGCATCGCCTTTGAACACACAATCCATGGCACGTTTTACTGTTCTATTAGGTCCAGTTGCTTGCTTACCTAAATTAGTCACGGGTCTATCTAATTTTCTTCCTAGTACAGCAGGCCAAGCAAGAGTACTTGGATTAACTCCACTCATGGCATCCGGAAGTTCAGCTCCAAAGGTAAAGCTATCACCAATACAATAGATCATTTATAGATAAATGGATCACGCTTGCGTAATTCTTTTAATTTCTTACGATAGTTAATTTCTAACTTAATTCTGTTAATAATATTTTTAATCCAGTTCATTGATTTACTCCTTATCTACTACTTATAATTGCTACTTGTCTACTAATAAAATCAGGATCAGCCCAGGTATAATCATAGGTTGCTGATGCTTCTAAAGTAGTAATGCTGTATACGTCTAAATGTTGTTCTAACAATGGCCAAATGACCTTGTAATCGTTTGTTTCAAACGTACGACTAAGATTAACCTGTCCTACCTGCGGATGTCCTATAGTCAGCGTTTTATCGTCTGGATCAAACCCATTATCTATTAGCCAAGCTCTGAATTCTCGAAGTCTTTGTTTTTGCCAGTAGTGATCACCGGGATTATTAGCCCATTCAATGTCAAAGTCTCCTGCGGCTTCTGTCTGACTACGCATGGCCGAAGTGGTTAATTCATCTACACAACTGTCGCTACCTTCATCAATGAATACTTCCCAATGATGTTTACCTACTGCTTTATTAACTCCGACAAACACTCCACCTAAGGGTCTATTAATAGTTTCAATGCCAAATAGCTCGTAGTCTTCTGCGTCAAGCGTAAATCTAGGAGCATGTAACCAACACATTAGTTGGCTAGGGCGTGCCCATTCTGGTGATTCAACTTCTTTACGATAGCTCATTGACCAAGATTCAAACTCATGGCACAATAAGTTTAATTGTCTAATATGCCAACGTGTTCTAGCATCAGCCTGATTATAGTAAGGACTCATGTGACCACTTACACCCTGTAGATCTTCAAAGTATCGGTGTAGGTGATTGAGCTTGTCTGTAATTAGATTACGACCTAATTGATGAGGGCCATCATCAGCATCAGTTATACAATTTTCCATGGTAAAATGGTCGTCGATTTGATATCCTATATCAGCCTCATTGATTGCTTGGATACTTAAATTAATTTGGTCTAGTAGATAAGGACCGTTACGAGGTCCATTGGCAAATCCAAAGAAGCAATAGTTCTTTTCTAAGTGATAGTTATTCTTTATTAGTTCATTTAAGGCCGACAGCCATTTGCGACTTAGACTGTTATCAAATACATCGATGTACACAGGCAAGAGACTGTCTTTACCCCTAAGAGTAATTTCGATTGTATCAATTAATGTTTCGCCACCATGTGTAGACATCGGGTCTTTCCTTAAGAATATCATCCATGGTATAATCATCACCACGGATACTTTCTAATTGTAACACACGAGCCTTACCTTTGTCAAGTGATTCTTTCCACGTATCTGGCCATTGTTCTTGAAAGGTTGGGCGAGTTTTAAGCTGAATCAGTATGTCCTTTAGTGGGCTATTTTGAGGGTAACCCTCAGAGTCAAGGCCAACTAATAATTCATCTACCCAAGGATCTAATATGTCCCGGGGCAGTGCTAAAGGACTCATAATGATATCAGGACTAAAACTAAAGACTACTTTGGCAAGTATGTCTACACCCATTTCTTGAGCAAGGCGGCTAATGTTGATGACTTCAAACATTCCTGGGAGCGTGAGAGTAAAGTCAATTCGCATTTGGCGTCGGTGACTTGCGATTTTAACTCCTTGACGGAAGTTTGTAAGCCAGTGACTATATCCAAGGCCTGTTCTAATGTATTCTCCAATTGGGCCTGTTCCGTCGAGACTTGCGCAGATCTGCCAGTCGCGTAGCCCACTAAGAATGTCCCTATAGAGGTTGACGCCGCGATAATCGACACGGCTAAGATTAGTGTTATACCTTGCGTATACATTTTTACCATCTCCTAGTTCAACAATGCGCTTCATGTAGCGCCAGTGTTGTTCGTACATTAAGGGCTCTCCGCCTACCCAATATACTTCTTCTACTTGATGTTGTTCTACAGCATTTGCAAACTCTTGTTCAATTTGACTGTCTTGAAACTCAGTGATCTGCTCTTTGATTTCGGGGCGCATCCAATTATTTTTTGGATTATCCCAATTGATCATATTGTGAGTGCGCTGTTCTGACTCCCAGGCACTAGATAGCATATCACCACACATACGACATTTGAAATTACATAGATTACTAAAGCGATAATCCCAGCTAACAGGACGAAGTGTTGTAGTCCCGTCTGGTTGAGTATTCTCTAGTATACTCTCATACTTATGACCGAACATACTATCAAAATAACTACGGTAAACGTTGGTGTTCAATAGTTTGTCATTACATACTTCACATTCAGGTAGTGTTTCACCCGCCATCATACGCTGACGTACTGATTTCATGTGTTCACTGTTCCAGTGAGCTTCTAGGGTAATAGGAATATATTTTCCCGTGCCACTAGCAGTATCTATATACTGTTCAAAGTTCTGCGCAGGTTCACGACTGGCACAGCACATACGGCGTTCTGTTTGTGGACTTAGGTATGTGTGTACCCAAGGTGCTAAACACATGGTCTGGGGTTTATTCATTAAACAATATCCTGTATGATTTTTTTATCAGACTTATAACAATTTAATATATTAAGTAGTTTGTAATGATAGTAGTGATTCGGATCTGTAACATTCTTTTCTTCAAAATCAACATCTGACCATGTGCCCCAGTTCCACATTCTTCCTAGATTAATTTGATCAAATCCCAATGATTTAGCTAATTCAACATACTGCGGTATCTCTTCAAAATTATCAAGTTGAATAATAAAATCACAGGCTAAGGTAGTACTGGAATTAGTATCATATATCAATTGTCTAATAAATTTACAATTTTCTAATAGGTCTTCCCATATGCCATTCAATCTAATTTTTTCATAGGTAGCTTTTGTACCAGCATCAAAACTAATACGCAGCGTAGCAATTGACGGTAACATCTTAGTTAAGATATCTTTACGTTTGATAAGATAACTTCCATTAGTTTGTATTGTATGTTTAAATCTGTTTTCTTTGTTGGCAATATATTCCCAGAGATCCGAATAAACATGACTGACAAATGGCTCGCCACCTGCCCATCTAACAGATAAATGACTATTAGTTTCTATGTACTTGTCAAAGATTACATGTTTAATTTTTTCTACTAGTTGATCATTGATCTGTTTTACTGGTCCAGCATTATTATTAATAATATCAGTTCTACAACTAGGACACTTGAAATTACAAGTATAATCAAAATCAAAGCATATTGCATGCGGAAGTGTCGTAACTAAACTAGTAGAGGTGAACTGTTCTGCTGATAATAATTCAACCGGTATTGTAGATTCTTCAACTTTAGTCTTACGTTGATTAAAAAAAGTACATATTTTATGATTACAATAGCTGTATCTACCTAGGTCAATTTCACTGCGTATTTGTCGAGCTTCATAGCTGTTTAATAATTCAAAGAAATCTGTATAGTCTAATACTGATCCTATACTTTTAGGTAACCAAGCAGGGCTATGACAAATATAAGCAAGACCATTTTGATTGATTACCATTTGTTGGCTAGGAGCATAACATTTATCTCCGTGTACTTGCTTGTCAAACAATACTTGATTATTATTGGCTCGTTGATGATAGTCAACTATGTTAATGAATCTTTCCATGAAACTCCAAAATTGGTCTTACTATATCTAGTTCTATAGATTGAGTAATGTAACTTATATTATAAAAAAGATCTTGATTGTGCTGAATCTTTTCTTGTGTTAACTTACTATGATACAGTGTAATGTCAAATTGTTCAATGTTATTATATAATAAATCTAATCGTTCATTAAAAGTATTTAAAGAATCATAGCTCTCATCAAAAATATTATCATACGATTCAAACCCAAATGACTTCAGATATTTTAATGTATCCTTCATAGCACACAGCATAAATGGATGTCCGAATGCTATGGGCTTAAATGTTTTTTCTGTTATAAACGCATCACATGGCAAAGACTCATCACGTAGATTATCGCGTTCTAATTCTAAACGTGTTTGTCTATCCACTGCTGATTCTACCGCAATAGAAAATAAGGTTTGATCATACCAATTTGGATCAAATATCCTATCTAACACTCGCCCTTGTTTTGTCGTAGGCAATGTAATACCCCAAGACTCTGTGCTACTCCATAGGGCTCGATCTAAGAATGGATCAAATTTGATTTTGATTTGATCTCTAAAAGACTTCTTACGCTTCATTGGCATAAGAAATAACTTCTCACCTGTTCTATTAGGAGTATATCGATATTCTGGATTATTGTAATACAATGTTGCTTCGTGATACCAGAACCAACGTGCTACTGCTATACAATTAGTCCAGCCATAATCATAAGGATTAACACAGCCCAGCATCAGACTGACATTATCTAAATAAGGAGCAAATGTGCCGACAGGAAAGTAAGGCCGGGCTTCCCAAAGGTTTACTACTAGCAAAGTATATCCTTGCTCTAAATATGAAAATACTTCAGGTCTTAGATTTTCAGCACGGGTAATAGCAAATACAGTGTTAGATTTATCATATAGCTTATCTGACTGAAATAGTTCAAAGTTAAAATGTTCTTTTAAGATTTCAAATACAGGGCCATAATAAAAATCAGTAGTGCCAAACGAAACAATACTAAGTTTCATCATATCCCATGGCCACTGCTATTTCTTTATGTGTTGTTATAAAACTTTGATTACGATAGTCGTCAGCCTGTCGCATTTTAATTAAGAATTCACTACCATCACTGCCTTCGCCGTTTTCGATAAACTTAACAATACGCATGACTTCTAACTGATGTTTAGGACTAAATGTATGAGACGTCAGTCTGGTTATTACAAGGTCTCGAGCGGCCTTGGTCATGCGGGTAATACACATGTGCCAGGGATCGTGTAACATGTTAAAATATACATAGTCAAATGTCTGACTGTTAATCCAATCGCATAGTTCTGGCAGATAATATACATTCTGAATGTTTGCCGTTAAACATAACTGTGTACTGAATTTAGCACTACGCATTGAATTAAATTTAGCTATATTATCCTGTACTTCAAGCCACTTGGCGCCATAACGCTCGTACTCAAATCGCTCTTCTGTATTGTCAATACTAAATGCTACTTCGACATGTTTAAAATGTTGCCACAATTTATGGCTATCAGGAAACACAGTGCCATTAGTGTTGTAGTGTATTTCAATATTTTTAGCATAGTCGTGATCTACAGCATATTGTAATAGATCAAAATGTTGTTGAATTAAGAATGGCTCGCCACCTGTAAATTCAAAGTATTTAATATTAGGTAATAGACTACGTAAGTTATCCCAGAACACTCCAGTCTCACGAGGCCATGCTCCGTCTTGTAGGAATTTGTAGGCTAAGTGTTCTTTTTTGTTATATTCTGGAATATGGCCGTATTTTTTAACTTCATAAGCTACTTCTTCTTGTGCCCATTTACTGCTTGACCAACTACCGCATATACGACATTTGAGATTACAGATGTTACCTAGTTTAAGATCAATAAACCAAAGTTGATCAGGATTTAAATTATTCCAATCAACTTGATCGTAGTATTCTTTTAGTCTAACACGACTATTCATACGTTTGCTAGTACGACCAGCGGTTTCTTCATCCCAACAGCGTTGACAGGTTTCTGGTTTATTGCCATTTAAGAATTGTTGACGTAGGTCCTTCATATAGTCACTGTGATAAATTTCTTCTAGGGTATGCTGTTTAAGATTATATCCAGGAATTTCATCTTTGGCCAAGCAACAAGGGCGTGCTGTACCAATCGGGCTAGTTTCAATACTAACCCAAGGTAGCATACATATTTTCTCAGGCAAAGACATATGATCTTAGGTCCTTGTATTCTGGGAATGTGTTCTCAAAATGTTCTTTTCTATATCTATCATGTATGGTATTAACACGGAAAAACTCTTTAAGCAACTGACTATTATCCGTGCTGTTCATAAAGTTTAACATACCTTCGTAACCACTAGTAGCACGTTGTAAATGATCCTGCGGACGTAGCCATTCGATATGCTCTTGTACTTTGGCAGTTACTTGATCTTTATATACCTGCGGTAATACATCAATACGATCACGGTCAGGACCTTGGAGAATATTTACATTCCAATCTTGTGGTTTAATATATCCTAGTTCTGCCCAGCGTCTATGAAAGTCAGTTACATGTAGAGCATTATATAAACTAACTGTTGAGCTAACGTAAAAGTCTACGTCAGGGCAACGCTCAATCATCTGCTCACGATTGCGTACAATTTGATCCCATTTAGTGCCTTTGCGTATATATTCACCGTGGGCATCCATACCATCTAGACTAGCACCTACACTGACATTTTTAAACAAGCGCCATAGGTCTAGAACATTATCATCTTTAAGTGTTAGTCGACTAAAGTTTGTGTTATAGATTAACTTAACATCAAACATTTCACGAGCTACTAGTTCTTTTAGTATACGATAATGTTCTTCCATCATCATAGGCTCGCCGCCAGCAAAGTATACCTGTTCTAAGTGGGGAATATGCGGCTGCATCTGCTCCCACATGTCCATCTCATCACGCCCAGCAAACAGTACACTAGGATAATTACGAGGTCCGTATATGTCTGTTTCCTCTTTATACCAACTTGAACTAAACCATCCACCGCAGGTACGGCAGGTAAAATTACATAGGTTACTAAAACGTACATCATAGTAGCGCAGTTTAAAATCTTCTACAGTACCGTCTGGCAGAGTAGCATCCACTAGGCCAATATGATGGCCAAAGTTCTTATTAGAGCTGTTACGCATACTTAAGAAACCACTGTCTTCTTGTTCGTAGCACTTAGTACATTCTTTACATGGTTTTTCGGCTAGCATATTAGTACGCATGGTTCGATATGCTTCTTGGTTCCACACTGTTTCCATGGTATCTTGTTTGAGATTTCCGATCGGATGGCTGTCAACTCCCAAACAGCAAGGATAAGCACGACCATCAGGGAAAGCATGCATGTGTACCCAAGGTATTATACAAAATACCTCACTGCTAACTAGTCGATCAAGCTGATCTGGTCGTAGCTCTTCTTCACTAATGTGTACGGGTTTGCGTGTGTGGTAGTTGTGGTTCTTATAGTATTCTTCTTCTTTACTCATAGGGTATCGTACCATTCAGCTAATTGTGGAAAAGTATATTTAAAGTCTTTACCACGACGTTGGTCGTATTGCTGATAAAAGAGCTTAAAGTCTCTTTGTAGAATCTCTTTACTCACAGCACCAGTATGTGGGCTGTTTACTGTTTCAAGGTACTCAACTAATCGTTGAACTTGATTGCCTTCATACTCATGTATGGTCTGAGTATTAGACATATGGAATCTAGTCAATTCACCTGCGGCCTGTTGTCTAACCTCTAAAGGCAATATCAATGGACTTTGGAAACTAGGGAATCGTAAGATGTTTAAGCTAAAATTAATTGAATCTTTACCGTACTTTTCTTTGAGTTTTACTATACTCCATAAGAATTCAGTGAGACTTAATAAGCATAAGGCATTGATGGTACACATAACATGTAGGCCGCGCAGTTTACCACTATCCAGTAGATAGCTAACATTGCTAGCCCATTGATGCCAATCCAAGCCATCACGTATATATACCGCGTGTCTACCAACGCTTTCATTACTTGTATATAAGTCAAGCTCAATGCCTTGGCACGCATCCAACAATCTATCAATTTTATCACGATCAAATCCTAAATTACTATTAATAGCAAGACGTGTTGTACTCTTACCACGATTTTCTTTAAACCAATCAATTAACTTCCAAGTGTAGCCCGACATCAAAGGTTCTCCACCTGTGATGCGTAGCTCTTTTAGGGTCTTGTGTAGGTCTGATTCCCACCACTTGAAGAACGCTTCAACGTAAGGATTAACTTCAGTGATAGTATACAATTGACTACTATTATGCTCATGAGTAAAATGGCCGCGGCCATCGGATACCAAGTCG
>Ga0316230_1002891_pt1 | contig 14151 bp, 17 predicted proteins | sample TBH18025metaG_FD_206004 | JGI IMG/M metagenome (GOLD analysis project Ga0316230, IMG submission 206004) | Freshwater microbial communities from Trout Bog Lake, Wisconsin, USA - TBH18025 | ecosystem: Environmental > Aquatic > Freshwater > Lake > Hypolimnion/Profundal zone | place: USA: Wisconsin...
CCTGGAATTCGCTCATGTCAAATCTCACAAACGGAACATTGATGATATGTGCCAGCTGCTTGGCGATTTCAGTTTTGCCCACACCGGTTGGACCGGTAAACAGGAACGCTCCCAGCGTTTTGTTGCCCTCGCGCAGACCGGACCTGCTGATGAGCACCGAATCGGTCAGCTTGTTAATGGCCTCGTCCTGGCCGAAAACAGCCGAGCGCAAGCGATCCTCAAGTGTGTACAGATCCTCGTTATCCCCTTCCTTGTTTGCGCTTATGACGATTCGTGCAACATGGCTCACCTCGTTGATAATCTCCTCGACTCCAATGATCTCAACCCGTTCATGCAGTGGCTTGACCTTTTGTCGTGCACCAGCCGAGTCGATGATATCGATGGCCTTGTCTGGCAAGCAACGCCCGTGCATGTGCCTGGCCGTTAGATCCACTGCCGCATCAAGCGCAGCTGGGTCATATCCTATTCCATGGAACTGGGTATAATAGGGTGCAATCGCAGCAAGGATCCGCTTGCTGTCTTCTATGCTTGGTTCGTTGATATCAACGCGCTGGAATCGACGCATCAGTGCGCGATCCTTTTCAAAATGCTTGCGATACTCCTCCTGCGTTGTGCTGCCTATGCACGACAGTTCGCCACGTCCAAGCGCAGGTTTGAGCAGATTGGCCGCGTCCATGGTGCCGGAATTGCCGCCGCCTGCTCCCATTATCATGTGTATTTCGTCGATAAACATGATGGCATCTGGTAACGCGCTGAAAGCGGCAATGATGTTTTTCATGCGTTCCTCAAAATCGCCACGGAATTTGGTTCCAGCCACTATGCTGGCAATGTCAAGGCTGTAAATGGTCTTGTTCACCAGCGTTTCGGGCACATCGCCTTCCACAATGCGCTTGGCAAGACCTTCCACTATGACCGTTTTACCAACCCCAGGGTCTCCAAGCAACAACACATTATTTTTGGTCCGTCGTGCCATGATCTGCGTGATGTTTTCCACTTCCACTTCACGTCCAATAAGCGGATCGATCTTTCCTGCCTTGGCTTTTTCGTTTAGATTGATGCAAAACTGTGCAACAACTTCCAATGCTTCTTTGTGATCAACCACGGGATCCTTGTGTTTTTTATTGCTGAGATATGCAAGAATGTCATCGCGTTCAATTCCCGCATCGTGTAGATAAAAGCTGGCATGGCTGTTTTCAATATTGAACATGGCCAGGAATAGATCCAATCCGGCCATGTCGCTCCTGCCAGAAAAGATGCTTTGTGTTTTGGCCTTTTTAACGATGGTCAGCAGCAGTGACGTATGACGGGGCTGATATACCCCAGATTTAACCAATACATGATTGTCAGGATCTTCAATGTAGCTTTTGAGATCCGCACGCAGTTTCTTGATATTACCGCCAACAGCTTGGATAAGCGATTCGATTTCGTCATTTTCCGTCAGGGCAAACAATAGGTGCTCTAACGTGACGAATTCGTGCCTGTGCTCTACCGCCAGAGAATAGGCACGTTTGACCATATCTTCAAAACTGCTCATTTGCTGCTCCTCTTGAGTTTTTTTGCCAAACGCTTTTTGGCCATGTCCATGCTTAGCTTGCCAACGCGATCCGTGAAACAGATTCCCTGGCAATGATCATATTCGTGTAACCATACCCTAGCTGCCAGCCCTTCCAGTTTTTCGGTTATTTCTTCGCCTTCTATGGTATTATAACGCACCACGGCACCTTCGGGCCGCCGAACGTTGAGATAAAGGCCTGGAAAACTGAGGCATCCTTCACGCTGCATCTTCATGCTAAAGCTGGCCGCAACTATCTGCGGATTCACGCAAACCCTGACGGTATCGTCCACCAACATGGCAAACATTGCCATGTCTATGCCGATCTGGCAAGCACTGATACCCAGTGCATTCCTTTCATATATGGCTGCTACCAACATCGATGCGATCGGTTGCAGTGCATTTTTATGGTCAGCGGTTTGTTCTTGCGTAACGAGTTTGGATGGCCTATGTAGCAATGGATCGTTTGAATCTATAATCATCTTATTTTTTAGCTTTACTGTTGTAGGTTGTCAACGCCCCGTGCAGACTGTATTTGGCGCAGTAGATCCATGCAGTCTTGGGTGAGATTGGTTGGTAGCGTCAGTTCCACATGGATGATCAGGTCGCCAAATGCTCCTGCTCTGTCGCGTATGGGCATGCCCTGGCCTTGTACCCGGAGCTTGGTACCAGGCTCGGTTCCAGGAGGTATGGTCACGCTGATCTGGTGACCGTCAATGGCAAATAGATTGTATTTTGTTCCGACTATGGCAGATATGGCGTCAATTTTTGCCAGGTGTTCTAGATTGTTGCCATTGCGCACGAACCTATCGTGTTCGGCTATGACCAGCTGTATGTATAAATCACCGGGAGGCATGCTGGTGTTAACATGGTCGCCTTGCCCGCTGTATCGTATCTTGGTGCCCTGATCCACCCCTCTGGGGATATCAATCACCAAATCAACCCTGCGCCCGCTGGGTGTGGTGAATTGTATGGGGGTTTTTTTACCATTGTAACAGTCCTCAAGGCTGATGTTCATGGCAAGATTGACGTCGCGATTACGGGCCGGTTGCCTGAACCCTGTAAACCCATTTTGTCCAAAAAATTGGGCAACAAATTCGTCCAAACCGCCTGGCCCAAACGGATTTCCATTGACGTTGACGTTCCAGTGCATGCCTCCTGGTGCCTGCCCGTGGAAAGGGTTGGTGCGCTGCTGGTCGTATTCCTTGCGACGCACCGGATCGCCAAGCGTTTCATACGCGGAACTGATGTTTTTGAAACGATCCTCAGCATCCTTGTTGTTGGGATTCTTGTCGGGGTGCCATTTCATGGCCAGCTTGCGGTATGCGCTTTTTATCTCTTCTGCTGATGCGGTTTCAGCAACTCCAAGTGTTTCATAATGTGTTGGCATAATACTATTTTATTGTTATAAAGTTGATTGTCAACTGTGGTGTTTTATTGCCAAACAGGCATTCCATAAATATTTACAACATGGACGATGCACCAAACACACCTTCAATAAAAGCAAACCTGCCAGAGCTGTTATTTAATTATCTAGCATCAACAAAGCCGGTCATGCTTTTTTTACACCTGATCTGGCTCACGATATTGTGTGTGATACTCAGCATGACATATGTGCTGGCCTTTCACTTTACCAGTTTGGTAAGTGTATATCAGGAGGCACATAATGTTCAAAATTTCAATAACAATTTGATGTTTAGCGCCAAACAAGATGCTGAAATAAACAATATTTTAACAGATCTCATGAACGGATCCAAGGCCAACCGCGCATATGTGTTCCGCTATCACAACGGCTTGGCTGCTATAAGCGGGGTTCCGTTTTTCTTCCAGAGCAACACACACGAGGTTATCAGTCCTGGCACGCCGAGGGTGGTACAGTTTGAACAACACATTCCGGCAAGCATTAATCTTGCCATCAGCAACCAATTCATGAAAAATCAATGCGCTGTGGTGGCCAAAGCTGACGAGGACAAGGACAGCCAAAACTATTGGTTCTTCCAAAACAGGGGAGCAAAAAGCCTGATACGTTGTCCTATATTCATGAACAACGGCGATCTGTTTGGATTTGTTGGTGCGGATTATGTTGAACGCACCGACGTACATGATCTAGACGCGTCGGCAACCAAGGTTAAATTGGCCGCAGCGTCGCTTTCTTCCGTATTTGCAAGCAAGCCATAAAACCTGCAATAATATCCGTGTCAGATTGGAGAGTTGCAGATGCAAATACTAATACCCATGGGCGGAGCCGGTAGTCGCTTTTCCGCTGCTGGTTATGATAGACCAAAACCCTTTATCGAATTCCACGGCCAAACAATGATTGAAAATGTGGTTGAAAATCTTGGGTTGGATAATCAATACACGTTCGTAACACAGCGCACACACTACGAGGAATACAGGCTGGTTTATGAACGAATAAGATCAAGGGTACAAAAACTGTCGGTAGCGGTGTTGGATGGTTTAACACAAGGTGCTGCCGAAAGTTGCCTGTATGCCAAGGAGTTTTTAGACCCCGAAATGCCACTGATGATTGCCAACTGCGATCAGATGCTTGAATGGGATCCGGTGGTATTCAAGGCATGGCTGTTTGACACCAAGATAGATGGTGCGATAATGACGTTTGAAAGCCAAAGTCCCAAGAATAGCTTTGCCAGATTGGACGACGAAGGTTATGTTGTTGAAACTGCTGAGAAGAAGGTCATCAGTCCATATGCCACCAATGGCATATATGTGTGGAAGCGTGCGGATGATTTCATCACCGCTGCTGAAGAGCTTATAGCCCGGGACCTGCGTACAAATAATGAGTTTTACGTTGCCCCTTGCTATAACATCAACATTGAACGTGGCCAAAAAATCAAGATATATCCAATCAATGGCCACTGGCCAATTGGAACGCCACAGGATCTAACCATATACCTGGACAGATTTGGAGGCCGGCGCAATGCAGGTGTTTAGCGTGGACAACCTAATAGGTGGTTGGTTTGTGGGAGCTTTTAGCCCAACGGCATACCATACCACCGCCTGCGAAGTGTCATATAAACAGCATTATGCCGGGGAATCGTGGCCTGCACACTATCACAAAATAGGCGACGAAATCAACTATCTTATCGAAGGATCCATGTCAGTCAATGGCACTGAGCTGCAAGCCCCGGTTATTTTTGTCATTCCCAAAGGCGAAGTGGCTGCTCCTATTTTCAACACGGATGTCAAGCTGGTCGTGGTCAAGGTTCCTGGCGAACTCAACGACAAGTACCCTGCAAGTATTTGACACCATAAAAACATTTATGGTAAACTCAACCATAACCCAAAGGCGGTAACATGACAATTGACATACTACAACAAAACAAAGATCTGGAAAATTATTTTTACGTAAGGTACTTGCTTAAAAGTGCTACCACGGTTTATGATGCGGCATTTGATCTAGCGGTCGGACAGAGCATTGGTAACCCAAACATGCGCAGCGTTTGGGAAACACCAGAGATGATTGCAGCCTATTGCGCAAAAATCGTCCAAGGGCCAGACCTTGATAAATCAGAAGGCGAGGTTGAAATCGGTTTTCCGTTGGCCAACATTGATTGGGCCACCGACGGTATAGCCCAGCTGCTCTGCACCATCGCAGGAGGACAGGTTGATATCGATCGCGTGCGCGGATGCCGTGCACTACGTCTTGAGTTCAGCGATGCGTTTATCGCTGCCAATTTCCATCGTCCCAAGTTTGGCCTCAGCGGATTTCGTGAGATGACTGGCCAATATGACAAACCATTGTTTGGCGGAATAATCAAGCCAAAGACAGGTATAACACCGGCCAATCTATTGGACATGACCAAGCAGCTGGTGGACGGTGGATGCGATTTCATCAAGGAAGATGAAATCATGGCAAATCCTGCCGTATGTAGCCTTGAGGACCGTGTGGAACTGATCAGTAAGTACATCAGCAACACCAAGACCGTTTATTGCTTTTGCATAAATGCGGATCCTGTTCACATCGTTCCGCGTGCAAGGTTTGTGGCTGAAAATGGCGGCCGCGGTGTGCACATAAATGTATGGAGCGGATTGGGCGCGTACAAAAACATACGCGAGCTTGATCTACCTCTCTACATACATTATCAAAAGAGCGGCGACAGGATTTTCACCAGCAAGCACAATCCTTTCTCTATTTCATGGCAGGTATGTTGCCAGCTGGCAGCATGGTGCGGTGTTGATACCATCCATGCCGGTATGTGGGGTGGCTACCTAAGCGATCCGGAAGATGAACTGAGAGAAACCCTTAAGATATTGACAGATGGCAACGTCACACCAGCCCTTAGCTGTGGTCTCACTGCCGACAGCATCCGTCCAATAGTTGATAAGTTTGGTGTGGATTGGCTTGGCAACAGCGGCGGTGGCATTCACAGCCATCCAGAAGGAAGCAAGGCCGGGGCCGCAAAGATACGCGCAGCAGTGGATCTGATCGGATAACCGGATTGATGCATGTTGCTGTCACGTTCAGCGGGCTGCCTCGTTCTCCATTGCGAGGACGGTATTCTTGGGAAGGTCTCATAGCCGAGTATAATGCGGATGTTTTCATGCATCTGTGGGATACCGGCGACGGGGCCGCGGAGAGATTGGTTGATATTTTCCGACCTGTTAAACATGTCATAGAACCCTTGAGATTTTTTGACACGTCCTCCTATGCCGACAGGTTACAGCACAGCAATCCATTCAATGTGTTTAGCATGTGGACGAGCATATCTGAAAGCATCAACCTTGCACTATCACATGATCAACACTATGACCTGATGGTGCGAGCAAGGACAGATGTTGAATTCAATCCTTTCAAATTCCTCAATGTCCACGGCGTGGTCATACCAGGAAAGCCTGCAGAAGTCTATGAATATCAGGGCAACAGGTATCCTGGATGGCATGATATGATGGCCTATGGCGACCCTGCCAGCATGCGCACATACGCCGACACGCTTTATGCACTGCCTGAAATATATGCTGAAGGAAGTCCATTCTTCTCAGAATTCTTCTTAGTACACATCTGTTCAGGACCAAGACCAACACAACACATCATGCCGTTTTTGCGGATGTAATAAGATAACAAGGATACTACAATGGTCGATATAAATCAGTTTGAGCAAAACCCAGACGATCCCAAGGCTCTTCTTGAATTTTGCACCGCATTAGGTTCGGAAAATTTCCATAATCTAGCCATGTTTATTGCCGACGATGCCGTTCGCTCCATGCCGGCGGATGCTGACCACATCACACGCACCAAACTGCTTGAGCAAATCAGCATCAGCGGATTCTACGCCAAGGGTGAAAATCGGCGGCTCATGGGCAAACAGGCCTGTGAGCAGTTGGCTACCGACCGCAGAAACAGCTGGCACACAAAAAATCTTGCCCGGCAAAACAGCACCTATTATGCAAAAGGAGCAGTGGCGTTGATGCCCGGAACCCGTTTGCAGCGGGTAAACTATGTTCCGGCAGATGATTACAAGCCCATGAATCCTAGCATAACCAATTGCGGTGACAAGCTATGGATGATACAACGCACGGTAAACTATGTCATTCGTCCGGACGGCAGCTATAATATGCGAGGAGACTCGGCAATAAGGACCAGGAACATATTGCTGGAACTGGACGACGATCTCCAGCCAATATCAGCGGAAGAAATCCTACCGCCCGTTGGCCTACCAGACCCATTGTACGATTTGGTGGTGGGATTTGAAGATTGCAGGCTGTTCCATTGGAAAAACAGTTTCTGGTGCACAAGCACCGTGCGGGAACTGAATGCCGAAGGCTATTGTGAGATAGTACTAGCGCAAATAGAGCGCGATAGCAATGACAACTATTTGCATTTTACAAACCATCGGGTCATACACCCGCAATTTTGTGGCAGAGAGCATCAAAAAAACTGGATGCCAATGGTGGTGGGCGACGATTTATATTTCATGTACAGCAGCGATCCTGCCAGGATCATCAACACGGACGGCCATTTGGTCGGCACAAAGACCACACACATTGCAGCAGACAGTTTCAGAGGAGGTGGTCCGTTGTTGCAGTTCCACGGTGGCTGGCTGGCCTGCATACATGAAAGCCATACCATGCCCGACAACAGACGACGTTATATGCATAGATTTGTTTGGTATGATAACATCGGACGTCTCTCAAAGTTCAGCGAAGCATTTTACATACATACTCTTGGAATTGAATTTGCAGCAGGCCTTGCACGCAACGCCACAACCGGTGAAATAGTGCTTAGTTTTGGACTGGCCGATTGTGAAAGCTGGCTGGCATCGTTTAATGAAAATGAAATACGGCATCTGCTTGCGCCAGCAGGTGATGTGATGTACAATCTTGGCGATCTATCAGATACCGCATGGGTATTGTCGCAGACAAATATCACACTGAAAAGCTCCGAGACGGTTGACAAGGCCACTGCTATTGCCCGCAGATCAAGCATTCCTAGCCACGAGGATGCTGCTAAAAATTGGGATAATCTCGTGGCCATCTGGTACGCCACCATGACAACGGATCCCAACCAGCGGGTGATGGATGTTGCTGCCACGGAGGGCAGTGCGTTCCTGCCTGCTTTATCTCGATTTGGCTATCAAAATCTTTTCAGTGTGAACATAGACGAACCCAGGCCTAGAACGGTAAACGGCGTAACATACATGCAGGGAGATTGCACAAGAACCAACTTCCAGGACGGTTATTTTGGATTTGTGTCATGTCTCAGCGTGATAGAGCACGGTGTGGACGTGGACGCATTCATGGCCGAATCGGCACGTATATTGGCACCAGGTGGACACTTACTGGTCAGCACGGATTACTGGCAGGATCCTGTGGACACATACGGTCAGTATGCTTTTGGAAGCCCTGTGAAGGTTTTTACTGCCGCAGAGATAGTTGATATGATACAGACCGCCAAACGTTATGGGCTTGAAATAGCCAGCAATGTCGATCTTAGCTGCAACCAACGTGTGGTAAATTGGATAGGAATGGATTATACCTTTATCAATCTGTTGTTCCGAAAGCCAGCATGAAAATCGCATTAGCACTGAGCGGACTGACACGTCTATATCCAATATCGGCTGCCAGCTGGGCTAGAATAATAGGCTGTTATGAGCCAGATATTTACGTGCATTCATGGTGTACACCCGAAGAAGAGCCATACATTCGCAATCAACTGGGTTGGGTTTTCAAGCCAAATCAGATCCAATTGGATCCACATCCGCAGATAGATACAAGTCCTTATCCAGATCGCCATTGGCCCTACATAAACGTGGATCGTAGCCTCAGCATGTGGCAAAGCATCGTCTTGGCGCACAAGATGGTCAAATCAACCGGTATCGAATATGATATCATCATACGGGGACGCATGGATCTACACATACATAGGTTGGATATCATGCGATTTGACGGAGTGGTAATCCCCTACGACAAGGACAAAGAACCGCTTGTATTCAACTACAAAGGCACGATCATGCACGGGCTTAACGATCATCTTGCATACGGTCCGCCAAAATACATGGACATGTATGCCAACACGCTTGACGAAATACCAGCCTTGTATTCAACAGAAGGTGTTGATTATTGCCCTGAAAATTTTCTTGCAGCAAGCTTGGTAAAACAAAACGTGCCGGTCATGCTACAACACCTTGAACATTGCTTAATACGGAGCTAAAAATGGTCATTACTTAGATTTATTGAGTTCTATCTCTCGTCTTTTTTTCTGTGCTAAACGAATATTTTCTTTACCTTCTACTGATTTTGGTTTTTTCATATTTTTAACTTGGTCTTCTGTCATCTTTATCCCCTTGTTCCATGGTGGGATACTTTTTCTATTCATACTCATTTTTTCAATAACTTCTGCAGGTCTAGGTATGCCTTTTATTTTTGGTTTCCCTTTTCTATTCATACTCATTTTCAATTTTGTTTCTTCTGTATGTTTTATAGTTCCATTTTTTTCTTTTGTTTCTTGAATCTTTCTAATATGTTCTTGAGTTTTCTGTTTACCTTTCCAACTTGGAGGGTTGTCACCACCATCAGTAATATTGAGCAATATCCCAGAACCATCACAAATTTTACCATACCATTCAATATATCTGCGTTCTAATGCCAATGCCCCTAACTCGGTTAAATTTGATTCTAATATCACTATATAAGATAAATCTGTCGGTATTTTCACATTAGCATGTTTAGACCATGCTCTATTTTTTGTACCTTTTCCAATATAATATGGATTTCCAATTTTTCTAATATCAGATTTTTCATTATAAATATATGCATACACGTAATAAATATTTTCCATAGCTGTAATAACTCCCGTTAATATAGAGCAGTTGGGGATTCCAGCCCGCGAACTGCATGTATTATTTATCGGAAATATTGCTTTTATGAACGTTATCTTTATAATTACATAATACAAAGGATATAATATGTTGAAAATAGGTGTGTATTGTCCTGCAAAAAATGAGGAGAAACACGTAAATGATTGGTATGAATCATGTAAAGATGCCGATTGTATTTATGTAGCCGACACTGGGTCAACAGATAATACTATTAAATTATTGAGAGATCGTGGTGTTGTAGTTACAAACATTTCAATACAAAATTGGAGGTTTGATGACGCATTCAACATGGCCATGTATCTGCTGCCCGACGATGTGGACATCTGCATACGGTTGGACATGGATGAGCGGTTACAGCCGGGATGGCGCGAAGCGCTTGAGCGGGATTGGACCTCGGAAACAACAAGGCTGCGGTATCCGTATGTCTGGAACTGGAATCCAGACGGAACACCGGGTCGTACGTGGTACAGCGATCGCATACATGCCAGAAAAGGTTATCGCTGGATGGGAGCCACACATGAAGGGCTTTGCAGCCGTTTGCCTGAGGTTCAAACATTTACTGATGATGTAAAAATCTGGCAATTTCCTGATGTCAAGGACAAGAAAAGCGATTTGCCATTGCTTGAAGAAAGCGTGCGCGATTGGCCGCAGGATGCACGTTTGCGTGCATATCTTGGGCGCGAGTACATGTATCAGGGGCAATTTGACAAAAGCCAGGAAACCTACAAAGAATTCCTAGCCATGAGCTGGGACAAGGTTGAAAGGGGCCAGGCCATGGTCAATCTCAGCATTACGGATCCGGACAACAAGGAGTTTTGGTTGCGCATGGCCAGCATCGAAACACCTGGCCACCGAGAGCCATTGGTAAATCTTGCGCAGCTTTACTATGATCGCAAGGATTGGCCAAAATGCTACAAGGCAGCCAAAGATGCGCTTGCGATCACGGTTCATCCAATGGATTACACCTGCACACCAGAAGCCTGGGGATGGCAGCCCCACGATCTGCTCAGCATTGCAGCATGGAATTTGGGACTGTATCAGGAAAGCTATGACCAAAGCAAAATTGCGCTCGAACGTAATCCACACGATCAGAGATTGGCAAACAATCTACAGTTGGTAAAAGATTTTCTAGCAGAAAACTCATTGGGTCTTGTCAAGCCCAATGAGGACGATGCTGGGGAGATTACTGTTTAACCGATTCTGGTTTGTAACGGAATATTATCCTTCCCTTGGTCATGTCGTATACACTGATTTCAACCGACACACGATCCATCAGTCGTATGTTGATATTGTGTATACGCATCTTGCCCTTGAGATGGCATAATACCTCGATATTATTTTCAAGTTTGACCTTGAACAGGGCGTTTGGCAACAGTTCCATAACAATGCCGTCAACGGTGAATAAATCTTCTTTGCTCATTGAGCATATTTATGTAAGCATTAAATAATACCATGCTTAAATCATACTATGTTGAATTCAAAACCTGGGCGGAAGGCTATGTAGACATACCGTGGCCCTGGGCCAAATACGAAGAAATAGCCGATTATCGCCTTAGGGCTGATTGGAAAGTCACCGCATCGCCCGGCAAGATACGCGGCCTGTTTACCAGCATGGACGAAGCGTCCTGTAACAGGTTCCTCAGGGATTACGTGGCCGCGTTGGTCATGGGTGTGATGCTGGATCTAGAAGACCAAACCATCGCTTCGGATGTGATCAAATCTGTGTTTGGATCGTGCGAGATAGTAGGAATATGCGAAATAACTGATGAAAATCGAGGACACATAGCAATTGCGATGGCGGACGCCCAACAACTGTCAAGCGCCGCCATCGACACAATTACGTCAAATGCGGCTACGACGTGAAGCGCGACGTGCTTCGTCTTCGTTTTGTGCCACATAAATTGGCACCCAGACCTGCTGCACAGGCAGACCGCTCTTGCGGTGCCAGTCAAGGTCGGCAAACGGCGAGTCCACCATTGTCCAAACTACCCAATGTCCGTCAAATGGACGCTGTACGATATCGTGCTTCTTACCAGCTTCAATGCTCATGTGTTTTCTTTCTGTGGTACATGAGGTTGCCATACACCCATGGTGTATGTTGTAAGCACCATGCTTACTCTTTGTATTTTATTGCCTAACAGCAGATTGTCAACAGATAAATTCAAAAATAGTGATATGACCTATACAAAGCTGGTAAATATGGTTTAGAATGGAAAACAAAGATACACGGCTCACCCGATGGGAATACAGCAAAAGCTTTAGCAACTATCATTTTGACCCTACCATTGACGAGGATGCTGACCCTCCCTTTCGCCGCATAGGACGCATTGAGGGCAACCTTTATGCCATATATCAGGAACAGCTGAAGAAGCACCAACCCAGACCTAACGGTTTTTTAAACCGATTAGCTGTACAGAGCACGATCACCACTCCACCATATACCATAGACTACGACAGGGCAGAGCTGGAATATCTCGGTCTTGACGAAAACCATGTGTTTTTTGATAATTTATTGGCCCGCGATAATCCTGCTGTGCAGAAAATAATTGACGCGTTTGGCTTCAAAAGCGCCGGATGCAATTTCCATGTGCAACACCCTGGATGCGTGTTTCCGTATCATATAGACGAGATACCTGGTATCAAAAACAACAATCCCAACAGCATTTTGGATAAAGATCCCAAATGGGCGGCTAGATTTGAAATACAGGTGTTGGATTGGCAGCCAGGCCATGTTTGGAGCATAGGTAATACCTACTGGAAACAATGGCGTGCAGGAGATATAATATGGCACGATTGGAGGCACACCCCTCACGGAACCGCAAATTTGGGACGTAGTGATCGTATAACTCTACAAATAACCGGCATTTGCACCGAGAAAACCATTGATATTACGCAACGCAGCGATTTTCTTGTAAGCATCGATTAAGCGGCGGTTGGCTCCCATGGAAAAACCACCCATCGGGGATCAACTCGTTTGTCGATGTCCATACCGCGATAATCAACCTTCTCATTGCTGCCAAGGTTATTTGCGACAACGGCTATTTTTATTCGGTCATGCCACCAAATATCATCGGGCGGTTCTAGGCCTACGATGCTGCTGTGCCAGTCGTTTCGGATCCATTTGATGGTCTCGCCGCTGTCATTGATATCATCAACTATCAGTATGTTCTTGCCATTTGCCGCATCTTCAGGCATCCACAAATTGTATTCAGAGAGCTCATCAGCTAGATCCCTTAAGGAAACATCCAGCGTGTACATCTTGATCCCAAGCTTGTGGCTCAACAGCACGGCCGGAACGAGGCCGCCGCGTGATATGCCAACCAGATAATCCGGGACCCATTGGCTTGCGCGGATGTCCGATGCTATGGATTCTGTTAGAATGCCAAGTTTTGCCCAATCAATTGCCAATGCTATGTCCATAATGATTTCCTAATTTTAATCAACCTTGTCAGCATCTGATCATCTTCGGCCTCGTATGCGGCTTCGATTTCACGGCATTGATCGAGACATTGTCGCCCCCTCTGCCTTTCCTCCTCTGTTTCAACGTTGAACTCAAACAGATCTTTCCCGCTTTGGCGAAGCAGCTCACAATGTTCGGTCCAACCGCTGGCATCATGCGGATCTGGTCGCGCAGGCCGAGCAAATTTCCACCAATGATATATTTCCCAGATTTCCCTAGCAGACTGTGCTTGGCCAGGAGACTGCTCATGAGGGGCCAGTGCATCACTATCCAAGGTCATTTCCCATTTGAGATTGGCAATACCTGCCTGTGGGTTCCTAAAGGACCTAAGCCGGGTCCAGCCAAAGCTCCACCAAGGATATTTGTGTTTCTTTCTTTCTTCTTTGTCCCATATCACATGCATCCATGCTTTTTCAATTTCAACGAAATCGACCAAAAGATTGAACATACCATGCATCATGCGAGTGTCACAGTCATTATATCCGGGTTTGAGCCCTGTCTGGATAACATGATACCGATCAAAAACCCTTACGCGGAACGCATAACGCAAGTCATTGATAGGTTTGGTAAAAAATCTTACAAAATCATCAAACTTATCCGGAACCGTCTCCATGATAAAATACGCAAAGGGACGTTGGGCCTTGGTTTGATTGTGCCAATCCTTCCACTCGCCCCAGCCCAGTGCAGCCGGTTTGTTAAGGTCAAGGCTTGCTTTCAATTTAGGTATAGGATTTATCATGCAGCTATTGTAGACAGCGTGTGAGGTATGGTCAAGTGCAGGGAGTTAGAAATACCGCGTCCGT
>Ga0316230_1002894_pt1 | contig 14139 bp, 19 predicted proteins | sample TBH18025metaG_FD_206004 | JGI IMG/M metagenome (GOLD analysis project Ga0316230, IMG submission 206004) | Freshwater microbial communities from Trout Bog Lake, Wisconsin, USA - TBH18025 | ecosystem: Environmental > Aquatic > Freshwater > Lake > Hypolimnion/Profundal zone | place: USA: Wisconsin...
TGAGATTAAAGATTAATCAAAAAAACCTTCGTCTCTTAAATCTTTTAAAAACTTTCTATCTGAGTAAAGGTGTATTAGTACAGCTGCAATAGTTAATAAAACAAACGAACCTACTACTATTAATATTGTTACCATACAATTATATATTTTTAGGCCATATGTATTCTATATTATCTGGTACATCTGGCCATAATTGTTTATAATGATCAGGGAATTTTTTTATAAGATTAGACTTATGACTTAAATGCACCGCATCGTCACCTACCCATTTTGGAAAGGTTATTGGTTTAGATGTATCATGATAAGCATTAATTTTCTCCCAACAAGTATCTTTATAACCTCTTTCTTTCCAAACTTCACAAATAGTTTTACCATACTCAACTAAACCATTTTCATAACCCCTCCACATTTCTCTAGCTGGATGATTTTTCCAACCTTTATAATTTGGTTTATGAAATGAATTAAGAAGTTGAAGTACTTCTACACGTTGTTTGCCTAAACGTTTTTGATCTAAACATTGTGCAGATTCTCTAAAACTAGGGTAAGGCAAAAACGTTTGCATTTTATTCTTTGTCTATGTAATGATTCATTGCATCATGAAATGTAATATCTTCAGATGATGCCATCAAACTACGTAGTACAATTGCTTCTGATACACCATAAGCTCTAGCAATATTACTAATTTGTTTGGCTTCTTTTTCGTAACTAATAACGTTTGTAACTAATTCGTAATTTCTCATACAAATATTATATCACATTTCCAATATTATAAACCTCTTTTAGACCAATCTATCTTTCTAGTTGGTCCTTTACCATAGCTTACAGTAGTTGTAAACCCATCCTTCCATTGATATATTATAGTACCTACATTATTATCAATAGGTGTGTGAGAGGTTTCACCTTCTAATGATTTACCTCCCCAAGACTTACCTTTTGGCTTTTTCTGTTCCTCCATATTAATCGATAAGTTTAACTTTCTTTTCTGAAGCTAATACGTATACAGCATCATCATATGCCTTATCATATTGGTCTTCATAGTTCTTATCGTTTAATTCTGGTAATGTATCTAAAATACTTTCAGTCATTAGTTCAATTTGTTTACGATACTTCTTTTCAAACGCATCAATTTCCATTGAACTCTTTGTTGGCTTTTTTGTATTTGTCTTCTTTGTCATAAAGTAATAATATTAAAGTTCCTTTTTAAATTCAACCATCCAATCAGAATCATTATAGATATAATCACATAGTATTAGATAATCTGTGCTATTAAATGCAATATCTAATCTCGTGGCTAACGTAGTAATTAAAAACTCTTGAATATCGTCGTGAGTTTTATAAACGTCTTTAATAAATGCTATATCTTTTTTAAACTTGGAAAGTATGACCAATTTTTTATCTTGCGTAGAAGTTTTGGTAGTTATTGGTGTTTTTTTGGACATCACTTATTTTAGCTTTGTTCCCTATTTTTTGTTCTTTATCTTCTGGTTTTTTACCCCAGTTAATAGAGTCATAGTTATCTTTAAAGTTTTGTGTAAAACAATTTCTTGGTTTGTCGCCTTTTCCAGCCATACTATAATTATTAAAGTTTATCTAATTTTCCAACCAAACCTGCCATATCTGATTGTTGGAATTTAAATGCAAGAGCAGCTCCTCCAGGACCTAACAATGCCATTACCGCTGGTGGTAACATTTTAAATATATCACCTACATGAGGTAACAAAGGCAAGTAAGTTTGTAATAAAGGTAATGCTGCTACACCAGCTGTTATAATAAAAGCTTTAGATTTGGCAATGTTTACTTTCTTTAGCGTATCTTTACATCTTTCTTTATGCACTTTCATTAATGTGGCTGATATAATTGGGTCAGCAGTTATCATTTTGTTATATGCATTTCTATCAAAGTAAGCTATTTTAACTGGAGTGTTAGCTCTTACTGTAGCATTACGAGGTGCACCAGAAACTAAAGCCCCTTCACCAACAAACAATCCAGGGCCTAATGTAGCTAGTTTAAGCTCTTTACCTGCATTGTTTTTAATGATATCTACTTGGCCTTGGAGAGTAACAAACATAAACTCTCCTATATCCCCTTCTTTAATAATATCAGCACCAGCTGCATATTCTACACCATTTGGGAAGGTAGCTATTTTCTTTATTATTTTATCAGGTACACCTGCAAAGAGAGGACTGTTACGAATTTCATCGTACTTAACTTTAATTTTCTTAGCCATAAGCTTTTGTTATAAGACGTTATAATATTTAATAAATATACTAGATGAGATATTTGTTAATATTAATAGTTATTACTGTTAAATTATGTGCAACACAACAGACGTTTGCGTTTAGATCTTCTGCCTTTGCAAATAATGGTACATATTCCAATTATGAGCTATCTTTGGAAACTACAGCTTATAATAGAAATGCTACTAACATTGCTCAAGCCCAAGCAGCAGCTCAAACAGCAGCTTCAGCAGCTCAAAACACCCCAATTAATCAATTTATAGCAGGTTTAGAAGCAAGAGTTTATTCACAAATTGCTGCTAATGTTGTCAATCAATTATTTTCATCCACAGCCACACAAGGTAGTTTTAATTTACCTTCAGGTGCTACCGTCAATTGGGTAGAAAACGCAGGCATAGCCACTTTAGCAATATACGATCCAACTACAAACACTTCAACTACTATTCAGATACCTGTAAGTAGTTTAGTCTTATCTAGTTCAGGAGGCGGTTAATGAAGTATATTTTATTACTTTGTTTATTATTAACTGGGTGTCAGACATATAGGGTGAATCACAACCCTTATAAAATGCAAGAGGCTCCTACTGTGCAGGAAAGTCCTTTATCAAAACAATTAAGAGCTTTGCCTCCCCCAGATGCACCTCAATTAACTGTTGCAGTTTATTCTTTTGCAGATAAAACAGGCCAGAGAAAGACAGCTACAAATTTAGCTTTATTTTCTTCTTCAGTAACGCAAGGAGCTGAAAGTTGGTTAATAGACTCCTTACAACAAGCAGGTAAAGGTACTTGGTTTAAAGTATTAGAGAGGTCTGGTCTAGATGATATAGTAAAAGAGAGACAAATGTACAGACAAGCAAGAGAGGATTTTGAAAACACAAAAACGCCTGGAATGTTACCAATGCTATTTGCAGGTGTGATTGCTGAAGGTGGTATAATTGGATATGATTCAGATACTGAGACGGGTGGGTTTGGTGCAAATGTTTTAAGCATTGGAGCCCAGCAACAGTACAGTAAAGATGTTATAACTGTATCATTAAGATTAGTAAGCACTAATACATCTGAAGTATTATTATCTGTAGCTACAACCAAAACAGTATACAGCGCATCTTTAAATGGCAACTTGATGGCGTTTTATTCTAATGGTACCAAATACACTGAAGCAGAAGCAGGTGTGGCTGCCAATGAGCCAGTGACGCTCGCGGTAAGAGCAGCTATAGATGCAGCTGTAATTGAATTAGTTAAAGAGGGAGAGGCAAAAGGTTTTTGGAAATTTAAGCAAGTTAATCATTAAAAAATAAATAATGTTATAACCCCCTCCAATGAAAAAAATAATAACCCTCCTCTTCCTCCTAGCTACGGGGACTGCATATGGACAAAACTCCTTATACTTACAGCAAATATCTACCGCTGCAGTAATGAATGTGTTGCAAGCAGGTGCAACTAATCGTATAGGAAGTTCCGGCGTTCCTTCAACCATAACAGGCGATAATGTAAACTTCGACGTTAAACAAGTTGGTAACTCAAATGCTATCGACTTTGCTTTTAATGGTAATGGTACAACTTTAAAATTATACAATACTGGGGATAGCAATACTCAAGGTTTGTATATAAACGGTGCTAATAATTCTCTAGATTTAGAGTTTGTTGGTAATAGTAACACGTTACTGTTTAACAATGATGGCACTTCTGGAAGCACTACTCAAGCTTCAGTAGCAAATGGTACGTATTCGTTTAACGTAAATGGTAATTCAAATGCGTTTAATATCGGTTCTGGTACTGGCTCATATAATAATCTGGACTATAAAGTAGCTGGCAATAGTAATACATTTAATATATTACAAAACGGAATTGTAGCAGGTACATCTGGCCATAGTCAAATTGTAGGAGTAGATGGTAACAGTAATAACGTTTACATTAATCAGAGTGGTACAAGCGCTAATTTAGTAAATTATAAATTAACAGGCTCAAATACCTCAACGGTCATCACTCAAGGGCCGACGGGAACTACACCTATCAACATAGCTACAAGCACTGGTGTAACGCACCCTTAATATGAAAGTAAGAGGCAATATTTTAATTGCCTTATTTTTATTATACTGCCAGTCACTTTATGCAAGTGCTGGCACTATAACTGAGATTACTGGACCGACTCAAATTACTAGAGGTGAAGAAAAGATAAAGGGTGGTCTTAAAGTAGGTATTGAAAGTAATGATAAGGTAGAGACTTTAAATAGTAAGACAGGCATTACTTTTATAGATGATACTCACGTTACAGTAAGTGAACATAGTAAGCTAATAATAGATGACTTTGTATTTGACCCTAAAAGCAGTTCAGGTAAGATAGGATTAAAAGCTCCTTTAGGTACTGTAAGATATCTTAGCGGTAAGATAGCTCGTAACAATCATAATAATGTTAATGTAACAACACCCACTGCTAGCATTGCAGTTAGAGGTACAGACTTCTCTATGACAGTAGATGAGACCGGGAAAAGTCTTATAATATTATTACCAACAAAGATAGGCAACAAATATGTAGTAGGTAAGATAGATGTAACTACAATGGCAGGTACAGTTACTTTAGATAAAGCTTTTGAAGGTACGGTGGCTACTGCATTCAATTTAAAACCCACTGCTCCAGTTATTTTTAAACTAGATGGAAATGATGTAGATAACAATCTTATATTATCCAATCCTAAGAAAGAAGAATCGCCTTTAGATAAAGCAAGAGCTGCTGCATATGCAATGGAGCAAGAAGAGTTACAAAAGACTGCTCAGTTATATGCTATGACTAAAGCAATAGAAAAGTTAGATGCTTCATCGTTTGTGTTTGTGCAAGATCAAGCTGATGCATCTAAAAATAAATTACAAACCACTTTCAAATCTAATACGATTAAGATTATTGTACCAAATGGAGAGAATGTAACTGTCAATTACACATACGCTGGAGGTACTGCTACTGCTAAAAATGGGACAGGAACGGGCGTCACAATAAATATTACTCAACGGTGAACAAACACACATTTAAAATACTAGCGGTTGGCATTTCTATATTAATTGGTTTAGTTATATTAAGAATAGTTGATCCTTATTTTATAGAAACGGCACGCTTAAAAGGGCTAGATTACTATCAAAGACAACAAAAGAAAGTAGAAAGTAATAATATTGTTGTAGTAGAAATAGACGAGGCGACGTTAGACAAGTTTGGCCAGTGGCCGATGTCCAGAGCAGTATTAAGCGAAGGTTTGGAAAAAGCATTTAATAATGGAGCTCAATTAGTTGTAATGCCTATTCTATTTTCAGAAAAAGATAGGTTAGGCGGTGATACAATATTTAATATGACTTTGCAAAAGTATCCAGTCATAACAGCACAGTCAGCTTCTCAGAAAGGTAAAGGTAATCCAGTACCGAGAGGCTTAGCTACTATAGGAGATGGATTAGGAGATTGGCTCTATACATATCCAGCAGCTATTGGACCTACAAAAGAGATAGGACAATCATCTGCTGGTGTAGGTATGCTTCTAACTGCACCAGAGCTTGACGGAGTTGTTCGTAGATTGCCTCTAGTGATAAAGGTTAAAGGAGAAGTTTACCCTACTATACCGTTAGAAGCTCTAAGGCTATTCGGTGGTGAAGAGTCTTATCAAGCTAAGGTAAACGAGGGTGGTATACAAGCTATTAGAGTTAAAGGCACACCTCCTATCGTAACTGATGCAAATGCCAGGGTATGGCTTAACTTTAAATATAAATTTAACTCTATATCATTTGCAGATGCAGATTGGAAAAAAGTAAAAGATAAAATAGTTATAATATCTCTTACTGCAGAAGGTTTAAATAATACTGTAGCTACTCCAGTTGGTATATCGCAAGGTTATGAGATATCTGCTCAAGCGTTGCAAATGCTAATTGATAATAGCAGATTACAAAGACCTTCAACATTTGATCTATATGAACTTACAGGTGGTATTATACTTGCTATTATTCTTGTTGTTGCTGCTTGCTACTTTCTTTACACGATAAATGGTGTATTAATTATCTCAGCTTTATGTGTACCTTATTTTATTGGATCACGCTTATTTGTTAATAATGGCTATCTATTAGATTATACTTGGCCTACTTTAGCAGTATTGTTACCTTGGGTAGGAGCTTTATTCTTTAGATTCGTAATGGAGTTTAAATTAAAGCAACAAATAAAGAAACAATTTGGTACTTACCTATCACCTGCTTTAGTTAATAGATTACAAAAGAACCCATCTATATTAAAGCTAGGGGGTGATGAAAGAGAGTTATCTATTATGTTTACTGATGTAAGAGGGTTTACTTCTATATCAGAGCATTATGGTAAAGATGTGCAAGGGTTAACAATGATAATGAACCGTTATATGACAGCTATGACAAAGTCTATATTAGCTAATGATGGTACGTTAGACAAATATATTGGAGACGCCCAAATGGCTTTTTGGAATGCACCCCTAGATGATGAAGATCATGCACGTAATGCCGTGAAAACCGCATTACAAATGTTAAATAGTTTAGATGAATTTAATAAAGAAATTTCAAAAGAAGGGATACCTGCTTTTGGTATGGGTATTGGAATTAATACTGCTTCCGTTGTTGTTGGTAATATGGGCAGTAGCCAGCGTTTTGATTACACTTGCTTGGGCGACGGAGTTAATTTGGCGTCAAGATTAGAAGGTCAATCTAAACCTTATGGTGTTAGAATTATTATAGGACCTATAACTAGAGAAAAGATAAAAGGATCATACACTGCCTTAGAATTAGATTGTATTGCAGTTAAAGGTAAAAAGGAAGGTGTAAAGATATATACCGTCCTTGAAAAACATATACCAGAAAATCCTGTAGAGGTGTTTAGAATGCATGAAGCCTTCTTAATAACTTATAGAGAACAAAAGTGGGTAGAAGCTATTGCATTATCAGATTCATTAAAGAAATATAATCCAGAGCTTAAAAAGTATTACGAAATGATGCAGGAAAGAATACAAGAGCTAAAACAATCTAACTTACCTGCTGATTGGGATGGCGTTTATAGAGCTACAAGCAAATAATTATGCAGGGTAAACGTCTGGTCTTAATGTATGTAAACGTTTACGATCTAACTCAATAGATTTTTTAAACCAAACGTTATTCATCCAATCTATATAACGCTTGCAATAGTTAGCAGCTTCTTCAAACGTATCAAACTTATTAATTCTATCAGCAGGTATTGGTTCATCACCTATAAAGAAGTCAAACACCCCATTGCAAGTAGGAACAAACTTACCATGTGACTCATCATGCTTTCTAATAGAAAATGTACAACCACCAGACGTCTTCATAGGTTTATATCGCATATAACACTCCCATACAGTATCACCCCATTGATGCCACTTATCTGGGTTTTGTAATGTTGGTGAACGATAAACTGCTCTTTTCATGAGACAATTATATCATAGTTCCTATTCGTAATCGTCTTCTTCTTCCCTATCGTAATTAGGATCATCACTAGCCACTACATTTATATACTCTTCAGCAAGAAGAGCTAATTTACGCGCAGCTGTTTGCTCTCTTTCATTTAAACTATCTACACCATATGTGGCTAGATACTCTAAACAATCGACATAGTTGTCATGTAAGCTTTGAAATTTAGCAGTAGATGTTTTAGGCATATAATAATTAGTTTTCTCTTCTTTCTTCCGGCTTATAATATACAATTCTATTATGTTTTACTGGCGCAGCTAATAAGCAAGCTGGGTTTAAATTCTTTTTCATTGTCTCTTGAAACATATGAGACATCCAAGTTTGTTCAAATGGGTGAGCCCATTTAGTATCAATGAACATCTTCTTATTACCTTTCTTACTAACTATCATTGGCCAGTTAGCGTAATAGATATCTCCGGTAGTATAACTTAATTCGTTTTGAACTTCAATTCTATCAAATCTAGTTCTTGGTGCGTGAGGATCTAAACCAGATACTGGCAATTGATCATAATCAGGCCATACAGATGATCTAATAATTTGAGGTACATTATACCAGGATACTTGTATATTGTTATCCATATACACTTCAGTGTAAGATAGCTTTAAGAAGTCAAATTCTTCTCTTGCCATAATTCTATGCACCTTACTATACAAGTCTGGAACATACTTTCTAAAACCATTACGGCAATATGGATTTTCTTTTTCATCGTCTGGACCATAAAAGCCCATATCGTCTTCAAAAAAGAACATATAATCAGCATCACTAGCATCAAAGTGCTCTGCAGCTAATTGTCTTCCACCACATATACCACCATTCTTACCAGTAATGATATGTTCAAAGCCATACTTTTCAGCTAATGCCTTATTACCTTCTCTAGCTTGTTCATCTGTAGAGTTATCAATCAAATACTTTCTTGGTTTAGATAACCAATCTGGAGAGTTTGCAATCCAAGTTTGTATTGTATGCTCAATTTGTTGAGGGAAGTTAAACGTCAACATATACAAGTTAGTCTTGTCTGTTGATTCATTCCATGAACCTTTTGGTAGAACGTGCTTACCTCTTGTTACATCAACTAAAGTTACTTTATCATCTAATAGAGCTTGAATGAACTTTACAATTAATCCATTTGCATCTAACTCATAACGTCTATAGATATGAGGTTCTAAATGTGCCATGATGCTGAAGATACTCTCTTCCGTGCCCATAAAGCCACGGTTGAGAGTATCTTGTAGCAATGAATAATATGTGCCGTTTGCCTGAGATAGAAAATCTTTATGCCCTCCAAAAAGACCACCTCTACAAACATACTTCACATCATTCCTTGCAAATTCGTCAATAGCTTTCTTTTTAAACCCGTGAATTTCTGTCTGAGTTTCATAAGCATAACTTAAAAACAAGAACGTTTTTAAATATGGAGTTATCTTATCTAAAGCTTTATTTTCTACAAAGTACTTCTCATACACTGTATTTGATATACCAGCGTCTAACCAAACGAAGTAATCTGTATTAAATGCATTGACTACCTTTGCATCATGCACCATAAACATCTTAGATTGTACAATTGGGTTGTAATATTCTAATACTGTTTGAGGAGCTGATTTTAACCATCCACCTTCACCTGTTTGGTTTACCCAATCAGGATCGTTTCTAAGCTTCTGTGTCTGATCCCAAAACGGAGCGTAATAATTGCTCTTAATATCTGACAACTCCGTTATCTTAACTAACGTATTGTCTGGGCTTCTTCTCTCCCATACAAAATTTTCAAACTCTTTTGGAATGTAGATGAACATAAAATGTTCCATCTCTAATATCTTTTCAAAGCATTCCAGGTAATGTTCAATACTACGTCCTGGTTTACTTAAATTCCAAAGACCGGTAACTACGGTGAGATCTTTATTTGTTACAACTGGCTTTTTACGTTGTAATGCAACTAGGTCATCATGAGAGAATTTACCAAGTGCTTGTTCAATTGCAGTCTTACCATACTTCTCAATAAGGCTATTAATATCGGGCATGTAAGTATATACTAAACGTTAATGTTATTTCAACTTATTAAAATTTACTATTTTTGTTAATAACTCTGCATTGCCTTTTGTGCAACCATTTCTTAGGTACCACTCTCTGGCATTTTTACCAACATAATCTAAAAAGTCTTTATTATCTTTAATTTCATTATACTTAGCTATTAACTTATCAGCAGTAGTTTTATAATCTTTATAATCATCAAAATCTACAGCCACATAATGTACATCAGGTATTAATGGTTCATGAAACTGTGCTACAAATTTAGTTCTTAATAACACATTACCTAACCCCATTATCTCCATATCTCTATTGCACACCTCTCCATGACCATTAACACTTAAATTTATCTTATGCAGATTAAGCTCTGCCATATACTCTTCTTTATTAATGTTAAACTCTCTCCTATCTATACAATCAAATCTATCATCGGTATGTAGATACTGTCTGAAAGGATCATTAGGAAAGTTTCTAAATATTGGCTTATCAGGAATAGTTTTATCTGCATTCTTTGCATATAAAATTTCTATTGCTTTTTCATTTTCTGGTGATAAAGGAGTGTAACCAAATGGTGTATATTTTAAATAAGGAATTTCTATATACTCTATATCATTTTGAATAATACCACTACTTGTTATAATTTCAGCCATTAAACCCAAATCAAACCCGCTTTGTTTAAACTCAAATATATCTTTTATAGCATCCCAATACGATACTAAAATGTATTTGTTGTTTTCAACATTACGAATCATTAGGTAAAATGGACCATACCTACAGCAATGTCCAAAATAAGTTTTACCATCTTCTTGAGCTCTTAACTCTCTAGAGTCAGAATATCTAAACTCTATATCTGGTCTTAATTCTTTAATCTTATTAAAGAACATAGCGTAAGTAGCTCCTGGACCGAAGCTCTCTTCATTCCATTCAAATGAGCAATCTATTACCATGTTATTGTATATACTTTTCTAACATATCAGGTGTATGCAATACTTCATTAAATGCAGGCACTTGATCTTTTCTAAACAATGAACAGCCTTCTTCACCTTCATGTGAGGTGTGACTAATTACTGGGAATGTAATAGCTGCATTACCAGCTTGCCATTCGGTTAAAGACTTATAATCTGGTGTATACTTTTCATTATAAGTGCAAACTCTTTTAATGTTGTTTAATCCAAGATAAGCTGACATTGCACTATCATCACACCAAGTATAGTACTTATCCATAAACGCTTTAAAATCGTCTTTAATGAATTTACGTTTATAGGAAACTGTCTTATAATGTTGAATGACTTTTACCTTTCTATTCTTTCTAATAGCAGTAACATAATGATCTCTCACATCATGATATAAAGGTATCCAGCAACTTAAACCATCATAACCTACCACAGAGTTGTCAAACCTAGATTGATTCATTACTTGCTCTTTTAACATTTCTGGATGATAAACTAAATCATCATCACATACAACTATAATAGCTTCTGGATCTGTTACTCTATCTAATGTAGAGTATATCTTAGTTAAAGGTCCTTTATCATCAGGTCTAAATATCTTAAAGTTAGGATTATTAGCTGTCATATCCTTTAACCATTGAGGTATAATATACTCTTCACCAGTTTTATTACAAACTAAAGGTATATTGAAATGTATTCTGTAACCAGTTTCACCGGGATATTCTTGAGATACTAAAGATCGTATACAACTCTTTATACCTTGATCGTAATCTGCTTTTAACCTAGAAGGTATAGTTGTTAAGGTGATAATAGGAGCAATAGATGGGTATATAAAGTTATCAGCATCTATTTTATTTGGTATAGCATCACCAGGGCCAACATCTGCATCATTTACAGGAGCTGGTGGTGGTGGTACAAAAGGAGCCGCAGGTATAATTTCATCTGCTGCTGTAAATGGTGGATCATAATACCAATGATCACAATCAAATTGCCAAGTCTTAGCAAAGTCTTCTCTCAAATAACCTATATGATCACCTGTCTCTTGTCTAAACACATACATACCAGTCTTTTGATCATAAGGTAATTGATCTTTGATTGGGAATGAGTGAGATGGTTTACCATGCCCATTTACCTGATAGTTAACTGGCACAAAATCTGTTTCACCATCCCATGATAACATTACAAAGTTAATTTGTTTGTCCCACAAATAATGACTTAATATATGATCATCTGCTTTAGCAACACCCATATACTTGTCCGTAAAAAAGTCATCAGTAAAGAATTTACGTTTGTATGTAACTGAATGCCAGTGGCCTGGTACTACTGCATGTACATCATGCTTAAGTGGAAAGAAAGCATGCGAACCTAACATTACATACTTTCTTACACCGTTTTGAATAAATTCTCTCTTTTCAATAATACCATCACCTCTAAAACCAATAGCACTATAAGGGTACTTATCCATCTTACTAAAGATGTATTGTAGCATTGTATCATAGTACTCTTGATCATCATCTACAACCACAATAATATCTTCTGGATCAGTTACTATATTAAAAGCACCTACCAATTTTTCTACAGGACCTCTATCAGTTTCAATCCTATTAATAATTAGCTTTGGATTAGCTGCAGCATATTGTGTTAAACCATCTGGTATAACATAAGGAACGTTCTTAGCTTTATATATTAAAGGTAAGTTTAATATTACTTTATAATCTCTATCAAACTTTTGATTTAATAAAGAGTCTAAATTACGTTTAAGAACGTCCCAGATTATTAATCTTTCTGGTACTGTTGTTAGGGAAATGTATATACTCATTTGGTGTAAAAATATCTATTAAAGTCAGGGTTGTTTCTCAAGTTGTTTTCATCAACTATTTGAAATATCTTTTGCTGAACCCAATTGTCCTCTGATAATACTGGGCCAGGTGTGCCAGGCAATGTTATCTTACCCCATCTTATTAACTCTATATAAGCAATAATGAACTGCTGATTGGCCTGTGGAAAGTAATCAAATATCATATACTTGCTGCACAATGTTTTAAAATTGTATTTATCTTCTTCTGTCCATCCTATATACTCTTGGTAACCTTTAGAGATATCTATCTCTCTATACTTACCAGTTTTACCTTTGATATGAGAAGTATCTAAATGATGCAAACCTAGGTTAGGGTTATATTTTAATAACTCTAACATAGATGTTCTTCTCCATAAACAGGGCTGTACACTATACTCATATAAAAAGCCATTTCTAATATAATATAGCTCATCATCTTGGAAGCCATATTCTACACTCTTTTCATACTTTGGAAAGTTATTAGGTATTGGCTGATTAGATGCAAAAGAGAAGTTATCTATCTTCTCCCCATCCATTAACTTAACTAATTTGTTTAAAGTATCAAAATCAATATTAGCAGTTAACATATAATCTTCACAAAAGAAAAATACATAATCTTCTGTGATAGTATTATATGCATTAGTCATTGTCGGACCAAAATGATATCCACCATCATTAAAGTCTACATTACCGCTAATGTAATTAACTTTATCTTTGTAAGGTAAGTTGTCAGTTAAGAACTTATTACTTACAACTGATATGTTAATATTATCTAAACCTACATACTTGTCAAAATAAGATAAAGACAACCCCACAATAGGAGTTGTCTTTTCGTTAGAATGAATTACAAAATGTACGTTTGGTACTTTATTATTTGGCTTAGAAATCATTTAGAAAATCTAGATTCAAATCATCTGTATTTGCATTGTTAGGTAGATCTAATCCAGGTACTGGGAATTTACCATTATCTGGAATCATTACATCTACATATCTCTTATTTACAAATGTGATCTCAATTACGTTAGGTACAACGTAACCTGTAAACTTTGAATCATGAACTCTTTCAATAAAATCAAACTTACCACCCCAATTGTTAGCATGTACGTGGTTAACAACAAAGTAAGGTTTAAACTTATTCATCATTGAAATAAACTTCTCACGAATCTCAGGTCTATATAGTTCATGAATTTCTAATATAACACCTGTTGTAACGTGAGCTATTTCTTTCATGTTAGCTGCATTGAAGTAATCATATTCAGCTCCTTCAATATCAACCTTTAACAATACATCACCAACAATCTTATTCTCTGCATAATGAGCTAAAAAGTCTTTACAATTAACAACATTAATACCTAAACCTTCTGCTTTAAATGTAAGATTAGGTGCTGGGTTAACTGGGTGATTAACTGTATGATCGTAAAGATAAGCAGGTTTACCGTATTTACCAGCATACTCTGTTTCATATCTAATATCACCAGCAACGCCGTAAGTGAATAAAGCTACGCTCTTCTCTAATATATTAGCTGGAGCAATGTATCCACCATCTCCGTGGTTATCACGCCCAGGTGTTTTAGGTCCTAGGCGTACCTTTTCTTGTTTAATATCGTATGGTTTTAAT
>Ga0316230_1002919_pt1 | contig 14013 bp, 8 predicted proteins | sample TBH18025metaG_FD_206004 | JGI IMG/M metagenome (GOLD analysis project Ga0316230, IMG submission 206004) | Freshwater microbial communities from Trout Bog Lake, Wisconsin, USA - TBH18025 | ecosystem: Environmental > Aquatic > Freshwater > Lake > Hypolimnion/Profundal zone | place: USA: Wisconsin...
AGCCCCAAAAACATGCCGCGGTAAATCAAGAAAAAGAATATTTAAAAGAAGTAAAGTGATATCTATAGAGATGGAGGACCCAATGGTGCGAAAGATGGATGGAGAAATGGTGGCTAAGGTCTTAAAAGCTTTTGATAAGTATAGAAATGCGACTAATCGAATTGCCCGTATTGCAAAAGAGCTAGGTTTCACTGAGCTCGAGGTTCAGGAAATAATTAATACTTGGAGCATTTATGAAAAGCGCCAAAAAGAGTAATCGTTTATTGGAGTAAAGTTTCGGGAGAGCCGGCTTAACAAATTTGAGCGCCGAGGTAAGTCTGTATTGCAATTAAAGGGGCTTTATCTTTATTTTATTTAGACCAATAATTCGTCACGAACGAAATCATAACTTTGCTTAATTAGTTTTACAGCATCGCTAATATCATCCGCGCTTCTGATAATAAGGTGATATCCAAGAGTCCAGCCCTCATTTTTTGATTCCTTGAGCACTTTTTTAGGGTCATCGTATTTTGGGCATCTACTAATTTGGACTTTAATTACTTTTTTTTGCACATATACATCCGCAAAATTTCTCGTCCTACTTTTCAGTAGCTTTATCTTGTATCCGTCATAGTTAACCAAGTTAACAAAAAAAACATTTGTATCAAATGCCAATAGTTCTTTCTTAAGAGTTTCATACCATAACGGAATATCATTTATTTGCATCGAATTTTTACCCTTTGAGCACTTTATTGTCGTCGAATCTAGGCGATATTTAAAATCACGAATGGGGTCTTTTCCAAAACGCTACCGCTTTTCCGTGTATACGACTGTAATAGATTTGTTCGCAATAGTCTTGCCAAAATACTTTTCTATACCATCCGCCGCCACTATCTTGCCCGCCAAAAATGATGATGTCGGGTTTGCCGCCAGGATTTTTATGAACAATCCTTGAAAATATTTGCTGTTCATCATAGTAGTTTGTCCAGTTCCCTCCAAAGGCATTACCCGGCTGAATCATGGCTATGGCCTTAGGTTTTTCTAAGTGTGACTGAAAAAGTTTTTCGTAAGCTCTGCAACCGTCATCGCATATATATAAAAAAGCCATCCGCTCGTAGATATGGTGAATGGTAGCTCGTTCCGGTTGCGTAAATTCACGATCAACTCCAGTACTGGACTCAAAAATTGTCAGGATGGCAAAAAATTCGTGAGAGGCAAGTCCGGTGTCAGGATGGCCGTCAATACCCTGCATTGCTTCTTCTTCCTTGATGGGGTGTGTACCAAGCATTTCATCATATGAGTATTCTTGCTGGTAAATTTTTTTAAATCCACGAAAATGATGTGGATGATTTAAATTTTCATAGACGGATTGTTTGGCTGGTTTTGTCGAAAGACAGAAATTATCAACGTATATGAAGCTATGGCTATAGCCCATACAGAGATTGGCAACGTCACCATCAAAACCACAGGCTGGGTAGTAGATTGAATTCTTTACTAGCTCAGAAAATGGTATTGGATCGCCCGGCGCGCAGGAAATTAACCACTGGGGTACAGGTTCACGTGGAAGGATTTTGAGCATTTGCGAACTTAGTTTATTAATGTAGGCGATAGATAAAGATACATCTAGTCAAGCTCATAATGTGAGCTAAGTGTGAAATAACATAGGGTGACGCCTCAATAAAAGCCTTAATATTTCATATGGACTTTTAGTTTTGGACTTAGCTCACCCTTATCGTAATAATTTTTATTATCGGAAACAATATGAAAGATGCTTTTAAGCCATCGGCATTAACAATTAGAGAACTTTTTAGCAATGCCGACTCCTTGTATAAGATTCCTAGATATCAGCGCCCTTACAAGTGGGGGAATGACCAAGTTGAGAAATTATGGGATGACATATACGAGGCTTTCAAGGGTGAAAAAGAGAATTACTTTCTAGGCTCGATTATTACTGCGGCTCCCAGTGAGGCCGAGAAGACTTCTTACCGGGATGTAGTGGATGGTCAGCAACGCTTAACAACCTTAATGATTTTATTTTGTGTCGTAAGAGATCTATACCCAGACCTTAATCAGAACTCTATGGCTGATCAAGCTGTCACTATCAATACAATTAAGTCCTCTATCAATAGAGATGGCGTGATCGGACGTCTAAAGTTATTTACCCATGAAAGACATCAATCAAAATTTGATGAAATTATATTAAATGATAAATCTACTTCCCTACTAAACAAGCCAAGTAAAAAAGATTTAAAAAATGATGTTGAGCCTGAGCATAAATTTATCAATACAGCGGTAATTTTCAGTGAAAAGCTTAAGCAATTAGGGCAGGTTGAAGCCACGAAATTAATTGATTTCCTATTTAATCAAGTAATGATTATTAGAATTGATTGTAGTAGCCCCGATTTTGCGATCAAGTTATTTCAAGTTTTAAATGATCGAGGGATGGATCTCACTCCAGCGGACTTATTAAAAAGCTTCCTAATGGAAAAACTTTTTGAAAAATATAAAGATGACCAAGAGATTCGCGGTAAACGAGAAGGTCAATTTATGGAGGACTGGAATGATATGGAGCGAAGCATTGCTTCATCAGACCTTAGTTTGAATGATTTATTTATTATTTATGAATACTACTTGTTAGCAAAAAATCCCGAAAAATCATTAAGAGAGGAGTTAGAGGCCTGTTTTAAAGATCGCGATCCCAATGAGGTTGTCCGGGATATAAAAGAGTTTGCGTCTAGCTATATCCAAGAAATAGTCGAAAGAAAAGATAAGACGATATTTTCATTTTCATATGTTCCTTGGAGTATGTATTGGAAGAGTATTTGCCTTGCCGCCATACGTGAGAACTATAAAGATTTTGATCGACTTGCTAAGGCGCTCAGACGTTTTTATTATTTGTATTGGATTGCCGGAAAAACACTTTCGCAAATAAAACAAAGCTCATTCAATTTGATTGCACGGATAAAGTCGAATGTGCCTATTGACGAAATTGAAGGCGAGCTTAATAAAAAGCTGGAGGAAGATGGCATTGTTAAGCGAGCAATTGAGGAGTTATGTTCAAAAAATGTTGCTTCAGAGGCATGGATTAAGCCGCTTTTACTCCTAATGAACTACAACCTTACAGATGAAAGCGTTGTTACTTTCGTGGAGCTCAATAAGGATGTTCACTTAGAGCATATTATGCCGGTTAAGGCTCATCAATATCCTGAGTGGGGGCACATATCAAAAGAGGAGCACGAACGCTGGTTAAACAGCGCTGGTAATTTAACTTTGCTTGGCGGCGCAAAAAATATTGAAGCAAGCAATAACCCCTTTGGTGAAAAAATGAAAGTTTATGAAGGTAGAGGACTTTATGACACCAAGAATAGCAAAATTACCGCTTTCAAAATTACGCAAACAATATTGAGCGATTACAGATTAAAGAAATATGATGAACTGTGGTCAACAGATGCAATGAAGGATCGCTGGGAGTGGTTTTGCGATCAGGCCGGGGAAATTCTAGAGATCGATGCAGGGGCTTTAAAGCAAAACCCTCCTTCTTGAGAATCTATTTCCAGTTAATGGCCCAAATGAGTTTCTGGGCCCCTCACCCTCATCAGGAAAAAAGCTTTCTAAAGTAAAGTCTTCTCCAGCTAACCGGCTTTACTGCTAGGTTTGCCTCCGCTATTAGGTAATCAGGTTTTTGCGCTTGGAGGGCAAATTGTTTGGCTGCCTTTGACGAGGAGATTCCTGTGATTACTGCCGCATTGATGGTCGCCTTAACAATGAAAGCTTCAAATTTAGGGTTATAGAGGCTAATTTGCAAAGGCATTACAAAACTTAGAATGATCGCGCTAAAGATCATCTTGTTATCGCTTGGCTGGCGTATAGCCGATTCGATTGCCAGAATTATCAAAATAATTAGTGACCCCACTCGGCGCTCTTACCTCATACCCAATTCTATTGCCGGTATTGTCATAAACGCCATTCTTGGAGTTAACGTTATAAGCACTGTTATCCATGTTGTATGGACTATTGCGCATATTGCTCGATGAGTTTTCCATGTTGTATGGACTGTTTTGCATGTTGTAAGGCGAATTGTCTAAATTCGGCACTTGGGCGCTGGAATTGCGAGCAAACAATCCAAGCTGGGCTATTAATAGCAGGGGTATGAGGTATTTCATGGCGATCTCCTTAAACACACTTATTTGTATTTATTGAGCTTAAGGAGTCGTAGGCTCATATAGTGAGCCTATAGATATTTAGCGTTAGCTTGGGTATAGCAGGGTCGTGATACCGATAACTTACTTGCTAACCAATAGCTTGGGAATGGCTAGTTTGGTTATATATAAGATCAAATGCTATTTGTCAGGGGCAATCCCACTCCTTTCATTTCAAGCAGACAAAGGTAACGTTAAATTCCTTGCACTGCCGATGTTGCTGAAGTCGATTAGCAAAATTAAATGCGTCATTCAATTCAAACCGCTGAAATATATCCAATCCTCTACTCAAAACGATCTTCCAGCCATGGTCTGTCGTGATATCACGATCATGTTTTGTTCCAGTGGTGTCATATGCCCAGGTGAATTGAATTCCAACACCTTGGCAAGCGTCAGCAATCTTTTGCAAGTTTTCAGTTTGGCGCTCGCCATTGAACTCATCTTCAACAGTAACCACATGTACGGCCACCTCTTCATCGGGGTCTTTAAATTTACTGACTGTCTCCATCAGGTCCATTAAGTTGCGCAACTGATGAAACATACGCATATAAGGATCTGTAATGACGATCCGCTTAACACCAGCTAAATATGGACCGAACAAAGCATCAAAGCTGACACCGCGCTGGTTTTCCTGAAAGGTTAAATGCTGCTCCTTTAAAACTGCATTAAGACTAACGGCGGGCCTAATATCAACCTTCAGGGATTCGATCCCAGAAGGTTTTACAGCTGATAGCTCATTTAAATTTCCAGCTAGGCCGTCGGCAGTTGGTTGATCTTGACCTTCAATCGGAAGTTGACGATGGTACTGATTTGGATACTCATCTTCCTCTAGGGTGTGGACCAGTTTCTCTTGGCCATCGCCGCTCTTGTACGCAAAGCGAACTTCTGGATAAGTGGAGTCAATACGAAGCAATTGATCCTTCACGCGCTTACGACCTTCAATAGCAGCGCGAAGTAATTCCTCAAGCTCAGATTCCGTCGCTTCACCCTGAGGATACAAAATTTTCATAAGGCCAGAGAAGGTTTTATTGATGCCATCTCGATCTCGGGTAGAAATGTCTTCAGATAAAGTGAAATACTTTTGGTAGCGATCAGAAAAATCATGGCTCCGCAAAAATTTTAGAATTTCAGCTAAGTAGTCGACGACAAAACCATAACCACTAGAGAACATCTCACCACGAATGACATCGATTTCCCAGCCTGGGATGTAACTATGGACCCGATCAAGAAATGCTGAGTCGTGAAACTTATCTGGTAAGGGATCAAATAAGTCAGAGTGCTTGAGCATGTATGGCACGGTATGGTCTGTATTGCCCACGAATACCATGCTAGCTTCAGCCCCCAGTGTTTCAACACCACGAGAAAATGACTTATTAGCCATATAGTTCTTCATGATGTCGACCAAGGCCTTGTCGACCTTCTTTTGTTTGCCCGCAAATTCATCGAAGGCAACTACATCCCAGTAACCTACTAATCCAAGCTTGCCCGAGGAATTGCTTACGAATAATTTTGGCACCGTCACTTCACCACCAGAAATCAATATCCCATGTGGTGAAAATTCTGAGTAGACATGTGATTTACCCGTTCCCTTTGGACCCAACTCAATCAAGTTGTAATTGCGTTCGCAAAAAGGAATTAATCGAATGAGCTGCAAGAGCTTATTACGCTTACCAAACATTTGTGGGTTAAAGCCAATGCTCTGAATAAGAAGATCAATCCACTCCTCTGTACTGAACTGTCTGCGTGCCTCAACGTACCCATCGAACTCAAAGCGTGAAATCTGAATTGGCTTAAGTGAAGCCAGGATCCAAGGCGGTGCCGCTTTTTCTTCGGTGTGTTCATATTCCAGATCAGCAATGCACCATACTCCGCCTACCAGCAGTTTTTGGTGTGCGTTGACGGTCGCCGAATCAATTAAAACCTTTTTGATGCCTAGGTTAGCAAACTCAGCTTCATAAACGTCCTCTTTGTCATTTAATGACACGCTGATGCGATCGATGACCTTGTGACGTCCTTTTTCCTTAATGGTTGATCGTACTAATCCAGCCTCATTGCGATGCACATAGTGATTTCGCAAGATCTCTTTGACTGTATCAATACCCGCCTGAATAGTGGACTCGTCATTGGTGGCGCAATACTGGCCCAGCAAATACTCGAGCACGTAAGACGGCACAATGGCATTTCCCTTTACAGCTTTCACAAGGTCTTTGCGAACCACTAACCCTGCGAAGTGCTGGTTTATCTTGTCGTCAAGCTGACTCATAGACTATTCCTTGTGAATTTCTTATTCAAATTCGGTGATATTTATTTTAAAAATCATTCCCAAACGCTAAATCAATACTGACTTGGTGGCGAAGCACCTCAACCTTAGTGACTGCATCACGCATCACCAAGTCATAGCGTTTATGCACATCATAGGTGCCGCTAAGAATTGTCAGAAAGACTGAGCGCTTACGTTCATCAAGTAATTGAGAAGCGCTATCAAATGTGAGGGCCTGTTCATCACTAATAAGCGACTCGCCATCCCTTAGGGAGACAACTACCGTTCTGGCAAGCACGCGCTCCGTGACTGAGTCAGTTTGGATGAACTCAAAGCGCTGAGTATTAGTTACTACTTTGTTTGTTGATCCTAGCAAGCTGATGCTCACTGATCTTGTTTTTGCCCCTTCTGCCTCACTAACGCGCACAGTTACGAGTGGTACCACTACCTCTTGGGGCATTGCACTACCATGGACAAAGCGAGCGCCACCGGCAAAATGGAAACGGCTTGCGCCCTTGGGCACCCAAAAATCCAAGCTTCCCTCGGGAGTTGTACCCGCTGTAATGGCAGTATTTCCACTCCAGGCTTGTGTCGTGCTGCCAAGATCTTTTCCAATGAGGTATCGCTTTTTAGCGATCAATGTGCCAGTGGGCTTTTCATCTAAAGCAGATTTATCGGCAACATCCAGGGCAGACTCTTGGTACATAAATCCATGGTCGGCAGTTAGAAGGACGGTAGAGCCATTAAGTGTATTAATGATGAAGCTCAATACGCTTGATAATTCCTGTACCGTTTGCTCTGCTGCTTCAAATGTTTTCGTCTCTGAAGCCTGCTTATCGCCAATCATGTCTATACGATCGTGATAGACATAAACCAGTCGATAGTCACTTACGAGTTCGCGGCCCTTTTCCTTACCTAAAGACAGCAGATCCTCCGCCTTGATGGCCAAGCCACCGACAGACTTAAGGTGCTCATTGCGTTGATCAAGCGTAGCCACTGTTTGATCGTCAACCTGAACTTCAACTGCATTACCCACCTTGTAAGATAACGTCTTATGCGGTAGCAAGGCGGCCATACCTAAAGCGGTGTAACTAGGCAATACGCCTAACATTGCGGCTATGGAAGCTTTAAATCGGTTCTTACTATTTGTCTGTTGAACAAGTTGACTGGCAACTTCATAGCGCAGGGCATCTGATATGACAACAAAGATACGCTTCACATTACCCTCAAACAATGGCTCAACTGCTTGCTTGAAAAAGTTCTGCTGAGAAGTGACGTTGGGTAAAGTCCAATTCGTTAGAAGCCCATTTGGCCCTTCCACCACTTTTCCCCAGGCACTACTAATCTGTGGAATAAACCAGCCCGAATAAACATTCTCAATCGTCTCCCGCAAACCATGAAGCACAGCCCAGCCAGTAGGCTCAACCGCATCTGCAGCAGTGTGAAAGAACCGGTATAGCTGATCAAATTGAAACAATTCATCGCGGTATTGTGCAAATGCTGTTGCTCCATCAACAAAACTAAAGCCAGATGCATGGAGCGCTTTTAGGGAGAAAAAATCCACTGCAGCGGTTAACGCGTCATAGCAAGCTGCTAGCGCTTTAGTGCGCTCATTTGCACTTGCAAAGAGCGGGTTCGCCCAATGGCCATCACGACGACGGGCAATATAAGACCGAACCACATCCATATTTGCGCCACTGCTATCAATAATGCGTTTTTTGAGGTCCTGAATAATGCGTAACTCAACCTCTTCAAAGGTCATGCATTCGAGTAACTGCTCTGCCGACTGACTTGTTAGCAAACTCGTTAGATCTAGCTCTTGAGCAATAGCTTGTGCCAAAGCGTTATAACTACCAAACTGGGCAATATCCGAGCGCCATCTAGAAACAAAAACAGACGCATTTGCCGCAAGCGAGCGGTCAGGCAACATAAAGTGCGCAAGTTGTTTTGGCCCTTCGCCTTCAAGCCCCCTGAAATAATCAGTCACTAGAATTCGAACCAATAGATCGCGCAAATTTGGATTGGAATCGATGTATCCAAGTTGCTCCTGAACCAGCCTCCAAAAGGTAGGCTCCAAATCATTGCTACAAATATCTTGCCATGGTTTAGGTTGAGTAGATAAGTCTGCAACCCCATCAACAACATAGGCTCCATATATTCTTTGCAATATGGAAAACAACTCTGGCAAATCAGCGCGCGTCAGAACTGCAATCATTTTTCGGTCTATATCGTCTGCAGAATCTTCCGATGAAATGAGACGTTTGAGGCGATCAACCCGATCTTTAGCCTTGAAGAACTTTGCGCGCTCTTTAAGGTGGGAGCGCAAAGATAATGTAGTGAGCCCCAAATCTTCCAGCAGAATCGATGCAGAATCAGCCCTAAATACTTTTGAGCGTAGCCGAACATCTAGCAGCCAATCCTTGGATGGCTCTGGTTCTGGTTGATTGCTATATAAAAGCAGGCGCTGATTAGGTGAACCTTCAATCTGCATTTTGATTCGCAAGTTTGGCTGGTCGTCGACCCGAATTAGTTTGACGCCATCCAAGGACAAACTATCTATGGCATTTGAGAACTCTCCTTCAATATCATGCCAAAACACAATGGAGTGATTAGCAAATAACCCATTGAGGCTTTCAGAAATTCTTGCATTACTCATTGAAGACTTTCGCAGCTAAAGTCAATAACCATCGAAGAGGGAGACTATTCATCACTAGCGCCTCCGGTAACAGCCTTAACCTCAGCTAATAAATCACCAAACTTACCGTAATTGACCTTAACTCCATCATCTAAATCTAGAGTAATGCGCATATCAGCGTAGTGACGTAGTTGCTCGTCATAAGCTAATAGTTCAACATGTTTCTTCTTGAGCTTCTCGACTTCCTTAGTCAGCTTATTTCGAGCGGCAGTGCTGCTAGAGATATTTACATCTTTTTCGAGCATCTCAATACGACTTTGGATTTTGCTGGTAAGTGGCACAACGTATTCAGCGCGCATCCGAGCAAGTGTTCCTTCGTTGTAGCGATGCAGGTAGATCAGAGCCTGAAATGCGCCTTGTTTACCACTGCTAAATAACCAATAAATCGGACGCTTCTTGTAGGTTTGTAAGTGGTCTTTGAAGAACTTATCGGCAACGTATCGACGAATAGCTTCATCTGATGTTTCGCCCAGCTTAGCACCAAGACTCTCGGCCAGCCAGGCTATATTTTCTTCGAGGGTTTCACGCCCCCAAACGGTGGCCACGAATTCCCGAATACGATTTGAAGCGTCTTCGTCGAACCACAGCTCGTCGGTGACAGGAATGATGCCATCTTCATCGGCGGAGAAAATGGGGTATCGACCAAGATTGAAATCGACATTGCCTGCATGGGCATAGATTAGGCCAGGCTCATTAAGGCTATAACGCCCCATCATGCAGCCAATGGCGTAGGAAATTAGCCGCTGACAGTCTTTTTCGCGGTCGGCCCTAGTAAGGGTGATTTGGTCTTCTGAAACTTCTGGGGTGAGTTCGTTTTCGAGACCATAGGCGTTGATGAATAGGCGGTTGTTCTCCTCTTCAATTTGCTTAAGGCGAAAGAATCTCTCATCACCATTCTTCTTCCATTGAATCCAAGATCGACTCAGGCCAGCTTGGATAAGGGGTGGGGAAATCCACGGTAAACATGTGAAATCCCAAGATAATTCGTCCGCATCCCAGTCGACTTTCGCAATTTGTATTGCCTCATCCGCCAACTGAGAGAAGTTCCCTGGCTCTGCAGCATGATGCTTGAGAATTGGGATCCTTTTAAGATCACCAACTTGCGTATTCAATGTTGGATTAAATATGCTGACAAAATACCCCATAAGCTTAGAATTCAGCAAACTCAAACATAGTCCAATATGCTGATTTTTCGGAAAAGCACTAGATCCGCCAACGTCAAAAACAAATCCTGTTGGCATATATCGGCAACTGAATTGGATTGATATCAAGCCCCATGTAATACCCTCCATGAAGTAATATTTTTCAGATGGGCAGTGGTTTCCAAGAGTCTTCAACTGAAGATACGATTTTTGATCAAAACGAAGCAGCGAAAAATTATTTCCGTACCATCTTCTTACACCACCGCCCTTGTTATAGGGAACCCAAGCGACATCTGTTTTTGAATCCCATACTTGCTCTTTTGAGGCACAAGACATTGCCGTCTTTTTGATATCAACCTCTTGCCAACATCTGACAAAATGTGAGTTGTCGCCGGTTGCCATACCCTGACGCGGCTCAGCAATTACCTCGAAAGAATCACTAAGCTCAAATGCTTTGACAACCTTAGGATTTGCCCAGTAAGCAATTGGACACCCCGGTATTCTTCGAAAGTACGATTGATCAATATCGTATGAAAGTCTATCCCCGCGACTTAAGAAAATTTGGTTTTTGTCTGCTGACGGTGCAGCAGCGTTCAAATTGATGTAGCGCCCCTTAAAACCAATCAATGGGTTTGCGAAGAAGCAAAAAGCTGAAGCCAAAGCAACTTTTGAATTAATTTCAGGAAAGCTATTAAATCCAATTTGGATAAGGCTTGAGATGGTTGCACAACTTAAAAGATTGTCGCGCATCGACTCAAATGATGACAGAAACATCCAGTTCTGCATCGTGACCATGCTATTCATGCCTGTTGGTTTGCACAACCCAGCACCTCGCTCCATGAACATGGAGAATAAATCTGCTTTACTCCTTGGGAAGGTGCTTATAGAAAAATCTTTTAATACCTTAGTCATCCCCTTACTACCCATATACGGCGGATTTGCTACGATTGCATCAAACTGCATGCTAAGTACCTGTGCCTGAGTAACAAGGGGCATTAAATCTTGTGCCGCTGACTTAGCGTAAAGATCCCCTTTTTGAAGCGCCAAGCTAAATATCCCTTGAAGCCATAAAAGTTTCGAGCTCAATCCCTCTGGTACCGTAATTAAAGAGCCAAAGGTTTTGGCATCGGCGAACGTCGTTATTAGCGTGGTAATAGTCGATTTCAACTGTTTATTTTTTGTACTTACTGGAGTCGATTCGCCGAGGCTACTTTGCAGGTGACTTTCAGGGAACAAATCCTGAGCTACAAACTCGTCACCGATTATTCCAACGTCAGATTTCAGGTCACCCCCATCTACGATTGCTTGAAGTGTCCGCGCAAGCATGCTCGCATCAAGGCCATTACTCTCCTGCAGACTCAATACATTGAGTTTAATGGGATCATTGAATAAACGTCGATCATCTGCACGCGCCTTCATCATTAAGGCAAATCCCGCCATCTGCGCTGCGCGGTCATCAATATCTAGGCCGTAGAGATTTTTTTCTAATATCAGGCGTGGGATAACTCGAGGTTGATAGCCTCGTTCTAGGTAAATTGCTTTTAGAGTGTCATATGCAATAACCAGTATGTGGCCACTTCCACATGCGGGGTCAAGAACAGTAATAGATTCAGGATTGAGGGTATCGCCATCCTCACGTACGCGGGTTTGGATGAGGGCATCAAGTTGGCCCCGTACCTCAGGCGTTTGCTCGGCGGGGGTTATGTAATAAGGCCAATCTTTAGCTAGAGCGCTTTGAGGATTAGCCATTAACCATAAGCGTCCCACACTGTTTTGTACTAGGTATTGAACGATCCAATTCGGCGTAAAGAGTTGCGTCGCTGCAGGGATATCTTCGCTTTTAACAACCTTACCAATGACCTGATCTTTTTTATCGGAGATGTAAAACTGATAGAGCCAGCCAATGATCTCCACCTCAGCCCAGTCTTCTTCAGGAATTTCTTCAACCAGCTTAGCTATGACAGAGTCACTACGCAGAAGATTATCGGGCAACAGAAGCTCTGAGTCATCATCGATGCGCTCAAACAGAAATGGTATAGCACTAGATAGGGCATTGCATTGCGCCACCAAAAGCATGCGATATAGCTCACCGTCACGGTTGCCAGTCAGCTTCATCTCAGTGATAAGTTCGGCTTTCAGCCCAGGTAATCCTGTATCGCCAGCATGGGCTAAATCAGAGGCATACGTAAGAATATCGGGCAGACCGCCCTCAGCACTACTAAGGGCCCTGTGGCCATGACCCAAATAATCGTGCAGCTCCATATACCGCAAGGCAGCAAAACGATTGAACCAGGTATAGGCTATCGCCTCACAAGTTTGAGCAAAGCCCTCGCGACGCATACGAGCAATAAGTTGTTCTCGCTGGGCGGCAACCTTGACGGGCCAAGCCTGTCCAGCAATTAAAGCGACGTCACCTTGAGTTTGCACCGGAGCGACTTCAAGTTGCCCTGCTTTTTCGGATAAGCCCAGAAGGTTAGCGCGAGCAGTGACTGCTGCAATAAAATCCACGCGGGCTTGGGGCGCATAGGACTTGAGCTTAGCTTTATTCATGATTATCTTTTCTTATGCATGCTTCTGTCATCATTGAATTCGGGCAATCCTACCCGATCTAATCGTCTCCAATAATGCTGCTTTGAGCTTTTCAACATAAACATCTACATCTGCCTCAGTTTCTAAATATGTTTTAGAAGAGAGCTCTGCCGCACGAATAACATATGTAGTTTTAACTGGCGGTGACACACTTGCGCCAGGGCCTGATTGCTCAGATCCTCCGCCGGGTGTTTTAGGTAGGGCCACCGCAATCTCAATCAAAGTAAATGCCTCGTCCATAGCTTCACCAGCCTGGGTTTGTAAATACAAAATTTGCGCGATGCTAACTTGGTTGGAGATCTGTTTTTTTAGATCCTGAAGATTAAGAAGTGCTTTATTACTGAGGTCTGGGGATGCGCTAACTGCGACAAGCTTGGATTGCACTTCAATAATTTTTTCATCTACAGCTTGCAATGCTTTTTCACGCTGAACTTTTGCTAATTGCTCATTTACAATCGCAACTGTGGCCAGCAAAGGCTCGATCTTGCTGATCAACCCATAAGGTTTAGGATTATCACGAATTTGAATAAGCTCAATTAATGCACTAGCTGCTTGCGGCTCCTTGTTGAGTGCATCGCGGTTATCGGCAAATTGATCAAGCCCCAATAATAATTTTCGCCAAGCTGAAATCTGAGTTTTATAAAAGTTTACTAAATCGTGAATATCCTCAGACACATCAAGCCAGTCATCTTTAGCGGCTAGTAAACCTTCGATAAATGCAAAGCTATCGCGAATTACCAATTGCTGTGCAATACGACTTATTGCATTCTCAATTTCTACCTTACCGGGATAATGTGGCGTACTAGCAGTGAGCACAAAGCCATTGAGGTCACTTTGCCAGTCGCCCAAGTGAGAGCGGAAGTCAGCAACTAAGTTATCCTCTTCTTCACGTCCGAGTTTGTGGAATAAATCCTTGTAGAGATCGCGAGCACGCTTGAGGCTAGTGGCGTCAGCCGTCTTGCGCTTGAGGATCGAGACTTGCTTAAAACGAGCTGCTTTGGTTAAAGGTTCAATGGCAGATGCTGGGTCAAGATCTGCACCTTCGAGCATCAGCTTGATTTCACCAGCCATAAAGAGACGCGCAATAAGAAGAACAGTCTCCCATTCAGGCTTCCATCCCCAAGGGATTCCTGCAAAGCGATCAACTAC
>Ga0316230_1002927_pt1 | contig 13992 bp, 7 predicted proteins | sample TBH18025metaG_FD_206004 | JGI IMG/M metagenome (GOLD analysis project Ga0316230, IMG submission 206004) | Freshwater microbial communities from Trout Bog Lake, Wisconsin, USA - TBH18025 | ecosystem: Environmental > Aquatic > Freshwater > Lake > Hypolimnion/Profundal zone | place: USA: Wisconsin...
AGCGTCCTTGATCGAGAGGCCGGGCAGCCCAAGGGATGGGGGCTGAGCCGCCGCCCCTGGACCGGCAGCGACCGCGAACTGGACCCGAGCGGCGCCATCGCCCAACCGTACCGACAAGATCTCGGCCTTGAGACGTCGTCCGCCACAGGCGTCGCAGAATTGGGGGCTCATGAAGGCCTTGAGCCGGTTGCGGGTGAATTCGCTCTCGCTCTCGATATAGAGGCGCTGCAGATTCGGCACCACGCCCTCGAAGGGCCGCCGGACCTTGCTCATCTTCCCGGCCCGCCAGAAAGTGAACTCGACCTCGGTTTCGCCCGAGCCATGCAGCAGCACGCGCTTGAAGGCATCGGGCAACGACTCGTAGGGGACCTCGATGCTCTGCTGGTAGTGGGCCGCGACGCCACGCAGGAGCCCCTTGTAATAGACCACCATGCGTTTGCCCCCGCGCCGCCAGGGGAGGATGGCCCCTTCCTCCAACGTCTTGGCCGGATCGGGCGCCACCAACATCTCATCGAACACCAGCTTCTGGCCGAGGCCATGACAGACCGGGCACGCCCCCGCCGGAGCGTTGAAGGAAAAGTGCTTGGGGGTCAACGGTTCATAGCTCTTGCCGGTCGCGGGGCTCAGATTGCGATTCGAGTGCAAGGTCTCGATCCAAGTGGCTGAGGCGGAGCCAGCCGACGCGGATTCTGGCGTCTGATGCAGCGTCAGGATCACGCCTTGGCCCCATTGCAAGGCCGTCTCCACCGAATCGCTCAACCGGACCCGCACCTTCTCCTCGATCACCAACCGGTCCACCACCGCCTCGATGGAGTGTTTTTCCGCCGGATCCAGCCGGGACCGGCTGGAGTTCGAAAGCTCGACCAGTTGACCGTCCACGCGGGCGCGCACAAACCCCTCGCGCGCCAGGCGGTCGACCACATCGCGAAACTCGCCTTTTTGGCGCCGCACCACCGGGGCGAGAATCATCACGCGCGAACGCGCGGGCAGGGCCAGGATCTGGTCCACGATATCGCTGGTGGTCTGGCGCACGATCGGCACGCCCGTTTCGGGACAAAAGGGCTCGCCCACGTGGGCATACAACAGCCGGAGGTAGTCGTAGATCTCGGTCGTGGTGGCAATAATCGAGCGCGGGTTAGCCCCCGCGCCGCGCTGCTCGATGGCAATGGCCGGGGACAACCCGTCGATAAAATCCACGTCCGGCTTCTGCATCTGGTCCAGAAACTGGCGCGCGTAGGCGGAGAGCGACTCGACGTACTTGCGCTGCCCCTCGGCATAAAGGGTGTCAAAGGCAAGCGACGACTTCCCCGAACCGCTCAAACCGGTAATGACCACCAGCTTGTCGCGCGGAATATGCAGCGTGAGGTTCTTGAGATTGTGCTCACGCGCGCCGCCTATCTTGATGAATTCTTTGCTCACGGACCCGGATCCCGATGGCCCAACAGTCCACCATCTTAAGAGGCAACCCAGACTGGAGAAAGTAGAAAAGGGGGGCGAAAAAGGGGCCGAGTCCCGCTCGGAGCGGGACGGAGGACCGGTCCCCCAACCTGCCGCGTGCCCGGCTAGACGTACGCCCTGTCGACTGGAAAGTCGGCACTGCGGGTGCGCGTCGACATCCCCTGGCGCCGGCTTTGAACCCTTGCCTTAGCTCGGCAGGACGTCGAACGGCCGGCCCAGCGGGGCAACTGCGGCGGCGGCGACCGAAGGCTGGGAATGCTGCAAGTGGGTCAAGGCATAAAGCATCAGGTAGGCAATAAAAGTGAAGGCAGCGAAAATTGCCGCAAAGGCGAGCGAGAACTTCTGGGCGAAGGGGTCCGCGATCCAACCCCCGAGGTGGTGGTAGAGTGTCATCGGTTTGAAGAGGACATCCCAACTATTGAAGCGCATGAAACGCCCGAGACAGACCCCGAAACTGCTCAGGACTGCCACGCCCGCAATAAAGAGCCAGCTGGCCGGGCTGCCGAACGTCTTTCTGACCATGCCTTGCATGAGGAACAGCGAGACGAACCCCGACACAAAACCTGTGAGCGCGCAGCACAAAATGAGGGTCAGATCGACCCAGAAGTGCGCCGCGAAGTAGCCGTTGAGGTGGATCAGATCGGTGAAGATGTAGGGTGCGTTGGGGAAGAAGAGCAACCAAACGGCCGCCAGGCCGCCAAACCGCCAGTCTCGCCCGGCGCCGGCCTGGAATTTCTCCTCGGCCAGGAGCGCGAGAACCAAAGGGATCCAGGCCAACAACAGGTTCCAGACCAGGGCGATATAGCGGTAGTTCGCCGTCCAGGCGACCCGTGCGGTTACCATCAGCACACAACACCCGGAGGCGAAGCTCAAGGCGAGCACAGGCGCCAAGGTTTCTCGCCTCAACGCGATGTTCAACAATCTCATATCTCTGTTTGGGACCGGCCACGCCGGGATCTCTTGGTGGGTTGGACCAGTGCGGCCGGGTTAGTAATCAAAATTCGACGCCAAGAAGTTGGTTTGAACGGGAACGTTGCCTGAGTGTCGAACCTATGTTGTTTGCAGGATTGGAATCACTGCCCCCAAGGTTGAGAGGGTGAAGAGGTAGGTGTGGTGGTTGTTGATGGTTGTTGGATGCCCGCAGTTCGCTCCCCGGACTGCGGGCATTTTGTTGGTCAAACGGGGGACAGCAGGCGGGGGAGCAGCAGGGCCAGTTCCATCGCTTGCTCGTAATTGAGCCGGGGATCGAGCGAGCTGCGATAATCACGTTTCAAATCCGCCTCGGTTACCCCGCTGGCGCCCCCCACACACTCGGTCACATCATCCCCAGTCAGTTCGAAATGGACCCCGCCGAGGTGGGCGCCGCATTCGATTAGGACACGGGAGGAGATCTCGAGCTCCTGCCGGATTTTCTCAAACCGGCGGGTCTTGATGCCATCGGCGGTGGTCTCGGTGTTGCCGTGCATCGGGTCGCAGCACCAGAGCACCTGGCGGTCACGGCGGCGCATCGCCTCGGCCAGGGGAGGCAGGCATTGCGCGACGCGATCAGCGCCCAAGCGATGAATGAAAGTCAGGCGGCCGGGCTCGTTGAGCGGGTTGAGGGCGTCTGCCAGCGCGAGGGCTTCATCCACCCCGACGGTGGGGCCGATCTTGACGCCGATGGGGTTGGCGATGCCACGGAAGTATTCCACGTGGGCGCCCTCCAGGGCGCGGGTGCGGTCACCGATCCAGGGGAAATGGGTCGAGAGGTTGTACCAGCCGGTCCGGCGGGGGACCTGGCGAGTCTGAGCCTGCTCGTAGAGCAGGTGCAGGCCCTCATGGCTGGTGAAGAAATCGACGCGATTAATGTCCGCCAGCACGCAGCCCGTCAGGGTTTCCATGAACCGCAAGGACTCCCCGATGGATTGCACCATCCGGGTGTAATCCGCCGCATGCGGTGAGTTGGCGACAAAGCCCAGGTCCCAATATTCCGGGTGATGGAGGTCGGCGAACCCGCCCTCGATCAAGGCGCGGATGAAATTGACGGTCAAACCCGACCGCTCGTAGGCGCGCAGCATCAAATCGGGGTTTGGGGTCCGTTCCTCGAGGCTGAACCCGGCGCGGTTGATCATGTCCCCGCGATAGCTGGGGAGGGTTTGGCCGCCGCGGGTTTCGGTGTCTGCGGAGCGCGGCTTGGCATACTGTCCGGCAAAACGGCCGATGCGGATGACGCGCTTTTTGCCCCCCTGCACCAGCACCAGGCTCATCTGCAAGAGGATTTTCAACTTGCTGGCGATGGCGGCCGATTCGCAATCCGCGAAACTTTCCGAACAATCCCCGCCCTGGAGCAGGAAACGCTCGCCGCGCACGGCGGCGGCCAGTTGCTGCTTGAGGTTCTCGATTTCCCAACTGGTGACCAGCGGGGGCAGCCTTCCCAGTTGGGCGAGCACCCCCTGCACGGCCGGCGGATCGGGATAAACCGGTTGTTGGGCGGCGGCCTTCGACTGCCAGGAGGAAGGCGACCATTCCGCTGCGCTGCGACTGGGTGAGATTTGATCTGGTGTTTTCAATCCAGCCACAGACTGGAATAATCGCCCGCGAAAGTAAAGGCGAGGCGCGACGACACAATCGCTCGGTGCGGCCCGCGCTCGGTGCGGCAGATGCTTGACAGCGGCGCAGACTCTGTGTCATTGTGCGACTTCAGCACAAATGGTCCTATGAAGCCTCAACTCCTATCACTCATGAAATCCTCCGGCTCCTACTATTCCCGTCCCCCATTCGCTCTCGGCCTGGCCCTGGCCCTCGGTCTCGGCCTGGCCCCCCTGCCGGTGCGGGGGCAATCCATCCCCAACCCGAGTTTCGAGTTGGACACCTTCACCAACAGCAGCGGCTATATCTCGAACAATTTCCCCATCACCGGATGGACCGGCAGCCCAACCAACGCGGTGGGGCTAAGCCCGGCCGGGGGTGTCGCTACCTATGCCAACAACGGCGTCATCCCGGATGGCAAGCAGGTAGCGTTCCTCCAAAGCGGGCCCGGCATCGTTGCCACGCTGAGCACGGTCATCACTGGTCTGACGCCCGGGCAGAAATACACCGTGAACTTCAGGTTCAATGCCCACACGAACAACACGGCGGCGGCGGTAACCCCGGTCCTCAAGATCGGCGTCGACAACCTGCCCATCGTCAACCTCTCCACCCTGGCCATCCAGCTCGCCGGCAGCCTGACGGCGGGCTACCGGTACGGGGCCTTTGATTTTTCCGCCTCCGGTACCACCGCCCTGCTCTCCCTAACCAACGATGCGGCCACCACCCCGGCCTGCGCCTTTCTGGTGGATAATTTCACCATCTCACCCTCGACCAATGGGTGGTCCTACGCCGCCTGGACCGGCGACACCGACGCGGGGGTAGACGGCACCCGGGTGACCCATGCCTACAACTTCGGCGGTGGCTCGGCGCCGAACACCACCATTAACGGCGCGCTTTTTACCGGCTACGCCGTTGCCAACCCCGCGATCGCCAATGAGTTTTCGATCAGTGGCCTAGGCAGCGCCTATGGTTCGGATGATGCCAACAACATCAACTCCGGCGGGAGCGCCGTGGTGGCCAGGCGTTTCATTTATGGAGGCAATCCCGGGTATTTCTTCATCGGCGACCTGGTCCCCGGCCTGCAATACACCGCCAATTTCTACACTTGCGCCTGGGAGACCGGGTTTCGGGCCCAGACCTTGGCCAACGGCACCGATCGCATGACCATCAACCAGGACAACTTCCAAAACAACAACGGCATCCGCATCTCCTACACCTACATCGCCCCAACCAACGGGTTCATCCTGCTGACCCAGACCCCCACCCTCACGGCCAACACTATGCATACCTACGGCTTCGCCAACGTGGAGACGAGCCTCAACCTGATGCCCATGGTAGGCTTGCAGCCCAGCAGCCAAGTCACCACGCCGGGCTCCAGCGCCACCCTCAGTATTACGGCTGGCGGCGCGCGCCCGCTCACCTTTCAGTGGTACCAGAACGGCAATACCCTGGCCGGCCAGACGACCCGTTTTCTGACCCTCGCCAACATCAGTTCCGCAAACCTGGGGGGCTATTCAGTGGTAGTTTCCAACGCCAATGGCATGGCAACCAGCCAAGTAGCCAACCTCACCTTCGGTCCCATCGCCAACCCCAGCTTCGAGGCGGATGTCTCCCAGACCTATCCCGGCTACGCCAGCCTCAACACTCCCATTAGCGGCTGGACCGTCGGTAACCTCACCCGCTCCGGCTTGAATCCGCTACCCAGCTATCCCGGCCCCTTCGCCAACGTCGGCACCGTCCCCGACGGCAACCAGGTGGCCTTCATTCAAACCGGCGGTATCACCAACTGGCTGAGCACCATCATGAACGGCCTCACCCCGGGTCAGACCTATACCCTGAGCTTCCGTGCGAGCGCCCGGAATGCTCAGTTGCCGGTCGTGCATGCCGCCATCGATAATCAATACCTACTCGACTTTCGTCTCGGGGCGGCCACCAACGCCTACCACTATATCGCCTTTGATTTCACCCCCGCCACTTCGTCGCCCACGCTGTGGCTGACCAACGACGGTGCGGGCGACACCTCTGCGTTGTTCGACAACTTCAGTGTTGCTCCCTCCACAACCCATTGGTCGTTCGCTACCTGGACGGGCGACGCCGACTCGGGCGTGGACTCCAGCCGAAACTACTCCCACGCCTTCAACTTCGGCACGACTGCCGGCACCACCATCAACGGCGTGACGTTCACCGCCGCGGGCGGCGCCAATCCCGCCGGCCCAGGCTTTGTGACCGCCGGCTTCCCCAGCGTTTATAGTGGTGACGTAAACACTATCACCACCGCCGGCGGCGGCAGCGCCGCCATGATGAAGAGCTTTATATACGGCGGCCTGCCGGAGAGCATCACCTTGACCAACTTGGTTCCTTTCGTCCAGTACGAGGCGACCATCTACTCGGTCGGCTGGGCCGACACCAACAGCCGCCCCTATGGCCGAGCCGCTACTTTCAGCGTAGGCACGGACCGCCAGACGTTCAACCAGGACCATTTCGGCACCGACAACGGCATCAAGTTTACCTATCGCTACACGGCCAACGCCAGCGGGACCGTGGTGCTCACCTATGATGCCACTCACAACGCTCCGGGCACGCCGAGCACGATTCACACCTACGGCTTCAGCAACAGTGAATTGGTTTCCACCAACGCTCCCGTCTTCTATCAGCAACCCAAGAACCGCACCATTTCCGGCGGGGCCGATGTGACCTTCCAGGTGGCGGTCGGGGGCGCCCAGCCGATCACCCTGCAATGGTTCAAGAATGGCGTGGCCATCCCCGGCCAAAACAACCTGCTCCTCGATCTCGGCCTAGTAGACGGTTCGGCCACCGGCGGCTATTCCTGCGTCGCTTCCAACGCCGTCGGTGTGGCCACCAGTGCCGTAGCCCAACTCGAAGTCGGTCTCACCATGATCAACCCGAGTTTCGAGGTCGATACCTTCACGAACTATCCCGGCTACATCGGAGGGGCGGCTCCCAACTTCCCGATCACCGGCTGGACCGCGTCGCTCCCGGACCAGACCGGCCTCAATCCTGCCGCCGGCAGCCCCTTTGCTAATAACGGCGTCATTCCCGATGGCAACCAGGTAGCTTTCATCCAGGCCGATGGCGGCACACTCAGCCAGGACATCAGTGGTTTGATCGTCGGCCGCACCTACTATCTCAAGTACTATGAGAACGCCCGCACCGGCTATAAAGCGCCCACCCTCACGGTGCAATTGGGCACCACCACGGTGGTGCCCGCGCACCCCGTCAACCCGGGCGCTTATGTGCGCTACGTGAGCGGACCGTTCCTGGCCACGACGAGTACGGCCACGTTGACCTTCACCAAGACCCCCGGCCCGGTGGCCGGCGATTCCACCGTGCTCCTGGATAGCGTGGCGATGCTCGAACTGGCACCCACGCCACCGCTGTTCCTCTCTCAGCCACAGGGCTTTTTCGTCAAACAAGGCGAGGCTCAGTCGGTATCCGCCTTGGTCCAAGGCACCCTGCCCATGAGCCTCCAGTGGCAACGCAACCTCGTAAACGTGGACGGCGCGACCAACGACACCCTTTCCTTCCCCGCCATCGCGCTCACCGACGCGGGCAGCTACCGCCTCATCGCCACCAACATTTACGGCAGCGCTACCAGCCAGGTGGCCCTGGTCCAAGTAGGCTTGCCGCTCACGGAATTGTTCAACAGCGGTGTGGACCAGGCCGGAAACCTCTTGGCGCGCGGGACCGTCGATCCCCACTATCTGCTCATCAACAGCGCCGATTCGCTTTACCCCGGCCCAGATTCCTGGACCCTCCTGGACCAATATCCCGTCGGCGGCACCGCCTATTTGGTCAATGGCCCGAACTCCCTCTGGATCGGACCCCGAGTCAACACTACCGGCTACACCGGCAACGCTCAGGGTAATTATGTCTTTCGCACCTCGTTCATCCTCGACAGCACGGACCCGGCCAACGCCCAAATCCGCGGCCAATGGGCTATGGACAACTATGGCACCGACATCCAGTTGAACGGCGTGAGCCTCGGCCTCACCAACAACGCCGGCTTCACGAGCTTGAGCGCGTTCACCATTACCAACGCGTTTGTGGCCGGCTTGAACACGCTTGACTTCGTGATCACCAACATCTCGGCGGGGCCATCTGCTTTCCGCGTTGAAATGTACGGCGTCGGCCAGGCCTTGCCGCCGACCCTGCCTTTCATCAAGTCTCAGCCGACTGACCAACTGGCGACCGAAACGCAGAACGCCACCTTCTCGGTAGTGGCCGTCGGCAGCGCGACCTTGGCCTACCAATGGTATTACGAAGGGTCCGCGATCCCCGGCGCCACTGACCGCACCCTGGAGATCTCCCCGGTCGCCTTCAGCCAGGCCGGCCACTATTCGGTGGTCGTGACCAACGACCTGGGGTCGGCCGCCAGCACCAACGCCCTGCTGGTGGTCAACCGCAACCCGATTGCCAACGCCGATTACGTCGCCACGGCGATGGATCAGCCGGTGTCCATCCCCTTCGCCAGCCTGCTCTATAATGACACCGATCCGGATGGCGATCCCCTATTCTTGCAAACGACGGATACGAACTCGTTCGCGAGCGGCAGCCTCAGCCTGGGAAGCACTTCCGTCACTTACACGCCGCCGGCAGCCTTCGCCGGGCTGGACCAGTTCCAGTACTACATCCAGGACAGCCGGGGCGGCACCGCCGTGGGCATGGTCTATGTGACCGTGGGTGCCACCAACTTCCTCAGCCTCGTCGGCGCGCCCAATTATTCGGCCGGCCTCTTCACCGCCACCTTCTCCGGTGTGCCTGGCTATCCCTACCATGTCCAATACTCGACCAATCTCACCGGCCCCTGGGTATTGCTCACGAACGCCGTAGCGGACCCCAACGGGCTCTTCGAGATCATCGACCAATCCAGTCCGCCCGCTCCACCCCGACGCTTTTATCGCGCGACTTATCCGTGAACCGTAAACGCGCGGGTTCTGTAACCCATCAAGTGCGCGGAGGCCGTCAGCGGCGGCCTCCGCTTCCTCTGGCTGGTCGCCCCGCCACACCGCGTTCGCTCGCGCGACCGGTTGTGAGGATGCCTTGGAGCGGAAACCCAAAACCCTGATTTCTGCGTCTTGCCACCCAGGGTGGGTCCGGCGCATCTTCTACGGCGGGTCGTCTGGGGGTACCGGCGGACCGGCGTGTCCGCGCTCCGGGCACCCCTGATTTATGCGAGACCTGACCAATCCGAGATGGATCAAACTCAAAGGCTTCCTCTTCTTGTTGATGGGGGTCCTGGCGGCATCACTGCTGATGCTCGACCAGCCGACCTTGAAAGCCGGGCTGCTCTTGGCGCTGTCAGTCTGGTGCTTTTGCCGATTCTATTACTTCGCCTTTTACGTCATCGAGCACTACGTCGACCCGAGCTACCGTTTTTCGGGGCTATGGGACTTCTTCGGGTATGTGATGAGGCAATCTCCCCGAGGGACAAAGCCGACACCGGGGCGGGAGCGGGCCAGCGCGACGAAGGCAGACCGGCCTGAGGCTTAGCCGGCTTTCGGACCGGCCCCCCGGTTACGAAGCGCCGCGCGTGCAAGACGGAGGCGGTTATAGTCATAACGTCCGCCAAACGTCGCAAACACCACGCTCAGGCTGCCCAACCCCAGTTCCTTGAAGGCCGCGGCCACTTCGCGCTTTTCCTCCGGCGTGAAGAAGGGGCTCAAATCCAAGGCTTCGCCGTTTTCGACCACCTCGACGAGGTGCCCGAAAATAGTATTTGTGGTGAGCCGACGTTCGAGGGCGATCTGTTCGACCGTTTGGCCGGCGCGGAACATACGCAAGGTCTGGCGCGCGGTGTCGTTCAGGCCCGCGCGGGCGGGAGGCGGGGGCGGCGGCGCGAAGGAATCCTCGGCGTAGATCTGGCGTGGACTGATCTCGAGGTGACGGGCGATTTCGGCGAGGAAAGCCGCGCCGAACTCGCGCAGTTTCTTCTCACCCACGCCGCTGATGCGCACGAATTCGGCCTCGGTCCGCGGGTATTCGCGCGCCATCTGGCGCAAGGAGACATCGGAAAAGACGATGTAGGGCGGCAGTCCGCGGTCATCGGCCAGCCGTTTGCGGAGCTGCCGGAGCCGCTCGAATAAGGCCTCGTCACAAGCGATCTCGCCCGCGCGCTGACTCTTAGGCTCGGGGCTGGTGACTGGGCGGGTCAGCATGACCGACCGCCGCTGCTTGAGGGCGGCAGCGCCCTCGGAGGTCAATTCGAGCACGCTAAACTTCTCCGCCGCCTGGCGCAGGTAGCCCAACCGGATGAGCTCGCGTCCGATGGCGGCCCACTCCGGACGGGAATGCTCGGTGCCGATGCCATAGGTCGAGAGCTGCTCGTGGCCCCAGCGCCGCACCTTCTCGCTTTCAGAGCCGGTAAGAACCTCGATGATATGGTTGATCCCCACCCCCATCCGGGTTCGTTCGCGTACCCGATAGACGCACGAAAGGAATTTCTGCGCCGAGACCGTGCCATCGAAGGTTGCGCGGGGCGACAAGCAGTTGTCGCACCCGCCGCACTCGGCCGCCTCGAAGTCTTCGCCGAAATAGCCCAGCAGCTCAGTTCGGCGGCAGGTCGATGATTCGGCGTAATGCACCATTTGCTGCAACTGGCGGCGGGCGATTTGCTGTTCTTTGGGATCGGGTTTTTCCTCGATGAAGGCGGTTTGTTTGACGACATCGCCGGGGCTGAATAACAGAACACATTCACTGGGCAGGCCATCACGCCCGGCGCGACCGGTCTCCTGGTAATAGCCTTCGATGTTCTTGGGCAGGTCGTAGTGGAGCACGAACCGGACATTGGGCTTGTTGATACCCATGCCAAAGGCGATCGTCGCGCAGATGACCCGCACCTCGTCCCGCAGAAAAAGCTCCTGGTTTCGGTTGCGCTCCTCCGGGGTGAGGCCGGCGTGATAGGGACGGGCTTTGACCCCGTCTGCGGTGAGGCGCTCGGCGACACTTTCGGTGGTCTTGCGCGCCTGGCAATAAACGATGCCGCTTTCGCGGGGGCGGCGCAGGAGGAAATCCAACACCTGGTCGTACGGCTTGCTCTTGGCGAAGACGCGGTAGGTCAGGTTCGGACGATTAAAACTGGCGACATAGCAAGCCGGGGATCGGAGATTCAGCAGGGTGACAATGTCCTGGCGGACCCGTTCGGTCGCCGTGGCGGTTAAGGCCATCACGGGGACGGAGGGAAGATGGGCGCGGAGTTGGGCCAGTTGGCGATATTCGGGGCGAAAATCGTGGCCCCACTCGCTAATGCAATGGGCCTCGTCCACGGCGAGCAAATTCACGTTCCAGCGCTGAAGATCCTCGAGGAATCCCGAGAGCATGAGCCGTTCCGGGGCCGCGTAGAGCAGCCGGTATTGTCCGGTGTGCAACCCCCGAAGCCGGCCCCGGGATTCTCCGGAAGCCAGCGAGGAGTTCAGGAAGGTGGCGGGCACGCCCGCCGCTTGCAAGGCATCGACCTGGTCTTTCATGAGGGCGATCAAGGGCGAGACCACCAAGGTTAACCCCTCACGCGCCATGGCCGGCAGTTGAAAACACAACGATTTGCCGCCCCCGGTCGGCAGCAACGCGAACACGTCCCTCCCGGCCAGCGCATCGCGGATGATCTGTTCCTGCAAGGGCCGGAAAGACGTGAATCCGAAATACTGTTTGAGCAGCGGCAAAAGTGGTGGCGCCTGCGTTTCCATCGCGAGGGGAAGATAACCGCGCGCCAGGGGAATTGAAGCGAAAACTTACTTCGCTTTATCCAATTGGATCAAACCGAAGAAAGTGTAGGGATCAACCACCGTGATATCCGCGTCGGGATATTTAGTTTCGAGCGTGTCAGACAACTCGGCGTACCACCGCGGTGGCCGGAGGATGCTGCGCGCCCACAGAAAGGCGGGCCGTCCTTTTCCGGCGCGCGCCTGCTCAGCGACGGCAGCAGCCGCGCGGTTCACCTCGTCGGGCAAGTCTTGTTCCCGGCAGGTCGCCAGTCCCCGATGGACCGCCGGGCGGTCCTCATAATGCGTGCCGGCGCCATCCGGGCTAAAGGAGTGGTAGGCAGCGAATTCCAGGTCCGTGGACGCGCCGGCGGAACCGTCCAGGATGAACCCGGTGATGCTCATTCCCCAGCGCTCGTAGTACTGCCGGCAATGCGCGGTCCAGGGGGCCAACCCGGACGGCAGCCCCGAATCCGGACGCACCGTGAGGCCGCGGGGGTTCAGGTAGCCAGCGCCGGAGTCACCGGCGATGAAGAAGTCATTCGTGGTGGCGTGGCGGTAGGCATAAGCCAGCGCCTGCGGGGCCCGGTCGGCCAGATTCGGGTCGAACGCCCAGCCCAGCGGCACTCGCCCCCGGGCCGGGTCAGTGAAGAAGGCCGGCACCGCCTTGTAGAGCCAGGAGGGGGCGTCGTAATCTCCCACGTAGTGCCCGACAAAGAGCCGGTGGGCGACTTTGCCATCCGGCAGGACCAACCCTCGAGCCCGCCAGTCAGCCATGGTCGGCTTGGGATTGGGTTGCGGATAGCGTGGGTTCAAAGGGTAAAACCGAAAGAAGGAGGCGTTGGCCATCGCACCCAAGCCCGCGGCGTCCGCCTCCATATAGCCGTTGAACTGAGAAATCAGCCGTCCGAACTCCCATTCGGTCGGCACCCCCTCGTGCCGACCGGGAGGCTGGGAGTGGTTGGTGTACTTGAACGGCCAAGGGGTGAATCCACCCACCTGGATAATCCCGCCCCCGGCACGATCATACAAGGCCCGCATGACCTGGAGAAATTCCTTACGTTCGGCCCCCAAGGGAGCAGCGGGATCGTCGCCGGACGGTTCATCTCCCCAGGGGGAAAGGTCGAAGAAGAAGGCGCGTCGCGCGATAAAGTAATCGTGATTGGAGAGGGTGTGGAGAGTCGGGTTCCGTCCGGGGTGTTTTATCCAATAGGCGTCCACGTAGTAGGCTGCCAGACCGGGGGCGCAGCTTTGGGCACGCAGGTAGCGGTGAACCGCCCAGCGGTAGGCGTCGATTTTGGCGCTGCCGCTCGACGGCTCATCCAGTCCTGGAACAACGCCGCTTCCCGTGAATAACGAAGTGCCATCCGGCTTCACGAGCCAGAGCTTGATCGGCAGGTTACACCGATGCGCCAAGCGATCAAACACCGAGCCCACCGCGGGGTCAAAGCGCACCGGAAGCAGTCCCTCGCAACCGGAGGCGGTGGAGGCCAGATTAGCGGTGGCGGGCACCGCGGAGTCGTACACCACCAACCCTTTCACCGCGGGGCGGAAGGCCTCAATGGCTTCATCCAACGAGCCCAGGGGTCGGATCTCGGCCGGCTTAAGCCAACCGTCCTCGCCGCGCAACCAGTCGAACCAAAACTGGTCGGTATCCACCCCGTATTCGCCGCAATAGAACAGGTAGAAACGGGGAGTGGTTCGATTGGCGAGACCCTGCAAAGCGGCGAGCACATGCATGGTATCCCAGATTCTGGCCGACTCTCCGGGTGACTTGAGGTCCAGGCGGTTCAAGGGCCGGGCGTCAAAGGTAAAGACCTGGTCCGTCGCCGTGACACTGGCCGGCGAGGCGTTCAAGGTCAACGCCAGTGCGGCCAGGCAGGCTGATGGCCAGCGGCGCAGCGAGCCCCACCCTGGCCAGAGAGCACAGCATGGCAAGGCCTCAGATCGCTCTCGATACCGGCCTCGCACCGGAGCGCGAGTGCCTTCATCAGCGCAACCGGAGTGATGGGCCACGCGGATGCAGGCATCCGCGCGCCGATACGCGGCCTGAAGAGTCCCCCGGAATGAGTATCGAGAATTCAATCGCGCCATTCTGGAGTGCCGGTGAGCCGAGTCAAGCGCTCCACCCTGCCCCAAACCCCGGTCAAAGGTGTTTATCCGCGATACCAACTGTGCGAACAGGTCGCCAAGCCACGACGAAAAAAGGCGAGCCGTTGCGGGCTCGCCTTGGTTAAACCGATTTTATCCT
>Ga0316230_1002944_pt1 | contig 13931 bp, 10 predicted proteins | sample TBH18025metaG_FD_206004 | JGI IMG/M metagenome (GOLD analysis project Ga0316230, IMG submission 206004) | Freshwater microbial communities from Trout Bog Lake, Wisconsin, USA - TBH18025 | ecosystem: Environmental > Aquatic > Freshwater > Lake > Hypolimnion/Profundal zone | place: USA: Wisconsin...
GCCGACGCGATTCCGGATAAAGAATTGCAGAAGCTGTTCGACGCAGACTATCGCGCTAGCTCGGTGCGACAAGATCAGACAGGTTGGGGCTTGGGGCTGACCTTCGTGAAAAGAATCGCGGAGAAACACGGCGGCTCGGTGCACGTAAAGAGTGTGCGACGCGGGATAAGCTTTGAGATTGTATTGCCTGGCGAACCACGTCCCTCGGTTTTGAAAGGGCAGCGAACATGAAGCAGCAACTCTTGCTGGGAATATGGATGGTGGTCGTCACTTGTTTCCCGGCATGGGGACAGACGCAACCACTGCAGACGAGTAATCTGCCAGTGGGTTCTGCTACTGTCACAGAGTTGAATGGGAAAGTGACACTCCGCTCGCCACAAGGAGAATCCATCTCTCCGACGCGAGGAATAACGCTGCTCCCAGAATCATCCATTGAGACAACTAAGGGCTCAGCCGTTCTTGTCCTTGAGGACGGTTCGCAGATTTTGATCAAGCAAAATAGCCGCGTTGTGCTGAAGTCTCACGAGGCGAGCACCGGATTCTATCTGCAACAGTGGCTTGGCAAGATCATTGTGAAAGCGCAGAAGCGTTTGGGTAACACACCCTCCTTCCGCATGGGTACACCCACAGCAGTGATCTCAGTACGAGGCACTCGGTTTGAGGTTGAGGTCAGAAACAAAAACCGCACCAACGTATCGGTTTACGAAGGCCTGGTTGAGGTACGTGGAGCCAGAGGCCAACCAGTGTTGCTGGGACCCGGGTTCTCAACCTCAGTTCAAGAGAACTATCCGCCGGACCCACCGGCCAAGCTCGACTTACCGGAGGGTGGGGCGCGGCACTCAAGAAGAACCAGGGGAAGCGGCATGCCAGGCGACCCCATGCAGTCGCCGAGCTCCATGAGTTCTGGACAGTCCGTCGGTCCAGAATCTGAAGATGACGCAACGGATTGAGTATTGCTGAAGCAAGTGGGTCTTTTCGATACCCATGCTTGTGTTACAAAGACCCACTGTCGCTGTTTAAGTAACTTCATAACATTCCACGATTTAACTTCCTCAGCCCATTCGCCGACCCTCGCGATAAATGAACACCTTGTCATCTTGATTGGAGACTCGCTTGCAATAGGTCTGACCGAGCGTGCCCATAAGGCAAAGCCCTGTGCTTACAAGCCAAGCTTCGCCTGGTATTGCCATAAGAGGGATTAAGTACCAGACCCTTACTTGTAAGTTACGGGCATGGGTTAGATAGGGAGTAGGACGATTTGGTGGAACGCACGAACGGGTTAGTTATGCGGATTGGGCGTGAAGCTGTTGCGTGTTGCCGCGTCATCTTATTCGTCGTGCTCATTCCGGTCTTAGCCAGCACTCAAATTTCACCGGGGCCGTTATCGCGTGCGCATCAGGAAGTAGAGGGGGCAACTAACTGCACTCGGTGTCATGCCGTGAAGTCAAGCACACCGGACTTTCGCTGCTTGGATTGCCATAGGGAGATAGCCGTGAGGCTTCAGCAGAGGAGAGGACTGCATGCATCTTTCGTTGCCCCAGGTGCGCCGAGCAACTCATGCGTTAAATGCCACTCCGACCACAATGGCGAAAACTTTCAGATGGTTCGCTGGGAACCCAAGACTCTCGATCACTCTAAGACCGGATATAAGTTGGAAGGGAAGCATGCCGCTTTAGCGTGTAATCGCTGCCATAACCGAGAAAAAATTGCGCCCGCCGAGAGGCCAGCAATTCTTACGAAGGACCTCAACCGATCCTACATCGGCCTCTCTCAGAGTTGCACGAGCTGTCATGAGGACAAGCACCGCGGAAAACTCGGGTCTCGCTGCGAAACATGTCACAACTCTGTCGATTGGAAAGTGAACAAGATCTTTGACCACTCGAAGACGAAGTACCCGCTGACAGGTGGCCACGTCGCCGTGAACTGCCAGAAGTGCCACGCGCAGGCTGCGGATGGTATGCCACGTTACATTGGGCTTAAGTTCGGGCGCTGTGCAGACTGCCATACGGATCCCCATCACGGTGCCTTTAAGCAGAGCTGCGAAGAGTGCCACACCACGGCAGGGTGGAAGAAGACCTCCTCATTAGTCGCCAAGTTTGACCACTCCAGCACGAAGTATCCTCTCGAAGGAAAGCATGCCCAGGTAAATTGCGAAACCTGCCATCACGGCAGCGACTTCAAGAAGCCGATTGCGTTCAAGTTCTGCGCCGATTGCCATAATCCAGATCCGCACAATGGACAGTTTGCTAAACGGACGGATCAGGGAGCGTGCGAGTCCTGTCATAGCGTCAATGATTTCAAGCCGGCCAAGTACGGACTTGCAGAGCATAACAAGTCGGCCTTCCCGTTACGCGAGAAACACGCCGACATCCTGTGTGCCAAGTGTCACGTTCCGGCTGGCAAGGCGACAGTTTACAAGGTGAAGTTTGGGCTGTGTCTTGATTGTCATAAGGATGTCCACGCGGGACAGTTTGCGAATGCGCCCTATTTTGACCGTTGTGAGCAGTGCCATAACGAAACAACGTTTCATAAGACCGCTATGACGCTTGCGCGGCACCAGAAGATAGATTTCAAGCTAACGGGAGGACATGTAGCGGTGGCTTGCATTGACTGCCACCAGCCAATTGGGAACAAGGGCCCGGCCCGTTATCACTTTGAAGATCTTTCCTGCGCTACCTGTCATGAAGACCCACATCGCCACCAGTTTGCCGAACGCATGGCGAAGGGTCGCGGCCAAGATACGGGATGTGTTGTATGCCATTCCACAAAAGAGTGGAAAGATATTTCGATATTCGACCACTCAAGCACCGCATTTGCGCTCAAGGGTGCACACCGGGCGGTGGCTTGCGACGGTTGCCACCATCCGCCAAACATGGAGCGAACGCTAAAAAATGTCGACTATAGGCTAGCTCCCGCCAAGTGTGAAGAATGTCACGAAAACATTCATGGTCCTCAATTCGCCCAGAAAGGTTCGGGAGCTACTGTTTGCAGCGACTGTCATACCGATGTGAAATGGAATCCCACTACTTTCGATCACGAAAAGACCAGCTTCTCACTGAGGGATGCGCATGAGAATGTGCGTTGTAAATCTTGTCATGCGAACTTCCAGGATGTGAATGGCAAGTCTGTCCTGTTCTATAAGCCGACGCCTGCAGCATGCGCGGCGTGTCACGGAACCAACCTTGAGAATGCAGTTGCGCGAAACGCGCGACCGTAGGAGGCTCCTATGGCTATTGATTCGCACACAGCACGCTTTGCAGAAGTGTCGCGTGGCGCGCGCGTAAAGAGGTAATGCCATGCGTAAGTCTTTTTTGGCAGTTCTGCTCATCAGCGCCCAGTTGACGGCGTTGCCTCTCGTCGCCGCCGATCAGCAGGAGGCCAATCCGCGCGCGAATGTTCGCAGCCCTCATGGCGCGTTGGCTCGCCCGTGCGAAGACTGCCACACCCGCATAGCATGGACGCCGCTTCGCAGCCTTCCGGAATTCAACCACAATGACACGAAGTATCCACTGCGTGGCATGCACATGGAAGTGGGGTGCAAGCAATGTCATACGAACATGGTTTTCACCAAGGTTTCAATGCGGTGCGCAGATTGTCATGCTGACCTTCATCGCGGACAATTCGGCGCTAATTGCGAGCAGTGTCACACGGTGAAAGGTTGGCGCGTCTCGATCAATTCAGTGAAAGAACACTTTAACCGGTTTCCTCTGGTTGGTGCGCATGCAGCCGTGGAATGCGATGCGTGCCATAAGAACATGGCGAGCGGCCAATTTGTAGGACTTTCAACGGCGTGTCTCTCCTGCCACCAAACTGATTACAGGACTCCGGTCATCAACCACGTTTCGCTCGGCTTTGGCACCACGTGTACGGACTGCCACTCGATGAATTCCTGGTTCGGAGCAAAGTTCGATCACCTGAAGTACACGGGTTACGCACTGTTGGGTGTGCATGCAACGCTAGACTGCACGGCGTGCCACGCCGGAGGCCAATACAAGGGCACACCCGCTAACTGTTTCGGATGCCACCAGAAAGACTTCACGGGCGCGACAAACCCGAACCACGTGCAGGCTGGATTCCCGCATGATTGCGGCGTATGCCACTCCAGCATTGCCTGGAGCCCTGCTACCTTTAACCACTCCACATTTACCGCGTTCCCGCTGACCGGCGCCCACATCACCGTCCCTTGCGCGCAGTGTCACGTGAACAATAACTACAACTTAACTTCGACGGCCTGTGCTACCTGCCACATGACAGATTTCAACGGTACGACGAACCCGAACCACAAGACCTCCGGGTTCCCCACCGACTGCTCGGTCTGCCACTCGACAACCGCCTGGATTCCCGCGAGCTTTGATCACGGTAAGACCGCTTTCCCGCTGACCGGCGCGCATATCACGGTTGCCTGTGCAACTTGTCACGTCAATAATAACTACACAACCATTCCAACTGACTGTTACTCGTGCCACACGGCAGACTACAACGGAACTACGAACCCGAATCACAAGACGGTCGGCTTCCCAACGACGTGCGTCGTTTGCCACTCAACAACAGCTTGGAATCCTGCTACGTTCAACCACAACACGACGGTTTTCCCGTTGACCGGTGCACACGTTACGGTCGCGTGCACCAGTTGCCACATCAATGGCAACTACACAACGACACCAACTGACTGTTATTCCTGCCACACCGCAGACTACACGGGCACTAACAACCCCAACCATGTCGCATCAGCCTTCCCGACCACTTGCGCGACTTGCCACACCACGACCTCGTGGGCGGGCGCAACCTTTAACCACACATGGTTCCCCATCTATTCCGGGACCCATGCCGGGAAATGGACAACGTGCGGCGACTGCCACGTGAATCCTGCAGATTACTCCGTGTTCTCGTGTATCACGTGTCATCAGCACTCGCAGGCCAACACGGATCCCCACCACAGCGGTAACAAGAACTATACCTACACGCCAACGAGTTGTTACTCCTGCCATCGTAACGGAAACGGAGGCTAACGAAAATGAAACGGAATCTCCACATTGGCGGCCTATTTCTGTTACTGGCACTGGCAAGCAGCGACGCACAAACCCAGGAAGCTCAGTTGCAAACGACATTTCACGTGCGATACGTCACTGAAGATAGTGTCTATATCGATGGAGGCAGAAGCTCAGGACTATCTGAGGGAATGCTGCTCACGGTGAAACCAGCAGCTCGCGCCGAGCGCGAGCCAGTACATGCGCAAAACGATGGCCAACCTAATACGGAGCTGCGAGTCTTCTCTGTCGCGGAGACATCGGCGGTTTGCGAGATTATTTCAAAGGGCCAACCAATTGCCATAGGAGACATAGCTGCCCTAGGCCAGTCTGAAGTGGAAAAGCTGGTTGTGAAGCGTACCCTGGGCAGCACGCGTCAATACCCTGTAGTCGTTAGTTTCACGGGAGGGGACCCGATGGATGAGGAAATCCGCGAGCGCCTGCCGCGTCCTCCACTCCCGGAAGTCAACCAGGCTCGCGGCAGAATTGGATTGGATTTCAGCACCATACACAGCGACGGCCCAGCGGCCTCGAATTCCTCACAGGCCGGCCTTGTAGTTCGAGCGGATATCACCCGCCTCAATGGGACTTACTGGAATCTGACTGGGTACTGGCGGGGCCAACTTCGGACGAGCTCAAATACTTCAACGCAAACCATCCAAGACCTGATCAACCGAACCTACCAATTCGGCCTGACTTACTCAAATCCAAAGTCACGATGGACCTTTGGTATCGGACGCATGTATATACCGTGGGCGCCGAGCCTCCAGACAATTGATGGAGCGTACGCCGGACGAAAAATCTCAAGTATTGCTACTGTCGGAGCTTTTGCTGGACTGGCGCCTGACCCAACTTCCTATAGCTATAATCCGAACCTGCACATGGGAGGCGGGCTGATAAACTTTGCCGGCGGCGATTTTGAACACTTGCGCTACACCAGTACTTTCGGTGCCGGGATCCAGACCATTGGGTGGACGGTTGACCGCCCGTTCGCATTCTCTGAGAACTCCATTACTTATAAGCGTGTTTTCAGTGTGTACCATTCCATGCAAATTGATAAGCCGAGCACTGGGCCCGGAGTGGCTGCGGTGTCGCTGGGCCTCAGAGACAGTTATTTGAGTTTCCGCTACCAGCCAAACCGTCGCATAAGTTTTGATATGAACCATAGTTATTATCGCGACGTGCCGACTTACGCCCCGCAACTGGTCGGAACAGGGTTACTGGATAAATTGCTCTTTCAGGGAGTTAGCGGCGGGGTGCGAGTTGAGCTGCCAAAGCGCATCACTGTTTACACAAGTGTCGGTCAGAGCTCGAGCAGCACAGACAAGGCAAGTTCGTGGAACACGATGTACGGCCTCTCCCTGGGACAACTGTGGAAGACAGGTGTTCGCGCGGATTTGCATTACGCCAAGTTTAACAGCGCTTACGCGCAGGGCTCCTATCGCTCTGTACTGCTGTCGCGCAACCTGAATGACAACATGAGATTCAACTTCCAAGTAGGACAGCAAGCCTACACTTCCTCACTTACGACCGACAACGGCTCGCACTTTGTGAACTTCTTCGTCGACTCGAATCTGGGAGCCCACTATTTCATTGAGGGTGGCTTCACGTTGCAGCGCGGCGCATTACAGAACTACAACCAGATCTATACCACGTTCGGTTATCGGTTCGACAATCGGCGTCACCACTTGTCAGGAGGCTCAAATGTTCCGCATAAGTAGCTCGATGGCGGTAATCACCTTGGCTCTGGGAATCCCTTGCTTGGCGGGCAATGCTGCGGTTCCCGACGTCCAAACGCAGGCTCTCCTCGACAAGACAAGCCATGAAGTAGCTGAGTTTCTCGATCAGATGTCAGACGTCAAGTGTACCGAGACTGTGTTGCAGGAGAAGCTCAACCAAGGCGGGCACAAAGAATACGCTGAACATGCCACCTATGACTATCTGATTCTGTTACAGGGCAATGGCGACGAGTTGCTGCTGAATGAGTCACGTCTGTTGCAGCACCAAGACAAGGCGAAGAAGAACAATCTTCCATTATTGATTACCAACGGATTTTCAACTCTCTTTTTGATCTTTCATCCGTACTACCGGGATGGATTCCGGTTTGAGGAGGATGGGTCCGAGGTTGTAGATGGAAAGACTCTGACACGAATCAGATTCACTCATGTGGCGGGCACGCGAACGCCGGCAGCTCTATCCGTCCGAGGTCGCGAGTACCCACTGGAACTTACCGGCACGGCGTGGATCGTGCCGGAAGACGGTAGGATTGCGAAAATTGACGCATCACTTGCAAACGATATGCACGACGTAGGACTCCGAAGGTTGGACGTCGAGGTCGTGTATGCCGCGATGACCCTGCCGGGATGGGATGAAAAATATCGCTTCCCAGTGTCGGCGAGGGTAGACGTGGAGACCCTGAAACAACACTGGCGCAACGTCCATGAGTTCAGCGGGTACAAACGCTTTACCGTGGCATCCGACGCCGTTGTTGCGGAGAAGAACTAAACAATGAGCGTATTAACCAACGTACCTAACCTGATGTCGTCTGCGGACAAGAGTGAGCGGCGGCACTGGATGCAGGTCTGGTCAGCAGCAGCAGCTTGCATCGTATTGCTGTTGTCATTGGCTGCTTATGGATTTGACTATTACTGGCTCGATGCGGCGGATCGCGCGTACTCGCCGAAACATCCAATTCTGCGACCGAGCGGCACTGTGGGCGTCAAACTGGGAATACTCGGTGTTGTTTTCTTTCTGCTGATCTTCCTCTACCCATTGCGTAAGAAAATACCATGGCTCGCGAGGAAGGGAACCGCGAAGCACTGGCTTGATTTCCATGTCGTACTCGGCATGACGGCGCCGGTACTGATTGCTTTCCACGCCTCCTTCAAATTCCACGGAGTTGCCGGGATGGCGTTCTGGATCATGCTTCTGGTCGCGCTTAGCGGATTTGTAGGTAGGTATTTGTACGCCCAAATACCACGCTCCATCAATGCTGCAGAGTTGTCATTGCGCGAACTAGCCACGCAGGAAGAAGAACTCACCAGCATTCTTGCACGCCAGGATATTCTATCCGCGTCGATGCTCGAACCTTTGCTGCGCAGTCCCTCTCCTGATGAGGTGAAGAAGATGCCTGCGCTACGTGCTGTTTTCAAGATGATGATGATCGATCTTGTTTTGCCTTTCCGCGTCGCACATCTTCGGCGCTATGTGCTGAGTCCGCTGGGGAAGGTCAAGTCACTGGGAGGACTGCTTCCCACAAACAACTCCGGGCTCGAAGGCGTGGTCAAAGCGGCACGACAGAAAGCCTCACTCTCCAAGCGTATTGCGTTTCTTGCCCGTACGCAGGAGGTGCTCCATCTCTGGCATGTGATCCACCGTCCCTTCAGCTACTCCTTTGCGGTGCTTGCCGTTCTGCACATAGCAGTTGCAATGGGCCTTGGATTCATGTGAGCGATTCTTACGAGAGGACAGAATAAGGGATGACGGAAAATCTTGCTGCTTTCGCGGTTGCGTCGCTGGTCACGCTTTTCTTTTGCAGAGGGTATTTAAAACAGCTCAACAATCGTGACAGATTAGCTCACGATGCGCTGGAGAAAGGCAAGTTGCGCTCGGATGGCCCCAAGGCGCAGCATCCGCATATTGATATCTCACACTGCATTGGTTGCGCTACTTGCACCACTGTGTGCCCTGAAGGTGATGTGCTGGCAATGCTTGGGGGAAAGGCAGCTCTCGTGAATGGGCACAAATGCATCGGGCATGGCCTGTGTGCGGAGGCTTGTCCCGTTGGCGCTATCACCATGGTGATGGCCAGTGCCAGTGCCGGTGCGGAAATGCCCTATCTGACCCCGGAGTATGAGACGACGGTTTCAAACATGTTTATCGCTGGCGAACTCGGAGGCCTCGCACTTATTAAGAATGCGGTGCGCCAAGGGAAAGAGTGCATCGACACGATTACCGCAAGGCTCTCCGCAACAGGCAAGGCAAATGGCGGTAAGGATCTCTATGATGTGTTGATTGTGGGCGCCGGTCCGGCGGGAATCAGCGCGTCACTGCGGGCGATCGAAAACGGCTTGCGATATTTAACAATTGAGCGTGACGAATTAGGTGGCACGGTCGCCAAGTATCCGCGGCAGAAACTCGTAATGACCAGCCCTGTTGAGTTTCCAATGTATGGAAAGTTCAAGCACACCGAGCTCTCGAAAGAGGAGCTTCTGGAGTTCTGGAACAAGGTGCTGCACCGCGCCGACTTCAATGCCTGTACGGGCGTCACGGTAGAGGCTATCAAGAAGGGCGAGGACGGGTGTTTCACGATTGCTACCAATAAGGGGCACTATCGCGCGCGCACTGTGGTCCTTGCGCTGGGGCGGGCCGGTACACCGAACAAGCTTGGAGTGAAAGGTGAAGAATTGCCGAAGGTGATGTATCGCCTGATTGAGGCGGATCATTACGTACATAAGAAGTTGCTCGTGGTTGGCGGAGGCGACAGTGCCGTCGAAGCAGCCATGGGTTTAGCGTCGCAGGCAGGGAACGAAGTAACTCTGTCCTATCGCAAAGATTCCTTCAGCAGGATCAAAGATCGCAATGAGAAGCGCGTCGCGGAATTCATTCGCACTGGCAAACTCAAGGTGATTTTTAACTCGATACCCGTAGAGATTACGCCGGACGCGGTCGTGCTTGACGTGAAAGGCGAAGCGCCGCAGCAGATCGCAAATGACTTTGTGTGGGTCTTTGCCGGGGGCAAGCCCCCGAATGAATTTCTTCGTACAATCGGCGTGGGCTTCGGCATGCAAGACGCGGCGAGTGAACCAGAGCCTACGCAGAACGCTACGGTACCCCTGGCCCGAATCGCTTAGACCCGCTTACTGTTCCGTGTGGGATCCGCAGGGACTCGCAAAGCCGCGATCAACCGATCAACAATCGGAGAACCTAGCCCTGTACACGCGTTCCATCCGCGCCCTGCCTGATAGAAGCCGTTATTGCCTTCGGTGATTTCCCGCAGGGGTTTTGCGTCGCCATTCGCGAGTTGGTAAAGCATCGGGGTAATGTATCCGCATCGCGTGCTCAAGTCTGCGTTGGCGCATGCAATCAGCGCAGCCCATAGCGGAGCGACCGCACTGGTGCCAGCCGAGGAGCAGCGCTCTCCGCCGACTATGATGGCGCAGCCATGATGCGGGTCCGCTGGTCCTGCCACGTCGGGCACGCCGCGCCCTTGGCCGCCAGCAGGTCGAGGCGGCACCGTGAAATCCGCCTGCCAGGGAGGCGTTTCGAAGATCCGGCTTACTCCTCCTCCGGTTGCACAGCGCATCCCGTGTAACGAACAGTTCCACGCAGACTCGCGTGTGATTTCTCCGTCTTTCCCGTGTACGGAGCTTCCACCGCAACTGAGCACGTGCGGGCTGCTGGCAGGGAAATTAACTGTCGGCCTACCGTCCGTCGAGCCATTCATCGCGCCTTCATCTCCCGAGGAGACACAGACAGTAACGCCCAGCATTGCGGCGTCACGCAGCACCTCGTCGACGCACTTCAAGTACGCTTCCGAAACACCTGTTTCGGGTTCACCCCAACTGATCGAAAGCGCACAGGGAAGCTGTCCTTCCGCGGAGATGGCCTTGCTGACTGCGTTGTAGATACCCTGCTCGGTGTTTGGCGCGATGTAAACCACGATTTCGGCGCCGGGGGCGAGTGCCGCCGCCAACTCGATATCCATCGTTACTTCTACCGTGGACTGTGCCGCCGCAAGGACGTTTTCGGGAACTTCTGAAAGCTTCTTTCTGCCTTCCACAACGTCGAGAAACTGCTTGATCTGATCTGCGGGCGCGGGCGAATTCTGGACACCGTCTACGGAGACCCAGCGAATCTGCGGCATTGGCATTTGCAGGCTGGAGAAAAACTTCGTCAAGTCTTCTTCGTGATATCCACCACCCAGTTCGATTAGACCGATGCTCTGGTTCTTCGCGTTGAACTGCGCGGGGAAACCGTATGCACTCGCCATTTCGGGGACCGTCCAAAAAGGTGTGATTGTGTTCTGGTGGTGGATTCTCGGGCGCAGTGCGCATGGACGCGTATTCAGTCCTAGCACGGTCTGTACAACATTGTTCAACTCGCTGGGCACACTAGCTGTGCCGGTTGTCGCCCGGTAGCTTCCGCGCTCGTGCTCCAACTCCACCATGCCTATTCCGAAGGCAAGCTCCATGGCTGCAGCACTACCCCCTAGCACCACGGTGCGCTGGTGAGCCGCAACCGAGCGAACCTCAAGTCCGTGTTCGTCCGCGAAGCGCCGGACCGAGACAACGTCATCGGGCAATGCTCCGTGCGCAATCGCAAAGCCTTCACGCGTTAAGTGTTTGCGCTCACTGGGAAACTTGTTCCCGAACTCAGAGTGAAGCTCCGGTAACTCGCTTTGACGGCGCAAGAGCAACGTTACTTGTATTTCGGCATCCGGGTTGGTCCTGCCGGTTAGCTCTTCGCCATCCAGCGGAGCATGGGTGTGCCCGGGTAACTCTGTTCGCGTTTGATTGCCAGTCGAAGGAGCATCCATCGCTTAAACCTCGAATGCTTCCCATTGTTGCCGGGTGCTCTGCATCAAGATTTCAAAGCCGGGCTCCTCGCGCACATTTTGTAGAAATGGATCGAGATGGTGAAGCAAGGGGAAGTTGATGAAGCCCCTTTCAACTGCTGCTTTCAGCCATTCAAGGGAGGTTTGTGCTTCGCCGATCAATGCATAAGCCTGAGCCATGATCCAGGCATAGTTCATATCGGCCATCGCAGCATTGGATAATTCCGGGCTCACACAGGCGAGCGCAGCATCTCGATCGCGGCGCAGAGCGTGACGGTAGAACCGTCCAAGCTGGGTAAAGAAGCTATCGTCGTCGGCGCTCGACATCGCCTCCAGTTTTTCAATGGCTTCGTCCGTGCGGTTGTTAAGGGCGAGTATTTGTGCAGAAACCAACCGCAGCATGGGGTTTTGCGGATCGCTTTTCAGTGCGCGCTCAAAGGGCTCAAGTGCGCGTCCGAATTCACCAGAGAGCAGAGAGACCAAGCCGGGCAGCATCTGCCACATTGGCGTAAGTGGGTCGATTTCGATCAGTCGCTGCGCCATGGACGATACCGCATAACCCTTCCCGCCAAGGCTACAGATTGCGCATAGCCAGCTCAGCGTATCCGGATCGTTCGGATTGCTCTCCAGGGATTTCTTCAAGAGTCTGACGGCGTTCTGGGTGTGGCCGTTCGCCGCTTCCACCAGTCCCAGCAAACGATGGCCATGGCCTGACTCCGCATCGAGTTCGAGAATTCGCCGAGCGCATCGCTCGGCATTTGCGAGGTATGTCGGCTCGACAGAAATTCCGGCGTTTACAAACTGCCAGTACACCTGACCCATTGCGGAAAGTAAGACAACATTTTCGCCGATGAGTTGCTCCCCCTTCTTCAGGTAATCCAACGCACGCTCAAGCCCTTCACTGGAGTAGGAGAGGATCTCCTGCTTGGCCCTTAAGTAATATTCATAGGCGCGCACGTCGTGAATTGGCTTTTCACCAAGACGGATCGACTCCGAGGGGCTCAGCTTCAGTTTCAATGCTTCAACGATCTTTCGCGACAGGCTTTCCTGGATGGCAAAGATGTCCTCCAGGCTCCCTGAATACTTTTCCGCCCAAACCAGCGAATCGGTGGCGGGATTAATCAACTTGGCGGTTACGCGTAGGTTGTCACCGCTGGTGCGTACGGTACCTTCCATTACGTACTGTACGTTCAGGTCGGCGGCCATCTTGTTCAAATCGCCTTCATCGTATTTAAGACGGCTGGCAGAGGTTCGACAAATTACTCTCAGGTGCGAGACCGCCGAGAGGTCGGTAATGATTTCGTCTGTCAGCCCGTCGCTGAAAAAGTGGTCTCGCTCGTCGGTTCCCAGCACCGCGAATGGGAGCACTACAATCGAGTTCTCACTTTGCGCAACCGCAGGCGGAGGCATACCCGGCGAACTCCAAGAGACCCCCGTTTGAGTGAGGCGCTCCAGATCTGCAAGAAACTCACTGGCGCTCTGGTAGCGGTCATTGCGGCTCTTCTCCAGGGCGCGGAGCATCACGGTATGGAGATGGGCGGGAAGTTCCGGGCGGCGTCCTGCGATCGGCTTCACTTCGTCGTGCATGATTGCGTGAAGGACGACGTAGGAGTTCGCGCCGATGAATGGAGGCGTCCCCATAAGCATTTCGTAGAAGACCACACCCGAAGACCAGAGGTCGCCACGATGGTCGGTATCCTGACCTTGGAGAAGTTCTGGTGGTAGATAGGAGAGGGTTCCCAGCAGGTCGCCCGTTTCGGTAAGGCAGTCTGTATTACCAGCTAATTTTGCCAATCCGAAATCGACGATCTTGACCTCGCCGCTTGCAGTGAGAATTACGTTCGAAGGCTTGATGTCGCGATGAATTACGCCGCGTTCATGCGCATGCTTCAGTCCGAGGAGAATCTTTCTGGTGATCTCCACCGCTGCTTCCAACTCCATGCGTCCCTGTGCGATGCGGCATGCGAGAGTCTCGCCCTCGTAGTACGCCATCACCAAAACGATCTGACCGTCTTCCGCTTCTTCGACCTCATGGATGGTGCAAATGTTCGGATGATCGAGGCTGGATGCGGCCCGTGCCTCCAGCAAAAACCGCTCTTTTCGCGCTGCATTCTGAGTCAGGTGCGGGGGCAGGAACTTCAACGCAACCATGCGCTTCAGTCTCTGGTCCTCGGCCAAACACACTACTCCCATCCCCCCGCGTCCTATTTCCTGCAGGACCTTGTAGTGCGTAATTGTGCCTTCCGTCAGAAACAGCCTCCTGTTACTTTCTAACTGCTTCTTACTTTGCCATCAGGTCATCGAAAATTGAGATCAACCCTTGAAGGGTTGCAAACGCACTTGTGGCG
>Ga0316230_1002950_pt1 | contig 13923 bp, 13 predicted proteins | sample TBH18025metaG_FD_206004 | JGI IMG/M metagenome (GOLD analysis project Ga0316230, IMG submission 206004) | Freshwater microbial communities from Trout Bog Lake, Wisconsin, USA - TBH18025 | ecosystem: Environmental > Aquatic > Freshwater > Lake > Hypolimnion/Profundal zone | place: USA: Wisconsin...
AGCGCGCGGCGGAGCCGTAGCCGGGGCAGTGGTCGGTGACCCGCAGATCGTTGTCGATGGTCTTGGGGATGTGGATCACCCGCAGGTCGTAGCCCACCTGCTGGGCGTAGCTGGCGACGATCCGGCAGGTCTCGGCGGAGTCGTTGCCGCCGATGTAGAAGAAGTAGCGCACGCCGTGCTTCTGGAACACCGAGACCATGCGCGCGCAGTATTCCTCGTCCGGCTTGTCCCGGGTCGAGCCCAGCGCCGACGAGGGCGTGGCCGCGACCATCTCCAGGTTGTGGGTGGTGGCCAGGGTCAGGTCCAGGAAATCCTCCTTGAGGATGCCCCGCACCCCGAACCGGGCGCCGTAGACATGGGTTATGAAGGGCCATTTGCGCGCCTCCATGACCAGTCCCACCAGACTCTGGTTGATCACGGCTGTGGGGCCGCCGCCTTGAGCGACGACCGCCTTGCCCTTGAGATGATGCATAGGCCGATCCTTCCCGCTGGAACATGCCAACGGGAAGCAGATGATTGCGTCCCAGGCAGTTACAAGCATGATAGCCCAGGCCGGCGCGGCGGACCTCCGGCGATTCCGCTTGACGCGACGAAAAAAAGGCGAATGATTCAGGTATGGCCAGCCTGCTGTTCCCTCCCGAGATGCCGAAGAGCCTGTTCCACGACCTCCAGGTGGAGCCGGAGGAGGCCCGCAGCATCCTGCGGCCCCAGCGGGACGCGCGCTACGGCTTCGGTTTCGCCCTGAGCCCGTACCGCGGCTGCGGCCACGGCTGCCGCTACTGCTACGTGCGCGAGTATCCCAACGCCCAGCATGGACCGGAACAGTGGGGCACCTGGGCCGTGCCCAAGCTCAACGCCCCGGAGCTGCTGTGGGCCCAGCGCCACCGGCTGCACCGGCAGACCGTGTTCATGGCCTCGGCCACCGACCCCTACCAGCCCCTGGAGCGGGAATTCCGGCTCTCCCGGGCCTGCCTGGAGGTGCTGCTGCAGTGCCCCACCACCCGGGTCCTGCTGCACACCCGCTCGCCCCTGGTCCTGCAGGACCTGGAGCTGCTCAAGGCCTTCGGCGACCGGCTGTCGGTGGGCTTCTCCATCCCCACCGACGACGACACCGTGCGCCAGGTGACCGAGCCCAAGGCGCCGCCGATCCCCTCCCGCTGGGCCGCCGTGGAGCGGCTGGCCCTGGCGGGGGTGCGGGTGACCGTGGCCGCCACCCCGCTCATGGCCATGCAGGATCCGGCCGTGTTCGCCCGCCGGGCGGCGGCCAGCGGGGCCGCCGGCGCCTGGGCCGGCGCGCTCCGGCTGCTGCGCGACGACCCGTTCCGGGATCTGCTGGCGCGCCACGGCTGGCTGCACATCCTGGAGCCCGACTACCTCCAGCAGGTCCAGGAGGCGATTCAGGGAGCGTTTCCCGACGGGGCCGGACCGGCGCGGCGGCGCAGGACGGCCGGGCTCCCCCCGCCGAACCTGCGGATCCCGGTCCCGAATCAGCAGCCGAGCCTGTTCGAAGGCATGTAGGTCACCGGAACCTGCGTCTTCGTGGGAGAATGGCCCTTCTATGACCACCCTCGCCCTCAAATACCGTCCCCGCCTGCTCTCCGATCTGGTGGGCCAGGAAGCCAGCGTCAAGGCCCTGACCAACGCGCTGCTGCGCGCCAAGGCCAACGGCGGCGCCATCCACCACCAGGCGTTCCTGTTCGCCGGGGTGCGCGGCACCGGCAAGACCTCCACCGCGCGCATCCTGGCCCGGGCCCTGAACTGCAAGGAAGGCCCGACCCCCACGCCCTGCGGCGTCTGCGACGCCTGCCAGGCGGCGGAACTGCCCGACCAGAACCTGGACATCATGGAGATCGACGCGGCCTCGCGCTCCTCGGTGGAGGACGCCCGCGCCCTGCGCGAACAGGTGCAGACCCGGCCCGCCTTCTGCCGCTACCGGGTCTACATCATCGACGAAGTGCACATGATGAGCCGCAGCGCCTTCGACGCGCTGCTCAAGATCCTGGAGGAGCCCCCGGCCCACGCGGTGTTCGTCCTGGCCACCACCGAACTGCAGGACGTGCCGGACACCATCAAGAGCCGGGTGCAGATCTTCCCGTTCCGGCTGATCCCGGTGCCGGTGATCGAGGGCCGGCTGAAGCACGTCTGCGAGCAGGAGGGGGTGACCTGGGACGAGGGCTCCCTGCGGCTGCTGGCCGAGGCCGGCCAGGGCTCCATGCGCGACGCCCTCACCACCCTGGACCGGGTGATCTCCGCCGGCGCCGGCCGGGTGGCCGAGGACCTGGTGCGCGAGCAGCTGGGCATCGTCCCGGCGGTGAGCGTCCAGGGCATCCTGGAGGCCCTGCTGGCGGGCGACACCCTGGGCATCCTGGACCACTGCGCCACCCTGGCCGGGCTCGGCGCCGACTGGGTCAGCTTCTGGCGCGAACTGATGCTCGCCTTCCGCGCCCGCATGGAAGCGGACCTGCGGCGCGGCGCGGCGCCCCACGAGACCCTGCGCTGGGCCCGGATGCTCCAGCTGCTGCTGTCCCGGGAGCGCGACCTGCGCGACACCAGCCTGCCCGAGGTGGTGGTGGAACTGGCCCTGATCACCGCCGCCCAACTGCCGCACCTGGCCCCGCTGGACGCGCTGCTCAAGGCCGGACCGGCGGCGGCCGCGCCGGCCGCGCCCAGGCCCGCCGCGCCAACCGCGCCTCCGCCCCGGCAGGCCAGCCCCGCCCCGGCCTACCAGCCTCCCGTTCCCGCCGCCGCCCCGGTCGAGCCCCCGCCCAGGCCGGCCCTGCGGCCGCTGCAGAATGCCGGCGACCTCGAGCAGCTGCGCAAGGCCTGCTCCGAGGCCCTGAAACAGGCCTCCGGCGGCCTGCCCCGGACCCTGGGCGCACTGCCGCACATGGCCTCCGAGCTCCGGTTCCAGGGCGGCGCGCTGCATTGGCTGTTTCCCCCCAACGTGCGCAACACCGTCCAGGACCTCGAGCGGGAACAGGCCAATCCCCATCTGCTGGAAGCCCTGCGCCAGGTGCTGCCGGGCCTCACCCGGGTGGTGATCAGCTTCGAGGCGGACAACCAGCCCCGCCCCGAGGACGCGCTGCGCGCTGATCCCGAATTCCAGCGCCTGCTGGCCGACACCGGGGGCGAGATCGTGGACATCCGCCGGGCGGAATGACGGGCTGGGCGTTCAGAGCCGTTTGAGGTAGAAGATGGCTTCCTCGAGGTCCGAGCGCATGGCCTCCGGGCTGCCGGCCCGGTGGCCCGTGCCGTGGCCGGGCAGCACCCAGGTGAAATCATAGGCCAGCAGCCGCTCCAGGCTTTTCAGCTGAGTCGGCCAGTGGTGCCAGCAATAGGTCCGGGAGGCGGACAGCATGTTCCGCTTGGGGTTCCACCAGAGATGATCGCCGCTGAACAGGAACTTGTCGCGGTAGAGCAGGCAGGCGCTGCCGGCGGTGTGGCCGGGGGTGGGGATGAAGAGCAGATCCGGGGCCAGCCGGACCGGCTCGTCCCCGTCCAGCGGCCGCTCCACTGCGGCAGTGGATTCGCCCAGATCGGCGCGGTGCAGCACCCGCGCGCATTGGAAGCGCTCATGGAAGCGCGCGTGGTCGGCCACGTCGTCCTGGTGCGAAAGCACCATCAGGTCCACGCCGCCCAGCTGCTCCAGCCGCTTCAGCAGGGCCGGCACGGCCCGGGGGGAATCCATGAGGATGTTGCCGGCCGGCCTCTGGATGAAGTAGCTCCAGGCCCCGAAGCTCTTTTCCGAAGTGAAGCCGCAGAAGGAGACCTCCTCCTCGATGGGATCGGGAAAGCCGCCCTGGGCCTCCTTGAGGCCGTCGCCGCTGTCGCTGCCGATCGATCCGGTGGGGCAGGCCAGCAGGGCCTTGAGCGCGTGGAACCGGTCCGAGGGGCCTACCGGCTGGCGGAACACCCGGCTGTGGCCCTCCGCCTCCTTGAACACCCAGGGCAGGTACTCGTAGCAGGTGCCGCAGTCGATGCAGGAGCTGTCAACGAAGAAGGACCCGGGGGTGTTGTCGGGGTGGCTTTTGGAGCGCTGCGCCATGGGGAAAGCCTATGCCAGTTTCAAGATAGTAAGCCCGTGGCGCGCGGCCGCCATAAAAAGGATGGAGCCGGCTCGAGTTGACAGGCATTGTTGGCAAGTCAATGATTGAACTATGACAAAAACGAGATCGGCGTCGACCCACACGCACCACGAGCCCCACGCCACCGGCCGGGAGGGCTGGCTGCGCGCCGCCGTGCTGGGCGCCGACGACGGCCTGGTGTCCACCGCCAGCCTGATGATCGGAGTGGCCGCCACCGCGGCCCCCCGCAGCGCCGTCCTGATCGCCGGCCTGGCCGGCCTGGTGGCGGGCGCCCTGTCCATGGCCGCCGGGGAGTTCGTGTCGGTCAGCTCCCAGCGGGACACGGAGGAGGCCAACATCGCCCAGGAGAAGCGGGAACTGACCGCCAATCCGAAGGATGAACTGCGGGAACTGGCCCTGATCTACGAGAAACGCGGGCTGGAACCAGCCCTGGCCCAGGAGGTCGCCCAGCAGCTTAGCGGGCACGATGTGCTGGAGGCCCATATGCGGGACGAGCTGGGCCTGAGCGAAGCCACCCTGGCCCAGCCGCTCCAGGCCGCGACGGTGTCGGCCGGCAGCTTCGCCCTGGCGGCCGCGCTGCCGATCCTGGCCATGCTGCTGGCCCCGGGCAGTTTCCGGATCCCGGTCATTGCCGGGTCCGCCCTGGCCGGCTTGGGTCTGCTGGGACTCGCCGGCGCGCAGCTGGCCAACGCCCGGAAGGGCCGGGCCGCGCTGCGGGTCCTGCTGGGGGGCGGGCTGGCCATGGCCGTGAGCGCCCTGATCGGGCGCCTGCTGAGGGCGGTGGGGATCTGACCTGCGGAGGGTGGCGATTCAGCCGGTCAAGCCACCAGCTGCTTCACCCGGTTCAGGAAACGATGAAAAACCCCTGATCCAAACCGGTTGCCATAACTGTAGGCGGCTTCCTCGGCGCTCACCTCCCGGCCCGATTCCAGCTTGAGGAAGTGCCAGTGGTTGGTGACCCAGAGGAACAGTTGCGCTCGGGTCGCTTCCGGGAAGTCATACATGAGCCCTGCTTCTTCGATGGCCCGGTCGATGGGCCGATAGACGTTCTCGTACCAGGAGAACAGAGCCTCATCCATGGTGATTTCGAAGGGGATCTTTTCGTTGGTCAAGTATTTATGAGCTTCGATGCCCTGCAGGACCTGGGCGTATTCAGCTTCGTTGGCCAGCCGGAATCCGTGATCCATGAATTCGTAGCTCTGGGGGACCAGCTTTTCGAACCGGTCGCGGGCGGGATGCGTTTCCTTTGGGTTGTTCATTGTTCATTCCTTGATCTGGGACATTGAGGGCGGATGCGCCCTCATCATCCTGCCCCAGTATAATAAAAAATAACTTGAGTTGTCAAGTATGGTAAGCCCCCGCGACGGTATTGTTCCATGGACTTTACATCGCGCAGTCAGACACCCACTGGGCAGGCCTTCATGCAGTTGAAGCACATGTACTGGTTTCCCAAGTGCGTGGATTGCCGCATGCGGGCGAACCGGTCGCTGCGCAGCAGGGCCTGCTGGGCCTCGGGGCCGGCGGCGCCGAACTCGCTCCAGAAGCCGATGTCGCCGCCCAGACCGTAGGGCAGGGAATGGGCCATGCACTTCATGATGTCGGTCCGCCCTTCCTGGTCCAGGGCGCCGGCGGGGCAATTGGTCACGCACAGGTCGCAGTGCAGGCAGCAGTCCGCTTCGCTGCGCGGCGACGGCGCCAGGGCCAGGTCGGTGACGATGCTGACGAAGTTGACCCGGGTGCCGAAGCGCGGGTGCACAACCAGGTTGTGCCGGCCGAACCGCCCCAGCCCGGCGGCGACGGCGGCATGCCGGTGCGAGAAGTCGGCGATGCCCCGGCGGTCGTGGTGGAACTCGAACGGATAGGCCCACGGGATGGTGGCCACCCGGGCGCCATGGCGGGTCTCCAGGTGGCGCGCCAGCCGGTAGCTGGCGCTCCGGGTGAAGGCGGCCAGGTCCAGGTAGCCGTTCAGGGCGGCGCTCCAGCTCGGGCTCTCGCAGCTGGACAGGACCTTGAAGGCGAGCACGACGATGGACTTCGCCTCGGGCAGGAAATGGGTGATCCCGTACGCCTTGGGGTTGTCATAGGCTTCCGCGGCGGCGAAGCCGAGGTCGTCGATGCCCAGGTTCAGGGCGAATTCCCGGATGGCGGTTTCCATGGCTACTGCCAGAGGCTGAAATCCGCCACCCTCAGGAAGGCCCCCTGGAGCCGGCGCAGCAGGGCGAGCCGGGCGGCCCGCAGCGCGGGCTCCTCGCATTTCACCATCACCGCGCTGAAGAACGCCTCCAGCGGTCCGGCCAGCTCGGCCAGGTCCTTCAGCAGCTGGTCCTGGTCCGCCACGGCCTCCAGCCGGGCCAGGTGGACTGCCAGGGCCCGCTCCTCGGGCTCGCGCAGCTGGGCACTGTCCAGGCCGCCCTGGTCGGGCTCGTCCTTGAGGATGTTGCCGATGCGCTTGGCGCTCTGGGCGAGGCTCTGGAACCTGGGGTCGTCGGCGAAGGCGGACAGGGCCTCGCACCGGGCCTTCAGGTCCACCAGGTCGGTCCAGCCGGCGGCCAGGGCCGAACGGCGCACCGGGCCCGGGTAGCCGGCCTGCTCCAGCTGGTGGCCCACCCGGTCCCGGAAGAAGGCTTCCAGGGCCTCCAGGGTCTCCTGGGCCGGCCGGGTGGCCTTGGCCCCGACCCCTTCCAGGGCCTGGGCGGAGATGGCCATGGGGTTCAGGTTCCAGCCGCGCTCGAACAGGATGCGGATGACGCCCTGGCCGGCCCGGCGCAGGGCCAGGGGGTCCTTGGAGCCGGTGGGGATCTGGCCGATGGCGAAGCAGCCCGCCACGGTGTCCAGCTTGTCGGCGATGGCCAGGACGCCGCCCAGGCTGCTGCCGGGGATCGGGCCGTCGGCGGAGAGCGGCTGGTAGTGCTCCTTCACGGCCGTCCACACGTTCTCGTGGGCGTTCTCCCGCTTCAGGTACTCGCCGCCCATGATCCCCTGCAGTTCGGGGAACTCGCCGACCATGAGGGTCACCAGGTCGCACTTGCAAGCCTGGGCCACCAGCCGGGCGTCGCCGCCGTCCAGGCCCAGGCTGCCGGCCATGGCCCCGGCGAGCGCGGCGATGCGCTGGGTCTTGTCGAAGTAGCTGCCCAGCTCGCGCTGGAAGGTGAGGTGCTTGAGCTTCTCGAGCCGCTCCAGGAGCGGCTGCTTGCGGTCCTCGTCGAAGAAGAACCGGGCGTCGTAGAGCCGGGCCCGGAGCACCCACTCGTTGCCGCTCTTGAGGAAGCCCTCGGGGTCGTCCGGGCGGTTGGCGGCGGTGAGGAAGGCCGGCAGCAGGGCGCCCGCGCCGTCCTCCACGCAGAAGGCCTTCTGGTGCTCGGCCAGCGAGGTCACCAGCACCTCCTTGGGCAGGGTCAGGAAGGATTCGGGGAACGCCCCGAGGATGATGGTGGGGTACTCCACGATCTCCGCCAGGGTGTCCAGCAAATGCTCGTCGCGCACCACGGTGCCGCCGGCGGCCCCAGCCAGGGCGGTGATCTGCTGCTCCAGCCGCAGCCTGCGTTCCGCGCAGGAGACCACGACGCCGGCCGCCTCCAGGGTCTTCTCGTAGGCCTCGGGGCTGGGCACGGCCACGGGTCCGGGCCGGTCCATGTGGTAGAGGCGGTGGCCCCAGGTGGTGGCGCCGGTGGGCACGCCGTCCAGGACGAACGGCACCACGTCCGCGCCGAACAGGCAGAGCAGGTTGCGGATCGGCCGGACGAACTGGAATTCGCTGGAACCCCAGCGCATGGCCTTGGGCACGTGGAGCGAGGCGATCAGCCGGGGCAGGGCCTCGGCCAGCAGCTCCGGGGTGGGCCGGCCCCGGCGCACCAGGGTCACCACCGCGCAGGGCTCCTTCTTGCCCGCCGGCTGTTCGAAGCGCACCTGGTCGAAGCCCACGCCCCACTTCTCGGCGAACTTCAGGCCGGTCTGGGCCGGCCGGCCCTCGGCGTCGACGCACATGCGCTGGGGCGGGCCCACCTGGGTCTCGCGCTGGTCGGCCTGGGCCGCGGGCAGGCCCTGGATGCGCCAGGCCAGCTTGCGCGGCGAGTAGAAGCTCTCGGCGCTCAGCTCGACCTGGAGCTGCTCGCGGATGAAGGCCAGGACGCCTTCGCTGAACTCGAGGGCGAGCGGCGCCAGGAACCGGGCGGGGATCTCCTCGCAGTGGATTTCCAGAAGCAGGGAACGGGTTTCGCTCATGCCCGCACCCCCTCTCCCTTGGCCGCTTCAAGCATGGCCTGCTCCCGTTCCACGTGGGCCCGGGCGCAGGCGCAGGTCAGGTCGCGCACCCGCTTGATGATGCCGGGACGTTCGGTGGTGGAGACGGCGCCCCGGGCGTCCAGGACGTTGAAGGTGTGGCTCATCTTGAGGGCCTGCTCATAGCCCGACAGGAAGTGGCCGTGCTCCTTGAGCAGCCTCCAGCCCTCCTTCTCGAACGCCTCGAACATGCGCCAGTGCAGGTCCAGGTCGGCGTGCTCGAAGCTGTAGGCGCTCAGTTCGAACTCCTCGCGCTGGCGCACGGTGCGGTAGCTCACCGGGAACACGCCGTCGTCGGTCTTCACCTCGCCCCAGGTGAGGTCGAAGATGTTGTCGATGCCGGTGAGGAACATGCAGATGCGCTCGATGCCGTAGGTGATCTCGGCCGACACCGGCCGGCAGTCCATGCCACCCACCTGCTGGAAGTAGGTGAACTGGCTGATCTCCATGCCGTCCAGCATGACCTGCCAGCCGACCCCCCAGGCGCCCAGGGTCGGGGCCTCCCAGTTGTCCTCCTCGAAGCGCAGGTCGTGCTTGCGCAGATCGACGCCCATGGCCTCCAGGCTCTCGATGTAGAGGTCCTGCACCCTGGCCGGGGAGGGCTTGAGGATCACTTGCATCTGCAGGTGTTTGTAGACGCGGAACGGGTTCTCGCCATAACGTCCGTCGGCCGGGCGGCGGGACGGCTCCACGTAGGCGACGTTCCAGGGCCGGGGCCCCAGGGCGCCGAAGAAGGTGAGCGGATTCATGGTGCCGGCGCCCTTCTCCAGATCGTAGGGCTGGCCGATGAGGCAGCCCCGATCGGCCCAGAAGCGCTGCAGTCGAAGGATGAGCTCTTGAATGTGCATGGGAACCCGCAGAAAGAGGCTATTCTAGCGCGATTCCGGCCGCTCACGCAGCGCTGATCAACGCGCGGCTGGCCGTTTGACGGCGGCGAGGCGTTGGGATAACTTGAATTTCCAACCGTCCGCGAGGTCCGCCATGAAATACAACCAGTTCGGTCGCACCGGGTTGTTCGTTTCGGAAATCTGCCTGGGCACCATGACCTTCGGCGGCAACGCCGACGCCGGCATGTGGAAGGCCATCGGCGGGCTCGGCCAGGGCGAGGTGGACGGCATCGTCGGCCGGGCGCTGGCGGCCGGGGTCAACTTCTTCGACACCGCCGACGTCTACTCCTACGGCCAGTCCGAACGGCTGCTCGGCCAGGCGATGAAGAACCTCGGGGTGGTCCGCAAGGACGTGGTGATCGCCACCAAGGTGTTCGGCGAGATGGGGCCCCGGCCCAACGACCGGGGCGCCTCCCGGGGGCATATCCTGGATTCGGTGCACGGCTCCCTCGAACGCCTGCAACTGGACCACATCGACCTCTACCAGATCCATGGCCACGATTCGGTCACGCCCATCGAGGAAACCCTGCGGGCGCTCGATGATCTGACCCGCCAGGGGCTGGTGCGCTATGTCGGGGTGTCCAACTGGACGGCCTGGCGGATCGCCAAGGCCCTGGGCATCAGCGCGGCAAAGGGCTACGCCCGGTTCGAGACCCTGCAGGCCTACTATTCCATCGCCGGCCGCGACCTGGAGCGCGAGCTGGTGCCCATGCTCATCGAGGAGCAGCTGGGCCTGATGGTCTGGTCACCGCTGGCCGGCGGCCTGCTTTCGGGCAAGTTCGGGCCCGGGGCGGATGGCCCGGAAGGCGCCCGCCGCAGCAGCTTCCATTTCCCTCCGGTGGACCCCGACCGGGGCTGGGCCTGCGTGGCGGCCATGCGGGAGATCGGCGCGGCCCGCGGCGTCTCGGTCGCCCGGGTCGCGCTGGCCTGGCTGCTGGCGCAGCGGCACGTCATGAGCATCATCATCGGAGCCAAGAGCCTGGAGCAGCTCGAGGACAACCTGGCGGCGACCGGGCTGGCCTTGAGCGGCGAGGAGCTGGCCCGGCTGGACCAGGTCAGCGCCCTGCCGGCGGAATATCCGGGCTGGATGCTGGAACGGCAGGGCGGCAGCCGCCGGCCCAAGCCCTGGGAGCCGTCCGGGGCGAAGCAGAATGTATAAATAAGAGATGAAAAATACGACCTTTTTTGCTAATAATGTTGGGATTCAACATCCTTGGGAGGGACGCTCGATGCGAATGACGATGCTAGCCACCACCCTGGCCCTGGTTGCCGCGCCCCTGGCCGCCCAGTCTGGCCAAAGCTGGTTGGGAATCCAGGGCGGCTACGACATGCAGAACAACAGTTCCCGCAACGCCAAAGACAACGGAATCCTGGGTCTCACCCTCGGTTCCTGGTGCACCGACCGGTGGGGCTACGACCTCTCCGTCCTGGGCACCCAGCTCAAGGGCAAGAACGCCCTGACCGGCGCCAAGACCGACGAATACCACGCCCACCTGTCCGGGTTGTTCAACCTCAACCCGGGTTCCACCACCTGGATTCCCTACCTGCGCGCCGGGCTGGGCGGCACCCAGCTGGACCTGCCCTGGTCCTTCGCCTCGGACACCACGACCCGGTTGAGCTACAACGGCGGCATCGGCGCCCAGAGGCTGCTGGCCGACAACTTCCTGCTGGGCCTGGAAGCCCGGGCCGTGCGCATCGAGACCCGGATCTCCTACACGGAGACGATCGGCCTGGTGACCCTCGCCTATCGCTGGGGCGGAAACGCCAAGGCCATGCCGGTTGCCGCGCCTGCTCCCGCTCCCGCGCCTGCCCCCGAACCGGTTCCCGCGCCGGCGCCGGAGCCTGAGGTCGTCCCCCCGGCCCCCGCGCCTGAGCCCGCCCCCGTTGCTCCTGAGCCGATCCCCGAGCCCGCCCCCGTCGCGCCCGCCCCGGTGAAGATCGTCCTCGACGAGGCGGTGCTGCACTTCGCCAACGGCAAGAGCGATCTTTCCGCCGAAGGCACCCGGGCGGTCGCCAAGGTCGCCGAAAGCCTCAAGCAGTTCAACGGCTCCTATACCCTCGTGGTGAGCGGCCATACCAGTTCCGTGGGCAGCGCGGCCTTCAACAAGGCACTCAGCAAGCGCAGGGCCGACGCGGTGGCCAAGGTGCTGGTGGCCGAAGGCATTCCCGCGGCTTCCGTGCAGACCTTCGGCGCCGGTTCCGACCACCCCCTGGCGGACAACAAGACCAAGCCGGGCCAGGCCCGCAACCGCCGGGTGGAAATCGAGGTCAAGGTCGCCGGGCAGCAGGTGGAAACGCGCACGACCGAAACCGCCGTCACCGAGTGAGGTCCGCAGGTTCCCTCCCCCGGAAGGCCTCGGTCTTCCGGGGGTTTTCCGCCAAAGGAGCAGAACATGTCCCTGATCCAGGAATTCAAGGCCTTCGTGGCCAAAGGCAACGTGGTGGACCTCGCCGTGGCGGTGGTGGTGGGCAGCGCCTTCGGCGACATCGTGAAGACCTTCGTCAACGCGGTGGTCATGCCGCTGGTCAGCTACGTGCTGCCCGCCAAGATGCAGTGGGAGGAGTGGACCCTGGGCAAGGTGCGGATCGGCCTTGTGCTGGGCGCGACCGTGCACTTCCTCATCATCGCCGTGGTGGTGTTCCTGCTGCTGGTCAAGCTGCTGGGCGTGCTCATGAAGAAGAAGGAGGAGGAGGCTGCGCCGGCCACCACCCGGCCGTGCCCCGAATGCCTGGAGCCGGTGCCCCTGGCCGCGACCCGCTGCCGCTGCTGCACCAGCAAGCTGGAACCGGTCGCTAGCTGACGATCATCACCGGACAGAGGGCCTGCGCCAGGACCTCCCGGTCGTGCCGTCCGGCCCACAGGCGGTGCCAAAACCCCGTTTCCTCGGAACCCATCACGATCAGATCGCTGCCGCGCACCTCGCTGATCGCCCGGGAGACCTCGGCCACGGTCCCTTCGAGCACTTCGGTCTGGATCACGCCGGGGATGATGCCGATCTCGCGCCGGAGCACCTGTGCCACCGCTTCGGCCTTGGCCTGGCGCGAGGCGGTCGCCTGCTCGGCGTAGGGGGTGCCCAGGCAATCCGGAACGGGCGGGTAGGCCACGGCAATGCACAGGTTGGAGGAGCGCATCCGGCGCGCGGTCTCCCCCACCATCTGGGCGGCCGGGATGGCCTGGTCCAGATCTTCGGCCACAAGCAGCAGGTTGTTGTACATCGTTCCTCCCATGGTGCGATCAGGGCAGTCGGTTCCCAGACCAGGGTTCCCCTTGACCGCGACGTGGGCCAGGGATCATTCCCATTAGCCCATGCATAATAATTAAATTATTGTAATCGAAGTGCGGCAGGCAGCGAACGGTTGCAGTTTGTTCCCTCTGTGCCACGGCCGGTGAATCCTGTCCGCACCCCAAGGATGGCGCTCCTGAGGGCTGAATGCAATAAGCAGCTCAATTGATTTCTTTGTCATTCAAGTTAGTTTCGCTAAAGTGTAGGATTGATTTCATGGATCTGAGCGCATCCACGATCATCCAGCTGCGCGCCTTCGAGGCGGTGGGGCGGCACTGCAGCTTCAAGCGGGCGGCTGAAGAACTGTTCGTCACCCAGGCGGCGCTCAGCCACCATGTGCGGCATCTGGAGGAGGAGCTCGGGGTCCAGCTGGTGCGCCGCCTGCACCGCCGGATCGAGCTGACCGCCGCGGGCTCCCAGCTGCTTGCCGACAGCGCCCGGGCGCTGGGGGCGCTGGCCGCGGCCCTGGGCAACGTCCGGCGCGCCGCGAAGGAAGACACCCTCACGGTGGGGGTGTCCCCCTATTTCTCCCTGCGCTGGCTGACGCCCAGGCTGGGCAACCTCTGGCTGCGGCATCCGGGCATCAACCTGCTGCTGCGGCATACCTATCAGACCGTGGATTTCCTGCACGACCGGGTGGACGCCGAAATCACCTGGGGCCACGGCAACTGGCCGGACGTGGAATCGACCCTGGTGCTGAAGACCCGGCTCACCCCCATCTGCACCCCGGAATTCCGCGCCAGGCTGGGGGAGACGCTGCTGCCGAGGGATCTGCTCAGCCACCACCTGTTCTACGAGGTCGACAAGGCACACTGGCAGCAATGGTTCTCGGCCGCCGGGGTGGATGATGCCGGCGATTTCGCGGCGATGCGCATCGACGATCCGCATGCCCTGAGGCAGGTGGTGCTGGACGGTCACGGTTTCGGTCTGTTCTATGCCGCGCTGATCCACGAGGACGTGCGCGCGGGAAAACTGGTCCAGCCGTTCGAGCTGGGCATCGATCCGGGCTGCGCCTACTACCTGAACCGCCCCAGGGACACCCCCATCAGCGCCAAGCTGCAGACGTTCACCAAGTGGGTCCTGGAAGAGGTGGCCAAGAACCCTTCCGCCTAGGCCCCTCCGGTGCCATGCCCGCGATCAGCGTCGGGCGATCATCTCCACTTCGACCCTGGCGCCGAGGGGAAGCCCGGCGACGGCGATGCAAGAGCGGGCCGGCATGGGTGCCTTGAATTGCCTGGCGTAAATCTCGTTCATCACCGGGTAGTCCTGCATGTCGATGAGGAACACCGTGCACTTGAGAACGTTCTCTTCCTTCAGTCCGGATGCGTCCATCACCCGGCGCAGGTTCTTGAAACAGTTCTCCACCTGGGAGGCGATGTCACCATCGAG
>Ga0316230_1002958_pt1 | contig 13907 bp, 17 predicted proteins | sample TBH18025metaG_FD_206004 | JGI IMG/M metagenome (GOLD analysis project Ga0316230, IMG submission 206004) | Freshwater microbial communities from Trout Bog Lake, Wisconsin, USA - TBH18025 | ecosystem: Environmental > Aquatic > Freshwater > Lake > Hypolimnion/Profundal zone | place: USA: Wisconsin...
CATTTGACACAACACTATTGATGCCGGTGACGGCTTGTTTAGCCTCATTCAATAATACGGTGGTATTAGATAAGGTTTGTTGAGCCACAACCAACGTTTTTTGTAATTCTACTAATGTATTCGTTGTTTCATTAGCTAATAATATCAAACTAAAATTGGCTTGGTCACTAACGTTTTTTATTGAGTCAATCATGGGCATTGCATTGCTCTCCAATAATGTAGTTTCGTCTGCCATAATTTGGACAGACTTTGCGGCTGGAGTTAACGCATTAGCCGCATCATTGATACTGTTTACAGCGGTGTTGACATTTTTTACAGTAGAACACGCGGATGTTATACATAATAAGCCTATTAATAGTAACCTTTTCATACACATAAATATCAATTAGGCAGCAAAATTACCAACATTGGTCGAAGATAGTCTCTTGGCATACCAACGGCTACCAATACCAGGTGTAATACTAAATTGGATCCACTTATGGGGATAGTTATAAAATGTGATCCAGACAAATTCCGTTGTTGTATTACCACTGTATTTGGATTTAATTCGTTATTCATTTTAAAATTCTTCTAATGGATCAAATGCACTAAACTGTCTTCTTAACCACTTACCTTTCGTATATATATAAAAATAATTTTCGTTGTATGCTGCCCATCCTTCTTCACCATAATCAGTTGAATTGGTTGGTGCTGGATGCCAGAATAATTTTGTTAAGTCATAATAATGTATGTTTATATTATCCATTTAATATAAATATGGCAAGGCACAGATAAAAACCAACTAATACGATACTAATTCGTGAGTTTTATTATCCCAATCGCACTCCCATAGATACTTTACGGTATACCCACAATTTTTCAACATTTTAAATTTATATTCAAAACAAAAATCATATAGTTCTCCAAACGTTTTATGAGCAAGAGAATTATAATGTTCTCTTTTAAACATCTTTGGATTTCCGTGCCAATAATCACCTAGAAATTCGTAAATTGTCTTAGTTTGTGGCTCAAATCCATCCACAGTAAAATTTTCAATTCTCACTTGTCTATTGGTTTCATCAATTTCGAGGGTATCTAAAAATAATAACTCCTTCTTTGATATATTATTTGTACATTTTCTACATCCAACGCCAGACATATGATGCGCTGGTCTTTGATTAAAACTCCCATGACTTGGACACACAATTTCTACATTTTTCCTGTTATTAATATAATTAACTCTAGAATAATCATATTTATTTTTATGAATTAATCTGGACTTTGAAACAAACTGATCCATCGTATATGTTTTGTTATTAGCACACATATTACAACCATGTTTGTGCAAATGATTGTCTGGGGTTTGTAAAAATTCTCCATGAACAGGACATATTATAATTATTTGGTCCTTGGCAGTTACATAAACAGTCTTGGAATAATCGTATTTAGTTCCGTGAATTAGTTGAGATCTCGTTATGAATTCACTCGTGGTTGGTTTCTTTTTTGGCATAATACCGTTTTAAATTTTTCTTCTTGACTAATTCCTGATTTTTCCAATAATAACGCATATATTTTTCGCGATTTGCGTTTAACTTCTGTTCGTGTGTTATATATTTTAGTTTTCTTCCCATATATATAAATAGTATATAGGTTGGAAAAAAGTGGAAAAATCTTAAATTAATATTAAAACGGTTGAAACGCACTGAGAGCGTGACGCAACCAACGACCATTGGTATAAATAAAATGGTAGTTCTCATTATATGCCATCCAACCTTCTTCTCCCGGATCAGTTGATAAAGTTGGAGGATTATGCCATATAGTTGCTATTTCTGGTGTACTTCCAGGAGGACGACTGAAATCAACAATTTTTTCATATGCTGCTTTAATACCACTTATATCAGTAGCGTCTAAAAACTGGATAGCCGGATCATCGAATTTAATACCATCTTTTCTAATAGACCCACCAATATAAGAATATGGGAATGGACTTTTTTGCGGTTTATCTCCCAGAGCACTAAAATCGTCACCACTCATTACGGCCTCAGTTCCAATCATTATTTTTCGAGGTGTTAAAATCTTCTCTGTAGTTAATTTTCTGGATTCAAAGGATTCTTCCAATAAGTATGCATGAACTGTAATACTGAAATTTCCCTTTACAATTCTATCATTATCGGTTGGTGTTTCTGTTACTATATCATAGTCTCCCATAAACACACGAAATCTGAATCGTTTTGGATCTCCCCAATAATCCTCTGCCGCCCAGTTAATTTTTTGTAAAATGGTATTCATTTGTTCTACAAATTCTGTCTGGCATTTAAAATCATATGTTAGTGTTATATGGTCCGGGAGAGTTACAGCATAAATCTGATGTGTCGGGGGTATAAATCCCTTTAATGGATCTCTGGGATTATATTTGTTTTTCTCATTATATTTTTGAAGTATTGGATATGTTAAATGTCTATTTGGAGACATCATATCTTGTTTCTTACCAAATGATTTTCTACTAAATGCTATGATTGGTAACTGAAACTTTCCTTGACCATCGCGCAATACACCGTCTTTCTGAATAGCTTTCCATCGCTCAGGAGAAGCATACATAACGGGAACTTTGATATTATCACCACTATTCAAGACGTGAATATCGATAATTTTATCAATATACTCAAGAATCGTAGTGTCAATATCTAAAAGTGTAACAGTAAAATCCTTGGTCGTATCCAAATCTCGTCTAATATTTTCTGCTCGATTTGATGTGGATGCAATGGTATCTCCCTTAATTTTTTCAGAAACGTTGGACTTTTCCTGAATATTATTGGGTGCCGGATTTGTTGGATCGCCTTTCCAGGCCATTTTAGTATATCTCCATAATTATACTAATAAATAGTTTTTTATGAGATTATACGTCAAATATAGATTAATTATTTCTGTCGATGATATTGATTTTAGAGAATCTAGCGTAATGAGTTTTGCAGATAATTGACCAAGATTTTTCAGCCACGCCTCCCAAAAATTGTTCTTGGGTAACCGGAGAATCAATTTCATGATATCGCTCATTGAACAATATTACGTCTCCTTCCTGCGGATAAAAATTTACAGCCATTAACATTGCTTCTCTAAATCTAAAAGTAACCAGTTGATCTCTATCTGGCCCAACATCTTCTTCCTTGGAATTTGGATCCGACTTCTCAACTAACGTAGTCATTTCAACTGGGGGGAAATAGAATTTACCACCTTGCTGATTGGTTTCTCCGTAAATGTTATTCTGGGTTTCTGTTGGGCAAACCTTAAATAGCCACACTAAACATTGAACAATGCTTCCAAAAATTTCACTATTGAAAGATTGTAGTGTTCCCATATCTCGCTGACTATACCATAACCCAGGATATTGTGCAACTGGTTGGTATGATGAAGTATATACAGTATAATCTGCCATAATTTTATCCAATATAAATCAAAGTTGGAAGCGATTTCCGTAATAAGTCTTGTTGTTTTTCGGCCTTGTTTGCTTGTGTTTCCATTTGTGAACTAGGATTGAGACTATCTAACATTTCTCTCAACTGTGTTATTAATGCTTCTTTTTCCTTTTCAGCTTCACCACGTAATTCAGCACCATCTAGCGTAGTTTCCCCATTTGGTATAGGAGTTGTTGCATATTTTCCTCTTACTGCACCTAATACTTCCTTACATAGTGCTAAAAAGTATTTTCTAATCCATTGTCTGCCTATAGCATTTATAGATGAATATTGAATATTTTGATAAGGTATATTAGAATAATCTGATGCTTTTTGATATGATGATGTTGTTAAAAATTGTTCCGCTTGTCGATCATTAGAAACAATATATTCAAAGTATACATTAAAATCATAAACTGGTACCGGAAATAATTTAATTTTATTATTTACTACTTCAAAACTATACGCTGACTTTCTAACCATATCATTAAATTCAATAGCTTGTCCTCGTAATAAATCTTCAAATATTGGACACATTAAAAATTGAGTGGCAGGACTATAACCAGCAAATCCCATTTCATTCAATATATTACTATAACTCATTCCTGTCATTGAAAAGGGATCATAAATTCTTGCAAAGGCAGGAGGACCATCATGAAACACCCTTCGAATCTCTATTCTATTAAAACTTTCGCTAACATTACCCCATAAATCTTGTAAATCATATTGTTGAATACCATTCTGAGCATGTAATATTCCTTGTTTAATATCTATAGTACCACCAACACCAACTTCGCTCCCGAACTGTTCGCCCAAATTTATAACATAAGGCAATCCCGAACCAATCACAGGTATACCATTCATTGACTGCGTTATAGGAACTCCCAACAAAGATAAATAATCATTTTTAATATTGTATTGATTTACCTGAGCAGCATATTCTGAAACTGACTCCTCGAAACAAGCATAAAAATTAACATCTCGTAATTCGATATCCATCATTGGATACCCAAGCCTTTCTGCCGCCCATATCGCAGAGTTATAACAATCTGTGTTAAATTGTGTTTCTGTTGTATAGAAATTGAAGGGACAAGATCCGGTAGTAACTACCGAACCACTTCCGGGCCATCTCTTTCTATCATTATCAATTAATAAAGTACTTACAGGATTTGACATATATCTATAAATATTATAAAGTAATATGTTTCATCTATTTCTTTTTCCACTCATATTTCAACGAACCACAATCCCATATTCTATCATAACCATTTAGTTGCATATTTTGCCACTCTGTTAATGAATTATCAAAATTGACCAATCGTTTTTTCAACACATTTTTTCTAAACCCAAATCGATGAAACCTTTTAACATGATCCTTGGTATACCAATAATTTGGTTTAGTTTTAGAAATTAATGTTAATCCCATTTTTTCATATAAGTTTCCAGTTGACCATCTTCTATCGGCATATGTTATAATTTTATCGGGATTGTATAATCGTATAAAATGTGTAAATATTTTACTAGCACCACCAACCACCGAACAATTGGAACAATATCTATATAATTCATAAACATTCTTTTGTGCACAACCTCCCATAGAAACTCTTGTTTTCCCAAATGTCATAAGTGCCACGAGTTTTTCATTATAAAACGCCCCCAATCTTATTAAACTGTGATCATTTCCCTGAATGTGATTAGAAATTAAAAACTCATTTGCAATAGAGGGTTCCACAACTTTTATCAAACAATTTCTTGCATATACTCGATTTATATTTGTTTTTATATTTAATAGTCTATTTATTTTTCCATATACCAATTCTTTATTAAATAAAAACTCATCCTCGAATATCTGTATCAATGTTATATTATTTGCCTCACATTTTTCAGTTTTATTTATATGATATGTTTTATTTCTATTACCAGAAATTTCTGAATGGTAATATATGCCATTGTATTCTATTGCAATTTTTTTAGATGGAATATAAATATCAAGTTCCATTTCATCAATAATATTTCTGGTAGACAATAATGTATCACCATAGTATATTTTAATATAATCATATAATTCCAACTGTGCTTTGGATTGTTTTATGGGAAAACACACTCTACAAATAGGAATTCTACCATCTTGTAAATGATCATCAAATATGGATTGACATACGGTACACTTAAATTTATATGTTAATTCTACTCCACGGTATTCTTCTAACATAAACATCGGTGATATATTTATAAATTTGTTGTTTTTTATTCTATTATAATTTCTTTCCCAAATTTTGTGTTTATATTCATCGGATTGGAGATAATAGTCTACGCCATATTTTATCTTACACGTTTTCTTGATAGCATCCTTAACAGATTCAAGTTTTAAGTTACAATCAACTCCACAAGTTTTTATATTTGTTTCGCGTTTCTTTTGTTTTATTTCATTAGATTTAGACGGATTATCTACACCATATTTATTTAAATAAGATTCTTTCTTTTTATTTTGTGTTTCTTTATTAGAATTCGAACATTTATAACTACAATGTTTTGAATATCCTTTATTAACTCCTAAAAATTTTGTAGGAGAATTACATACTCTACACAACCCAACATCATTAATTATCACAAACTAATTCCTTGATAATATCTAATCATTCTCTTTTTTTTACATATATCTTTGTTTTTATAATAATATTCCTTGGAAATTTTTCTCCTAATTTCCAATATTTCTTCTTTAGTTCTGTATATTCGCTTTCTTCCCATATACATAAATATACAACATAAAACATAAAACGCAATTTATTTTATTATTGACAATCCGATGGATTTTAAATCATATAAAATCTTTTCATCTGATATTTGAAGACGAATCATTTCCCCACAATTTATTATTTTTCCTTTATAATTATAACTTTTTGCATCCGTATGATATAACGGTCCTGTATAATTCATTATCATTTTTATTTTTTCCAAAATTTCTTTATCAGTTTCCGCAATATTAATAATCAAACAGTTTTTGGATAAGCACCCATCTGCATATATAAATCCTAACGTTTAACAAAAACGCAATATTTAACAAAATATTTTATTATATCTTTACATTTTAAGATTATATGGTATCATATACTATATGATAACTTATATTGAATGCGACTTGTTGAAAGCGGATATTGAAGCAGCAGCCCACGGGGCGAATTGCCAATGCGTTATGGGATCTGGAATTGCCAGACATATTAGAGAAATATTTCCAGAAGTATATAAGATAGACTGTAAAACTATTAAAGGCGATAAAAACAAACTTGGTAACTTTAGTGTCGCCAATGTAACAGGAAATCAATTTAATCCAAATTTAAAATATATATATACTTTATACCAACAATTTAATTATGGTACAGAAAGTCGTAAATTAAATTATGAGGCCATTTATACCGCAATGGAAAAGATGGCCGCTAATTGTCAAAATAATCAAATATTAAAAGTTGGTTTTCCTAAGAATCTAGGCTGTACTTTAGCTGGCGGAAACTGGAATATAGTTAATGAAATGATCAAAGCTATATTTGATAAGAGTTTTGAGGTTTATATTTGTGAGTATACGAGGTAATTTATGGATAATGATACAAGAAAACCAACATTAATTATAGGATGGCCAACGATTGCACTATTAGCACATGGATTAACCGGGGAATTGGAAAACGCGATTCTTATACCAGATGATTTATTATTTAATACAGCATCAAAAATAATTGGTGGTAATTTACTACCATGTAATTGTACCGAACCTAGACAAGTTATTTGTAATGGTCATAGATGTGGATTTTGTGGGAAAATGATACATCCTAATGGAGTTAAAGAACATCCAGTAGAAATTAAAGAAGAATCAAAATGGATGTCAGTTATGGATTACTTGCCACCAAACAATGCTATAGTCGAAACAAAGATCGAAGACCAGTTCTTGGGAGATTGGTGTTTTATTAAAAGAAAATATGTTGATGGAACTTGGGATGATGTAACTTATGATGGAAAATGGAATGATCGTTTACCTACACATTGGAAATATTAAACATGTCAATGATATTACCAACTAAAAGTTTATATTACAATGATGTTAATTTAATAGCACAACCATCTAAAATTAATTCGAGATCAGAGGTACCACGAGAATTAAACAAGATAATTGTTAGTCCTATGGCGAGTGTAATTGGTATAGAATTTGCACAAAAAGCTACTGAATTAGGATTAACAGTGTGTTTGCATAGATTTTGCGAAGCATTTGAACAATTAAATATTTATAATCAACTATCAAATAAGGAAAATATATACATTAGTATTGGATTAAATGATTGGGACAGAGTATCGATTTTAGAAGAAGGTGGTGTTAAAAATTGGTTAATTGATATAGCGAATGGTTATTTACCCGGTATACCAAAAACAATTGATAGATTAATGAGATTTTGTAAACCAAACAAAGTTATGATTGGAAATGTAATGACTAAAGAGGGAATTGAATTATATAAAGATTATGGTAAAATTTTTAATGGTGAGTTTTATATTAGAGTTGGAATAGGTGGTGGAAACTGTTGTGCCACAAGTGATATGACAGGATATAACAGAGGGCAAATCACCGAACTAATAGAATGTTTTGAGTATGCTGATCAATATGATATAAAAATTGTAGCGGATGGTGGTATTAAAAATAGTAATTATGCCGCGAAAGCTTTTGGTGCTGGTTCTGATTATGTGATGATGGGTAGTTATTTTTCAAAAGCTAAAGAAGCACATACACATATCATTGGTGACGGAACATATTGGGGAGGAAGTACTTATAAACAACAAGAATTATATGGTGGTATTAAAAAACATAGTGAAGGTAAAGTTGTTAAGGTTGAAGGAGAGTTAAAACCACTCGAAGAATTGGTAAGTGAATTGTGGGGAGGATTAAGTAGCGCGATTAGTTATAGTGGATATAAAACATTAACAGAATTTGTTGGAAATGGAATATTTGAAATTAAACAAAATTCGTTACCACCCGGAAATAGAAAATGAACACAATAATAAATAATATTGGTAAAGATTTAGATAAAAAGAAGAGTTCTAAGAGTTTATTTACAGAAGAACAATTGCGTAAGTGGTGCAATAATAACAAATTTATTTATGTTGAAGAATCTGATATATGGTATTTTAAACCAAATTTTAATAATGATGGTAGTAAAATAGAAATATCAAAAACATATAACGAAACCTGTAATAGTAAATGTAGTAAATGTATTAAATATAACGATGGTATATGTTGGATATATAATCGTTGGCCATTTTATCACGGATTAAGAAGTGGTATTACAGATGCACAAATATATGAAAATTTGTTATATTCCACACTCGAATGGAAGATTCTTTATGAAACAGTGTGGATTTATGACATTGTTGATACCACACTGGATTATCAAGCGTTAGAGGGAGAATTTTATTCTAAGATAGCATGTGCTTGTATAAGTTATAAAAATGAACCACAAACTGAAAGTATTCATAAAGACTTACATCCAGATTGTCACCCATCACATAATCATTCATTATCAATTATAAGAAACTTACATGAAGTATATGATTTACAAACTGATCGTTATGTAAAACCAATTTGGGAAGATAATTATGCATTTTGTAAAGGATTTGAAAAGACTTGAACGAAATATTAAAATTGGAGTATGAAGTAGTAAACAATTGGGTGACAAATTATATTCCCCATAAGGACACTGATTGTATAATAACTATTTTGAATGGTGCTAAACATGTTGGTAACCTTCTCTCTACTAAATATAACATCCCACAGAAATTTATCACACTAAAATCATATAATAACGATAATAACCAAGAATCTATTAAATTGTTAGGTGAATTTCCAAATATAACAGAAAAAAGACTCCTATTAGTAGATGACATCTATGATACAGGTAATACACTACAATACACACTTAATGAATTAATAAAATATGATTCTGTGGAGCATATTGATGTATATACGGTAATCAAGAAAAACAAACCACAAAACAAGTTGGAATGGTGGGCAATAACAAACAATAGACGTGTTAAATGTAATATTGACTATAGTTGTTTAGTACCAGCAACAACGTGGATTAACTTCCCATGGGAATGATTAAAACGCCAATTTCTTTATTTTTTGGTTTGTTGAATCAACATCAAATTCTTGACCATTATCAGTCTTAATACGTAAAAACTCTCCACTTATACTAGATTTCTGAACAATACCAGTCATAACAACTTCAACGCGATCACCGGCCCTGAACTGTTGTACAACAGATTCATCCATCGGGTTTTCAGCACAATCCTTGCTACAATATACACCCTCATGACCAATAGAATCTTTTCTTAATGTATTACAATCCTTACCACAACCACGACATTTTGTAACATGACTTGTATATCCGGTAACTCCATTCTGTTTATCAGAGGTATTAACATCACGACTAATTGACATTTCATTTAATGATTTTACCACAGGATTTCCCGGAGCAATCTTTGAAATCTGTTTATTCGGTGTTGTCTGTAAATCATGTTGTGTTTTTCTTTCTTTTCGATTGATATTAAATTCGGATTCATTAATTACTTTCTCCAATTCTGTATAATCAATACAAATGGTATCCATCTTATATTCTCTACCATGTGCATCCTTATCAATCCACGGTTCATCAAATTTAACATTAACATGTTTGCTATTATCAAACACTTTAGTAACTGTCCCAACCTTTCCTTCCAACTTATCAAGACGATCTCTCCATGAAAATTGGTGTGTAGTGTATCCAAGGTGAGCAGGAACTGATCTTGCATGCCTTGCCAATACATCCTTCCGAAGCATTACTTTATCACCAACTACTAATCGTTGTGGTTTTAATTCTTTAATGGTCTCTTTAATCAATTGTTTCAATTCAGATTTTTTCATATTATTTTTTCTCAGATGGAAAGTCAAAGGGAATGCACACGGTATCAGCCACAGTAGAAAATGGAATATCAATTATAAAGAATGGGATTAATCCACCCAGATCATTTACGGTGGCAGTACTAATTAAGTTAATATCCTGTCTTACCCCGGAATAAATTAATGACTTTGATGCTGGATTACCTGCCATACTTCTAGAGATAAAAGTACTACACCCAGTTAAAAGTATTAAGGAAAGAAGGACAAGATATTTCATTGTACATATAAATAGTTTTAAAAACAATAAAGACAACAAAAAACTCCCACCATTTCTGGTGAGAGTTAATTGTGTTAATACTTCGATTAGACAGTATCTAAGTCTGCGACGAAAATTCTCCCGTAAAACTCTGGCCTGACCACCTTCTTCGCGTAACGGGTCATTACACCACGTCTCGGCGTGAAGTTAATCGGGTCGTACACTAACGGAGTTTGGACGAGCGGAATATATGGAGAATAAACCGCACCAGTTTCCAAGAAATTGCTTCCACGGAAACCAACGAGGATTTGGTTCTCAACCATGTACGGGTTCTTGTAGACTTGGAAGCGACTTGCGAAGCTACCAACTTTACTTACACCCATTGCGAACTTAGCGGAATCTCCGTCTGTCGAAGCGACATAACCTGGGATACTTTCCAAGATAGTTGCGACATCAGGCGAACAAACCAAGAAGTTAGCTCCACCACGAAGAGTCAACTGATGAATCTTGTTGGAGACTTTTTGAATCTTGTTACCAAGAGTTTGATACCAAGTCGACTTGACATATGCTGTACGGTTAGGAACAGCGTCAACATTATATGTGAAGGTACTAGCACCAACGTTCTTAGTGAACTCATTACCAATCTTAGCACTCCACGCTTCTGTAGTAGCAAACGGGGTAGCAGTCAGTAACATCTCAAGGATTTCGAGATCGATTTCCATCGAAACATATTCACTTAACAAAGCGGTAAGCTCTGCTTCGGCGTCAATGCTGTGATAGGCATTCAAATCTTGTGCCAATTCAGGGGTCCAAACGGCTTTGAGCTTACGGGTCTTAGCGACAATCGGCTCACTCTTCAACTCAAGGTTGACTTCAGGAATATTAATTCCGGGATTTACTGGACCACCAACACCACCAGCAGTACTATCTTCAAAGTCACCACGGGTTTGCGGGGTCGGTTGTTTCTCGTATGAGAGATAGTAACCAACACCGGCACCACTGGCTACTTCATTAACAATGAAATTAGCCCAATATACAGGAGCAGCAATCGTACCAGTATTTGTGATTGTCGATAACTGATTAATCACATTTGCGGCAGTAATTGCAGAACCAGTTGCAAAAGAGCCAGTAACAATCCATGCACGAACTGATGTTAAATCAGCAGATGCGACAGTATTGTCTCCAAGCGGAATGGTCACTTTGGTATAACTACCAGTGCCAATGTAATTAATATCAAACATAACATCAGTACCAGAAACAGTACTGGCCGTAATGTTTGTAGTTCCGGCTAGATTAGCACCATTGATAGTATAGCCAAACCGACCTGGGCCATACAAGCCATTGGTAGCACTATCAGTCGAACCAAGCTTGATGCCTGTTCCACCGAACAATGACGAACCAGAGAACGCCGGGTTCGACAAACCATTAACCGTGCTGTATTTGAAATCCAGATAGAAAATCAAACCGGAAGGCAGGTTCATGGGTTGAACGGACACGAATTCTTTAGCCGCAATTTCAGCAAACACACGACGAACCAACGGAAGGGCGACGCCAGCCCACTGCTCACTGTTAGCAGAGGTACCAGTAGCTGTCGCTTCTGTGATCAATTGTTGTGCTTGGTTCTCCAAGAGAACTGACATCTGAGCTTTCTCGATGCCTTTAAGACCTTCAAGAAGGCCAGTTTTTTCCCACTTACTTTGCAGACCACGGGTTTCTTCCATCAGTCTGGTAGTAGGACTTGTGTTGCCTGTAAGCAACTCTTTAATTTTACTCATTTTGTTATTTTCCTTTTAGTTATTTAACATTCTTGCATTAAGTTACTTAGTGATTCCCGCAAGCTTTTGGAATTTCACTACCATATCGTTAGCTTCTGGAATTACAATATTTCCGAAAGGTTTGGTTGTGCCAACTGGTTTTGATGCAAAGCCCTCAGTAATCACGCCGGCAGCCGTTTTCTTGGCAGGGGTTTTACTAAGATTTAGTGCTTCGGTCAAGTTGCTATAGGTCAATTTGACTTCACGAATGGTCTTGTTCAAGTCAAACTGTTCAATAACTTTCATCTTTTGTTCACGATTCAAGTTATTGGCTTTAAACAATTTATTTGTATAAAGCAACTTAGCATTGAGCAAATTAACGTCATTAAGTTGCTCGCGTAAGAATTCAATAGTCTTACGAAATTCTGTATTTTCTTTCTTCAAGGATTCTTCTTCTTTCTTACCTTCTTCCTCTTCTTCCTTGACTTCTTCAATTTTACCTTCTTCCTCTTCTTCATTGAGGCTAGTAAGCAATTCATTTAAATCAATTTCTTCATCTGTTTCTGCAACCGGGGCTGGAGCAACAGGTGCTTCGGCTGGGGTTGGAGCAACAGCAGTAGGATCAGTATTCACCGGAGCAACAGGGGCCGGAGCAACAGCGGTAGGATCGACTGGGGCTGGGGCGGGGGCAACTGCGGTAGGATCAACCGGAGCAGGAGCAACAGGTGCTTCTGGAGCACCGGCATCTTCTTCCAATTCTTTAAGAATCTGGTCGATTTCTTCGGCAGTAATATTTTCCTCATCTCCGCTTCCATCAACGGTGGCGGTGCCGGCAGGAACAGCGTCACCAACTTCTTCACCGGCAACTACTTCACTGGCAACCACTTCTTCCTGACCTTCTTCTTCTTTAAGCCACTTTTCAAATTTTTGACCAGCATTAGAACCTGCATTTGTGGTTACTTTTTCAATACTTGGTTTCGTAGGACTTGCATCGGGTGCACTTGATCCTGCACCGATATTATCAGATTCTTCAATATCTTCACGCAATTTTTCTGATAAAGTCTGGGTTACTTGTGACGAAAACACTTCTTCCAATGCCACTTTGGCATTTTGCAATGCTGTTGCACGAACTGCTTTCGCGTCGGCAATAGCTTCTTTAATTAACTCGTTGTTGATTTTACTCATTTTAAAATTTCCTGTTTGGATTTTATTATTCTCTGGGGTTATTAGATAAACCTCAATAAAGGTACTTCTTCTATCACGATAAAGAATTATCGTATTCGTTGTATAAATATAATAAGAAAAATCAAAACATCATTTTTTTTAAAATATTTTTATTTTAATGTTGTTTTTGGATCTGTCAATGGAGCTTCTACTTTACCAACGGACTGTGAAGTAGGAACAACATCCTGGATTTCAAAGAATGTTTCGAGAATCTTTCCGGCATCTTCATAATATGCTTCGGCCTGTTTGCATTTTGGTTCAAGATCTTCTGCCAATTTAGTAAACTGGTCTACATATTTTTTAAGTTCCGTCATTTTTCTAGTTGCAGT
>Ga0316230_1002961_pt1 | contig 13893 bp, 13 predicted proteins | sample TBH18025metaG_FD_206004 | JGI IMG/M metagenome (GOLD analysis project Ga0316230, IMG submission 206004) | Freshwater microbial communities from Trout Bog Lake, Wisconsin, USA - TBH18025 | ecosystem: Environmental > Aquatic > Freshwater > Lake > Hypolimnion/Profundal zone | place: USA: Wisconsin...
AGGCGCTGGGGGAGGCCGCGCGCCGGCACGGCGTGGTGGTGGTGGGCTCGCTGTTCGAGCGGCGCGCCCCCGGGGTCTACCACAACAGCGCGGTGCTGTTCGACGCCGACGGCACCCTGTGCGGCATCTACCGCAAGATGCACATCCCCGACGATCCGCTCTACTACGAGAAGTTCTACTTCACCCCGGGGGATCTGGGGTTCCGCGCGCTCGACACCCGGGTGGGACGGATCGGCACCCTGGTGTGCTGGGACCAGTGGTTCCCGGAAGCCGCCCGGCTCACCGCCCTGGCCGGCGCCGTCATCCTGTTCTACCCCACCGCCATCGGCTGGCACCCCGAGGAGCAGGTCGAATTCGGCCCGATCCAGTACGACGCCTGGCAGACCGTCCAGCGCGGCCACGCCATCGCCAACGGGGTCTACGTCGGCGCGGTGAACCGGGTCGGCTTCGAGACCGGCGACATCCTCGGCAACGCCGCCAGCGGCCCGGGCCTGGAATTCTGGGGCGGCTCGTTCCTGTGCGACCCGTTCGGCCGGGTCGTGGCCCAGGCCAGCCATGACGCGGAGGAGATCCTGGTGGCGGAGGTGGACCTGGGCTTCCTTGAGCAGACCCGGCGCCATTGGCCCTTCCTCCGCGACCGCCGGATCGACAGCTACGCCGGCATCAGCCAGCGAATGCTGGACCAGCCATGAGGCGATGGCCTGCCGAATGGGAGCCGCACGCCGCCACCTGGCTCGCCTGGCCGCATAACCGCAAGGACTGGCCGGGCAAGTTCGCCCCGGTCCCGCTGGTCTACGCGGAGATCATCCGCCATCTGGGCCGGCACGAGCGGGTGGAGCTGATCGTCGATGACGCCGCCGCCGAAGCCAAGGCCCGCAGGCTGCTGGTCCGGGCCGGAGCCTGGTCCGGCAACGTGCGCTTCCACCACTGGCCCACCGACCGGATCTGGGTTCGCGATTCGGGCTGCACCTTCATCAAGGATGGGCCGGACCTCGGCGCGGTGCGCTGGCGCTTCAACGCCTGGGCCAAATACCCCGACTTCCAGCGCGACGAGCTGATCGGCGGGCCCATGGCCGAAGCGGCCGGAGCGGCCGCGCTCCAGGGCCGGCACGGCGGCCGGCCGGTGGTGCTGGAAGGGGGCTCCATCGACGGCAACGGCCGGGGCACCCTGCTCACCACCGAGGAGTGCCTGCTGAGCGAGGTGCAGCAGCGCAACCCCGGCCTGGGCCGGGCCGAGTACGAGCGGCTGTTCGCCGAGCACCTGGGCGTGCGCCAGGTGATCTGGCTGGAGCGGGGCGTCGCCGGCGACGACACCCACGGCCACGTGGACGACATCAGCCGGTTCGTCGCCGCCGACACCGTGGTCACCGTGGTGGAGGCCGACCCCAGCCAGCCCAACCACGCCCCGCTGCAGGAGAACCTGCGCCGGCTGCGGGCGGCCCGGGACCAGGACGGCAACCCGCTGCGGGTGGTGGAGCTGCCCATGCCCGGCCCGGTGACGTTCGGCGGCGTGGTGCTGCCGGCCAGCTACGGCAACTTCTACATCGCCAACGGGCTGGTGCTGGTGCCGGTGTTCAACGACCGCAACGACCGGCTGGCCCTGAACATCCTGGCCGGGTTGTTCCCGGACCGGGAAGTGGTCGGGATCTATGCCGGGGACCTGATCCTGGGCTTCGGCGCCCTGCATTGCCTGACGCAGCAGCAGCCGGATTGACGAAAGCACCCACCCCCGAAGGGATGGGTGCGGGTGAGTTCGTTGATCAGGCTGCTACGGCTTGGGCGCCGGAGGTGGAGCCGGCGGGGCCGGAGCGGTCACCGCAGGCTTGGGCGCGGGCGGAACGGGGATCATGCCGGTGAAGATGTAGGCCTGCAGCATGGCGATCACGCCGATGACCGCGGCGCCGGCGATGGAGTGCCAGAACACCGTGCGGAAGATCGGACCCAGGGCGTGCTTGCGCTCGTGCGGATCGTCGTAGCACGCGGCGCAGGCCACCATGATCGACTGGGCATCGATCATCTTGCCCATGACGCCGCCGGTGGAGTTGGTGGCCACGATGAGCACTTCGTTGAGGTGCAACTGCTGGGCGGTGATCCGCTGCAGGCTGCCGAACAGGGCGTTGGCGGCGGTGTCCGAACCGGTGAGGAACACGCCGAGCCAGCCGAGATACGCCGCGAAGAACGGATACATGAAGCCGGCGCTGGTGAAGGCCAGGCCGAGCACCGCGTCGGTGCCGCAATAGCGGGTGAGGAAGCCGAGGCCCAGCACCTGGGTGATGACCAGGACGGGGATCTTCATGCGCTTGAGGGTGCGGCCGATGGCCTCGCCCCATTGCGCGCCGCTCAGCCGGAGCCAGAGCCCCGAGAGCACCGCGCCTGCGAACACGCCAGTGCCCGCGGCGGAGAGCCAGTTGATGACGAACCGGGCGCCTTCGGGCTTGGCGTTGATCGGCGCCACGGGCGGGGTGCGCTGCACCAGTTGGTGCAGGGCGGGCATGTCCCAGAACGGCAGGGAAAGGGTGCCGCCGAACTTGGTGCCCATGAAGGTGGTGTCGAACTTGACCGAGGCGAACAGGTTGTTGAGGGCGGCCTTGAAGGTGGGCATGCCCCAGATGGCGCAGCAGGCGATGAGGAAGGCCCAGGGCATCCAGGCGCTGATGGTCTGGCCGACGCTGTAGGGGTACTTCCAGGTGGAGATGTCGATGGTCTCGGTGGTCTTGCCGCCCACCCGTTCCGACTTGAGCAAGAAGCGGGTCTTGGGATGCCAGCAGAAGCGCAGGAACAGGGCGGTGCAGATGACGGAGAACACGCCCGCGACCACGTCGGTCATGAGGTGGGTGGGCGGGTAGGCCGAAGCGAACCACTGCATGATGGCGAAGGAGACGCCGGAAACCGCGGCGGCCGGCCAGACTTCGAAGACTTCCTTCCACTTGCCGCCTTCCATCTTGACGAACACGGCGATCAGCCAGAACGGCACCAGCACGGAGACGAACGGCAGCTGGTGGCCGGCCATCTTGGAAACGGTGAGCTGGTCCAGGCCGCTCACCGACGCCAGGACGACGATGGGGGTGCCGATGGCGCCCCAGGCCACCGGGGCGGTGTTGGCCAGCAGGTTGAGCACGGCGGATTGGAAGGGCCGGAAGCCCAGGCCCACCATGACCGCGCCGGCGATGGCCACCGGAGTGCCGAAGCCGGAGGTGCCCTCGATGATGGCGCCGAAGGAGAAGGCGATCAGCAGCACCTGCAGACGGCGATCGAAGGAGATGTGGACGATCGACTCCTTGACGATCTCGAACTGCCCGGTGATGACGGTCATGGTGTAGAGCAGCATGGCCGACAGGACGATCCAGATGATGCCCAGGAAGCCGGACAGGACGCCGTAGGCGAAGGCCGAGACGGCCGTGAACACGGGCATCCGGAAAGCCAGGCAGCTCACCACGAAGGCGGCGATGACCCCGAAGAACGCGGCGTAGGGTGCGGAGATGCCCAGGTGCTTGGTGCCCTCCTTGTCCCTGTGCGGATGCAGGGCGATGAAGTAGAGCAGAACGCAGATGGGCACGGCCGCCATCACGGTGGACAGGAACGCGTTCCCAAAGGGGTTGTAGTTCTGTAGATACATGCTTCCTCCCAAAAGAGATGCCTGGTTGTGCCTCAGTCCTCTGGAACAGCTGATATCCAGGTTTCAAATAGGGGTTAACCCAGACCCGGACCATAAGGGGAAGGCCCCCTTTTGTGCCGGAATCGGCCCTGTGCTCAACCTGTTGTGGCTGAAATGTCTTATCTTGTAATTGTTGGCTGGAGTTTAACTCGACCAGTATCAATGTCAACAAAATATTAAGTATGTTTTTCCCAACGGAGCTAAATGAACCTCTGGGTACAGGGCTCCGCCCTGGACGGCTCCCGGATGGACGGGTTCAGGCCACCGGGCCGTAGATGTTGTCCCGCTGCCACGGGGCGAAGCCCGCGCCGCTGATCAGCCGGTGCATCTCGTCCCGGTTCACCGAATGGCAGGTGCCGGCGGCGCTCACCACGTTCTCCTCGAGCATGAGGCTGCCCATGTCGTCGCAGCCGTAGTGCAGGGCCATCTGGCCGGTCTTGCGCCCCATGGTGACCCAGGAACTCTGGATGTGCTGGAAGTTGTCCAGGTAGATCCGGGCCATGGCGATGGTGCGCAGGTATTCCGCGTCCGTGGGCCTGGGCAGCTTGCCTTCCCACACGGTGTTCCCGCTCTGGAACGGCCAGGCCACGAAGGCCGTGTGGCCGCCGCCGTTGCCGCGCGCCAGCGCCCGGTCCTGCTGCTCGCGCAGCACCCGGAAATGCTCCACCCGCTCGGCCAGGGTCTCGGTGATGCCGTACATCATGGTGCCGGTGGTCTTCATGCCCACCATGTGGGCGGCCTCCATGACCTCCAGCCACTTTTCCGGACCGCCCTTGAGCGGCGCGATGCGCTTGCGCACCCGCTCCACCAGGACCTCCGCGCCGCCGCCGGGGATGCTGCCGAGGCCGGCCTCGCGCAGGGCGGCGATGGTCCCTTCCAGGCCCAGGCCGTTCAGCCGGGCCATCATCTGGATCTCCACCGGCGAGAAGCCGTGCACCCAGATGCCCAGCCCCTTGAGGAACGCCACCAGTTCCAGGTAGTAGTCCCACGGCAGATCGGGGTTGACCCCGCCCTGGATCAGGAAGCCGGTGCCGCCGACGGCCTTGGTTTCAATCGCCTTCTGGCGCAGCTGGTCCCAGCTGAGCACGTAGCCCCGGCGGTCGCCCGGCTTGTGGTAGAAGGCGCAGAAGGTGCAGTAGACGTTGCAGACGTCGGTGTAGTTCACGTTGCGGTCGATGACGTAGCTGACCCGCCCGGCGTCGTTGTGCCGGACGCGCGCGGCATGGGCGGCGGCGGCCAGGTCGAGCAGATCGGCGTGCTGGAACAGGTGCAGGGCCTCGGCCTCGTCGATGCGCCGCCCTCCCATCACCGCGTCCAGGATATCAACCGTGCATACTGAAATGGCCATGGTCAGACCTTGTAGCCCATCACCGCCAGGCAGCGCTTGCAGACGCACTCCTGGCCCGCGATCTTGTGGTCGAAATGATCGAGCGGAAACTGGTTCCGGCACTTTTCGCAGGTCTGCTTGGGCACTTCCTGGGTGGCATTGGGGGCGCTGGCGGGTGTCGCTTCGGCCATGGGGTTCCTCCGGCAGACTCCAGAGTAACTCAATCCGGGGATTTGGCTCGCCACCCAGCCGGCGGTTGACACCATCCGGTCGAAGGGTAGTAACCTGGATACCAAGCCAGGGAGCGCCGCACCTATGAAAAAAACAAGGATCCTCACCTTCGGATCGGTTTTGATCCTGATCGCCCTCGCCATCCAGTTCATCCCGGTCACCCGCAGCAACCCGCCGGCGACGGCGGATCTGGCGGCCCCGGCGGAGGTGAAGGCGATCCTCAAGGCCTCATGCTACGACTGCCACTCCAATGAGACAGAGTGGCCCTGGTACAGCCGGGTGGCACCGGTCTCCTGGCTGGTGGCGAGCGATACCACGAATGGCCGGAAGAAATTCAATTTCTCCGACTGGAATACCTATCCATCCGGGAAACAGGCCGCCATCCTCGCCCACGCCGTCCGGGAGATCCGCCGGGGGGACATGCCCCCCTGGTACTACACGATCAAGCACGGCGAAGCCAGGCTGACCCCGGAAAAGAAGGCGGTGCTGGAGGCCTGGGCCAGCCGGCCCCAGTAGACGCAAAAGAGCCGGGGACGGGTCCCCGGCTCGATCCCCTGGCCGATCGGGCTAGCCCTCGGTCTCGGCTTCGGCTTCCAGCTCCGCATCTTCCGCTTCGGCCGTGCCGTTGACCGCACCGGGGATGGCGGCCTTGGCCTTGATGCCGGACTTCTGCTTGCCGGCCTGCTTGTGGGCCTGGGCTTCCAGTTTATCCAGGGCCTGGGACAGGCTGAGATACATGTCGTCGGTCTCGGCGCAGGCGACGAAGTCGCTGCGCCGGGTCTTGAGCGTTATCTCGGCCTGGTGGCGGTGCTTTTCAACACTGAAAATGACATGGACGTCAATAATATCATCCAAATATGTCGTCATTTTGTCGAGCCGCTCCTGGGTCGAGGCCCGCAGGGAATCGGAAACTTCGACGTGACGACCTGTGAAGATGACCTTCATGGTGGACTCCTGTGAAGGGGGGCCGGGGATGGCCCGTTGTCAAATGAGATGCTTCGCCGGGAGGCTTGGTTCACCGTCTCCGCCGCCGGGACGCGGGCGGGATCTTCAGTTCTTCGCGGTACTTGTTGACGGTTCTCCGGGCGACTTGTATCCCGTCACGATCCAGCAGCCTGGCGATGGTCTCATCGGACAGCGGCTTGGCAGGATCCTCGGCCTGCACCAGGGCCTTGATGCGATGCTTGACCACGGTCGCCGATACCTCGTCCCCTCGGTTGGAGCCAAGGCTGGCGCTGAAAAAATAGTTGAGATCGAACAACCCCTGGGGGGTGTGGATGGTCTTGGCCTTGACCACCCGCGAAATGGTCGATTCGTGGAAGCCGGTGGCCTCCGCCACATCCCGGAGCACCATGGGCCGCAGGTGCTCGATTCCGTGTTTCATGAATTCCATCTGCAGTTCCACGATGGCCACGGAGACCCGCAGCACGGTGCGGTTGCGGTCCTCCACCCCGCGGATGAAGTCCCGCGCGGAGCGGTACTTCTCCCGGATGAAGTCCTTGTCGCCCTTGGCCTCGGTGGAGGCGAGGAAATGCCGGTATTCGCCGCTCACCCGGAGCCGGGGCACAGTCTCGTCGTTGAGGTAGACCTTCCAGGTGTCGTCTTCGCCCTTGAGCACCACCACATCGGGCTTCACCACCCGTTCGCTTTCCGGGTCGAAGGCCCGGCCGGGGGCGGGGTGCAGGTGGCGCAGCAGCGCCAGGGCATCGTTCAGGTCCTCCTCGGTGCAGCCGATGGCTTTCCGCAGCTTGACGTTGTCCCGCTGGCTCAGGAGATCGCAGTGGTCCTGGATGATCCGCACCGCCAGGTCGTCCGGTTCGGCGCCGGCGTGGCGCAGCTGCAGCAGCAGGCTTTCCTGCACGGTGAAGCAGCCCACCCCCGAGGGGTCGAATTCCTGGAGGATGTCCATGAGCTCGCGCAGCTGGTCCGGGTCGATGGCCAGTTCCTGGGCCAGCTCGGCCAGGGTGGATTCGCTGCCCAGATCGGGGTCCACCCGCAGGAAGCCCTTGGCGTCCACGTGGTCGATGAGCGATTCCATGATGGCGGCCCGGGGATCGTCCGCTTCCAGGGTCTGGTAGAGCTGGGCCAGGAGGTGCTCCTGGAGGGTCTCGGTGCTGCTCAGCCGGTCCTCCCAGCTGGTGCGCTCGTCCTCGGGCAGGCTGCTGGTGCGCGGCAGCTCGGTGTCCCAGGAATTCTCGGCGCCGATCTCGGTCTCCTGGACCTGGTCGATGCCCTCCTCCCGGGAGGCCTCCGGGTCCAGGGCCCCGCTCGGGTCCTGCAGCGGCCCCAGATCGACCGAATCCACCCCTTCGGGCAGTTCCACGCCGTCCTGGGCCTGGGCGGCGTCCACCACCTCGGAATCGCGCCCCTCTTCCAGGGCCTCCAGGGTGGGCACTTCGTCGCCGTCCTCGAGCAGTTCCAGGAGCGGGTTTTCGCCCAGTTCGCGCTCGATGGTCTGGCTCAATTCCAGAAGGTTCATCTGCCAGAGCTTGAGCTTGAGCTGCATGGCCGGGGTGAGGGCCAAGGTCTGGCTCTGGGATAGGCGCTGGGATAGGTTGGGACCGAGGTTTGCCATCAATCCAGCCGGAAATTCTCGCCCAAGTATACGCGGCGAATGTCGGGGTCCTGGGCGATCTCGTGGGGTAGGCCAGTTTTCATTATCATTCCATCTGCAAGGATGTACGCCCGGTCGGCGATCTGCAAGGTCTCCCGCACATTGTGGTCTGTGATCAGCACGCCGATGCCCCTTGCCTTGAGATCGGCGATAAGGCTCTGGATCTCCATCACTGATTTCGGGTCGACCCCGGCGAAGGGTTCGTCCAGCAGCATGATCCTGGGACTGGTGACCAGGGCCCGGGCCATCTCGCAGCGCCGCCGCTCGCCGCCGGACAGGCTCATGCCCAGGGTCCCCTTGACCTTGCCAAGATGGAAGTCGCTGATCAGCTTGTCGCAGCGGTCCACCTGCTGGTCCCTGGGGATGGGCTGGAGCTCGGCCAGGGCCATGAGGTTCTCCCAGACCGTCAGGCCCCGGAACACGCTGGATTCCTGGGGCAGGTAGCCGATCCCCTTTCGCGCCCGGCGGTGCATGGGCATGTGGGTGATGTCCCTGCCCCACCATAGGATGTTGCCCTGGTCGGGGGCCTCCACCCCCACCACCATGTAGAAGGTGGTGGTCTTGCCGGCCCCGTTCGGCCCCAGCAGCCCCACCACTTCGCCCGGCTCGACGATCAGCGAGACGTCCCGCACGACCGTGCGGTCGCCGTAGCTCTTGCACAGGTTCCTGGCCTCCAGGCGCAGGTCCGGCGGGGCGCTCAAGGGTTGACCTCGGTGACGGCCTTCACCCGGCCGAGCCAGGTGGCCGTCTTGAGGCCGGGATCCAGCACCAGCGCGTCGCCCCGGCCCTCGCCCATCCTGCCGCGCAGGAATACCGCTCCATTGCCATTCACTTGTTTCACCATGTTTCCTGGACCCAGCGTTACTGATATGTGGTCGGCTTGCAAGCTCCACCCCTGCCCCTGGGTCTCCACCCGGCCGTCCAGGTTGATCAGGGTGCGCTGCACCTTGCCGCGGTCGGCCTGGAGGTTGATGTCGCCGTCCAGGGCCGCCAGGGCCCCGGCGATGCCGTCGGGAAAATCCAGCAGATCGCCGGTGCGCACCAGCCGGGGCCCGGTCAGCCGCTCCCGGAACCGGTTCACGGTCACCGGCCGTCCGGTCAGCGTGAAGGTGTTGTTCACCCAGACCAGGGTGTCGCCCTGGCCGGTGGCGCCTTCGCCGAAATGGGCCAGGATGGGGCCGTCGAACTCCCAGCGGGCCGGGTTGCCGCGGCCTTCCCCGGCGCTGAAGGTGCCCATTTCGCTCCGGCCCTGGGTCGGGGCCTGCATCTTCCATTGCCGGGTCTTCTGCCGGCCTTCGATGCGCGGACTGCTCAGGGACCGCAGGCCCCAGGTGAGCACCGCCTGGGACTCGGCCCAGGTGTCGCCGATCGGCAACTCGGCCGGCAGATCGCCGCCGGGGGTGGTGCGCTGCAGCACCCGGGGCGCCTGCAGCAGGATATGCCCGTTGTTGTCCAGCGGCTGCTGCAGGCGCACGTTGCCCTCCAGGCGCAACCCCGAAGGGGTCCAACGAGCGCCGTCGGCGAGCACCGATTCGGTGCCCCCGGGGATGGCCCGCATGGCCCGGAAGGTGGTGAAATCCACCTGTTCGAAGGCGCCGCCTTCCGGGGGCCGGGGCGCCCGGCCGCCGGCGGCGTCGCCGTGCCAGCCGTCGTCCCGGGTGAAGGTGACCGGGGCGGACCAGCGGATCCAGGCCGGGTCGATATCCACCACCTGGGCCTTGACCTGGCCGCCGGTCAGGTTGCCGGTGACCTGCTCCAGGTGGCCGGTCTTGAAACCCAGGGCGGCCCACATCCGTTCGGCCTCCATGCTTTTCACGGCGCCGGCCTGGGAGGCGGTCCAGATCACCGGGCCCCGATCGACGATGAACTTTCCATCCAAGCCCCGGTACCATCCGGCAGGCAGGTTCCACCGGCCCTGGCCGCTGCCCTGGAGGTCGTCCCACACCAGGGGGGCGAGCCCGTGCCAGACGCCCCGGTCCCAGCCCAGGGCGGGCCCCGGGTTGCTGATGTTGCCCTTGCCCAGCACGGTCTTGCCGTCGGGCAGGGTGTCCTCGATGTCCATGGGGCCGTACAGGGTCCATATCCCTTCGGCCTTCTTGGCGGTGGGCGAGTTCATGTTCCAGGTGGACTGGGGCTCCTGGAGCTTGCCGACCACCTTCTGCAGCTGCAGGTCGTCCTCCGCCCCGGTGATGGTCTCGTAGGACATGACGAACAGGCCGTTGCCCAGGGGCTCGGTCACGGTGCCGAAACGGCCCTGGGTCACGCTGCCGACCGGGCCGGTGTCGTTGGTCGGGCGCAGCGGCCGGGGCCCGCGGATCACGTAGAGGGTGGTGACGCCGACGATCACCAGGATCATGGCGCTGCCGGTGACCCGCCAGAGGGGATTACGGGTGCTGACGAACTGCCATCCCCTCATGGCGCCCCCGCCTCCAGGAAGTTCTCCACCCGCCAGCTCCGGCCCCAGCGGGCGCTGTCCATGGGCGCCACCGCCAGGCAGAGATTCCCTTCCAGCTCCCGCCCGTCGCCGGCGAACAGGGTGAATTCTTCCGGTTCGCCCTGGAGCCGGAACTTGCGGTGCCCGGTGCCGAAGGTCCTGACCGGGACGCAAAGGCCGCCCTGGACCACCAGCAGGGGTTCGGGGAAGGCCTGGCCGAACGGCTCGAGGCGCTCCAGCTCGGCCCGGCCCGGGGCCAGGGCGGTGCCTTGGCCGTCCACCAGCAGCGCGGCAGCGGGCGCCTCGCCGGCCTGCTCCTGGGCGACCCGCTCCAGGGTCTTGCGGATGAACCCCAGCCGCCCGACCGGGAAGGTCAAGCCGGCGGCAAGGCGGTGGCCGCCGCCGGACAGCAGGTAGGGGCGCAGCAGTTCCAGGGCCGGCCGCAGGTCGTAGCCCTCCGGGGCGCGCACCGAGCAATGGGCGATGCCCTCCAGCACGGTGCCCACCGCCGAGGGGCGGCCGGTGGCGCGCATGCGCTGGCCGGCGACGATGCCGATGACCCCCTTGTGCGCGTCTGGCTCCAGCACCAGGTCGAACGGGGCGTCCCCGGGCGGCGGCAGCTTGAGGCTCAGGGCCTGCTGGATCTCCCGGCGTTCCAGGTTGAGGGCCTCCACCCGGGCCATGAGGGTCCCGGCCTCCCGGGCGTCCCGGGTCAGCAGCAGGCGCACCGCGTCCTCGGCGCCGCCCATGCGGCCCACGGCGTTGAGCCGCGGCCCCACGCCGAAGCCGATGTGCTGGGCGCGCACCGCCCCTTCCACCTTCGCCGCCTTGAGCAGCTCGACCAGGCCCGGGCCGTTGGCCCCGGCCAGGGCGTTCAACCCGCGCTTGACCAACAGGGCGTTCTCGCCGGCCAGGGGCACCATGTCCGCCACGGTGCCCAGCGCCACCAGCTTGAGCAGGCCGTCCAGGAAGGCCTCGTCCCTGGGCGCCGGGCTGGGGGCGGCGTCCAGCAGGGCCTGGGCCAGCTTGAAGGCCACGCCGACGCCGGCCAGGTGGGGATTGGCGTAGTCGGCCAGGCCCGGATGGACCACCGCCGCGGCCGCAGGCAGCGCCTCGCCCAGGGCGTGATGGTCGGTGATGATCCAGTCCAGCCCGAGGGCCCGGCTGGCCTCGACCTCCGCCACGGAGCGCACGCCGCAGTCCACCGAGATCATCAGGGCCGGCCCCCGGGCCGCCGCCAGTTCGCCGATGCAGTCAAGGTGCAGGCCGTAGCCGTCGTTGAAGCGGTTCGGGATGAAGAAGCGCACGTCGGCGCCGAGCTTTTCCAGCACGCGCACCAGCAGCGCCGTGGCGGTGACCCCGTCGACGTCGTAGTCGCCGTAGACGCAGATCGCCTCGCGCCCGGCCAGGGCCTGGCGGATCCGCGCCACGGCGGCGGCCACCCCCGGCAGCAGGAAGGGATCGGTCGCCCGGGCCCAGGACGGATCCAGGCGCCAGGCCAGCTCGCCGCCCGCGCCGGTTTCGCGCATCCAGGCCAGGCGCGCGGCGGCGGGGGAAAGGCCCCACTCCCGCTCCAGCTCCGCCCAGGGGGCCGGCCCCGCGGGCACCGGCCTGCGCATCCGCCAGGGCAGTGCCTTCACGAGGAGAAACTGCCCATGGCCGAGAACTTCTGGTAGCGCTGGTCCACCAGTTCATCCGGGCTCATGGCCGCCAGGCCTTCGAAGGCGTTCAGGACGGCCGTCTTCAGCAGCGCAGCGGCCTTGTCCCAGTTGGAATGGGCGCCGCCCAGCGGCTCGGCGACCACGGCGTCGATCAGCCCCTGGGCCAGCAGGTTGGGCGCGGTGAGCCTGAGCGCCTCGGCCGCCGCCGGCGCCCGGGCCGCGTCCTTCCAGAGGATGGAGGCGCAGCCTTCGGGGGTGATCACCGAGTAGATGGCGTATTCCAGCATGAGCACCCGGTTGGCCACGCCCAGGGCCAGGGCGCCGCCGGAACCGCCTTCGCCCAGCACCACCGAGACCACCGGCACCCTCAGCTTGGCCATCTCCTTCAGGTTCCGGGCGATGGCTTCGGCCTGCCCCCGCTCCTCGGCGTCCAGGCCGGGGTAGGCGCCCGGCGTGTCGATGAGGCAGAGGATGGGCCGGTGGAACTTTTCCGCCAGCTTCATGAAGCGCAGCGCCTTCCGGTAGCCCTCGGGCTTGGGCATGCCGAAGTTGCGCTGGATCTTCTGCTTGGTGTCCCTGCCCTTCTGCTGGCCGATGACCATGACCGGCTTGCCGCCGATCCAGCCCATGCCGCAGACGATGGCGGCGTCGTCGCCGAAGTTGCGGTCGCCGTGCACCTCCTCGAACCGGTCGCAGATCCGCTCGATGTAGTCCAGGGTGTAGGGCCGCCGGGGGTGCCGGGCCAGCTGGGTGCGCTGCCAGTCGGTGATGGAGGCGAACACCTCGGCCTTGAGCTTGTCCGCTTTCTTGCGCAGTTTCTCCATCTCCTTGGCCTTGCCGGGGTTCATCTCCAGGGCCCGGATCTGGGCCTCGAGTTCCAGGATGGGACGCTCAAGTTCGGCAAGGTCGGTGGGTTGTCCGCTCATGGCACCTCGGAGGATTGAATTCCCAGTTTAGGGGCCCCGCCCCTCCGTGACCAGCGAATCGGTTATTGGCCCTGGTTCATGTGGGTTTTCAACGCGTCAGGGGTGTCCACGTCCAGCCAGTGGGCGCCGTCGGCCTCCAGGATCCGGGCGGGCAAGGCTTCGCTCAAAGCCATGAGCGACCGGCCGCCGGCCCGGGCCAGCCCCGGCACCAGCGCATCGGCCAGGAACCCGCCCAGGGGCTGGATCCGGCCGTCCACCCGGGCCAGCACCCAGTGTTGCGCCCCGGGGTCGGCCGCGGCCGCGGCCCGGTGCCAGGCGCGCAGGGTTTCGGCGCTCCAGCCGATCTGGTCGCAGCCGACGATCCACCAGCGCTCCGGGTGGTCCTCGGCCCCGGAGGCCCAGTGGCGCAAAGCCAGCGCCGGACCTTGGCGGGGATCGGCCAGGGGCGCCAGGTCCGGCCGGTCCGGGAGGCCCTCGCCCAGCAGCCGCACCGGCCCGCCGGGGAACACAGCCTCGAACACGGCGGCCAGATGGCCGCCCCAGGTGCCGCCGGCGGGGTGCGGCTGCAGGTGCTTGGGCGCGCCGAACCGGCGGCCGAGGCCCCCGGTCAGCAGCAGCAGACCGGCGGTGGCCACCGTCAATCCCGCTTGGCTTCCTTCTCCACCACGTCCTGGACCCAGCCGTAGGCGGCGACGGTGCCGGGCATGCCCAGGGTCGCGGTGGCCAAGACCACCACCTGGGCCATCTCCTCGGCGCTGGCTCCGGCCTTGAGGGCCTTGCGCGCGGCGGCGTGGACCGCGCCCTCCTTGAAGGCGCCGATGGCCACGGCCAGTTTCACCAGGCGGCTGGTGCGCAGGTCCAGCGGGCCTTCCTCCTCGGCGGCGTGGATGGCTTCCCAGGCCTCGCCCAGCTTGGGGAAGCGTTCGATGAAATCGGTGTATTTCTTGGGGGGCGCGGCGGCTGGCTTCATGGGAACTCCCGGTCACCCGCAGTCTAACCCGGTGCGAGGGTGATGACGATCGGCGATAAGCAGTTGCTTAATGCC
>Ga0316230_1002964_pt1 | contig 13881 bp, 13 predicted proteins | sample TBH18025metaG_FD_206004 | JGI IMG/M metagenome (GOLD analysis project Ga0316230, IMG submission 206004) | Freshwater microbial communities from Trout Bog Lake, Wisconsin, USA - TBH18025 | ecosystem: Environmental > Aquatic > Freshwater > Lake > Hypolimnion/Profundal zone | place: USA: Wisconsin...
AGTGCAGCACCAAAAAGATCTACAGGGTTCATAACGGTGACTAAACCTCCGGTTGAGTGATGGTGTGCCATCATACATCAAACCGGCAACCCATTCAATTCGTCGAAGAGCCTTCCAATATAGTGTCCCGGCCTACTAACTCTGGAGGCGGAGTCCCTGCCCCAGGGGAAAACGGGTTCGTTATTTTGTCCATAGGAGGGCTCCCTTGGATTGAGCTTTGGTTTTTAATATAATGGATATACAGTATTAATACACAGTTATACAGGGTTCGGAGTATAAGTCCGTAGAGGTTTGTTTTGGGGGTCACCCGCCAGGGACCGCCTTGTACGCCAGAGAGGTTTGTCGTTGATCATTTACCAAAGTCTGACGGATGACAAAGGTAATGCGACCTGACTTGAAGGCTCGGGTGGTGGAGCAGTTATTTCCATTTGGAAAACAAATGCCGCAAACGGCAAACTACAGATCAATATACTCAATGTGTGGTTAGCGGTTTCAAGTAAAAATTGGGAAACGAGTGAGGTCCTAGCATGAAATGTGAGGAGTTTTTTTCTTATAAAGAGATGTTTGAGAAGTATCAGGTTTTATTGACTGAGAACAGTAATTTAAAAGAAGAAATTGGTGCCTTGAAGGCACGTTTGGATGCTCAGGATGTTCGGATTCCAATAAACGAGATTTCCAGGAAAGAGCCCGAACCGGAAATGATCGCTCCGCAATCTACCTTCGAGGCCATTCTTTCAGGCATAAGCAATAGTTCTGACTCGGCTGCAAAGATCAGACTGTTCATGTCACTCTTCAAGGGACGAGATGATATTTATGCGAAGAGATGGCAAAGCAAACAGAAGGAAACTTCGGGCTATTCGCCTTCCTGCCTGAATGAATGGAGATCTGGAGTATGCTCGAAGCCGAAGGGAACATGCGCCGATTGCGCCCACAAGGCGTATGAGGTCTTGGATGAGAAGGTCATCCAGGACCACCTGTTGGGGAAGGTAGTGGCAGGAATTTACCCGATGTGCCTTGATGAGACGTGCTGGTTTTTAGCGATCGATTTTGATGACGGGGAGTGGCTAAAGGATACCTCGGCCCTGAGGGATGTGTGTGCGGGGTTTGACATCCCGGTCGCCGTCGAGCGCTCACGTTCCGGTAATGGCGCGCACGCATGGTTTTTCTTTGAAAGTCCGATCACATCGTCTTTGGCAAGGAAGTTCGGTACTTCGTTGCTCACCTACACCATGAGTAAAAGGCACGAGATCACCTTCAAATCCTATGACAGATTCTTCCCCAACCAGGACACGATGCCCAAGGGGGGCTTTGGAAATCTGATAGCGCTGCCTTTGCAAAAAGAGGCACGGAAGGGAGGAAATAGCGAATTCGTCGATGGGGATTTTGAGTCGTATGCCGATCAGTGGGCAGATGATGCAGCACCTAGAGGTCGCGTTGCGCAACAAGGTAAGGGTAATCGTGGTAACGAGACCGATAGGAGATTTCGGTGAAAAAGAGCCGGCTGCCCTGCAAGGGACTCTGGATTTGTTACAGGGTGCCGGCGTGAGCGTGGTATTCCGGCCGAACATTCACCAGAAATTCGCGCTCATCGATCAAAGGATCGTATGGTACGGGAGCATCAATCTGCTTAGTTTCGGCAGTGCGGAAGAGAGCATCATGCGGCTGGAAAGCCCCAATATCGCAAGCGAGTTGATGAAAAGTTTTGAAAAATAAAGGGAGTGGATACTACGACGACTTCCTAAACAGGACTATACACAGTTATACAAGCTTTCATGTATAAGTGTTGATAGGTCCCTGTAACTGGCCTAACTGGTGGTATCCGAATTAATTCCCCCGACCGTTCCACGACGATTGTCCACGGTGTGATTTACTTCTTTGCTGACCTGTCGATGAGGGTAAATCCGTAAGAGATAAGCCCCAAGTGCCAAAATGGATTAAGAGGTGATTCAGGTAATCCTGCAATAAAATGGGAAAATACAAATAGACCCGCAGTCAAGCATGCGAAACCGGCCCATGGCAGGAATAATTCCATGCCCGTATTTACGTCTATCCACACTAGAACAAAATCTATTAATGCTAATGCGATTGCAATAATTCCTACAACCCAAAGAAAACTGATTGCCCAACCCACAATTTTGATCGAAATATAAGGATTATTTCTTAGCCAAGATAGAATTGGATCTTTGATTTGGTTGATTCCACCATCAGCAACATATGCTGCGGCGAACAGTGGGATGACGACTACTACTGCAATATTTTTTAGACTTTCGAGATCCTTAATAGCTAACATATGCCCCCCCCCCATAATGTTTATTCTATCTCCATCGCCAACTGCACGGGTAACTCAAGACTTTTCTATTCAAGATGAAGAGGGGCAATGGGGAATATAACGGGGAAACCTACAATAAGCTTGGTACAGAGACGAAGAGTCCTCGACTTACAACTCGGCAAATTTTATTGCTGTACACACCGAGGTCTACAAAGTTCAAAACTATGAAATTACGAGGGAAAATGCAATTACGAGTTTGAGGGGATCGGTCAAGTTGTAGCCCAAAACCAAAAAATAGCCCCATAAGTAATAAAACTTATGGGGCTATTGATTACGTTTAGGCTCACTCGCTCTACCAACTGAGCTAAGATGGCTAACTGTATGATTTTGCAAGAGTTTAATTTGATTTCGTGGTGTGAGCCAAGGAATCAACCCAAACTTTCATAGCGCCTCTATGAGATTTACCTCAAAAATCGGACCCAGTCAAGCCATTACTGGCTGCGAGAGTAGATACTAGAACAGGGTCGCCCCAACGTTGGCGCGGAAGATAGTACTTTTTGAACACCATTGGTTACTTGGCCAAGGTTGATGGTGCGAAGAGGCAACTATGCAAGATGATCCCAAGAACCCAACACACATCACCGCTTCGCCAAGCCAGCCAGCAGCGCCCCCAGCCCAGAGACTACTTGGTTTAGCACCTCTGGCTGGTGCAAAGAAATCTTCAGGTAAGCGCTCCCCGTTGCCTCGTCTCTGCCGATTAGCGAACTCACTCCCTGTTGGTGCGCTCTCTTATCAGTAGCGCCGGAACCATGCTCGGCGGGCTGCGAAATTGCCCGGCTCAGATTCAGTCTTCCCCTGCACTCCACAAATGTCCCTGGCGGCCTAGCAAGCCGGGAGGCGAAGGCGAATCTGAAAGGAAGCCACTTGCAGAGACACTTGGCTGGAGGTATTATACTCTTGGTATAATACCACGTGGAAATCGCTTTGAAGCGCAGCCAATTGTGGCAGGAGGTCGTATGAAGGTAATCAGGAATCCATTTTCAAAGACGGTAATCGGGGATAATGAGCCCCTCTGCAACCAAAAGGATCTTCTGACGGCTCTTACCATGGAAGCCTACTCGGGCAACAACAACGTCCTTCTTGCGCCGCGCCGGGCCGGGAAAACATCGCTGGCAATGAGACTGGCCCGGGACTACCGCACCGCCGGCGGATTAGCCACTCTTGCTGATTTGAGCGCCGTCCCGTCAGCAGATGCCGCTGCCGACCGCATTGCTACGGCACTTTTCGCCTCGCTGAGTGCCGATAACAAGATATTCACCAAGCTGTCGCGTCTGGTAACGGCATTTGTCCCGATCATCACCATGAACGCCGACGGATCCTTTTCCGTTTCTGCTTCCCCCTCCGGACTCGTGAAAAGCGGGATCGACAAGCTCGTTTCTGTCGTCGCGTCACTCGACAGCATATCTTCGAACTCCAAGACCCCGCTCCTTGTCATCTTCGACGAATTCCAGGACCTTGCTCAGTTGACCGACAGTGTCCAGATCGAGGCCGCCTTACGCACCAATATCCAGCACCACAAGGCATCCTATTTGTTCATCGGTTCCCGTAGAAAGCTGCTGAGAGACATGTTCGAATCGCCAACGCGTGCCTTTTATCGCGGAGCCACGACCCGGGACCTACCGCTGATCGACCCGGCTGAATTTTCCTCTTATCTGGTGGCACTCGCCGAAGCATCGGGAGTAAAATGGTCACACGAGATTGCCGATAGCGTTATCGCTACGGCGGAATCCCATACTTATAGCGTGACGGCGATCGCGCATGCCCTGTTTGAAGCCACCGCGCCGAATTCGCCGAATAAAGAGGACCTTGCAGAGGCTGTAAAGACAGCGGCTCTTCGGGAGACATCCCTGTTCATGTCGATTTATGATGCTCTCTCCCCCCAAGCCCGCATGCTGCTGGAAGCCCTTGCAGCGGAACCGACTAAACACCCAATGGCAGGGGACTACATGTCTCGCCACAAGCTTACCACTGCAGGGACGGTTAGGAAATCACTGACTACCTTGGTCAATGGTGACCATATCGCGAGTGACGAAATCGGCCTTATCAGTCTCACCGACCCGCTTATGACGCGTTGGCTTAATACGAGATGGGGCAAGCGCAGCATGTTGAGTGGACTGGTGATTCAGGCGCCACCTAGAAACGACTGAGAGCACGTCCGGTTGAGGCAAAGGGGGCTTCAGGTAAGCGCTCCCCACTTTATTAAAATAATGCAGGCGGTCGAGCACTCGGCTGGTCTCCAGCGTCTGGTTTAACCCCTACTTGACATGAGGTTAATGTCAATTAATCTTTAGCGAATGCTAAGTCCCGCCGACTCATTCGGGAGCGTGTTTGCTCCTTGTCGTGCATTTGCCGATTATATCGATTCTATCTCCAACCTTGACCCAAATTGCCGGAGCCGAAATGCTGAAAATGACCCAAGGACAGATGGATCAAATGGCCCGCGCCATGATCGCCGGAAAACTTGATGCGACCTTTTCGCGTGATGTGCCTGGATTCGCTGAATTGACCGATGCTGATCGGGCAGAATTCATCGAGCAAAGCGTAGAAGCAGCGCAGTTGAAAGGGCTAATGACGGAGCAGGGCATTGCCTCCTACGCCCTTGCGGTCTGGTGGCTGGGCCTGAATTTCGAGGAGGCCTCCGAGGCGTTGAAGGCACTGCTGGATAGCAATTACCCGGAGGTGCGTAAGGTGCATGCCATGAACGAGTGGGTACATGCTGCGATTGGCGATCCGGATGACATCCCGGCGGCGGACAGCAAAATTAATGAGGCACTTAAGGTGACCGATGCCTGGGGGAAGTAAAACACTCTGGTGACAAAGGACGTCTCCAATGGGAATTGCGGACCCTATAAAAGGCGCCCTGTCGGGATGGCTCTCCAGGAAGAAGTCGCGAGAGCTGCAGGAAGATGCGGCGAGGAAAACGAATGCGATGCGCCAGCACGAATATGCCGTCGCTCGCCAGTCCATTTTGGGGGAATTCTCGTCGCAGCCCCTTTCAGCATGCTACCAGTGTGTCACAAACGCGAAAGCGGCGCGGCGCAAGGAGCGTCTCGACCTGGTGAGCAGAGCAATTGTGGCCTGCCCAAAGCACGCTGCTGAAGCAGTCCGGTTGCGCCAGGACATGGACGAGGTAGAGAACATGCGCTGCGCGAAGCATGTTTATCTGGCGAATGACCCTGAGGCCCCGGAGTATCTGCGCGACAATCCGCCGCCTGGCTTTAAGAAGGCGACGCCGGCGCAGCTTGAGGCCATGGGGCTCAACGAAAATTTGCTTCGGCCTGAAAAAAGCAACTTTCGAGCCGCCGTCTATATTAAAGATCCGGCAATCTGGGGGCCGGACCCAAAACCTGGAGGCGTGATAGCCTTCCGTGGATCAACCCCAGCGGAGGAAGACTGGCAGAATAATTTTGCACAGGATGCGAATAAAGATTCTGCATATTATCGGAATGCTGTGACCATTGGCAACGCTTTAGCGAAGTATGGTGCCTGTATCCACATAGTTGGCCATTCTCTGGGAGGTGGCCTCGCTAGTGCGGCACAGGGGGGAAGCGGGGTGACCGCTTCGACATATAATTCTGCAGGGCTACATTCGGCAACCGTGGCTCGCTACTCAGAAGACGCCCGGCATGTTGCGGCGGAACCAGATAAGATAACGGCGGTAAGACTCAATGGTGAGGTGCTGACAAAGACTCAAGAAGATATTTTAGGTTCGCGAGGATTAGCTCTCCTTGCCAATGATGCAATAGGCACCAAACGCAGCCTTTCCCCCTCTCACGATGAGACATACTTTAAACGGCTACAAAATGACGAAAAAATTGCGTCGAGTGATGAATATGATACCTATTTGCACGGAATGGATGAAGTTATAGACTCGACTGAGAATCAAAAAATGAGGGATCAAGAGGTCTTGAAAGCTTGTTTAGGCAAGAGGGGGACCTGAAATTGAAAAATTTGTTTGAAACTTTTCAATTCATGAGCAAACTATGCCCACGGACGTTACTTCCATCTATAGGAATAATTATCATGACAAGTATAAGTGCGAGTAGCGCGCCAGTTTTCAAGCTAAATGCACCTAAAGAGTACTTTGGCGATCCGAAAACACTGAATCTGCTGGCAGCATCGTTGGCGGGTGATTTAGCTAAGGCAAGGCAATTAGTTGCTGAAGGTGCAAACCCCAATGAGGAAGGCCCTCGCAGTAATCCCAACAATCGGTTGCGTCTTTTGCATTACGCAATCGCAGCCAACAACCCGCGTGCGGTGAAAGTTCTATTGGCTGTTGGAGCTGACCCAGAGTTGAGTGCACAGGGTTTTGGCAGGTCCTTCCTCTTTGCATTGACCTTGAAAAACGTGGAAATGCTATCGCTGTTGCTAGACTTGAGACCGATAGCGACTCTGTCTAGAGACACTATCGACTATCTCCTATTCGATACAGTTACCGACAATAGTCCCCAGTGTCTTGAACTCCTACTTAAACGAGGAGCTCCTATCGATTTTCGTGACAAATCAGGCTACACAGTCATGATGCGGGCGATAGACGCTCAGGACTATGAAATGGCCGAGTGGTTGCTAAAGCAAGGTGCATCGGTTCACATCGAGGCCAAGGGGGGCATGACACCGGCCTACTCGATACAGTACGATCTGCAGAAGTTCAAACCAGGCAGCCCGACCTACAACAAGGTGCTACATCTCAAGAAACTGATGGAAGAAAGAGGTGCAATTTTCCCTGCGGCTAGTCCTGAAGAGGTTAGGGCAAAGCGTACAAAAGGCTAAACCTCAACCTTCTCGCCCTGAAGTCCGAAAACAAAAGCAGGATAATGGTCCAAGGAGGAAACAATGGGAAGGCCGGCGGCTCGCGTGGGGGATAATCACGCCTGTCCAGTGATCCAGGGGCTCAAGCCTCACACCGGCGGAGCCATCCTGGAAGGATCGCCAGATGTATTTATCTGTGGCATGCCTGCCGCACGCTTGGGGGACAAGTTGAGCTGTAACGGAGCCCCGGATACCATTGCGGAGGGGGAGCCGACCGTCTTTATCAACGGCAGGCCCGCAGCCCGGATGGGCGACCTGACCGCCCACGGCGGAGTGATCAGTGAAGGATGCAGTACGGTCCTGATAGGGACCGGCAAAACGGCACGATGCCTGGAGGGAGCCGCAGCGTCAGGCAACCCGCTCGTGGCGCTGGAAGGTTGATGATGATCGCCGGACCTGCACGAGACGATGTTCTCGCCGAGAGGAGACGGTGTATAGTTGAATGTTTTTATACAATTACAACGCCGCTGTACGTCATCGTTGATTCTGCCCATGACCACCGCGGCATCACATCGTTCGTCGGGAAAAACCCCCTCAATTACTGCGCGCTGTTCGGAAAACAGCTTGTCGAAATTACCGATGGACGAGGCCCCTATCTCGCGGCTCTTTCGGTTGGCGATGGCTTTTTAGAGTCACTTATCGACAAAGCGTGGGGCAAATCCTGGTGCATCTTTCTGACGGGGACGGTCGACCTTCCCACGCTGCGGCGGCACCTCGCCCGATTGGTAAGCGTGAAAATCGATGAGGGAAATGTCGCGCTGTTTCGTTTTTATGATCCAAGAGTTTTGAGGCACTACCTGCCAACTTGCTTGCCCGACGAATTGAATAGATTCTTCGGTCCCATCACATCCTTCTATACAGAATCTGGTAATGGCGAAAATCTAATCCGATTTTCCTTAGACTATCCATGCCTTGAAGTGAACTACATCTTTGGAAGCAGATAATTCAAACATAAATAAGAGAACACTGCGATTATTACTTGCTGGCGCCTCAGCGCCAAACAAGTGCCATCAAAAATAACATCCAACCTATTTTCAAAGTGGCATCAGGGGCAGCAATCCGTCCGAGCATACTTCTGACGCAGCACTTTCTTGTCGAACTTGCCGACGCTCGTCTTGTGGAGCGCCTCGACGAAGAGGACCTGCTCGGGTACGGCGTAACCGGAGACCAATCCCCGGGCGGCATGCTCCCTCACGATTGCCTTGATATCCTGCTCGCTCACCTGACCGGCCTGCCCCGGCTTCAGCACGACCAATGCCAGGGGGCGCTCTCCCCACTTGGCGTCGGGGGTCGCGATGACCGCCACCTCGCTCACCGCCGGATGCTTGCCCACGATGTCCTCGATGTCCAGTGACGAGAGCCACTCGCCGCCTGACTTGATGACGTCTTTGGTCCGGTCGCAGATCTTGAGCCAGCCGCGCTGATCGATGGTCCCCACGTCATGGGTGTGCAGATACCCCCCCCGCCAGAGCTGCTCGGAGTTTTCCGGATCCTTCAGGTACGCCTGGGTAAGCCAGGGCGCCCGTACCACGACCTCACCTGCCGCCTGGCCGTCGTGGGGGAGTTCCTCCATCTCCTCGTCGACGATGCGCAGCTCGACGAGCGGTATGGGGCGCCCCGACTTGCAGCGGAAATCCACCTGGTCGTGGGAGTCCTGGTCCAGCATGTCGGGCGACAGGTGGGCGAGGGTCAGTATCGGACCGGTCTCGGACATGCCGTAGCCCGCAAACACGTCGATGCCCCGGTTGATTGCCTTCTTGCAGAGCGCTTTGGGGAGCGCCGACCCGCCGACGATCACCTTCCAGTGGGACAGGTCGACCTCTTCGGCCTCCGGGCTGTTCAGGAGCATGTGCAGGACCGTGGGTACGCAGTGCGAGAAGGTGACGCGCTCGCGCTTGATGGCGCCCAGCAGGACCTCCGGTCCGTAACGGCCGGGGTAGACCTGCTTCAACCCCATGACGGTCGCCATGTAGGGGATGCCCCAGGCGTGTACGTGGAACATCGGGGTGATCGGCATATAGACATCATCCTTGTGGAAGCGCCCCTGGATGTTGGCGGTCCCCAGGGCCGCCAGGGCGCCCAGGGTGTGCAGCACCAGCTGGCGATGGCTGAAATAAACCCCCTTGGGGCTCCCGGTCGTCCCGGTAGTATAAAAGGTGGTGGCCCTGGTGTTCTCGTCGAAATCGGGGAACCGGTAATCATCGGGCTGCCGGGAAAGCAGATCCTCGTACTCGCCTGCGAACGGGAGGCTGGATTCAGGCGAGCTGTCGGCGTCGTTGATGAGGACGAAGCGTTTGACGGTGGTGAGCTGGGCTCCGATCTGCTCCAGCATGGGGATGAATTCGGCATTGACGAGGATCAGGTCGTCCTCGGCATGGTTAATGGTGTAGAGGCGCTGCTCGGGTGCCAACCTGACGTTTATCGTGTGCAGTACCGCCCCCATCATGGGCACGGCGAAGTAGCATTCCAGGTAACGGTGGCTGTCCCAATCCATGACCCCCACGGTGTCTCCCGGCCGGACCCCCAATTCCTCCAAGGTATTGGCCAGACGACCGATCCTGTGCCGAAACTCCTGGTAGCTGATCCGCTTGAGATCTCTGTAGACGATCTCTTTGTCGGGCGCGGTGGTCAGGGCGCTGTGCAATAGCTGCTTGATCAGCAGCGGATAGCAGTAGGGCGAGGGTGTTGCTCCAACGACGGTTCCAGACATTTCGATTTCCCTCCCGAAGTGATGAGTGGCCCTCGGCAGATACTTGAATTGTACCGTGCCGGTTTGGGGGTGCAATGGAACTTGCCACCGGGGTAACTGTTGGTTTACTCTGCTCTTACCAGAAGAGCTATCACAGTAAGAATGGTGCTAAATACTTATGGATAAACTGATTTTTGGCATATCCGGGCTTCCCCTTGGGGACGGCTCGCGCAAGTTCAACTACGCTTCCGGCATCGCCTATGTTAGTTCCATCGGGCTCGATGCGCTGGAACTTCTCTTTGTGCGCTCCGTCAACGTTACCGATAAAAACTGCGCCGAAATACTGCAAGCCAGGAGCAAGCACAATGTCTACCTTTCGGCACACGGCTCCTATTACATAAACCTGAACGCTGATAGCGAAATGCTGCAGGAACAGTCGCTGGGACGGATTCGTCAGGCTGCCGAGGCCCTGGCCAAGGTAAAAGGAGAGAGCCTCGTTTTCCACCCCGGCTTCTATCTGAAAAGCTCGCGGGAGGCGACCTATCTCAGCATCAGGGAAAACTTGAAAAAACTTCCGGACGCCGGCATCGCCTACCGCCTCGAGACCACCGGGAAAGGGACCCAGTTCGGAACGGTCGAAGAATTGGTGTCGCTATGCAAGGAAGTCAAAACCTGCAAGTTGTGCCTCGATTTCTCCCACATCCATGCCCGTAATAACGGGTGCCTGAAGGGGTACCAGGACTTTGCCGCGATCCTGCAGCATGTAGCGGACCAACTCGGGGACTCGGCGCTGGAGGAGTTGCACATCCACATGGGGGGCATCCGATATTCCGAAAAAGGGGAGCGCAACCACCTGCCGCTTGAGGAGAGCGACTTCAATTATCTGGACTGCCTGAAGGCGTTGAAGGACTTCAAGGTGAGGGGATGCATCATCGCCGAGGGGCCGCGGGTGGAAAATGATGCCCTGCTTCTGAAAAGAACCTACCTGGCGTTATAATCCGAGGCCTACGAGTCGGCGGTTGTATCTGTCTGCGTCCCACTTCACTTGGCGGGAAGAAAGGTCTAAAATAGATAGAAGAAGCTAAGGTGGTACTTCAAAAGAGGTGAACAGTCATGTTAGAAACCTGCTGCAACAGCATGGCGCACTACGAGCACATGTGCTCGCTGACCATGAACGGCTGCGCCATTGAGAAAGCCAGATCCGAGAGCGATTTCGAGTGCAGTCCGTGCGATTCGCCCTTGCATCATAGATACGTTTGCACCCCCAGCATCTTCGGGACGTAGATGATTAATTAAAGGAAAGGGAGTGTCAGTGTGTTAGAAAAGGCGGCCGATCGGTCGCCTTTTTTTCTTGAAGCAGGCTGCTATTTGGTTTGCCGCGGGAAGCGGCACTTGCCGTACAAGTTCAAGACTTGCACGGCTGTTTTTTTTGCCCGCCCATGCGACCAGCCTGCAGCCTAGTGAGACCCCACAGTGTATCCTCCATGAGAGGGCAATGTAAAATTTTCTGACGCATAAAAAGATGTAATATTAGCCGGTTACCGGGGATAAGGGTCAAAAGTGTCGGCAATCTTTACAAATACCAATGAAAATTAGTACGCTATCAAAACTAAGCTGAATTATTTAAATGAGTTAGCTGCATGGCCTGATATTTGCTGCATTTTTTGGCAGGACTTCAAGGAGGGGACAAATGAAACGGCCGGTATTGATTCTCTTTTGTTCGGCGGTAGTATTTCTTGCGGGCCTGAACTGCAGTTTCGCAGCGACTATCGCCACTGGCGCCTTTGCCAGCGACGCCTTTGCCGGATGGGACGCGAACTTCGCGGTTAGCTCCGACGATCCGACAGCGAGCGGAGCCGTCTCGGTAACTGCCGGCGGCGTTGCAACCCTGAGTATCCTCCAGCCTTTAGCCAGCACCGACGATATCTATATCTCCCGCCACTTCACAGGCGTTTCCGCGATTAGCGCCTTGGTCGATTTCAATCTTGGCGATTTCAGGCAACCTGACCCGCTGGATCCGCCGCTACAAGGCTATATCTCGAATGTGTTAAATATCACATTCTATCCGGACAATATCAGTCTGCCAACCATGGACCTTCTTGGTTATGACAAGACGGGGGTGTTTTTAGATCCCTCTGCCAACGATTATGTTGCCCTTTATGGCTCACCATACGCCTTTAGTGTAAGCGGCTTGGGCGGCATAGACGGGACGCTTGCCTTTTACCTGCGGGATTCGGGGGATACCTTTTTTTCCCAGGGCCTCATCAGCGACGTAACTGTTACGGAAGCCGAGGCAAGTCCGGTTCCAGAACCGTCGACCCTGCTGTGCCTCGGGGGCGGGTTGGTTGCTCTGCTGCTCAGCAGGTCCAGAAGGAGGCTAGGAAGCGCCTGATGTAAAACCACATCCCAAAAAAGCCAAACCCTGGGCAATCGGGGGACGGAAAATCACGGAACTTCCACGCTGCAGCACCTCGGGAGAACTCGAGCCTCTTGAACGAGTTACTTCCCTAATGTGTCTTCAGAAATCGAAGTTGGCCGGACTGCCGGAACAGCTACCGCAAGCTGACGAGGCGGTCCGGCTTTTTTGTTTCAATAAAAGTAATAATAGTTTCGGATGGTTACCCAATACCTGTCTTGTTCGCAAAAAGGAGGGCGGTATGACTGCCTCGGCGTGTAGCTCATTAAGGGCAATTCTGGTCTGCGGGTTTATGGTCGTTGCCGGTTTGCTGACGCCTGCTGCACCTGCTGCGGCGCAGGATGTCAGCAGCTTGGTCACGGTCGCGAAGTCCGAGCGTACCGTGACCGATATCAGAACCAAACTGGTGACAACGACCTCGACGATCACCATCAAGAATATCTCCACTACGGCCCTCAGCATCCCGCTCCAGGCGGTATTCGACCTTTCCGCCTCCGGCGTGCAGGTCCTGAATGCGGTGGCTCCCGGCACAGGCAATCCCTACGGCAAGTATTATGTCGACCTCTCCAGCAGTGTTGCTTCGGGGAAACTGCAACCTTCGGGATCGCTGACGTTCAGCGTTAGTTTGGTGTATGCGAATACTGTCCGGTTTACCTACAACGTTTTATTGTACGGCACGGTAGGCAAAGTAACCCCGACCATCAGCTGGGCGAACCCGGCCGACATCACCTACGGCACGGCGCTCGGCGCCACGCAGCTGAACGCGACCGCAACTCCTCCCGGCGGAACCTTTGCCTACAACCCGGCGCCGGGTACGGTACTTGCCGCCGGCAACAGCCAGACCCTTTCTGTGACCTACACGCCGACCGACCTGGTCAACTACACCACGGCCACGGCCAGCGTATCGATCAACGTCATCCCGGCCAGCCTCTCCGTCACGGCGACCGCGAAAGCCAAGAGCTACGGCCAGACTGACCCGCCCCTCACGTACAGCACCGGCCCCTTCGTCAACGGCGACACCAGCGCCATCCTCACCGGCAGCCTCACCAGGGTAGCTGGCGAGACCGTGGGGAACTACGCCATCCAGCAAGGGAGCCTGAAGGCCGGCGCCAACTACACCATCGCCTATACCGGGGCGAATCTTTCCATCGGAAAGGCGACCACGACGATCACCTGGGCGAACCCGGCCGACATCACCTACGGCACGGCGCTCGGCGCCACGCAGCTGAACGCGACCGCCAATCCCTCCGGAGGCACCTTTGTCTACAACCAGGCACCGGGTACGGTCCTTGCCGCCGGCAACGGCCAGACCCTGTCGGTGGCCTACACGCCGGCCGACCTGATAAACTACACCACGGCCACGGCCAGCGTCCCGATCAATGTCATACCGGCTAGCCTCTCCGTCGCGGCTGCCGCTAAAGCCAAGAGCTACGGCCAGACTGACCCGCCCCTCACCTACAGCACCGGCCCCTTCGTCAACGGCGACACCAGCGCCATCCTCACCGGCAGCCTCATCAGGGTAGCGGGCGAGACCGTGGGGAACTACGCCATCCAGCAAGGGAGCCTGAAGGCCGGCGCCAACTACACCATCGCCTATACCGGGGCGAATCTTTCCATCGGAAAGGCGACCACGACGAT